>Ga0209676_1001585_pt1 | contig 20263 bp, 22 predicted proteins | sample AraplaCvi_mLB_r2_FD_184282 | JGI IMG/M metagenome (GOLD analysis project Ga0209676, IMG submission 184282) | Arabidopsis root microbial communities from North Carolina, USA - plate scrape MF_Cvi_mLB_r2 (SPAdes) (version 2) | ecosystem: Host-associated > Plants > Roots > Endosphere | place: USA...
AAGCTCCGCACCGCCAAGGTGCAGACGCCGGTGCTGATCCTGTCGGGCATTTCGGAAATGGATTCGAAGGTGCGTTCGTTCGGCTTCGGTGCCGACGATTATGTCACCAAGCCGTTCCACCGCGACGAACTGGTCGCCCGCATCCATGCGGTCGTCCGCCGGTCGAAGGGCCACAGCCAGAGCGTCATCAAGACGGGCAAGCTGGCGGTCAATCTCGACACCAAGACGGTCGAAGTCGACACGACGCGCGTGCATCTGACCGGCAAGGAATATCAGATGCTCGAACTGCTCTCGCTGCGCAAGGGCACGACGCTGACCAAGGAAATGTTCCTGAACCACCTCTATGGCGGCATGGACGAGCCCGAATTGAAGATCATCGACGTCTTCATCTGCAAGCTGCGCAAGAAACTCGCGCTCGCCTGCCATGGCGAAAATTATATAGAGACGGTCTGGGGCCGCGGTTATGTCCTTCGTGACATCGACGACGAAGGCAATGAAGTGCGCCGCGTCGCCTGACGCGGGAACAACTTACAAGATTTACCGAGGGAACCCGGCGCGGAGCGATCCGCGCCGGTTTTCTTTTGCCCGTATCAGGCGATCGGGGCCCATAGCTGCCTTTCGCGCGCGCACGAAAAAGGGCGGCGCATCGCCGCCCTTCCGGATCCCCGCCTTCGCGGGAATGAAGCATTTCCGCCCCACGCGCTTTCAGCGCATGGGGAAATGCATCACTTGATCTTGGCTTCCTTGAACTCGACGTGCTTGCGGACACGCGGGTCGTACTTACGCACCGACATCTTCTCGGTCATCGTGCGCGGGTTCTTTTTCGTGACATAGAAAAAGCCCGTGTCGGCGGTGCTCACCAGCTTGATCTTGACGGTCGTCGGCTTGGCCATGGCCCTGTTCCTCGAATAACTGCACATCCACCGGAGGTCCGAAGGATGCGGCGGGACTAGGGCCCCGACGTGGTGTGAAAAACATGAAAGGGCCGCGCGATGCCGCACCGCCCTTCAATATCCGGGCGCCTTTGGCGGGATTCGGCCTTTCTGTCAAGCGAAAGGAACGGGCGGACGGCACAAAACCGCCCGCCCGGGAGGGGGCGGGTCGAGGCCCCTAGGCGTTCTTGATCTCGAAGCGGACGCGCATTTCCTTCCAGCTTTCCTCGGGCACCCCGCCGCGCGTCGCCGCCTTGAAGCGCCACTTGGTCAGCGCCCGCCGTTTCGTCGCCTCGAAAAACGCCGGATCGTCGGCGCTGACCAGCTCGACCGCCTTCACGCGCCCGTCGGTACCAATCAGCACGCGGACGACCGCGACGCCCTCGATCCCCTCGCGCTGGGCACGCGCCGGATAATCGGGCTGGAAAAGACCCGCGTAGCGCTCGTCGAGCCGCGCGAGCACCAGCTTGGGGGGCTGCACGGGCGGATCGATGACTTGCGGCACGGTCGTTCCCGTGCCGGTGCCGGCCGGCGGGATATAGGGCTCGTCGGTCCGGCCGACGGGCGGATCCTGACTCAGCGGCGGCAACGGCGAATCGGTCGCTGCGATAACGGTTTTGGTCGGCTGGTCCTGTGGTTTGGCATCGGGCTGCGGTTCGGGGGGCTTGGGCTTCTCGAGCGTGATCGGGTCCCAGACCTGCGGTTTGGATTCGGGGGGCGTCTGGACGATCATCGGCGACAGCGCGACCGCGACGACGAGCGCGGCGGGCAGCCCCACCGCGAACAGCGCCGCGACCGGGTGGCGGCGGTCATCGCTTCCATAGCTGTTACGGGACATCGGCACCGCCGCTCCGGCGGGTGCGGCGGGCGCGGTGGTCGCCTCGGGCGCGGCTACGATAGCCGAAATCAGGGGTATCAGGGTCATGGCCTCTCTCCTTGCCTCGATGACCCGGCCTCGCCGCGTTCCGACCGCTGCTATCGGCCAGGTCAGAACGAAGTGATATTATATCATCACTTATCTTGTCAAGCGGATCGATAGGCAAGCTTCGGCCCGATTGGCCTTGATGATTTTCAGGCGGCAGAAAGCCGCGCCACCGCCTGATCCTTGTCGATCAGCGGCAGCAGTTCAGCCATGTCGGGACCATGGTCGCGCCCCGTCAGCGCGCGGCGCAGCGGCAGGAAAAGTGCGCGGCCCTTCGCCCCCGTCGCCTCTTTCACCGCGCCGGTCAGCGCGTGCCAGGGATCGGCGGCCCAATCGACGCCGGGCGCCGCGGCGGCGGCGGCGGCGAGCACCGCGCGGTCCGCATCTTCCGCCGCTGGAGCGGCGAAGGGCCCGTCGAACACCGGCACCCATTCGGCCGCCTCGGCCACCGTCATCAGGTTCGGGCGAATCGCATGCCAGCGCGCCGCGGTGATCGTGGCGGGCAGGCGGCCCGCGACCGCCGCATGATCGGTGTGGTGCAATATCTTCTGGTTGAGCAGCGCGAGCTCGGCTTCGTCGAAGCGCGCCGGCGCGCGGCCGAAGCGCGCGAAGTCGATGCTTTCGATCAGCGGGGCGACATGCGTCACCGGTTCGACCGGATCGCTCGTCCCCAAGCGCGCGAGCAAAGCGACGAGCGCGATCGGCTCGATGCCTTCGTCGCGCAGGCTGGCCATGCCGAGCGAACCCAGCCGCTTCGACAATTTGCCCTCGGTCCCGACGAGCAAAGCCTCGTGCGCAAAGGCCGGCGGCGCCGCGCCAAGCGCCTCGAACATCTGGATCTGCGACGCGGTGTTCGACACATGATCCTCGCCACGCACGACATGCGTGATCCCCATCGCGATATCGTCGATCACGCTCGGCAGCAGATAGAGCCAGCTGCCGTCGGCGCGCCGCACAACCGGGTCGGACATGGTTTTGGGCTCGAAATGCTGCGGCCCCCGAACCATGTCGACCCACTCGATCGCGGCGTCGTGATCGAGGCGAAAACGCCAGTGCGGCGGCACGCCCTCGGGGGCCGGCGCATCGGCGGGTTTGCGCTCGTAAACCGGCGGCAGCCCGCGCGAGAGCAATATCTTGCGGCGGATATCGAGTTCTTCGGGCGTCTCGTAACAGGCATAAACGCGCCCCGCGGCCTTCAGCTTCTCGAACTCGGCCTCATAGAGGGCGAATCGCGTCGACTGCCGCTCCTCGCCGTCGATATCGAAACCGAGCCACGCGAGGTCGGCGCGGATGCCATCGACATATTCCTCTTTCGACCGCTCGAGGTCGGTGTCATCGATGCGCAGCAGGAAACGCCCGCCATGCCTCCGCGCCCACAGCCAATTGTGGAGCGCGGTGCGGACATTGCCGACATGCAGGGTGCCGGTCGGCGACGGAGCGAAACGGGTAACGACGGTCATGACGCGCGCCTATAACCGCATATTCCGCCGCCGTCAGTCGTCTTCGGCGATCTTGCGATTCTGGACGATATGCGCGGCCCAGCGCAGCGCCATGCCGACGACCGAGAGCGCAGCCCCTGCGATCACCGCGCCGACCAGCGCGCGATCCTCATCGGGCGCGGGCCAGGCGACCCACGCGAGCAACGCGACGCTGACGATCGACATCGCATAACCGATCCCGGTGAGCCAGTTCGCCACGCGGTCAGCCCGGCCCACGCCGCGGCGGCCAATAGGCCCAGGCGATCGCGAGCAGCGAGACGATCAGAAAGACGCTATATTCCATTCCGTTGCGTCCCCCGCCGACGACAAACCAGCCTGCGGGCAAATGGACGAGGATCATGCCGAGCGTCAGGATAAAGGCGTGACCGAGCGCGGCGAGGCTGGTCCAGCGGCGCGCCAGCATCAGCGCCGGACCGACGAGTTCGTACAGCGTCACCGCCATCGCCCAGCCATAACCAAAGGGAAAGCCGAGGCCGTCCAGCCAGAGGCCGAACGGTTCGACGAGCCCCGCCGATAGCCGGTACACGCCGTGGATCAGGATCAGCAGCGCGACGGTGACGCGCAGCACGTCGAGCACCACAGCCGCCCGTCCGGGCGGCGCCGTCGGACCCAGCAGACCCATCCTTCTCTCCCCCTATCCCGTCCGGAACCCATGCGTGATCGGATAGCGCCGGTCGCGTCCGAAATTGCGCGTCGATAATTTGACCCCCGGCGGCGCCTGACGGCGCTTATATTCGGCGAGCATCAGCAGGCGCTCGATACGCACCACCGCATCGCGGTCGAAGCCGTAGCGGGCGACGACATCGTCGACGCTCGCTTCTTCCTCGACGAGCATGTGGAGCATGCGATCGAGGTCGGCGTAAGGCGGCAAGCTGTCCTCGTCCTTCTGGTCGGGACGCAGTTCGGCGCTCGGCGGCTTGGTGATGATCGTATCGGGCATCACCGGGGTCACCGGGTTACGCGACAATCGGGGCACATTTTCGTTGCGCCACTTGGCGACGGCGAACACCGTCATCTTATACGCATCCTTCAGCGGATTATAGCCGCCCGCCATGTCGCCATAGATCGTCGCATAACCGACGCTCATCTCGCTCTTGTTGCCCGTCGTGAGCAGCATCGGCCCGAATTTGTTGCTTAGCGCCATCAGCGTGACGCCGCGGATGCGCGACTGGACATTCTCCTCGGTGATATCGACGTCCCTGTCGGCAAAGCTGCCCGCGAGCATCTGATCGAACGCCTCGACCGCGGGAACGATCGGGATCGTGTCGAGCCGGCACCCGATCATCTTCGCGCAGCCCGCGGCATCGTCGAGGCTTTCCTGGCTCGTGAAGCGGCTCGGCATCATCACGCACCAGACCTTGTCCGGCCCCAATGCGTCGGCGGCGATCGCCGCGCAGATCGCCGAATCGATCCCGCCCGACAGGCCGAGCACGACGCCGGGGAAGCGGTTGCGTTCGACATAGTCGCGTAAGGACACGATCATCGCGCTATAGATGTCCGCCGGATGCGCCTCCCACTCGGCGATCGCGCCCGCCTCGCACGTCCAGCCCCCCCCCTCGACATTTGGGGCGCCCTTCGTCCAGCGCGTCACCCGCTCCTCGGGCTCCCAGTCGGTCAACCGGTGCGCGGTCGTGCCGTCGCCGTTGAGCACGAACGAGCAACCGTCGAAGACGATCTCGTCCTGCCCGCCGATACGGTTGAGAAACAGCACGGGCAACGAGGTTTCGGCAACGCGGCCCCTGAACACCTGCGTCAGACGCCGCTCATCCTTGTCGATCTCATAGGGGCTGCCGTTGACCGAAATCAGCAGCTCGGCGCCCTGCTCCGCCAGATGCCGGCAGACCTTCGGCAGCCACCCATCCTCGCAGATCGGCAGGCCCAGCTTCACCCCGCGCCACTCGACAATGTCGGGCAGCGGGCCGGGGGCGAACACGCGCTTCTCGTCGAAGGTGCCGTAATTGGGTAGTTCATGCTTGCGCCGCGTCGCGACGATTTTGCCGCCGTCGAGCAGCGCGACGATATTATAGAGGCTCCCCTCATCCCATTCGACCGACCCGACGAGCATCGCCGGTCCGCCATCGGCGGTGTCGGCGGCAAGCTCGGCGAGCATCGTCGCGGCACGCGCGGCGAGCGCGGGCTTCAGCACCAGATCCTCGGGCGGATAACCGATCAATTGCAGCTCGGGGTACAGGATCAGGTCGACGGTCGAATGCCGCGCGCGCACCGCGCGCATCGCGGCGGCATTGGCGGCAAGGTCGCCGACGACCTGCGTCATTTGCGAAAGGACGATCGAGAGCTCTTGTGTCATGCGCGCGGGTTTAGGCGCAACCGCCCCATCCATTAAACCGAAGAGAAGCGCCCACAGCGTCCGCCCCGGCGCCATCGCGAAAAAGCCGGCGGCGATAAGCCCGTAGAACACACCGCGCATGATCTTCAGATGCCGGTCGATCTGCCCCGACTTTGCGAACCAGACGGCCCGCGGCAGCTGGACGATCGTCACCACCGAAAAGATATGGATCGGGCCGATCCCGCCCGTGATCGTGCGAATCCAGAAGCTGTCGATCGAGGTGACGATCATCAGCAGCACCCAGATGCGCCCGCCGATCCGGTGCACCGGATCGCCCTTGCGCGGACGCCATAGCAACCAGGCACCGAGCGGCAACGCCGGGACGACCGTCGCGAGGTGGACCCATATCGCCCATGCCGGGGTTCGATAATCCGACGGGCCGGTGACGGAGCGGGCAAGGATCGCAAGGATGATCGCACCGAGGACGAACAGGGCCATCAGGCCGATGCGGCGAAGGGGCTTGGCGGGGGTGGCAGTCATGGGAAATCCTGTTGTGGCTATCGATGCGCCTCCCCTGCCCGCCGGCCGTTCACGCGCAATCGCGCCTACGCAAAAGCGGCGGATTTCTTCGCGAAACAGGCCGCCTCGCCAATTGACGCTTCGTGAAATGGCTCGCACAAGGCGCAGCATGGCAAAGCGGCTGACGATCGAAATATTGGTGATGGTCGCGCTCGGCCTGCTGATCGGCCTGCTCGGTCCCTTCGGGACCTTCGGCGCTCCGCCGGCGCAGCGGATGCTGGCCTGGGTGATCTGGCTGCTCGCGGGCTATGCGCTTTTCCGGCCGACCAATATCGTCGCCGGCTGGCTGTGCGAGGCTACCGGGCTACCGCATTTTGCCGGCAAGCTGCTGGCGCTTGTCGTCGCCAGTGTGCCGCTTACGCTGATCGTCACGATGATGATGACGCACATGCCCTTTGCCGACGTACTGCGCTGGCGCGGCTTCTGGACGATGTACCTCTATATCGTCGTCATCGCGGTCGTCGCATCGGTGGTAATGGCCTCGGTTTTCGGCCGTGGCGAGGCGCGCGCGCCGGTTTCCGAACCCCGGCCCCAACCTGCGCCGTCGCCCGCTCCGCAACCCACCGCGCCCACGCTGCCCCTCCCGCCCGGCTTCGGCCCCATCCTCGCGCTCAAGGGCGAGGACCATTATGTCCGCGTCATCGGCAAAGGCCGCGAGGAACTGGTCCTGATGCGGATGCGTGACGCGATCGAACGTCTCGGCGAGCGCGACGGCCTGCGCGTCCATCGCAGCTGGTGGGTCGCACACGACGCAGTCGTCGCGGTACGCCGCGACGGCCGAACCGCGATCATCACGCTGACCGGAGATCACGAGGTGCCCGTCGCGCGCGACATGATGCCACAGTTACGCGTGGCGGGATGGCTTTAACCCCTTCCCCTATCGGCTCACGCTGGCTAAGGGGGCGCGCAATCCCGTCCGCCGCGAAAGGGCATCGCACCCCATGAAACTGATCTCCGGCAACAGCAATCTTCCCCTCGCCCGCGCGATCGCGGACTATCTGGAACTGCCGCTGACCGACACCAGCGTGCGCCGCTTCGCCGACGAAGAGGTCTTCGTCGAAATCCATGAGAATGTCCGCGGTCAGGACGTCTTCGTCGTTCAGCCGACGAACTTCCCCGCGAACGACAATCTGATGGAATTGCTCATCATCAACGACGCGCTGCGCCGCGCCTCGGCAAAGCGCATCACCGCGGTCGTCCCCTATTTCGGTTATGCCCGGCAGGACCGCAAGCCCGGCCCGCGCACCCCGATCTCGGCAAAGCTCGTCGCGAACCTGATCACCACCTCGGGCGCCGACCGCGTCCTCGCGATCGACCTCCACGCCGGGCAGATCCAGGGCTTCTTCGACATCCCGACCGATAACCTCTACGCCGCGCCGGTGATGAGCGCCGATATTCAGGCGCGCTTCGCGGGCAAGAATCTGATGGTCGTGTCGCCCGACGTCGGCGGCGTGGTCCGCGCGCGCGCGCTCGCCAAGCGGCTCGACAACGCGCCGCTGGCGATCGTCGACAAGCGCCGCGAACGCGCCGGCGAATCCGAAGTGATGAACATCATCGGCGACGTGAAGGGCCGCTTCTGCATCCTGATCGACGACATCGTCGATTCGGCGGGCACCCTCTGCAACGCCGCCGCCGCGCTGAAGGCCGCGGGCGCTGAGGGCGTTGTCGCTTATTGTACGCACGGCGTCTTGTCGGGCGGCGCGGTCGCGCGCGTCGATGCCAGCGAGCTCACCGAACTCGTCATCACCGATTCGATCCAGCCGACCGATGCCGTCAACGACAGCAGCAAGGTCCGCGCGCTGACCGTCGCGCCGCTGCTCGGCGAAGCGATCAAGCGCATCGCCGACGAATCGAGCGTCTCCTCGCTTTTCGACTGATCGCGTCAGCGCGCGACGAGCGCGCCGACGATATGATCGAGCTGCCGCCGGAACGTCGCATGATCGGGCACGGCATGGACGAGCCCGCGCGCGGTCCAGCATAATGCCTGCGCCATGCTGCCCGCGCGCGATACCGCCGAGCCGGGGCCGCTGAACCGGATAGCTTCGGCCATCGCGGCGACCAGCCGGCGCTCGGCGACGCGCACCGCCTCGGGCGGATCGCGCTGGAGCATCGCCACGATCTCGGCCCCATGCGGCGACGCATGCAGCGCGTCCATATGCCGGCCCACCCATGCGTCGAGTGCATCGGCTACACGTTCGACGAGCGTCTTTGCCGGCTGGTTGATGCTGGCGATCGCGTCGTCCAGCGAGTCGTCGATCAGGCTCTTGATTGCCCAGTCGATCAAGGCGGCCTTCGATCCATGCCGATTATAAAGCGCCTGCCGCGAAACGCCGAGCGCGATGGCGACATCCTCCATCGACGTCTTGCGCAGGCCATAGCGCGCGAACGTCGCGACGATGGGCCCGAGGGGAAAAGCGCCTGCCATGGTCGCGAATTTACAATTTATACCAGAATTGTAAATTTGATAAAATCGCCGTCGAACCTGTCGACCGGTTGCACTTGGGCTGGCGGCGGGGGCGAGGCTGGGCTAGCGGATAGCCATGACGCTCACCTCCGACCTCGCCCTCGCCAATCGCCTCGCCGACGCCGCCGGCGAAGCGATCCGCCCGCTCTTCCGCGCCGCCTTTTCGCACGAAACCAAACCTGACGCCTCGCCCGTCACCGAGGCCGACCGTGCTGCCGAAGCCGCGATGCGCCGCCTGCTCGACGCCGAGGCGCCGCGCGACGGAATCATCGGCGAGGAATATGGCGCCGAACGCGCCGACGCATCGCGCCAATGGGTGCTCGATCCGATCGACGGCACCGTCAGCTTCATGGCGGGCCGCCCGATCTTCGGCACGCTGATCGCGCTGCTCCAGGACGGCTGGCCCGTCCTCGGCATCATCGACCAGCCGATCAATGGCGAACGCTGGGTGGGTGCGCTGGGGCAACCGACCTTGTTCAACGGCAAGCCCGCGCGCACGCGCACCTGCCGCGAGCTCGGCGACGCGGTGCTCGCGACCACCGGTCCGCAATATTTCGCCGACCATGACGCCGAGCATTTCATGGCGCTCGCGGCGAAGACGTCGCACAAGCGCATGGTCTTCGGCGGCGACTGTTATAACTACGGCCTGCTCGCAAGCGGGCATATCGACCTCGTCGTCGAGGCGGGACTGAAGCTCCACGACTTCGCAGCGCTGGCGCCGATCGTCGAAGGCGCGGGCGGGACGATGTGCGACTGGAACGGCGATCCGCTCAACGCCGACAGCACGGGCCATGTCATCGCACTTGGCGATCCGGCGCGGCTTGAGGATGTGATCGAAGGGCTCGCCTGCCACCATTAGACGAAAGAGGAACGGACATGGCTTTTGAAGGAAGCTGCCACTGCGGCGCAGTAAGCTACTCGGTCGAAGGCGAGATTCCCGACACGGCGATGAGCTGCAACTGCTCGCACTGCCGGCGCAAGGGCTTCCTACTCGCTTTCGTGCCGATCGACCAGTTCCGGCTGACGAGCGGCAGCGACAAGCTCGAAAGCTATCAGTTCAACAAGCATAATATCGACCATCAATTCTGTTCGACATGCGGTTGTCAGAGCTTCTCGGTCGGGACCGGTCCCGACGGCGCGAAGATGGCCGCGGTCAATCTGCGCTGTGTGCCCGACGCCGATCTCGATGCACTCACGATCCACAAGGTTGACGGCGCGAGCTTCTGATCCCCGCAACGCTTGCATTTCGGGGCGAATCCCCCTAAGCGCCCCGCTCCGATTGTGTCGGCTGGCTGAAAGGGCTGCCAGGCCGATACGCAAACGGACTTCAAAAGGAGACCAAAATGCCCAAAATGAAGACCAAGAGCGGTGTGAAGAAACGCTTCAAATTCACCGCCTCGGGCAAGGTGAAGCACGGCGTTGTCGGCAAGCGTCACCGCCTGAGCAGCCACAATGCAAAATATATCCGCACCAACCGCGGCACCAGCGTGCTGAGCGATTCGGATGTGGCCCATGTGCGCCTCTGGGCGCCCTACGGCCTGAAGTAAGGAGCGCTAAGGTATGTCACGCATCAAACGCGGCGTCACCACGCGCGCCAAGCACAAACGCGTATTGGAACAGGCGAAGGGCTATTATGGCCGTCGCAAGAACACCATCCGCGTTGCCAAGCAGGCGGTCGAAAAGGCCGGCCAATACGCTTATCGCGACCGTAAGGTTAAGAAGCGGAATTTCCGCGGTCTGTGGATCCAGCGCATCAACGCTGCGGTCCGCGCCGAAGGCCTGACCTATTCGCAGTTCATGCACGGCGTGAAGCTGGCCGGGATCGAGCTCGACCGCAAGGTCATGGCCGACCTCGCGATGAACGAAGGCACGGTCTTCACGACGATCATCGCCCAGGCAAAGGCGGCGCTGCCCAAGGCAGCCTGACGCTTAAGCCAAGCGAGACGAAACAAGGGCGGTCCCGACGGGGCCGCCCTTTTTCTTTGCGTGTTAGGCGGCAGCAGACGGCCAAGCGCGGCCCCCAAACAGAAGAGGCGGCGCAGAGCTCCCGCTCCGCACCGCCTCGACAATGGTTCCAGTGGAAACCATCGCCCCCCCGCCCGTTCCGAATAGCCGTGGGTCGCAGAAAGCTGCCGGCCGGGACGAAGCTCGGAAAATCAGTCGTCTATTTCAGGTCCCCGCCAGGCCCCACCCTGTTGGCGTCGCGTCACGATCTTCCTCGCACCCCCCTTTCGGAGCGGGCCACGCAACTATGACGCAGTCGTGGCGTATAAAATTGTAAGAACCCGACACCCGCCGGCGCCGGGGCATTGTTATTCATGCTCTTTTAGCTCAAAATGGGACAGCATGGCGCAACGCGACGCATCTCATGACCTTCCGGCGGGCGCGCGCGTCGCCACGCGCTTCTTTCCCTTGTCTCCCCCTCTCCGCCCCTATGTCAGCACCATCTACCTCAGCGAAGTCGCGGTTCCCGGCGGCGTCCGGGTCGAGGATTATCTGCATCCCGAATGGGCGAACCTGCGATTTGTCGAGGGCGACCCGCCGCGCGCGGCGATCGGCGCCAGCCCGGTGGCCGAAACGCCGCGCTTCATCGCCACCGGCCCGACGAGCACGGCGACCTATTTCGCGGCGGGCAATATGCGCACCTGGGGGATCGGCATCCTGCCGATGGGATGGGCCAAATTCATTCCGCTGCCCGCCGAGGAACTGGCCGACCGGATGACCGACGGCAGCGCCCATCCGGCCTTCGCCCGCTTCGCGCCATTGCTCGACGCCTTGCGGCAAGTGAATGACGTCGACGCCGCGGCGGCGCTGATCGACGCGCATGTCTGCGCGCTGCTCGCCGATGCGCCGCCCGACGATCCGGCCATCCTCGCCGCGCATCAGGCGCTGGTCGACGACGAGGTGACGAGCGTCGCCGACCTGTCGGCGAAACTCGCGCTCTCCGAACGCTCGATCGAGCGCCTCAGTCACCGCGCCTTCGGCTTTTCGCCCAAGCTGCTGCTGCTCCGCCAGCGCTTCCTGCGCAGCCTCGCGCGCTTCATGCTCGACCCGTCGATGGCGTGGATCGATACGATGGATCATCATTATTACGATCAGGCGCAATTCACGCGCGATTTCCAGCGTTTCATGGGGATGAGCCCGCGCGACTATGCCGCGATGCCCAAGCCGATCCTCGGCGCCGCCGCCTTCGCACGCGCCGCCGCGGCGGGCGCTGCGGTGCAAGGCCTGCACAAGCCCGCCGGATAGGCCCGTTTTGCCCCGCACGGGGCGTCGCCGGACTTGACCCACGCCGCGTGTTCGGTGCAAGCGGCAAGCGACGCACGCGCGGGCAGCCGCCGTATCCATAACAAACAGAAATGCAGGCCGGCAGCGCCAGCGCCGCCGGAACAGGACGAATGACGATGAGCGATATCGAGGCCATCCAGACCCGGTTGTTGGGCGACATCGAAGCCGCGGCCGACGCGAATGCGGTGGAATCGCTGCGCGTGTCGGCGCTGGGCAAGGCCGGCACCATCACCGCCTTGCTCAAGACGCTGGGCGGCATGACCCCCGACGAACGGCAGGCGCAGGGTCCCGCGATCCACGCGCTGCGCGAAACAATCACCGCCGCGCTCGCCGCGCGCAAGGGTGCGCTCGATGCCGCCGCGCTCGACGTGAAACTCGCCGCCGAGGCGATCGACATGTCGCTGCCCGCCGACGCCGCCCCGCGCGGCAGCGTGCATCCGGTCAGCCAGGTGATGGATGAGCTCGCCGAAATCTTCGCCGACATGGGCTTCGCCGTCGCGACGGGTCCCGAGATCGAGGACGACTGGCGCAACTTCACCGCGCTCAACATCCCCGAAACGCATCCCGCGCGCGCGATGCACGACACCTTCTATTTCCCCGACACCGACGCCGAAGGCCGCGCGATGCTGCTGCGCACACACACCTCGCCGGTGCAGATCCGCACGATGATGAGCCAGGAACCGCCGATCCGCATCATTGCGCCCGGCCGCGTCTATCGCAGCGACAGCGACGCGACGCACACGCCGATGTTCCATCAGGTCGAAGGGCTCGTGATCGATCGCGGCATCCATATGGGGCACCTCAAATGGACGCTCGAAACCTTCCTCAAGGCCTATTTCGAACGCGACGACATCGTGCTGCGCCTGCGCCCGAGCTATTTCCCCTTCACCGAACCGTCGGCCGAGGTTGATGTCGGTTACAAGCAAGAGAAAGGCCGGCGCATCGTCGGCGGCAATGGCGACGACGAAGGCCATGCGTGGATGGAGCTGCTCGGCAGCGGCATGGTCAATCGCCGCGTGATCGCGAACTGCGGGCTCGACCCCGACGAATGGCAGGGCTTTGCCTTCGGGGTCGGCGTCGACCGGCTCGCGATGCTGAAATATGGCATGGATGATCTCCGCGCCTTCTTCGACGGCGACCTGCGCTGGCTGGCGCATTATGGATTCAACGCGCTGTCGGTCCCGACGCTCAGCGGGGGGATTTCGGCATGAAGATCACCCTCGACTGGCTCCGCGAACATCTGGATGGCGACTATATGGTCGCCGATGTCGTCGCGACGCTCAACCGCATCGGCCATGAGGTCGAAGGCGTCGAGAATCCGGCCGAGAAACTCGCCGGCTTCCGCGTCGCCAAGGTGCTCACCGCCGAGAAACATCCGCAGGCCGACAAATTGCAGGTGCTGACCGTCGACACCGGCGACGGCAGCGCGCCGCTGACCGTCGTTTGCGGCGCGCCCAATGCGCGCGCGGGCCTCGTCGGCGTGCTCGGCCTGCCCGGCGCGGTCGTGCCCGCGAACGGCATGGAGCTGAAAGTCGCCGCCGTCCGCGGCGTCGAATCGAACGGCATGATGTGCTCGACGCGCGAACTCGAGCTGGGCGACGATCATGACGGGATCATCGAACTGCCCGCCGATGCGCCGATCGGGACGCCCTTTGCCGATTATAGCGGCGCGGGCGATCCGGTGATCGACATTTCGATCACCCCGAACCGGCAGGATTGCATGGGCGTGCGCGGCGTCGCGCGCGACTTGGCCGCCGCGGGCCTCGGCACGCTGAAGCCGCTCGACGTTCCGACGATCACCGGCGACGGCGCCCCCGCGACCGAAATCCGGACCGACGACGTCGAGGGCTGCCCCGCTTTCTATGGCCGCACGATCGGCGGCGTCACCAACGGCACCGCGCCCGAATGGATGCGCCGCCGCCTCGAAGCCGTCGGCCAGCGCTCGATCTCGGCGCTCGTCGACATCAGCAATTATGTGATGTTCGACCTCGGCCGCCCAAGCCATATCTATGACCGCGCCAAGCTGACCGGCGCGCTCGTCGCGCGCCGTGCGAACGCCGGCGAGACGGTCACCGCGCTCAACGGCAAGGACTATGTCCTCACCGACACGATGACGGTGATCGCCGACGACAGCGGCGTCCACGACATCGCGGGCATCATGGGCGGCGAGCATAGCGGGTGCAGCGAGACGACGACCGACGTGCTGATCGAAATCGCCTATTTCACCCCCGAGCGTATCGCGCTGACCGGACAGGCGCTCGCGCTGACCAGCGACGCGCGCAGCCGCTTCGAACGCGGGGTCGATCCGGCGTTCCTCGACGACGCGACCGCGATCGTCACCGCACATGTGCTCGCGATCTGCGGCGGCACGCCATCGGCCATGACGCGCGCGGGCACCCCGCCCGCCGATGTGAAGACGGTCGATTACGACCCGGCGCTGTCGGCAACGCTCGGCGGCATCGCAATCGCCCCCGAAAGGCAGCAGGAAATTCTGGCCGCGCTCGGTTTTTCGGTGATCGAACAGGGTGGCCGCTGGCAGGTCGCCGTGCCGAGCTGGCGCCGCGACGTCGATGCCGCGCCCGACATCGTCGAGGAAGTCACGCGGATCACCGGCTTCGATGCGATCGCATCGGTCGCGCTGCCGCGCGTCGATGGCGTGGCGAAACCGACCGCGACCGCCGAACAGCTCACCGAACGCCGCCTGCGCCGCGCCGCGGCCGCCGCCGGGTTCGATGAAGCCGTGACCTGGTCGTTCATCAGCGAAAGCGACGCCGCGCCGTTTGGCGGCGGCACCTGGTCGCTCGCCAACCCGATCAGCGAAGACCTCAAGGTCATGCGCCCGTCGCTGCTGCCCGGCTTGCTCGCCGCGGCGCAGCGCAACCAGAATCGCGGCGCCGACAGCATCCGCCTGTTCGAGATCGGACGGCGCTATCTGGCCGACGCCGAGCACCCGACCCTCGCCGTGCTGATGGCCGGAAACAAACGCGCGCGCGGCTGGCAGGCGGGCAAGGCCGCGCCGTTCGACGCGTTCGACGCCAAGGCCGCCGCACTCGCCTTGCTCGAAGCCGCGGGCGCGCCCGCCGACCGCTTGCAGGTGATGGAGGCCGTGGCGGAGGGCGCGATCTGGCACCCCGGTCAGTCGGCGACGCTGCGCCTCGGCCCCAAGGCGGTGCTCGCCGAATTCGGCGCGCTCCACCCGCTGCTCACCCGCGCCTTCGATGTCGACGGCCCGGTGATGGCGGTGCAGATCTTCCTCGATGCGATCCCGGCCAAGCGCGCGAGCGGACCGGCCCGCGCGGCGTTCACGCCGCCCGCGCTGCAATCGGTGCGCCGCGATTTCGCCTTCCTTGCGCCGACCAGCCTCACGGCTGCCGATCTGGTGCGCGCGATCCGCGGCGCCGACAAGGCGAGCATCGTCGACGCGCGGCTGTTCGACCGTTTCACCGGCCAGGGCGTGCCCGAGGGTCAGGTGAGCCTCGCAGTCGAGGTCGAGCTGCAGCCGCTCGAGAAGAGCTTCACCGACGCCGATCTGAAAGCGATTGCCGACAAAGTGGTCGCCGCCGCGGCGAAGGCCGGAGCGACGCTGCGCGGCTGATCCTCGCGTCGGCGAGGGCATGATAGGGAGAGTTTGATATGGACACCCGCCACCTCGTCGATCGCGAGATCGCGCCGCTGATCGACCTGTTTCCGCGCGTCGATCTCGAAGCGGCGCCGATCGCCGAGCTTCGCGCCAAGGCGGCGGAGAGTTATGCGATCCTGCCACCGCCGGTGATCGTCCCCGAAAGGCTGCTCGTGCCGTCGATCCATGGCGGGCCCGACATCCCGGTATTTCTATTCCGCCCGGCGGAAACGCGCGCGGGCGGCGGCGCGATCCTGCATATCCACGGCGGCGGCATGGTGATGGGGTCGGTCGAACAGATGCAGGCCGGACCGGCGATGCTCGCCGCCACGGCGGGGGTGCCGGTCGTGTCGGTCGAATATCGTCTCGCCCCCGAACATCCTTTTCCCGCGCCGCAGCAGGATTGCCATTCGGCGCTGGCGTGGCTGGCGGGACAGGCCGAGGCGCTCGGTTTCGACGCCGGCCGGATCATCGTCGCGGGCGAGAGCGCGGGCGGCGGCCTTGCCGCGGCACTCGCGATCATGGCGCGCGACCTCGGCGGCCCGGCGATCGCGGGCCAGCTTTTGACCTATCCGATGCTCGATCATCGTACCGGCAGCGATGCCTGCCCGTACGACAACCCCACAACCGGCGAGTTCATCTGGACGCGCGCGAGCAACCGCTTCGGCTGGCGCGCGCTGCAGGGCGATTACCGGATCGACGACAACCGGCGCGGCTGGTTTTCGCCGAGTCTCGCCGAGGATCTGTCGAACCTGCCCCCCGCCTATATCGCGACTGGCAGCCTCGATCTCTTCTTCGACGAAAATCTCGACTATGCGCGCCGGCTCGTCGCGGCGGGGGTGCCGGTCGACCTGCACAGCTATGCCGGCGCGATCCATGCCTTCAACGCGATCCCCGACGCCGCGCTGTCACAGCGCTTCAACGGCGGGTTGCTCGCGGCGGCGGCGGCGATGGCGGGACCGGCCGAACGGGCGGCCGGGTAACCGGGCGCCCACCTACATATGCGCCGTGACCTCGGGCGCGTTCCACCAATTATTGCCCGCGCCGTCCATATGCTGGACCGGCAGCGCCGCCATTTCGGCGGGGGTCAAATCGTCGAGGCACGCGATCGACACCGAATAATAGGCGCCGCCGATCTCCTCGACATAGCCATGGCCGAACGACGACACGCCGCACGTCTTGCAAAAGACATGGTGCGCGCTCCCCGATCCGAACACATATTCCTCGAGCGCCGCGGGATCGGTCAGCAGGCGAAAGGCGTCGGGCTTGATCTGCGCGCTCCAGTTGCGCTTCTTGGTGCAGATCGAGCAATTGCATTTGCCCGTCCCCGCATCGAGATCGATATCGGCCTCGAACTTGACGGCGCCGCAGTGGCACGAACCATGATGGGTCTTGAGCATCCTAAATCCTCCGGTCTGGCGGACGCCGTCACCCGGCGCCCCTCACCCGAAGAGGATTAGCCCACCCCCCTGACAGATCATGTCAGGAGGCGAAGTCATATCCGTTGCGCCGCCAGAAATCGGCCATCAGCACCGCGCGCCGCCGCCCGAAACCCTCGTCGCCGATCCGCGCCGCGCCGATCCGATCGATGCGAAAGCTACGAAAATCCTGCCGCAGCAGGCACCATGCCGCGATGACCTGCCGGTCCTCGAAATAGGCGAGCGCCGCGGGCCAGATCGCGCGTTCGCTCGCCCGGCCCTTCTCGTCGGCATAGTCGATATGCAGCGTCTTTTCGGCGCGCATCGCGTCGCGCACCGTCGCAAGCAACGGCGCATTGCTCTCGCGCCAGCGGCTGTTCACCGGCCACAGCCCCGACTCGTCGATCCGCTGCTTCAAATTGTCGGGGCTCGCCGCCGCGATCTTGGCGAGCGCCAGCCCCGCGGCGCGCGACAGCGACCCGTCCTGCCGCCCCTCGACCCAGCGCGCGCCGAGCACCAGCGCCTCGAGCTCATCGGCAGTGAACATCAAGGGCGGCAGGAAGAAGCCCTGCCGCAGCACATAGCCCACGCCGGCCTCGCCCTCGATCGGCGCGCCCAAGGCGATCAGCGCCTGAATATCGCGATACAGCGTGCGCACCGACACGCCCTGCTCCTCGGCCAGTATCTCGGCCGTCACCGGCCGACGTCGCCGGCGCAAATTGTCGATGATCGCGAAGAGCCGCCCCGTCTTGTCCGCCATGATACTCCGCTTCGCTCAGCGCCGCCGATAGGTCCAGCTCCGCGCCTTCGACCCGTCGATCTTCGAGATCGTCGCGGTCAGCGTGTCGCCGCTGCGGGCATAGGCGATGCGCTGTGGATAATCATGCGCGGCGTTCTCGAAGGTCGCGCTCGTCGCATCATGCTTCGTCAGCGGGAACGCGACCGGCGCCCGCCCCTGCGGCTGCGCCAGATAGGCGAGCGCGCCGCCCTCCCCCGCCGCGATCCGCAGAAACTCGAACTCGCGCAAAGCCTCACCGCGCCCCGACCGGCTGTACCCGATCATCATCGCGCCGCGTGGGCTCGCCCAGCTCTCCTCGGTCCAGCGCCCGTCGGCCTCGCTCACCCAGTCGCCCGCGAGCCAGCCCAGATCCGCGACGCTCGCCGCCGGACTCGCCGCCGCCAGCAACAACGGCGACACGATCGCCAACATCATCCGCATCTCGACCCTCCTCCCGAATCAGTCCGCCGCACGCTCGACAAAGGCCGCGCGCGCGGCGAGCACATTGCCATACTCGCGCTCGATCCAGCCGAACAGCGGGTGCAACGCCGCACCCAGCGACGCGCCGAGCGGCGTCGGATGATATTCGACATGCGGCGGCACCGTCTGGAAATCGCGCCGCTCGACCAGCCCGTTCGCCTCGAGCGCGCGCAGCGTCTGCGTCAGCATCTTCTGGCTGATCCCCCCGACGCGCCGTTTCAATTCGCCGTTGCGGTGGATGCCCTGTCCGATGACGAGCAGGATCAGCAGGCTCCACCGATCGCCGATCAGGTCGAGCACGTCGCGCGACGGGCAATCCTGCGTCAGCGGGTCGGGGCTCTTCAGCTGCTCGGACAAGATCATCGATAGGTACCTCAAGGTGCGTACTTAACTTTTGGTTCCTACATCGCCAGCTTCGCTTTCGCAAGCCGATCCCGCTCTCCCGCCCGGCTCTCCCGAAAGGAAACGACATGACCCAGATTGCCATCATCTATCACTCGGGCTTCGGCCACACCGAAGTCCTCGCGCGCGACGTCGCGCGCGGCGTCGAGGCGGCGGGGGCGACCCCCGTTTTGCTGCGGATCGAGGCGGGCCAGACCGACTTCGACGATTTCTACGCCGCGGCGACCGCAGCCGATGCGCTGATCTTCGGCTCGCCCACTTACATGGGCTCGGTGTCGGCACCGATGAAGGCGTTTATCGACGCCAGCACCGCGATCTTCTTTGCCAAGGCGTGGAAGGACAAGCTCGCCGCCGCCTTCACCGTCTCGGGCTCGCCCTCGGGCGACAAGCTCCACACGCTCACCACGCTCGCGATCTTCGCCGCGCAGCACGGCATGCTGTGGATCGGCACCGGGCAGAACCCCGGCAACAATGACGACACCGATGCCGGCACCGACAATGAAAACCGCCTCGGCAGCTTCATCGGCGCGATGGCGCAGGCCGCGAACGACAGCCCCGACGTCACCCCCAAAGCCGGTGACCGCGCCACCGCGCATTCGCTGGGCGAGCGCGTCGCGCGCGCCGCCGCGCGCTGGCGCCACGGTGCGCGCGAAGGCGAAATCGCGGCCTGACGTTACGTCGGCGCGCTGTCTTCGATGGACAGCGCGCCGCCCGCCCCCTATACTTCGCCCATCCCCGGGGAGCCGCGTCTGTGATGGCCGGTTGAGAGCGGAATAGACCGCGACCCGTTGAACCTGATCCGGCTAATACCGGCGGAGGGAGGGTCGGTATTCCACACGCGGAATCTCCGTCTTCGCTCCGAACATATGGAGCGACTGCACATGGCCGACATCGATTCCCGCCTCGACAAGAGCGCTGCAACGCCGATCGGCGTCACCACCGGACCCATTCGTGGCAGCCGCAAGATCCACGTCGCGACGCAGACCGGCAGCGGCATCCGCGTCGCGATGCGCGAGATCGACCTTGACCCGCATTCGGGCGAGCCCCCCGTCCGCGTCTACGACACCAGCGGCCCCTACACCGACGTCAACGCCACGATCGACATCAACGCCGGCCTCCCCGAGATCCGCGCCGACTGGATCCGCGGCCGCGGCGACGTCGAGGAAGTCACCCAGCGCGAAGTGAAGCCCGAGGACAACGGCCAGCTCGGCCCCGACCGCAGCGGCGGCGTTCCCGCCTTCCCCAACGTCCGCCGCAAGGTGCTCCGCGCCAAACCCGGCCAGAACGTCAGCCAGATGCACTACGCCCGCCGCGGCATCATCACGCCCGAGATGGAATATGTCGCCGAGCGCGAAAATCTCGGCCGCGCGCGCCTCGCCGAATACAAGCGCGACGGCGAAAGCTTCGGCGCCAGCATCCCCGACTATGTCACCCCCGAATTTGTCCGCGACGAGGTCGCCCGCGGCCGCGCGATCATCCCCAGCAACATCAACCACCCCGAAAGCGAGCCGATGGCGATCGGCCGCAACTTCCTCGTCAAGATCAACGCCAATATCGGCAACAGCGCGGTCGCATCCGACGTCGCGAGCGAGGTC
>Ga0209676_1001592_pt1 | contig 20185 bp, 20 predicted proteins | sample AraplaCvi_mLB_r2_FD_184282 | JGI IMG/M metagenome (GOLD analysis project Ga0209676, IMG submission 184282) | Arabidopsis root microbial communities from North Carolina, USA - plate scrape MF_Cvi_mLB_r2 (SPAdes) (version 2) | ecosystem: Host-associated > Plants > Roots > Endosphere | place: USA...
GATTTGCTTTAATAGATAATATCTCGCTAACAACAACTGATATAGTGTAGCAAAGTTAGAAGCACTAATATATTGTATACATTCCAATTCATTTTTTATCTTATCGACTTCCTTCATTCTCTCAAGAATGATTGATGTATGCCACTTGTGTAATTTCTTTTCTATATTTTGAACAACAGCTATTTCATTCTCGATGTCAATCTGAAGTCGTTGAGAGAACAGCCCGATAATTTCTGAAGAATATCGAGTTTCTCCTCTTTCAATTCTACTCACATGTGTAGCCGTACAAATATCTTTTCCTAATTGTTCCTGAGTAAGACCCGCTTTCTTACGATAAAATTTTATGATTTCTCCTTCTAGCATACGTTCTCTCCTTTTCAATCTCAGCTGATTAATTATGATGTATGTTTACGTATTTGTAGCACTTTACCATCTTTACGAGTAGTAAAATATCAAAATACAAATTTACGCAAATATCTCAGAAACTTGAAAGTACTAAGGGGCCAATGTACCTAATATTTCATTATAGTGTGAATTTAAAAAAATCAACTTAATTCATTATAAAGTAAAATTAACACAAGTTTAATAGTTAAATTTCATAGTTTCTTAATAATTTAATGAAATAATCATTCATTTATCAGACTTTTTAATTAAAAATCACTTCTAACTATCTTAAAATCGTTCGAAAATAACACAATATGTTTTTTTTGAAAATCCTATTAATATTGAATAGTAAGATTTTTGAGAACTAGACAAATATGGGGGATGAGAATTATGAAGGCAACAACATTGGTAAAGCAAACAGCAGTACTAGCCCTTTCAACAAGTCTGCTTTTTTCAACTTTCAGCACAAATTCCTATTTAACTGCTAAAGCTACAAGTTCGAAAGCAGAAGACATTTTATCATCAATTACGCCTGAGCAAAGACAAGCGTTAAAACAGTTAAGCTTAAGCAATCAAAAAGGTCTTCAAGGTTTTCAGGATGGTGAACTGAATTCTGAAGAAGAAATATCAGTTATCGTGCAGTTTCAATCAAAGCCGAGTAATGTGGCTGTATTAGAAGCAAAAGTTAATGGGAAGTCACTAACAAAGCAATCAGCACAAGCACAAGTAGAAAAAGAGCACAATATTTTCAAGAAAGATGTTGAGAAGTACTTCAGCATTAACGGAAAGAAGAAAGCTCCAGTCATTTCTCAAACGTATAAAACAATTTACAATGGTGCCGCTATCACACTTCCTGCGAACCAAGTAGAAGACCTGTTAAAGTCTGAAGTTGTAAAAGCGGTATACAAGAACATTACATTTAAGGTGGATCCGATTCAGCAAGAGCTTCCAAGCGATGTGAAACGTGAAATCACGACATCTGTAGAAAGCATTCCTTATCTAAATGTGGATAAGCTGCATAAAGAAGGAATTACAGGGAAAGGCATTAAGGTTGGGGTGCTAGATACGGGAATTGACTATAACCACCCTGATTTAAAAGATGCTTATAAAGGTGGATTTGATTTTGTTGATGATGACAACGATCCAATGGAGGCTACCTATAAGAATTGGCAAGATTCAAAAAAGCCTGAATTTAACGGTAGTAGTCCTTACTATACGTCCCATGGTACACATGTATCCGGAACAATCGCGGGCCAAGATAAAAATAATAGTGAAGTGTCAGTAAAAGGTCTTGCTCCAGATGCGGATTTATATGTTTACCGCGTACTTGGTCCATATGGAAGTGGTTCTTCTGAAGATGTAATCGCAGGAATTGAAAAGTCAGTTCAAGATGGCATGGACGTAATAAACCTTTCACTTGGAGTGGGTATTAATGATCCGTATTATCCAACAAGCACGGCTATCAATTATGCGGTTCTTAACGGGGTAACAGCAGTCGTTTCAGCAGGAAACAGTGGACCTAATAATTATACACTTGGTTCTCCAGGCACGGCAGCATTAGCGCTAACAGTAGGTGCAAGTGATGTTCCTGTTTCTCAATCTACTTTTAAGGGACAAGTAGCAGGGGGATGGTCAACGGATATCGTTAGCATGGCAAGAAGCTACTCTGAAACATATGTTAGTTTAAACAGTAAATCTCTTGAACTTGTAGATGTTGGTTTAGGGAACATAACAGACTATCAGAATAAAAGTGTTGCTGGAAAAATTGCTTTCGTTCAGCGCGGAAACTTTGCCCTAAATGATAAAGTGAAGTTTGCAAAGGAAAATGGAGCAAAAGCGGTTATCATGTACAACAATGTCGATGGGCATGTTGGATTTAACTTAGGTGAATCAACAGACTATGTTCCGTCATTCTCTATGACAAAGAAAGCTGGAGAAGAATTAAAAGCAAAAATCGCAAATGGAAGCACGACTTTCACGTTTACAGATTTAAAAGAAAGCCTTACTGAAGGAGATAAACTAGCAGACTTCAGTTCAAGAGGACCAGTTAACGGTAACTTTGAGATGAAGCCAGAAATCGTAGCACCTGGGGTGAGCGTTCTTTCAACATTCCCTTCTTATATGGTGAACCATGATACACCAGAAAACTATAAATATGCTTATGCACGACTAGATGGAACATCGATGGCTTCTCCGTTTGCAGCTGGTGTGGCTGCACTTTTATTAGGAGAGAACCAAGATCTTGAACCAACTGATGTTAAAACAATTCTAATGAACTCTGCGGATAAGCTAAATGATGACTATAGCGTATTTGAAGTTGGTGCAGGCCGTATTGATCCTTACCAAGCTCTTCATACACAAACAAAGATTCAGGTACAAGATGAAGCATTGATTCCAAATGGTGATAACTTAATTACAATTAAGAATCAAACGGGTGGGTTAAGTTTTGATAAACAAGTGGTACCGGATGGCTCACACTCAAAAGTAAAGAAAACATTAGATATTACAAACAATAGTGATCAGAATAAGGCTTTTAATGTTGAATTCGTGGAAAATGTACAAGAAGGAACAAATAGTTTAAAAGAAAATGGCGTATCAGTAGAGTTAGAGAGTTCTATTAAAGTAGCTCACAACTCAGTTAAGAAAATACAAGCATCTTTAACTGTGCCGTCCACAGCGAAAAAAGGATTCTATGAAGGATATTTCCTTATTACGAATAGTGAAGACAAAACGGAAAAATTCCGAGTACCATTTAGTTTCAAGAAATCAGATGAAGGCTTTGATAAACTTGACTTATTATCGCATGCTATAACTCCATCCTATTATAACCATGCGTACGACGGTTACCGTACGACAACAGCATTATTAAAGTTCAATTTAGGTTCACCAATTGATACGCTAGATGTAATTTTACAGGATGGTAAAACAAATGCAGATCTAGGATTAGTCGGTACGCTTAATTTGAAAGGAAGTCCAACAGATAATGATTACTTCCTTCAAACATTTAATGGATCATATTACAAGTTTACAACTGATAAAAAACATCCTGTTTCTACAGAGACAAGTATCGCTGAACCAGGACATTACAAACTGAAATTCATTGCTACTTTACCAAGTGGGAAACAGAAAATAAAAATTGACGACGTATTTATTGATATTGACAATCCTACAGTGAAAAGTTCATTAGATGGAGAATCACCTATCATTGAGTACAAGCCTGGACAAAAGTCAGTTCCATTTGAAATGGAAGTGAAAGATGAAGCTATTACAGACATGCAAAAGGCTGGTATTGCTATCGACGAAACAGCAAACTTTGCATTATATACGTTTGGTACACCATTCCCTAACGGTCCAATTCAAATGGACAAGAACGGTAAATGGATCGATGAAGTAGAGATGGTTGAATCAATAGAAGCTTTAAAATTTAACTTAATTGGCTATGATGCAGCTGGAAATCAAGCAAATTGGAAGGAATACGTCTTTGTAAAAGAGGGAACGCCAGTTGCATACGCTAAACATAATGTAGAACTAGCTAGATCTGGAGATATCCTATCTGCTTCTCTAGTATTAGATAACTTAGAAGGTGTAAAAGAAGCGACGTGGAACTTTGATGATGCACAAGCCGCTGGTATCCCTTATGTTAATCTTGTAGATGCTGCATTAACGGATAAATTAAAGGACAAAGCAAGCATTCAAGTAACTGGCAATAAAATTAAAGTAACGTTTAAAGAAGCAATGGTCTTTGACCGCACAGAAATTGTTAACGTTAAAGTAAAAGTGCAAGATAAGTTCTTTTACCCAATTGGTTATATTAACCCATCAACTACGATTGTAGACGCTAATGTTCAAACTGTGAAACTATTAAATGCCGGTAAACGATTCCAATTAAAATCAAGATTTAACCGTGTACAGGGTAACGTAATTCCAGAAGCTTTCCTTGTCGAAGGGCAAACATATACGGGATATCGCGACTGGTCAAAGGTTGGAGCAACATTACATGTGACGAATGGTGAATATAGTGTTGATAATTCTAGCATGATTCAGAGCAGTAATCGCTTTAATATTGAGCCTCTTCCATTAAGTAAGGATGCTTACACATTTGAAGTGAATGTTCCAGGACACTTTGTCACAAAACAGACCGAGAAATTTGGTTTTGAATACAAAGGTGAATTATACGGAAAATCAGATTCAATCAATATCAACTTAGTTGCTGGTGATGTAAACCAAGACAATGTGATCGATGTGAAGGATGCAATCGCAATCCAAGACACGTGGAATACTAATAACCGCGCTGCTGACATTAACTTCGACGGTGTTGTAAGTGATAAAGACATCAAATTCGTTCAAAAGAATTACTTGAAGCAAAACCAAGATGTTGAAAATGGCTCAGCACCAGTTGAAATATTGAATGGTAAAACTTTAGAGTCTATTTTAAAAGAATTAGGATTATAAATTGTTTATTGAAACTTGCTCACATTGAAGCAAGTTTAGTGGGGCAACATTTAGCTAAGGGTGAAGCATTAAAATTAGTTGATCGAGACCATGAAGCTTTTAAGGTTGTTGTAGAGCAAGTTTTAGAAAAAGAGAAGATTAACTTTAACATTAATCGTTCCTATAAACATGCGTCTAATGTTGTGGCGTCCAACTGTGGCTGATGCTCCTAAACCTGTTGAGAAGTATAAAGGCAAGGAACTTGGGGACATAAAAAAAGAATTAGGAATTAATTAAATTAGCGTTTGACAAAGTTATATACTGAGAATGAAATGGACTGCGCGAAATTCATAGAAAGTGAAAAACCAGAAAAGCCTAAATAAGGGCTTTCTGGTTTTTTGTCATATTTAATTGAATCATCATTTATGAATGAAAGAGTATTCTGCTTCTTAATAGATTGTTAAGTTTAAAAATATTAGTTTATGGAAATATCAACATTGTTGTTTTTTAGTCATACATTTAGAAGGAGTGTTATTATTTGTTCTTTACGGCCTCTTCCCCGTAAAGCTCTCTTAAATGCGCTAAATGTAAATTTCCCCAACTATTTAATGACTCCAACATAGGTGTAATACCTTTTCCATATTCAGTGATTGAATATTCAACTTTAGGCGGGATTTGCGCATAAACTTTTCGATGAACAATATCATGATACTCTAATTCTCTTAGTTGAGAAGTCAACATTTTTTTCGTTATTTCAGGAACTAAACGTTGTAATTCACTAAACCGTAATGTTTCGTGTTGAAAGATATGATAAAGAATTACGGGCTTCCATTTTCCTACTAAAATATCAAGAGCCGTTTCAACTGAACCATTACATTCTTCAGTCATTAACATTCCTCCTAGGTATCATTTTGTATACTAGGTCACATTTAAGTGTCTACTTCTAATGTGAATTCTTAGGGATTATTATAACAGTAGTAACAAATTTTAAACAAGGAGGAAGAAAAATGACAAGTGCAAAACTATCAATCGGAATTATTTTAGGAAGTACAAGACAAGGGCGAGTAAGTCCCCAAGTCGGTGAATGGGTAGAAGGTATTGCAAAACAACGTGGTGATGCGAATTACGAAATTGTTGATATCGCAGATTTTAAACTACCATTTTTAGGTACAACTGATGGAACAGAGCCAGGAATTAATGCTTGGTCTGAAAAACTATCAAGCTTAGATGGTTTTGTATTTGTTGTTCAAGAATATAACCACAGCATTAGTGGGGCATTAAAAAATGCGGTTGATTTTGCACGTGATGAATGGGCTAATAAAGCGGCTGGTATTGTAAGCTATGGTTCGACTGGTGGTGCACGTGCAGCAGAGCATTTGCGTGGTATATTAGGAGAATTACAAGTAGCAGATGTAAGGGTTCACCCAACACTTTCTTTATTTACAGATTTTGAAAACTTTTCGACTTTCAAACCTGCTGAGTTACATAATAAAAATGTTAATGATATGCTTGACCAAGTTGTGGCTTGGAGCGGCGCATTAAAAACATTAAGATAAATAAATTTGAAAAGAGGGATATCTAACATATCCCTCTTTTTTTATGAATAAAATAAATTCTCTTTTATATTATAAAATTAGATAAATAGATTTTTACTTTTAATAGAGGACGGATTCTTAATTGATATTCTAAATTAAATGAAGCAAATTTACGTCTAACATAAACATTCCAGGCTTATACTAAAATTGAACATAAAGGAGTGAACTAGATGGATTTTCGAACAATAGAACAAATCATGGCAGAACAACCTTCAATAGAACGAAAGATCAAGTTTAGAGGAAATACATATAAATTAATTAATACAACCCACGACATTTCCCACCGCGAATTCACAGATCTTACGTGTTATACATATCGGAATGAAGAAATTCAGCAAAATCTTTTACTGTATTGTCGGATAGGGAAAATCGTCATTATTGAGATGGAATAGACTAATATTGGTATGAAAAAAATCGCTACGGCGTTTTTTTTTTGTCTGAAATTAAATAATCTTTTTCTTAAAACTTCATTAAGATATCACAATTGTATATTATACTGTCTCAGGTAGATGAAACTAATTTGCGAGGTATATGAAATGGAAGTAAATACAAATTTGGAATCACAGCCAGAGCAAGTGATATCTAAAAAAATGTCATTGTATAAGGCAATTTGGAGATGGCATTTTTATGGGGGGATGATCTTTGCACCAATTTTGATTCTGTTAGCAATTACAGGTTCGATATACTTATTCAAACCTTATGTAGAACCAATGTTGGACCCAAATTTACACTATGTTGAAAAAGGCTCAAAAGAATTAACTCCAAGTTTACAATTAAAAGCTGTAAGAGATAAATATCCCGTTGACGCGATTACATCTTTTACAAATGTGAAAGATCCTGAACGTGCAACAGAAGTTGGAATTGCAAAAGGTGATGTTAGTTATACTGTTTTCGTGAATCCTTATACAGGAAAAGTATTAGGAGAATTGCAAAATGATAAACGTTTAATGGAGATTATTGTAAAACTACATGGGGAAGTAATGGTTGGTAAGATTGGGGATCATCTTGTTGAGTTATCAGCATCTTGGGCAATTATCTTGTTAGCAACTGGATTATATTTATATTTCCCTCGTAATAAGCAAACATTTCTTGATGTTATACGAATTCGAATAGGTAAAGGTTCTCGTATATTTTGGCGAGATCTACATGCTAGTACTGGATTTTGGATGACAATTATTTTATTATTTTTAGTCTTATCAGGTCTACCTTGGGCTAGCTCATTTGGGGAGCGTTTAAATACATTTGTGGCAAAAGCTAATTTATCAAATGCACCTGAGCATTTATGGGATGGCAATATTCAATCGACTAAAGTGACAAAAGAAGTTGCAAAAACACCGTGGGCAGCCGAGAATATTCCAGTTCCAGAATCAGTTTATAGCAATAAAGGAATGTTACCAATCGAAAATGTAATAAAAATTGCTGAGGAGACGAATATTCATCCTGGCTATACAATTAATATGCCAGAAGGAGATACAGGTGTATATTTAATTTCTTCGTACGGCTTTGCAGCGGGCAGTGTTAAAAATTATGTAACAATGGATATAGATCAATATAGTGGGAAGGTCTTACTTGACTATCGCTGGAAGGATTACAGTCCTTTTGATAAAACGGTTGAAACAGGGATCGCATTACATGAAGGTCGATATTTTGGCGTAGCAAATTTAATCATTGATTTAATTGCTTGCTTATCACTAATCCTCATTGTTTTTAGTGGAATTACGATGTGGTGGAAACGTAGACCAAAAGGTAAAATTGGCATACCAAAAGCATCTGAGGGTAATAAATTCTATTTAGGTGTTTTATTGATTTCTGTCATTTGTGGACTTTTAATGCCAATGGTAGGTATATCAATCTTCTTAATTGGTTTAATTGAGTTTATTGTTAAATTAATAAAACAAAAAGTACGTCGTCCAGGATTAGAATAAACAAACCATTTCAGTAATAGAATAATAGATTGCTAAGTTTTCGTAGTAACGAGTACTTAGCAATTTTTTGCTAATAGAAAATGAAAAACATGAGGTGCAAAATGAAGATAGGTAAAAAATATATAATATTTCCGTTATTACTTGTAACAATTTTGTGTGGATGTGGAAAATCAAAAGAACCAGTTTCAAATAAATTTTTAGATAGTATTAACATTGAACTTTCAGATGAGCCAACTTCAAAAAACTCCGAACATACTTATCAAGTATCTTTAACAAACTCTAAAAATGAGTTAGTGAATGTTGATTCTGTAGAAATTATACTGACAATGAAAAGTATGAATCATAAAGCTGAAGGAAAACTAAAAAAAATTTCCAAGGGAGTCTATAGAGGCAAAATTGAATTACCAATGGATGGTTCATGGAGTAAAACAATCGTCTTAAATCAAGGGGAACATACTCGTAAAGTTAACGGTACACTTATAAAGTAATAGATTAAAAAACATCTTTTAAATAGATGTTTTTTTGTTATAGAAAGACATGGAATAACAGAGGAATTCGTTAAATGCGAGAGAATTAATAAGGAATGAAATAAATAAATGAAAAATACAATGAAAGAGATCAATCGATTAATCCAGTAGGAGGAAGAGGATGAAGAAGCAAGTATTCCTTCCATTATCGATTCTAATATTGATCGCCTTCTCTATCAAACTCATATTATCTCACTATGAATTTGGTAAGTACGATTCTTTTGAAGAAGCGATCGAAAAAGGGATTCCTTACAAAAACAAGCATATTATTCATACAGTATTACACGATAAAGTAACTGTTGTTTTTTATACTACTGTTCCAATTCTAGAGGATTCTTCCCCTGCAAATTATGAAGTAGTATCAGTTGCATTCTTTGAAGGAAGCGATCAACAAGGCTGGGATAATATTGGTCACAATGGATGGACACATTATGAAAATCATAACATGACAGTTTATGATGAAAATCTATATGTATCGGATGATGAGGGGAACGCACTCCTTGATTTTTATGTAGTTTTCGGTGAAATTAACAATAACCTTATAGAAAAAGTAGAAACGAAAACAGAAGAAGAACAAGAGTTTAAACAAGCTAATATGATTACTAATCAAGGAAAACGTTATTATTATCAATTTGGAAAGAGTTATATTGTTAGAGGTCTTTCAAAAGAGGGAGAAGTAATTGATAGACAAGGTGGCTAAATGTCTGTGAATAAAAAACAGAAAAACCAAATTCATGGTTTTTCTGTTTTTTTCATTAATATTCCCTTTTGTTCCCTTTTTTTACATGGTTCCAGTCGACTTCAACATTTTTTCTAATTTTTTGAAGTAGGTTAAAAACGGTCTCAATTTCGTCTGTAGAAAGGCCGGATAATGCAACTTGATTTGAATGGTCGCCTTCTCTTTTTAGAAATGGATAGATTTGTTCACCTTTATCTGTTGGAAATAATCCTTTGTTCTTTTTATTAATACCATCATTTTTCTTTTCAATTAATCCTTGTTGTTCAAGTTTTTGAATGGCACGAGCTGCAGTTGTGCGATCAACTTTTATCATTTCGGCTAATTTTTCTTGAATGATTCCTGGATTTTCACATATTCTGACAAGATATAAATATTGTCCTTTCGTTAGTTCAAGTTCTTTAAATTCAATATTACTAATAGAGTCTAATGCTCTAGCGATCATGCCAATTTCGCGAAGTATTTCCTTCATTTATAAAACTCCTTATTATTTTGTTGTATTTACAACAAAAATGGGATTATACTGTTTAGTAAAGATATATATATTATGACTCACATATTGAAATAAATCTAGAAAAGGAATGATGAAAGATGAATGCAATAAAAATAACTGAAAATCATGATTTGAATGTAGCTTTTGAAATACGAAAAAGCGTTTTTGTAGAGGAACAAGGAGTACCCTTAGTGGATGAATTTGACGAATTTGATTCACTAGATGGATTAGCAGAGCATATTTTAGCTTATTATGATGGCAAGCCAGTAGGCACAGGAAGAATTAGATGGATTGATGGTTTAGGTAAATTAGAAAGAATTTGTATTTTAGAGCCTTATCGAAAATTTGGCATTGGAAAGGTCATCATCAAAGCTTTAGAAGCAATTGCGGTAGAAAAAGAGATCACTAAAGTGAAATTGCACGGTCAAACACATGCTGAGGGGTTTTATGAGAAGCTAGGCTATCAAACTTCATCAGCCGTATTTATGGAAGATGGAATTCCTCATATTTTGATGACAAAAGAGTTAGTTGCAAAGTAAGTATTACGAAATGAGAAGGTGAATAAGACGAGATATTTATTATATGGGCTAGGAATCATCATTTTAACATTAGGAGTAGCTTTAACGATTTTATCAGATTTAGGTACATCTCCATTTGATGCACTGTTAGTCGGATTATCTAAGACTGTGGGTTTTACGGTAGGAACTTGGGAAATCATAATTGCACTGATTTTGATCTTTTGTAATTCAATTTTAAAACGAAATAGACCAGAATATATGGGTTTAGCTACAGCACTTATTACGGGCTTAAGTATAGATTTATGGCTATTTTTACTGGAGCATGTCATTTTGCCAGAGATTTTTATTAGTAAACTGATCTGCTTTGGAATAGGTTTAATTGTCACTGGAATCGGTAGTGCAATATATCTTCTTACAAACTTTGCACCGATTCCTGTAGACCAATCGATGTTAATTATTCGAGAAAGACTAAAAGTGAATTATATGATTTCTAAAACGATCCTTTATGTTCTCTTTTTGTTATTAGCCTTCATTTTTAAAGGACCAATTGGTATTGGTACTGTATTAACAGTTTGTTTAGGCGGTCCAATTTTAAACATATGTATGCCTACGATGGAGAGACATGTAAACAAATTACTAATGAAAAAATCTAATCATGTGGAAAATAGTCATTCTATTTAATTTGGATCTTTACCAAAGTAATAATAAAGACAGAAAGAACCCCCTCTTGTATTAGAGGGGGTTCTGTTATGTAAGCGGGGTATTATAGATTAAAAGTAGAATTGTTATTTCATTGTTTTTCAGTACAATCAGAAATTGCTTTATATAATATATTTAGCATTTCATCTAATTCAGATTTTGTTGATGCTAAAGGTGGCATAAAGACGATTACGTTTCCAAGCGGACGAGTTAACAAACCTAATTCTTTTGCTCTTTTTGTAACTCGAACACCAACTCGATCATTCCAATGAAACGGCTCCTTCGTCTCTTTAGAGAGGACAAGCTCGATTCCAATCATGACTCCGCTTTGACGAATGTCCCCAACATGCTGTAAGTCATAAAATTTTCTTAATGACTCTTCAATAAAGGAACTTATTTCTTCAACATGGTTTATTAATTGATTTTTTTCAAATAAGTCTAAGTTTGCTAATGCAACAGCACATCCAAGTGGATTGCCTGTATAACTATGACCGTGGAAAAAAGTTTTTTGTTCTTCATATGTTCCTAAAAATGCCTCATAAATGGTATTCGTCGTTAAAGTTGCGGAAACAGGGAGATATCCTCCTGTTAATCCTTTTCCACACGTAAGAATATCTGGTGTAATTCCTTCTTGTTCACAAGCAAACATTTTCCCCGTTCGGCCAAAACCAGTTGCTACTTCATCAGCAATTAATAATACCTCATATTTTTTACATAACGCATCCAATCCTTTTAAATATCCAGGTGGCATCACAATGATTCCACTTGCACCTTGAACAATCGGCTCAATGATCAATGCAGCGATTGAATCCGCTTTTTCAATAAATAGGTTTTCAACTTCATTTAAATAAGCTTTTGTTACATCCTCTCGTGTTCCTTCATACTTTGAACGATAAAGATGTGGATAGGAGAGTTTAATACTTGGAAATAGTAAATCACTATAGGCTTGATGAAATAAATCAATTGCTCCTACTGAAACGGCTCCAATTGTATCTCCATGATAAGCTTCCTTCATAGTGACAAATGTATTTTTTTCATTTTTTCCGATGTTTCTCCAATATTGATATGCCATTTTAATAGCAATCTCAACAGCTGTTGCACCAGAATCTGAATAAAATACTTTCTCTAAACCATCAGGCGCAATATTGACTAGTCTTTCTGCTAAAAGAATGGCCGGAATATTTGCCATCCCTAATAATGTTGAATGCGCAACTTTGTTTAATTGTTCATTAATTGCTTCGTTTAAATCTTTAATATTATGTCCGTGAACATTTAACCAGATTGATGATACACCATCGTAATATTCATTACCCAATACATCAAATAATTTTCTATCTTTCCCATGTGATATGATGAGCGGTTCCTCGTTTATGTAATCTTGCATTTGAGTAAATGGATGCCATACATATTGTTTATTTTTCAATGATAGTTCTTGATAAAGCTCATTCTCCATAAGTTAACCTCCTAATCATATATGTTAACCTAAATAATAAATTAGGTTGACATATATTTTATTTGCATGGTAATTTAATTTTATTAGTTTGTCAATTCGAAAGATTAATAGGGAGGATGTTATGCAGAACAAAACTTTATCTTTAACAGTCATATCTTTATTTGCATCATTAACATCAATTGGAGCATTTATAAAAATTCCTTTACCAGTCATTCCTTTCACTCTTCAAGTATTATTTGTGTTTTTAGCTGGGTGTCTGTTGGGGAGTAAACGAGGATCCATTAGCCAGTCACTATATGTTGGAATGGGGTTAATCGGAATACCAGTTTTTGCTTCTGGGGGAGGTCCAGAATATATTTTAAAACCAACTTTTGGCTATTTAATTGGATTCATTGCTGCTGCATATGTAATTGGTTTTATCATTGAAAAAATGAAAAAGCCAGATCTCAAACACTTTATGTTTGCTAATTTAGTCGGTTTATTGATTGTTTATAGTTTTGGAGTTCTATATGTTTATATTTCATTAAACACATGGCTGGACAGTCCGACTTCATTTAAAGCAGTTGTGATGATGGGATTTGTTTATAGTGTTGGACAAGATATTTGCTTAGCCTTCATTGGCAGTATTTTGGCGAAACGATTATATGGACATTTTTCTAAAGTCAGAAGTAGTGAAAAGAAGTTGGCTGCGTAATATGGGAAAAGGATATTTTATTACAGGAACAGATACGAATATTGGAAAAACATTCGTTACTTCACATTTGGTTGCAGCCATGCAGCAGATAAGAGTTGATGCGATTCCTTATAAACCGATTCAAAGTGGAGTAGTGAAAAAGAATAATAGATTAGTAGGGGAAGATGTTGCATTTTATAAGGAATATTTAGACCTTAAAGAGGATTTTTCTTATTACAATACATATACACTTGAAACACCTGTATCTCCACATTTGGCTAGTAAGCTAGAAAACGTATCGATTCATAAAGAGGTTATACTGGAACGTTATAAAGAATTAGAAGAACAACATGATGTCATATTTGTGGAAGGTGCTGGTGGAGTAGCAGTTCCTTTAAAAGAAGACTTTGACACAATTGATTTGATGAAAGAATTAAAACTACCAGTCATCATTGTTACAACGTTAAAGCTAGGTACATTAAATCATACATTACTAACAACTGAATACTTAAAATCTCATCAAATTGAGATCAAAGGGTTAATAATAAACAAAGTACCATCCAGATTAAATGTAATGGAAAAAGATAATGTAATGATGATGAAAAAAATGACGGGTCTGGATGTAATTGGTTTAATACCCGATTACAAACAGCCAGAGGATATTACGAAAATCAGTAATCTTCAGTTTCAAAATATGATCATGACTGAAAAATTGATATCAAGTGAGGGATTTGATGAATTGGACTAAATTGGCGCAGGAAGTAATTTCGGGTAAAGAAATCACTGATGAAGAAGCAATGCAAATCATAACATGTGACGACGATGAGATTCTTCTTCTATTACAAGGTGCTTTTACAATACGAAAACATTATTATGGAAAAAAAGTGAAACTGAACATGATTATTAATGCAAAAAGTGGTTATTGTCCAGAGGATTGTGGCTATTGTTCGCAGTCGTCTATTTCTAGCGCTCCGATTGAAAAATATCCTTTTTTATCTAAAGAAGAAATTCTAGAAGGAGCAAAGCGTGCGTTTGAGTTAAAAGCTGGAACTTATTGTATTGTAGCGAGTGGTAGAGGACCAACTAATCGTGATGTTCATACAGTTACTGAGGCTGTAAAAGAAATAAAAGAGATGTACGGATTAAAAGTGTGTGCTTGTTTAGGGATCATTAAAGACGAACAAGCAAGTGATTTAAAAGAAGCTGGTGTAGATCGATATAATCATAATTTAAATACTTCCAAGGAGCACCATGATTACATAACTTCCACTCATACATATCAGGATCGTATTGATACAGTTGAAAAAATTAAGAAGTCTGGTATTTCGCCTTGTTCTGGTGCAATCATTGGTATGAAGGAATCGAAGGAGGATGTTATATCCCTAGCGAGATCGTTGCGTGAATTAGATGCTGATTCAATTCCAGTTAACTTCTTACATGCGATCAAAGGAACAAAGCTTGAAGGTGTGAATGAGTTAAATCCGCGTTATTGTTTAAAAGTGTTAGCACTTTTTAGATATATGAACCCAACGAAAGAAATAAGGATTTCAGGCGGTCGAGAAGTAAATCTTCGTAGTTTACAACCACTAGGATTGTACGCTGCAAATAGTATTTTCATAGGTGATTATTTAACGACAGAAGGTCAGGAAACAAATAGTGACCATAAAATGTTGGAGGACCTAGGCTTTGAAATAGAATTGGTACAAAAGCAAGAAGAGCTTTGTCTTTAAATTGAATAGTAGATACATAGTAAAGCTGCTAATTTATATGCAGCTTTTTTTATTTCTCAAGATTGGAAGACAGGGATATTTTGAAATAAAAAGAATATCTTCATAACAGTACAAGTTGAAGAAAGGGTGAAGTTTATGTCATATCAATCTAGATTTAAAACGATTAATGGAATGGAAGTTCATTTCACTGAATGGGGGGACCCACAAAAGCCCACTGTTGTATGTTGGCATGGCTTAACTAGAAACGGGCGTGACTTTGATATCATAGCGAGCAAATTAGCCAAAAACTATCATGTCATTTGCCCGGATACGATTGGAAGAGGATTGAGCGAGTGGAGTACAAATCCTGAGAATGAGTATTGCTTTGAGCACTATAGTAATCTTGCTATCGCATTATTAGATCAACTTGAAATTAAACAGGTACGTTGGATTGGAACTTCTATGGGGGGTGCAATCGGTATACGAATTGCAGGAACTCTGACTCATCAAAACCGCATTAGCCACCTAGTATTAAATGATATTGGTGCAGGTGCATCTGAAAATAGTCCTAAGGATATTGAAGGCATAAAACGAATTATTCGTTATGTTGGAGCTCCACCATTTTTCAATACGTTTAGTGAACTGATGAATTATTATAAAATGATTTATGCCTCATTTGGTTTATATAATGAAGATGAATGGAATCACTTTACTAATCATTCATGTAGAAGAAGAGATACGGGAGGTTTTAGTCCAGACTATGATCCAAACATTGCTTTACAATTTCAGCATGAAGAAGACTTAAACCTTTGGGGGTATTGGGAAAAAGTTCAGTCTAAAACATTACTGATAAGAGGGGAAAAATCTGACGTTTTACCATTAGATGTTGCGTTAAAAATGGAGCAAAGACAAAATTGCGAATTAGTTACGATTCCAAAACTAGGTCACGCACCGGCATTAAACACTAATGAACAGATTTCTATTATAGAAAATTTTTTACAATCATAAACGAAAACGGACAACTTAGATAGGATTTTCTATTTAAATTCTTCATAATTATATATGATACAATGATTAGTAATCAAACACTTTAAAGGTAAGGTATATTTTATGAAGAAAAAATTAAGTAAACTTTTAATAGGAATACTATTAATTTTTCTAATTTTATTTGGATTGTATAAATTAATGGTTTCAAGATCGTTTCAATTATTTGGTGGACTAACTGATTCTGTGGAAACGAATCAAAAGGTGGTCGCTTTAACATTCGATGATGGTCCAACTAATAATGTTGATAAAATCCTGCCACTGTTAAAACAGTACAATGTAAAAGCTACTTTTTTCTTAATTGGTAATGATATAGAAAAAAATCCTGAAGAAGCAAAAAAAATAGTGAGTGCTGGTCATCAAGTAGGTAATCATACATTTTCACATGACCGAATGGTATTAAAATCACCATCCTTTATAAAAGAAGAAATTGAGAAGACAGATGAATTGATTAGAGAAGCTGGATATAAAGATGAAATTGATTTTAGACCGCCGTATGGCAAGAAAATGATCGGATTGCCATATTATTTAAACAAAGTACAAAAAGAGACGATCACTTGGAATATTGAGCCTGATACTTACTATAGTTCTGCTGCTGACAAAGTAGAGTATGTTAAAAAGAATATAAAACCAGGTTCAATCATTTTACTTCATCCAATGTATGATAAAACCGGAAATGAATTGAAAACAATTGAAGAAATCTTACAGTCATTAACAAAAGAAGGATATCAATTTGTGACTGTAGATGAACTTCAGAAAATGAAATAAATAAAAGTTATTCATGCCTATAATGTAAAAACCACCTAATGAAAATTAGGTGGTTTTTTAATAAACTACTATTCGTTTTTCAAACTTACTTTTATAGGATCCAATTTTACAGGAGGTGAATTCAAACCTAGTATGCCAAATGGAACCATTATTGAATAATCATTTTCATTAAATCCTTTTACGTGTTCGATCGGAAAGTTAGATTGATAATGTAACGATTCTTCATCAACAACACTAGCTTTTTTAGCATAAAGTATGGAATCTGCTTTTAAATTATGATAAAGAGCTTGGCCAGTGAGTCCATTTGTATCTTTAGTTTTGACTAGTTTAATCTGATCCGCAAAGTTTTGTAAGATGTCTTTTCTTATATCTGATGTATTGATATTTTTAAGTGTGTAATCGACAATAAAATGCTGATTCTTTTTCTGTACATAATCAATGTTCATGCTATAACCAAATCGCTTACTTACTATATTTTGAGGTAGCACATCTATTGATTTGATAATATCATCTTCATTTTTCGAGAACTCAGGATAAATCATTAAATAATTAGCTTTTTTATCTATTTCACTTTTAAATGTAGCGCGCTGTTGATCTACTTGTTCTAGGTTAAGTTTTTCACCATGATCATCATAAACTCTCATTGTTAATGTATCACTTTCATCAATTACTTTCGTTTGATAGTTAATGATCGTAGTTGCTTTTCCTTTGATGATGGACTGCATTTTTAAAGAATAAGTACCATCTTGTGATGAGCTTTTTGCATTCGAAGTAATTTCTTCTGCAAGTATATGTTGGACAGGTACTTGAAAACTCCAATTCCCTTTTTTTCCTCCCATATATGTAAAAGTTAATGGTAAATTAATTTTTGATGGTAAGGTTTTAAGTGGATATTCTAATGTCATTGCCCCAATGTATTCTTCACCTTTTTTCATCAGCGGCTCCCTTGTACCAGACCACTGTTTTTGTTCAACGCCATCAAATTGTTGGAGTGAATAACCTGCTTCTGGTCCAGCACTATTAGTCAGATTCTCCGATATTCCTTTTCCATCAGCTTTAAAAGTAATACCAATATTATTTCCATCATAATACGCACTGGTCACCGTTACATCAATACCATGATCACTTGCCTTTTCGTTAAGTTTTCCAACCAGACCATTGGATTCTAGTTTTTTCCCTATGTCAGAATGGAAATTTTCATAGATAGAACCTATGATTGGAACGCTTGCTAAAACGGCTGTGACTGGTTGAAAAACAAAGCCTGACACAAATAAAAGTGAAGCAGCAATTGTTGCAATATATGCCATTTTCTTCGGTTGAAATTTTTTCTTTGTTTTTTTTATCTCATCTTTTCCTAAAGCAATTCCTCTATGTATTGCAGCAAATAATTCTTCTTTTGGTACTTCTATATCAGCTAATTGTTCATTAAACCATTCTTTGTTCATAGTTCTTCGCTCCTTCTATCACTTTTTTTAATTCAATTTTGGCACGCCTAAGATATGTTTTTATGGTGCCTTCAGGCTTCTCCATCGCTTCAGCTATACTCTTAATGGATAGATCATGATAATAAAAAAGAATAATAGCCGTTTGATAGGAATTGTCCAAAGTGGAGAGGGCATATGGTAAGTCAATTTCCATTTCTACATTTTGATGATTTGTTTCTAAAATTTTATGAATAAGTGCATCACCAGACAAGACAGTTTTATTTTTCTTATTTAATAATTGATAAGAAGCATGAATTAAAATTCTAATTAGCCAAGTACTAAAATATTCAGGATTATTTAATTGATTAATAGAAACAAATGCTTTATATACAGTTTCTTGAATAACATCCAATGCATCTTCTTTATTCCGGACATACAAAATTGCTGTTTTATATAACTTATCGCTTTCTGCTTTTATAATTGTCTCGAAAGCTTCTTCATCTCCGTTAATCGCGTCCAGTATAAGGTTAATATCAATCACTCTTTAACCCCCTTTCATATATTAGAGTATTTATAGAAGGAAAAAGTTTCATAAAGTTAAAAAAATTATTAAAAAAGGCAGTAAGAACCATTTCTCACAAGCAAAATAGAGAGCAACATAGTTCTAAAAGACTGAATAGAGCTCCAACTCTAAGACTTATGCTAAAATATAGTTGCTTGGTCAAATACTTAAAATAGAACTTAGCGTTATAAGAGTTCTATAGTCAAGCTAATATTTTGAGTCTCATATTTATTGTGTAAAAAATAAATAGTGGAATAAGGAGAGAATTCGATCATCAAGGGAACTTATTTAAAATATTTATGGAGGAATTTTAGATGGAGCATTTAGAACACGCTTATAATTGGAGATATTATGCCGCAATCATCGTATTTTTAATTGCTTACGCATTTATTATTAGTGAAAAGATTAATCGAGCACTCATTGCACTATTGGGTGCGGGAATCATGGTGGCAATAGGTGTAGTTGATTTACATTCTGCATTAACAACACATATTGAATGGGAAACAATTACACTATTAATCGGGATGATGATCATCGTATACATAACAAGTACATCAGGATTTTTTGAATTTATTGCGATTAAAGCAGCAAAAATTTCAAAAGGACAACCTATCCGAATTTTGGTTACATTGTCATTATTAACGGCAATCGCTTCAGCTTTTTTAGATAATGTTACGACTATATTATTAATAGTTCCGATAACATTATCAATCACTAAAATTTTAAAAGTGGATCCGATTCCTTTTTTAATGCTAGAGGTTATTTATTCAAATATCGGAGGAACAGCAACTTTAATTGGGGATCCACCGAATATTATGATCGGATCTGCTAATAAGCATTTAACATTTAATGAATTTTTATTTAATTTAACACCTGTTATTGCAATCATTGTAGCTGTCATAACAGTTATTATTTATTTTATTTATCGAAAACGATTAGTATCAACGCCAACTGAAATTCAGAAGCTAATGTCAATTAATGAAGCAGATTATATAAAAAATCGTTTACTAATGTATAAATCACTTACTGTTCTTGGTTTTACTCTAATAGGATTTGTTTTACATTCGGTTCTACATTTAGACGCAGCACTTGTTGCAATGTTTGGGGCGACCATATTAATGGTAATCGGTGTAAAAGAACATGATTTAGAAAAAGTATTTGCGAGTGTCGAGTGGGTGACAATCTTTTTCTTTGCTGGGCTTTTTGTTTTAGTAGGTGGATTAATTGATATCGGATTAATTGGA
>Ga0209676_1001594_pt1 | contig 20173 bp, 15 predicted proteins | sample AraplaCvi_mLB_r2_FD_184282 | JGI IMG/M metagenome (GOLD analysis project Ga0209676, IMG submission 184282) | Arabidopsis root microbial communities from North Carolina, USA - plate scrape MF_Cvi_mLB_r2 (SPAdes) (version 2) | ecosystem: Host-associated > Plants > Roots > Endosphere | place: USA...
CCCCTGCAACAGCTGCCACGGCGAAGGCCGCGTCGACCGGCGCAAGACGCTGACCGTCAACATCCCCGCCGGGGTCGACGAGGGCACGCGCATCCGCCTGTCGGGCGAGGGCGAGAGCGGCGCGCGCGGCGCGGCGCCGGGCGACCTCTACATCTTCCTCCACATGGCACGGCACAAGGTGTTCGAACGCGAGGGCACGACGCTGTTCACGCGCGCGCCGATCAGCTTCACCACCGCCGCATTGGGCGGCGAGATCAGCATCCCGGGCCTCGACGGCAAGAAGCACGACATCAGCATCCCGGCGGGAATCCAGTCGGGCAAGCAGCTTCGCCAGCGCGGCGCGGGCATGCCGGTATTGAACGGCCGCGGCCACGGCGACCTCGTCGTCCAGATCGACGTCGAGACGCCGACGAAGCTCACCGCGCGCCAGAAGGAACTGCTCTGCGAGTTCCGCGAGACCGAGACCGGCGAGGAATGCCCGGCTTCGCAGGGCTTCTTCGGCCGCATCAAGGAAATGTGGGACGACCTGACCGATTAAAGCGTCTCGCCCGCAACAACATCCGCAACATTGTCATCCCCGCGAAAGCGGGGACCCAGAGCGTGCGCCGGCTTATTTCGCTCTTGGGTTCCCGCTTTCGCGGGAATGACAAGTTTAGTTACCCTATTTCCTCCCTCAGCTCGTCGATCAGCGCCTTCACCTTCGACAGCCGCTCTTCCTCCTCGTCGAGGATCGCGTGGAAGGCGCGACGCTTGATCGCCTTCAGCTCGTCCGCCGGCACCGCATTGTCGCCGGTCACGCTGCTCGCAACGATGTCGATCAGCCGGTCGGCGCCGTGGAGCCGCCCCCAGAGATAGTCGTTCTCGCGATAGGCCCGGCTGAAGAAGGCGCCAAAACTGTTGAACTCGACCCCCTTCAGCATCGCCGCCGCGCCGCCGGTGCGGATCGCGGTCGCGTCGGAGGGCGAGATGCGGTCGATCTTGATCGGGTCGAACTCGTCGAACCCCTCGCCCTGCAGCAGCGGCAGCGTCGCGATGTCGTAAAAGGGATAGCCGAGATAGGCGAGGAGCATGATCCGCCGGTCGTCTTTCGGCAATTGCGCCAGTCCCGCCGCCACCAGATTGTCGGCTTCGGCATCGGCCCCGATCAGGTCGCGCCGTTCGCCAATCGCGTCGATCCATGTCGCCGCATCGGCATCGGCGGGCACATCGGCGCCCGCGAGCCAATTGTCGCCTTCGCGCTCGAGATAGAGCCCCAGGGCGCCATAGATGGCGTCGCGCATCGCATCGCAGGCGGGGTCGCGAACCTCGCGCTTCGCCTCGACGACGCGGTCGAGTTCGCGTGCGAGGAACCGCAGCCGGCGGATGCGAAAGCCGAGGTCGTGGGTGCGGAAAAAGACCACCGCGTCGCCGCTCGCACCGAGCCCGCGCTTGCCCGACAGCCGGTCGAGTCCGCGCGCGCGAATCTCGTCCCACAGCGCATCGCGCCGGTTGCGGCGATGAATGTCGCCTTCGGGCGGCGCGAGCCGGTTGACCGCCGCGACAAGTTCCTCGACCACCGCCGAGAGTTTGAGATGGCCGTAAGGCGCATAGGCGAAACCCGCGCGTGCCGAAGCCTGATCCTGTGCCTTGGCACGCCATTTCTGCAATCGCGCCGGCGTCGGCGTATCGAGAAAGAAGGTACTGCCGAACAGCGCCGCGACCTGTTCCTCGACCTCCACCTTCATCGCGTCGATGATATATTGCATCCGGCGGATGCGCCGCGACATACCCTCGATCGCCTCGACATTGTCGCGGATCGGCTGTTCGCGCGGGATTTCGGACAGCGCGCCAAGGATCGTCGACAGGAAGCCCGGAAGCCGGGGTGCTTCACCCTCGGCGATTTCCCCGGGCTTGCCGAAGCTGATCGAACGATAGTCGGGCTTCGGGTCGATATAGACGAAACGGCGGTCGATCTCGCGCCGCGCCGGGCGCTGTTTGAGCGCCGCGATCGCAGGCCGGAAGGGTGCATTGGCGAGCACCGAACCGTCGATGAGGACGCGGTCGGCGGGATCCGCCTCACCCCCCGCCGGCAACTGCGTGCGGATGAAGGCGTCGCGGCCGGACCAGGCGATCTTGCGCTTTTCGAGCACATGGTCGAGTTCGCGCAGCGTGAAGGGCGGAAAGGCGCCGGGAAAGCTTGCGGTCGCGCGTGCCGCAGCGACCAGCGCGGGAACATCGCAAAGCCCGTCACCCACCCGAATATCCTGCCGGAAACGCATCACCAGCCGGTGCTCCTGCTCGGTGACCCGCGTCGGGCTGTTGAGCGAGAGCGGCGTGCTATGCCCCGCGAAGTCGGTGACCGAAACGAACAGGTCGACCGGCTGCCCCGCCGGAACCAGTGGGGGCCCCTGCGGCCCGCCCTCCATCGCGTCGAACGCGTCGAGCAGCAGCCCGGAAAAAGTCTCGCCGCCAAAAGGCGGCTCGAACCAGCGCGCGCGGACGAACCGCGACAGTTTGGCACGCACTTCGCCCTGTGCCCCCTCGCCGACCGTGCGGTCGATGACATTGCCGCGCCGCTTCATCGCCCAGCCCGCGAGCGGCACCGCCCAGAATTTGGTCGCCGCCGACAGCGGCCGGGCATCGGGGTCGAGCAGGCTGTCAACATCGGCGTCCTTCAGCCACAATTCGGTCAGCGGATCGAGCGACTGGCCGCCGGCGATCGCGCGCGCGAGGAAGATGCCGTTGATCCCGCCCGCACTCGCCCCCGCGACGATGTCGGCGATGACGCGGAGCCGCACGGCGCTTTTGGCGGCGATCGCGCCGAGCAATTCGCCGTACACCCCGCCCGAGCCTTGCTGAGTGCTGCCGTCGTGAAAGGCGCGCGACGCCGCGGCGAGCCGCCAGACCTCCTTGGTAACGCCGTGCATATAGACGGCGAGGCTGATGCCGCCGTAGCAAATCAGGGCGAAGCGTAGTTCCTTTTCCCTCATTACGAAGATGATAACGCGCTTTGCGCGGCCTGTCCCCCTTTCCCGAGGCGGGAGGCAAATTCGCCTTGCCTCTTGCTTTTGAGAATAGTTCGCACTAGCGCGCGCTTCCGAACAGGGAGCTTTCCGAATGAATCGCAAATTTGTCCTCGCCGCGCTCGCCTGCACGATGCTTTCCTCGCCGGCCTTCGCGCAGGACGGCGCGCCCGCCGTCGAAACGGACGAGGGCGAAGGCACGATCGTCGTCACCGCCGCGCGCACCATCCTGCCGCCGAACGCGCTGCCGCTGACGATCGATATCATCGGCAAGGATACGCTCGACCAGCAGATCGCGATCTCGGGATCGGTCACCGACGCGGTCGCGAACCTGACCCCCAGCTTCTCGCCGACGCGCCAGAAACTTTCGGGCGCGGGCGAATCGCTACGCGGCCGTTCGCCGCTCTACGCGATCAATGGCATCCCGCAGTCGACCCCGATGCGCGACGGCAGCCGCGACGGCTTCACGATCGACGGCTTCTTCGTCGACCGCGTCGAACTGATCTATGGCTCCAACGCTTTGCAGGGCATCGGCGGCACCGGCGGCATCGTCAACCAGGTCACCGTCGGCGCGCCGAAGGAAGAGGGGCTGAGCGGGCGGGCGCTGCTGCAAGGCACCGCGGACAACGACTTCTCGAAGGCCGGCATGGGCGGCAAGCTCGCGGGCCTCGTCCAGTACAAGGCCGGGCGGTTCGACGCGACGGTCGGCGCGGCCTATGAAATCCGCGGCGTGTTTTCGGACGCGAAGGGTCGCCCGATCGGGCTCAACCTGACGCAGGGCGAAACGCAGGACAGCAAGGCGACGAACTTCTTCGCGCGCCTCGGTTACGAACTCTCGCCCAGCGCGCGGCTCGACCTGATCGCGAGCCGTTTCGAGCTCAAGGGCGACGGCGATTATGTCGCGGTCCCCGGCAATCGCACGCTCGGCCTCCCGACGAGTGCGGTGCGCGGCGACCCGCCGGGCAAATCGGCGCGGAACCGCACCGAAAGCGTTGCATTGTCGCTCACCGACACCGACCTCGGCGGCGGCAATTTCGTCAGCCAGATTTTCTTCAACCGCAGCCGCGACACCTTCGGCGGCGAGGTGGCGACGCAGGCGACCTTCCAGGATCCGGCACTTGCGCCCGTCGGCACTCTGTTCGACCAGTCGCAGAACCGCAGCCGCAAGCTCGGCGCGAAATTGAGCTATGAGCGCGCGGTCCCGGGCTTCGAGGACCTGATGCTGACGATCGGCTTCGACGCGCTCGTCGACAAGACCGAGCAGGCGCTGATCGCCACCGGGCGTGTCTGGGTGCCGCCGAGCGATTTCCGCAGCCTCGCCCCCTTCGGACAGGCGAACCTCAAGCTGTTCGACGGCGTCGTGCGTCTCGCGGGCGGAGTCCGCTGGGAAAATGTGAAGATCAGGATCGACGATTATCACACGCTCGCATCGACGACCTTCGTCGCGTGCACGCGGCCGCCCGCCGCGCCCGTCACACCGTGCGGGAACGCGACCTATGGCGGCGTCGACGTCGCCGGCGGCAAGCCGAAATTCGACGACCTGCTGATCAATGGCGGCGTCATTATCGAGCCATGGGCGGGCATCCGCGCCTATGCCAGCTACGCCGAGGGCTTCACCGTCCCCGACATCGGCCGCATCACCCGCGCGGTGAACCGCACCGGCATCGACATCGACAATTTCCTCGATATCTCGCCGGTCGTGTCGAACAATCGCGAGATCGGGTTCGAGGTCAAGCGCGGCCCGGTCGATGCGAGCGCGGCCTATTTCTGGTCGTCGAGCGACAAGGGTCAGTTGCTGATCGCCGGCGCCGACCGCAATTTCGACGTCCAGCGGCTGCGCGTCGAGATCCAGGGGCTCGAGGTCAATCTTGGCGTCCAGACGCCGATCGACGGATTGAAGCTCAACGTCGGCTATGCACATATCAAGGGCCGGTTCGACAGCGACGCGGTTCCCGACGGCAAGGTCGACAGCGACCTCGACGGCGTCAACATATCGCCCGACCGCCTCAACCTCGCGGCCAATTATGCGAGCGGTCCGTTCACCGCGCGCATCCAGACACAGGTCTATTTCAAGCGCCGCTTCGACAGCAAGGCGCGCGCCGCCGACGATGCGAACCCGCTGCACCCGCTGAGGCTCGCCGACAACGACTTCGGCGGCTACACGCTCACCGACGCCCATGTCCGTTACCAGACCGGGCTCGGCGGAATCAGCCTGTCGGTGCAGAATCTCTTCAACAGGCAATATATCGACTATTCGAGCGACACGCGTCTCCCGACCGATCAGCTTTCCTATTTCGCGGGTCGCGGACGTACCTTCACCCTGGGGTGGGATTACCGGTTCTGATGATGAAACTGCTCGACACGCTGCACCGCTGGACGGGGGGTCTGATCGGCCTCCTACTCGCGCTGCTCGGCCTGTCGGGCACGATCCTGCTCCACGAGCATCTGTGGATCGGCTTGCCGGGCACCGGCGACCCGCTCCGCAGCGACCTGAGCGCGGTTGCCACGACCACCGAAAGGCTGATGGCGATGCCCGGCGCGCAGGGCATCATCTATGCCGACGAACGCTTCGGGCTGCATCAGCTGCGTATGGGCAAGGACGCCGGCGCCTATGCAAGCCAGTCGGGCGAGATCGTCACGCGCTGGGCGAGCCAGTGGGAGCGGCCCGAGCTCTGGATCTTCGATTTCCATCATCACCTCTTCGCAGGCGACAGCGGCGAATGGGTGATCGGCATCGCGGGGCTGAGCGGACTCTTCTTCGTGATCAGCGGCACGATCCTCTGGTGGCGGACGCGCAAGACCTTTCAGCTGCGCCTGTGGCCGAAACGCATGTCGCGTCCGTCGATCGTCATGCACCATCGCGACCTTGGCATCATCGCGGCGCCGCTGCTGCTGATCTCGATCGTTACGGGGACGATGATGATCTTTCGTCCCTTCGCGATGGTGATGATCGCGCCGTTCGGCTCGCCCGCGGAGGCGGCGAAGGCGATCGAGCCGCCGAAATACAAGGGCGGGCCGCTCGCCGGAAAGCCCGATTACGCCGCGATGCTGACCGAGGCGCGGCGTCGCTTTCCCGATGCCGAATTCCGCATTCTCAGCCTGCCGCGCAAGCCCGGCGATCCGATCATGCTGCGGATGCGGCAGCAGGCCGAATGGCTCCCCAACGGCCGCTCGACCCTGTGGTTCGACGCCGCGACCGGCAAGCTGCTCGGCGCGCGCGACGCGCTCGCGATGCCGGGCGGCGCGCAGGCGTTCAACATGGCGTTCCCCATCCACGCGTCGAAGGTCGGCGGCTGGGGCTGGCGCATCGTGATGACGCTTTCGGGCCTCGCGATGACGATGCTCGGCAGTTTCGCCGTATGGACCTTCTGGTTCAGGCGGCCAAAGCCGGCGAAGCGGATGACGAAGAAAGCGGCGCTGGCCTCGGCATAGGTGCGGACCGGTGTCGGTTTTGGGGTGGGAAGCGGACGCGCCCTTCTCCAACCTTCGTCATCCCGGGCTTGACCCGGGATCCCGCTTTTTGACGCATCCGCAGGCGTCTGATTTCAAGCGGGACCCCGGATCAAGTCCGGGGTGACGATGTTTGAGGGCGTCCGCAACCGGTCGACAGCCGCCGTGACTGACCTCACCGCTTTCCTATTTTACCGGCAGCCCTATATCCTGCCCGACCCATGACCCGCGCCCGCGTCCTCCTCCTGACCGCCGCACTCGGCCCGCTCGACTATCGCGTTCCGCGCGAAAGCGAAGCACCGCTGGGGAGCGTCGTGATCGCGCCGCTCGGCCCGAGGCGGCTCGGCGGCGTCGTGTGGGAGGATGCGAGCTTCGGCGCGCCGGAGGCGGTCGGCGACAATCGCCTCCGCAATCTCTACGAAGTCGTCGCCGTCCCGCCGGTGCCTGCGCCTTTGCGCCGTCTCGTCGAATGGACGAGCGACTATTATCTCGCGCCGCCGGGCGCGGTGCTGCGCATGGTGCTGCCGGGGGTCGCCTTCGCCGATGCGCGGCGCCCGATCGTCGAATATCGCGCGACGGGCGAACTCCCCGCGCGGATGACGCCGCAGCGGACGGTGGCGATCGAGAAGATCGGCCGCCGGCAGGGGATCGTGCGCGAGCTCGCCGCGATGGCCGAGGTCAGCGAGGCCGTGATCCGCGGCCTCGTCAACACGGGCGCGCTCGAAGCCGTCACCGTGTCGGCCGACCAGCCCTATCCCGAACCCGACAGCGGCTTTGCCCCGCCCGACCTGTCGGACGAACAGACCGCCGCCGCGGCGCAGCTCAGGGATGCGGTCCACGCCGCGAAATTCGATACCTTGCTGCTCGATGGCGTCACCGGATCGGGCAAGACCGAAGTCTATATGGAAGCGATCGCCGCCGCGATCGACGCGGGCAGGCAGGCGCTCGTCCTGCTCCCCGAAATCGCGCTGACCGAACCGATGCTGACGCGCTTCACCGCGCGCTTCGGCTGCGAGCCGGTGGCGTGGCATTCGGGGCTGCGTTCGGCCGAACGCCGCCGTGCCTGGCATGCGATCGCATCGGGCGACGCGCGCATCGTCATCGGCGCGCGCTCGGCGCTGTTCCTCCCCTATGCCAACCTCGGCGTGATCGTCGTCGACGAAGCGCATGAGACGAGCTTCAAGCAAGAGGACGGCGTCCATTATCACGCGCGCGACGTCGCGGTGATGCGCGGACATTTCGAGGGGCTGCCCGTCATCCTCGCCAGCGCGACTCCCGCGCTCGAAAGCCTCGCGATGGTCGAGGCGGGGCGCTATCGCCACATCCAGCTCCCCGCGCGCTTCGGCGGCGCGACGCTGCCCGACCTCGCCGCGATCGACATGCGGCAGGATCCGCCCGACCGTGGCCGCTGGCTCGCGCCGCCGCTCGTCGACGCCCTCGCCGACCGGCTCGCGAAGGGCGAGCAGAGCCTGCTCTTCCTCAACCGCCGTGGCTTCGCACCGCTCACTCTGTGCCGCACCTGCGGGCATCGCATCCAGTGCCCGAACTGCACCGCATGGATGGTCGAGCACCGGCTCGTCCACCGGCTGGCCTGTCACCATTGCGGGCATGTGATGCCGCCGCCGCGGCTCTGCCCCGAATGCGAGGACGAGGACAGCCTCGTCGCGTGCGGCCCCGGCGTCGAGCGCGTCGCCGACGAGGTCGCGCTGCGCTTTCCCGAAGCGCGAACCGCGATCGTCACCTCGGACACGCTCTGGTCGCCCGCGAAGGCGGCCGAGTTCGTCGACAATGTCGAGGGCGGACTCGTCGACATCATCATCGGGACGCAACTCGTCACCAAAGGCTATCATTTCCCGAACCTGACGCTCGTCGGCGTTGTCGACGCCGACCTCGGGCTCGACGGCGGCGACCTCCGCGCGTCAGAGCGCACCTTCCAGCAGATTGCGCAGGTCGCGGGACGCGCGGGGCGCGGCGTGAAGCCCGGCGAGGTGCTGATCCAGACGCGCGTCCCCGACGCGCCAGTGATGGCCGCGCTCGTCGCGAACGACCGCGACGGCTTTTATTCGGCCGAGGCTGCGGCGCGAAAATTCGCCGGCGCCCCGCCCTATGGCCGCTTCGCTGCGCTCGTCATCTCGTCGGAGGATATCGAGATCGCGCGCGGGCAGGCGCAGCGGCTAGGGCAGAAAGCCCCGGTCGCCGACGGTCTCGCCGTCTATGGCCCCGCGCCCGCCCCGCTCGCGATGCTGCGCGGTCGCCACCGTTTTCGCCTGTTGCTCCACGCGCCGCGCAGCTTCGACCTGCAGGGGACGATCCGCGACTGGGTGAGCAGCGTCGAATGGCCCGCGAAAGCGCGGCTCGCGATCGACATCGATCCCTATAGTTTCGTTTGAACATGGGTGTTTACATCGTGGCCGGGGAGTGGCAGCAGAATCGGCAGGGCAACCCGGGGGAGCAGCGGGATGACGCACAAATGGGGGGTGGCCGCGTTCGCGGCCGGGCTGATGATGCTGGCGACGCCGGCAGAGGCCAAATGGCTGCGCGCCGATACCGAGAATTTCATCATCTACAGCGAAGGCAACGAGAAATCGCTGCGCCAGTTCGCGGAGAATCTCCAGCGCTTCGACGCGACCCTGCGGATGCGCTTCAACCTTACCGACGCGGCGGAACCGAACCGGTTGACCATCTATCTGGTACCGCGCGGCGTCGATGCCGGCCGGCTCGTCACCGGCAAGAGCGGTTCGTTCATCGCCGGCTGGTACAGCCCCGATCCCGAGGGGAGCTACGCGATCTCGCACCGCGAGAATGTCGTGATCAAGGGAACGCCGCAGTCGCAGCAGACGCTGTTTCACGAATATAGCCATCATTTCATGAAGCGCTATGCCGGTGCCGCCTTCCCGGCCTGGTTCATCGAAGGCTTCGCCGAATATTATTCGACCGTCGATTTCACCAAGGAAGGCCGGGCCGAGATCGGCAAGCCCGTCTATGCGCGCGCCTATGGCCTGCTGACGATGCCAAAGGTGCCGGCAGAAAAACTCCTCCTGCAGCGCCCCGGCGAGATGCGCAATTCGGGGCAGACCGATGTCTATTACGGCCGCTCGTGGCTGCTCACGCACATGCTCTACAACGACCCCGCCCGCGCCGGGCAGCTCGGTCGCTATATCGAGGCGATCAACCGCGGCGAGGACGGCCGGAAGGCGGCGACCGATGCGTTCGGCGATCTGTCCGAGCTCGACAAGGAGCTCAACCGCTACATGAACCGTCCGATGACCTTCCGCACCTCGTCGGACGCCATCCCCGTTCCGGGCAAGATCACCGTCACTGCGCTGACAGCCGCCGAGGACGCCCTGCTGCCGTTTCACATCGAACGCATCAGCGCCAACAATGACGACGCGCGCGTGGTCAAGGTTCGCGACGATCTGAAAGCGCTGAGCCTCGTCCACCCCGGCCACGCCGGCGTGTGGTTCGAACTCGCGAGCGCCGAATGGGCGATCGACGAGGAAAAGCGTGACAGGGCGGCGGCGCGCGCGGCGGTAGACAAGGCGCTGGCGATCGACCCCAGGCATGTCCGTGCCAATGTGCTGCTCGGCCGGATCCTGACCGCCGAGGTCGAGGCGAAGGCCGACCCTACCGCCCAGGACTGGAACGCGGTGCGCAAACCGATCGCGCTCGCCAACCGCACCAATCCCGACGATCCGGTGCCGCTTTACGCCTATTTCAAGAGTTTCGTCGACCAGGGCCGCCGACCGCCGCCGATCGCGATCGAGGGTCTCGGCCGCGCCTTCCTGCTCGCGCGCGAGAATATCGGCGTCCGCATCAGCTACGCCTTCGCGCTTGCCAACGACGGCCGATATGACGACGCGCTGACGCTGGCGAAAGCCGTCGCGTTCGACCCGCACGATGGCGGCCAGGGCGAGCAATTGCTCGCGCAGCTCGAAGCGATGCGCGGGCGAAGCGGCGGGAACGCGTCCGCCGCCGACGCGGCGGCGGACGAATAGGGCGCCCTCAATAATCCGGTTCGGCGCCGCCCAGTACCTGTTCGGCCTGCGCCGCGAGCCACGCCATCGCGGCCGCCCAGGGCTGGTGCCCGTGGCTGATCCGCGCGACGCCGAGGTCCGCGAGCTCCTTGTGCGTCGGACCGCCCTTGCCGCGCAGGATGTTCACCGGCAGCGGCGAGGCCTCGCAGATCGCGGCGATGCATTCGGGGTCGAGCAGGAAGGGCACGAACAGCGACCCCGCGCCGGCATCAGCGTAGGCGCGCGCGCGCTCGAGCGTCGCGGCGACGAGCGCCGCGCCATCCTTCGCCGCATCCTGCCCGCGGAAGGTATCGCAGCGCGCGTTGACGAAGATGCCGGTGTCGGCCGCCGCGCGGTAACGTGCGACCGCATCGGCGAGGGGGAGCAGATCGTTCGCCCCCGGCAGCCGGTCTTCCATGTTGATCCCCGCAGCACCAGCGGCTTTCGCGCGGCCCACAGAGCCCCCGACCGCCGCCGGATCGGCGCCATAGCCCGACTCCATGTCGATCGTCACCGGCAGGTCGGTGACCGACAGGATGCGCGCCAGATTCTCGAACACATCCTCGAGTGGAAAATCCTCGCCATCGGCGCGCCCCTGAGCGCCGGCGACGCCGAAGCTTCCCGTGGCGATCGCCTTCGCGCCGGCCGCGGCAACCGCCTTCGCGCTGCCCGCGTCCCAGATATTGACGAGGACAAGCGGGTCGCCGGGAATGTGCAGGGCGCGGAACGCGGCAATCTTGTCGGTCATGATGAACTCCTCTGGTTGCGATAAGGATGGTCGACGGGATCAGGCGATTGCTGCGGCGGGCATCGATCCAAAGACCTGGTCGTGGCCGCCTTTCGTGTCCATATATTCGCGGATACGCCGCACGCGCGCTCCCTGCATTTCAAAGATGAAGACATAGTCGATCGCATAGTCGCGCCCGTTGGCGAGCGTCGCGATCTGCCGCTGTTCGAACACGACGCGGGGGCCCTCGGCGGTCAACGAAATCGGCTCGATCCGCATCCCGCTGCTGAAAAGCCGGGGATAATCGTCGAGGATGAAATCGACGATCGCATCGGCGCCGACCATATGATCGGTCACCCCCAGCGCGATCGCGGTCGCATTGCCCGGCGGCGCTTTCCACTCGGCGTCGTCGGTCAGCACCGCGCGGATCGTGTCGACATCGCGCGTCGCAAAGGCGCGCCATACGGCAAGCGCGGCTTCCTTGCTGTCCATCACCGCCGCCTCAGAATTCGTCGAGGCGGCGTTGGCCGGAAGCCCCCTCGCGGCGCAGCAACTCGTCCTTGATCGGCAGGCCATAGGCATAGCCGCCGAGCGATCCGTCGCTGTGCACGACCCGGTGGCACGGGATGAGGACCGCGACATTGTTCGCGCCGTTGGCGCTGCCCGCCGCACGCACGGCGTTGGGCCTGCCGACCGCCGCCGCGATATCCGAATAGCTGCGCGTCTCGCCCGCCGGAATCTTCCGGAGCTCGCGCCACACCGCTTCCTGAAAGGCGGTTCCCTTCACATCGATCGGAATATGGTCGAAACCGTTCACCGGCGCCTCGACCGCGTCGACCACCTCCTTCAGCAGCGCCGCGAATTCGTCGCCGCCTTCGATCAGGTTCGCCGCCGGAAACCGTTCCTCGAGCGCCTCGCGCCCCTCGTCGAAGCTCAGGCGGCACACACCCTTCGCCGTCGCAGCGACAAGCATCTCGCCAAGGCTCGTCGGCACGACGCCCCAGTGAATCGTAGCCCCTTTGCCGCCGTTCACCCATGCAGAAGCGGTCATACCCATGCGTCCCTCCATATTCTCGTAGAAGCGCGACGGCCCCGAAAAGCCCGCGTCGTAAATCGCGTCGGTCACCCGTGTGCCATCGCTCAGCGCCTGCCGTGCGCGCTCCTCGCGCAGGGCGCGAGCATAGGCGGCAGGCGACAAGCCGGTGTGGCGGGTGAAGACGCGCTGGAAATGCGTTGGCGAATAGCCGGTACGACCCGCCAGGTCGGCAAGCGCAAGCGGCTCCTCGCTCGCCTTGATCGCCTTGATCGCGGCGAGCACCGCGCCCTCGTCGCGCGCGACATCGTCGGGCAGGCAGCGCTTGCACGGGCGCAGGCCCGTTTCGCGCGCCGCGGCACCGTCGGCAAAGAAGCGGATGTTCTCGCGCAGCGGGTGGCGCGCGGCACAGCTCGGCCGGCAATAGATGCCGGTGGTCAGCACGCCGGTGACGAAGCGCCCGTCGAGCGCGCGGTCGCGGCGCAGCACGGCTGCCCAACGGTCATCGTCGGTCATGGTGTCGGCGGCGCTCATGGCTCGTCCCTTTCGATCCGCGCGGAAAAACATCCGTGCGCGGCATTGTGGGCGTCGATATAGGATATGCTCGCATCGGCGAACAGGTCGCGGATTGCGCCATCGGCCTCGCCCGGACCCGCAAGCCGCGCGGTCCGCAGCATCCCGTCGGCATCGAAGGCGCGGAGCGCCAACGAGCGGCCCTCGAACACGGGCGGAACCTCGTCGCGCCAGCGCGTCGCCTCGACACCCGGCCGGACATAGATTGCATAGGCGCTGCGGTAGGGCGTTTCGACATCGTGACTGGTGTAATGAAGCAGGATCAACTCCTCACCCGCCTTCGCATCCTCGAGGCTGACCCGGCAGGGAAAGCCGCGATCGGCGGTCGCGGTGACGCGGCGCGCGTTGATCGCGGCAAGCCCGGCATCGTCGAGCGCGAAGAGCGGGACAAAGCTTTCGGGGTTGAGCCCCCGAATCGAATAGGTCATCGGAAACATCCTTTCTCGGCTGTCGGGGCATATTTGCCCTGCCGCGCCCCGACCCGCGTCCCGATGCTTGCGTTCAAACATTCGCGCCAACTGTATTACTGTATTATATCATTGACTCACCAAGGCGATGAGCGCACATTCCCGTCGAAAATCGGGGATCCCGCCATGGCAACAATCGACGCATCGATCGCATCCGCAAGGTCCGCGCGCCGGACCGACTGGCTCGGGCGCAGCGCGACCTTCTGCTACCTCGCCATTGCGGCGGGGCAATTGCTCTTCGTCGCCTTCATCCTGCTCTATTATTACCCGTCGACGCTCTCGGGCAATTTCGCGAGCTGGAACGAAAAGCCGATCATCAAGGGTTTCGTCGCGGGCGATACCACCGGCAATCTCTTCTTCGCCGTCCATGTCCTGCTTGCCGCGGTGATCACCTTCGGCGGGCTCGTCCAGCTCGTACCGGCCATCCGGACCCGCCGGCCGGCACTGCACCGCTGGAACGGGCGGCTCTATATGCTGTGCGCGCTCGCGCTCGCGCTCGGCGGACTATGGATGACATGGGGCCGCGGAACCTGGCTCAATTATATCGGCGCGATCGGCATCACGCTCGACGCACTGCTGATCACCGGATTCACCGCACTCGCATGGCAGGCCGCGCGCCACCAGCAGTTCGCCGACCATCGCCGCTGGGCGATCCGCCTGTTCGCGGTCGCAAGCGCGGTGTGGTTCATGCGCGTCGGCTATATGGCGTGGGGACTCGCGACCGGCGGCGCGGGGATCGGCAAGGCGATGGACGGGCCGTTCGACCTGTTCCTCGCCTTCGCCAATTCGCTGGTCCCGCTCGCCGTTGCCGAACTCTACCTCCGCGCCGGCGCCCGCGGCACTCCACTCGCGCGGCGGGCGACCGCGGCGCTGCTGGCGGTCAGCGGCCTCGTCATTCTCGCGGGCAGCGCGGGCGCGTGGATGGTGATTTGGGGTCCATATCTGTAGGCGCGCTTGCCTTCGCCTCGCGGCGGGCTAGGGTGCGCCGCATGACCCGCCTCCTCGCGCTGCTGCTCGCCCTCTTCACCTTCATGCTCCCGGCGCACGCCGCCGACGATATCAGCGCGGCGTCGCGCAGCGTCGTGCGCGTCGTCACCGTCGCGATGGTCGACGGCGAGGTCGTGGGTTTCGGCCACGGCAGCGGCATCGCCATCTCGCCGACGCGTATCGTGACCAACGCGCATGTCGTCGAATCGGCCGCCAAATATCCGGACAATGTCGCGCTCGGCGTGGTGCCGTCAGAAGGGCAGAAGAGCTTCGCCGGCAAGCTGATCGCGATCGACACCGCGCGCGACCTCGCGCTGGTCGAAATCACCGAGGGCCGCCTGCCCGCCGCCGCCATCTACACCGGCCCGCTCGATTCGGGCGCCGATGTCGTGGCGCTCGGCTATCCGGGCAATGTCGACCTCGCGACCGCGCGCAGCGCCAACGACTATATCACCCCGCGCACGCCGACGCGCAGCGAGGGCAATATGTCGAACATGCAGGCGGTCGACGGGGTCGCGATGCTGATCCACACCGCGAAAATCTCGCGCGGCAATTCGGGCGGCCCGCTCGTCGACCAGTGCGGCCGCATCACCGGGATCAACACCGCGATCACGCGCGCCGACGACGGCGATTCGCCCTTTGCCTTCGCGATCGCCGGACGCGAGCTGCTGCGCTTCCTCGCCGACTCCGACCAGCAATATACGAGCGTCGGCACGCCGTGCCTGTCGATGGCCGAGGCCGATGCGCGCGACCGCGCCGCGCTCGACGCCGATGCGCGCGCGAGCGCCGAGGCCAGCGCGGCGAAGGACGCCGCCGCAAAGCTCGACCGCGAACGCAAGCTGGCGCGCGCCGAGGACGAGGCCCTCGCCGCGCGCGAGAATCGTATCGCGCTCGCCGGGGTGCTTTTCGTGATCGGCGCGCTCGCCGCCGGCGCCGGCCTCCTCTTCTACAACCAGAAAAATCTGCGCAACGCGAAGATCGCGGGCGGCGCGGGCACGGCGCTGATGCTCGGCGCCGCGGTGCTGTTCGCCACTCGCCCCGACGCGCACCCCGAAATCGCCGACGATACGGCGAAAACGCCCGCCGCGGCGGCGGTCAAACTGGCGGAGGGCAGCCTGCTCTGCACGATCCGTCCCGACCGCAGCCGCATCACCGTGTCGGCGACGACCGACGTCCCGATCAGCATCGGCAAGGGCGGCTGCGTCAACGGCCGCACCCAGTACACGCAGGGTGCCGACGACCGCTGGCAGCGGATCCTCGTCCCCAACGAGGAAGCGACCGTCACCGTCGCCTCGATCGATTCGGCGGGGCGCGACTATCGCGTCGAACGTTATCTGCTCGACGCCGAGACGATGACGAAGGCGCGCGAGACGCGCGCGGCTATCACGCTCAAGAGCTGCACCGCCAACCCCGACGAACTCGCCGGACTTGCAGCGCAACAGGACGCCATTCGCAGCGCGCTGCCCGCCACCCCCAACGAGCGGCTCGTCTATCGCTGCCAGCCGGCGAGCGGCGCGGCGGCGCGGTCAACCGGCGATTGACGGCATCAGGCCAAGCGCTTCGCTGATGCGTATTGCCGCCGCGGTCGGCACCATCGTGCCGCTGTCGATCCCGACCGCGGCGGCAGGCAGCGGGGGATAGGCGAAGGCGCCCTGCGCATCGAGTTCGCGCAGCAACCCGGCCGACGACAGTTTGCCGCTCATCCGCCGCGATGGCGCGTCGATCCGCGCCTCGATCACCTCGGGAGCGCAGCGCAGCGCGACGAAATCGACGCGCCCGCCCGCCGCCTCGACCAGCGCGACGACACGCGCCGGGAAATCGGGCGCGACGCTCGCCTCGGGATGAAAGGTGAAAATCAGCGAACGGTCCTCCTCGGCCGCGGCGCGGAACACGTCCATCCACATCGCCTCGCGCAGGCGAACGAACGCCGGACTGCCGAACGGAAACACCGCGAGCAATGCATCGACAACGAGATGATTGTGGAACAGCGGCAGGCCGGTCAGCGCAGCCAGTTCGCGCGCGACGGTCAGCTTGCCCGACGCCGCGGGCCCGTGGATGAAGACCAGCCTCATCCCCCGCACGCCCTGAACAGCATCAGCGTCCGCTCGCGCGCCTGCTCGCTCGACGGCTCGTGATAATCCTTGCGCCGGTCGCTGTTGAAGCCGTGGTTGGCGTCATAGACGAAGATCTGCGCGGTCGGATGATCCCTTGCGATCAGCGCCTCCACGCCCTCCATCGGGATGCCCGCGTCATAGCGGCCGAAATGGGCGATCGTGGCGCACCCGGGCGCCTGATCAGCGAACATCGTCGGGACGAGGCTGCCGTAATAGGCCGACGCCGCGGCGAGATCGGGGCTGATCTGCGCCATCCGCCACGCGACCGATCCGCCATAGCAATAGCCGGTGATGAAGACCGGCCCCTTCGCTTTGAGCGCGTCGACGCACGTCTGCGCATCCTTCAGGCTCTGCTCGAACGGGTGCAGCTCGCGCGCCAGCTGCACCGCGCGTTCGAACTGCGGCCCCGAATAATCGCTCTCGAACCCCGGATGTTCGCGGTCGAACAGCGCGGGCGCCAGCACTTCATAGCCGTCGGCGGCATATTCGTCGCAGAGGTCGCGGATATGGTCGGTAACCCCGAAAATTTCCTGGATCAGGACCAGCCCGCCGCGCCGTTCACCCTCGGGCTGCGTGTGATAGACCGCGATTTCAGCGCCATCGTCCATCGTCATCCGGATCATCTCGCCCATCGCCCGTCCTCCCTTGCCGCCCGTAATTTTCGGTTCTGCCGTCCCTATCGCGGCAGGGGCCAAAAGCAATCGCCGCACATCCTTGCATTGCAGCAAAATCGTTGCTACGCGCGCCCCGACTTTGCAGCGGGGGCATTTCCGGATGTCATCAAAAATCCGCGCAGCCATCCCCCTCGGGATCGTAGAAAAGGACTTTCGCGCGTGGAGAATTCCGGCGGCATTCAGGGCAACATCACGGCGGGCCTCGCGGGCCGCTATGCCAGCGCGCTGTTCGATCTGGCCCGCGAATCGAACGCGATCGACGCGGTGGCGAAGAGCCTCGGCACGCTGAAGGCAGGCCTCGCCGATTCGGCCGACCTTTCGAACCTGATCGCAAGCCCCGTCGTCGGCCGCGCCGACGCGGCGAACGCGATTGCCGCGGTCGCAAAATCGCTCAAGCTCGATTCGCTGACCGCCAAATTCCTCGGCGTGCTCGCCGAGAATCGCCGTCTCGCCGACCTGCCCGGCATGATCGCCGCCTTCGACGCGATCGTCGCCGACCACCGCGGCGAAGTGACCGCGAAGGTCACCAGCGCACACCCGCTCACCGCCGAGCAGGTCAAGGCGCTGACCGCGAACCTCAAATCCCGTGTCGGACGCGACGTCACCGTCGCGACGACCGTCGATCCCGCCATTCTCGGCGGCCTCGTCGTCCAGCTGGGCAGCCAGCTGATCGACGGCAGCATCCGTACCCGTCTCAATAGCTTCGCACAGGCGATGAAAGGCTAAACCATGGAAATCCGCGCCGCTGAAATCAGCAAGGTCATCAAGGACCAGATCGCCAATTTCGGCACCGACGCAACGGTCAGCGAAATCGGTCAGGTTCTGTCGGTCGGCGACGGCATCGCCCGCGTCCACGGCCTCGACAACGTCCAGGCCGGTGAAATGGTCGAATTCGCCAATGGCGTGCAGGGCATGGCGCTCAACCTCGAAGCCGACAATGTCGGCATCGTGATCTTCGGCTCGGACGCCGAGATCAAGGAAGGCGACACCGTCAAGCGCACCGGCACGATCGTCGACGTCCCCGTCGGCAAGGGCCTGCTCGGCCGCGTCGTCGATGGCCTCGGCAACCCGATCGACGGCAAGGGCCCGATCAAGGCCGAGAAGCGCATGCGCGTCGAAGTGAAGGCACCGGGCATCATCCCGCGCACCTCGGTTCACGAACCCGTCCAGACCGGCCTCAAGGCGCTCGACGCGCTCGTGCCCGTCGGCCGCGGCCAGCGCGAACTGATCATCGGCGACCGTCAGACCGGCAAGACCGCCGTCGCGATCGACACCTTCATCAACCAGAAGGAAGCCAACGCGGGCGATGACGAGAGCAAGAAGCTCTATTGCATCTATGTCGCGATCGGCCAAAAGCGCTCGACCGTCGCGCAGATCGTCCGCCAGCTCGAAGAAAATGGCGCGATGGAATATTCGATCGTCGTCGCCGCGACCGCATCGGAGCCCGCTCCGCTGCAGTTCCTCGCACCCTACACCGGCTGCACGATGGGCGAATATTTCCGCGACAACGGCATGCACGCCGTGATCGTCTATGACGATCTTTCGAAGCAGGCCGTCGCTTATCGCCAGATGTCGCTGCTGCTGCGCCGCCCGCCGGGCCGCGAAGCCTACCCCGGCGACGTTTTCTATCTGCACAGCCGCCTGCTCGAGCGTTCGGCAAAGATGAACGCCGACAATGGTTCGGGTTCGCTCACCGCGCTGCCGATCATCGAAACGCAGGCGGGCGACGTTTCGGCGTACATCCCGACCAACGTGATTTCGATCACCGACGGCCAGATCTTCCTCGAAACCAACCTGTTCAACGCCGGTATCCGCCCCGCCATTAACGTGGGCCTGTCGGTGTCGCGCGTCGGCTCGGCCGCGCAGACCAAGGCGATGAAAAAGGTGTCTGGCTCGATCAAGCTCGAACTCGCGCAGTATCGCGAAATGGAAGCCTTCGCGCAGTTCGGTTCGGACCTCGACGCGTCGACGCAGAAGCTGCTCAACCGCGGCGCGCGTCTGACGCAGCTGCTGAAGCAGCCGCAGTTCCAGCCGATGCCGTTCGAAGAGCAGACCGCGTCGATCTTTGCCGGCACCAACGGCTATCTCGACAATGTCGCGACGACCGACGTCTCGCGTTACGAACAGGCGATGATCGCCTATCTGCGCAGCGACCATGCCGGCGTGCTCAAGACGATCCGCGACGCCAAGGATCTTGGCGATGACGCCAAGAAGGGCCTGGTTGCCGCGCTCGAAGCGTTCGCCAAGATTTTCGCTTAAAGGTTTACGTCGTCCCGGCTTCGGCCGGGATGACGAAATATAGGGGCCTTCATGGCAAACCTGAAAGAACTCAAAGGGCGGATCAACTCGGTCAAATCGACCCAGAAGATCACCAAGGCCAAGAAAATGGTCGCGGCGGCCAAGCTGCGCAAGGCGCAGGCGGCTGCCGAAGCCGCGCGTCCCTATGCCGAACGCCTCGAAGGCGTCGTCGCCAGCCTGGCGTCGAAGGTCGGCGGGTCGGACAGCGCGCCGAAGCTTCTGTCGGGCACCGGCAAGAGCGACACGCACCTGCTCGTCGTGCTCAACAGCGACCGCGGCCTCGCCGGCGCGTTCAACTCGAACATCGTCAAGGCGGCGCGCGACAAGGCGCTCGAACTGCAGGCACAGGGCAAGAAGGTTCTCTTCTACCTGATCGGCCGCAAGGGCCGTCCGGTCATCGGACGCCTGTTCGCGGGCCAGATCACCGAGCTGTATGAGACCACGGGCATCCGCGACATCGGCTTCGACCAGGCGCACGAAGTCTCGGCCAAGGTCATGGAGATGTACGAAGCCGGCGTGTTCGACGTCGCGCATCTCTTCTATTCGAAGTTCCGTTCGGCGCTCCTCCAGGAAGCGACCGGCCAGCAGCTGATCCCCGTTCCCGCCCCGGTCGACGTTCCGGCATCGAGCGGCGCCGCGGTTGAATATGAGCCCGACGAGGAAGCGATCCTCGCCGACCTGCTGCCGCGCAACATCACGATCCAGATCTTCAAGGGCATCCTTGAAAACGCCGCGTCCGAACAGGGTGCGTCGATGACCGCGATGGACAATGCGACGCGCAACGCAGGCGACCTGATCAACAAGCTGACCATCGTTTACAACCGCACGCGTCAGG
>Ga0209676_1001597_pt1 | contig 20162 bp, 18 predicted proteins | sample AraplaCvi_mLB_r2_FD_184282 | JGI IMG/M metagenome (GOLD analysis project Ga0209676, IMG submission 184282) | Arabidopsis root microbial communities from North Carolina, USA - plate scrape MF_Cvi_mLB_r2 (SPAdes) (version 2) | ecosystem: Host-associated > Plants > Roots > Endosphere | place: USA...
CAATATCCAATACCGGTCAGTCAAGTGATTTGGGGCCGCTTTGCGCCCCATCGCCGGCAAGCCGGGCTCCCACAGGTACCGCGAAATCCTGAGGCCTGCGCCGTACCTGTGGGAGCCCGGCTTGCCGGCGATGGGCTGCACAGCAGCCCCAATGACGCCAACTGACTGGCATTAGACTAATGTCCGGTTTTTTCTTGCCTGCGCGGCGACTGCGCAAAATGTAGATCACGTTTATCGCGAGGCAGTCCTGAACTGGCGGGTACCGTCTTTGCAGCCCATGGAAGCAACCGTGAACAACACCTCATATCGCGTATAGGCACTGGTAGCAATGCTTGCTGGCCTTGGCCCGTTGTCGACAGTGCTGTTGTACGCGAGCACCGCATCACATGCGATGATATCCGCCACCTGACCACTGGTACGAGTGGCGCGCTGGCGCACTTCCAGTTCGAATTGCCCATCGTCCAGAACTACCGGTGTGCGTGCCGGCGTGGTCCCCAGCGAGGCATGCATACCCTGGGTCTCGCCCGGCAGACGGACGGAAATAGTGATCTGCCCCCCCTTCTCTACGCGCGGGTACCCGGCAAACCGTGCAGTGAACTGCTCCGTCGCCGCCAACTGGCTGACTGTTCGACCCACCACTTTGGCCCAGTAGGCCTCTGGCGGGTTCGACGGATCATAAGCCGGCGCCCCCCTGTCATAGGGCTTGCCTGCCATGCGCAGCTGGTCCTGGCGCAAGAAATAGCTGGAACGGCACCGATTGCTGATCTTCGTATCCAGGGGGCGACCAGACTTCGCACTGTAGAGCAGAGCGGATGCGCATTCGAGGTCAAACTGGCCATTGAGGTACAGCAGCTCGCCAGTCCCGAGCGGGCTTGTAGTCGGGATGAGGTTTACGCTTCCGCGACCTGCACCGCCGGCCACGCCGGTGACAAGCGCATCAGGCATCATCGACGTCAACGAACTGACCGCCTCGTCGGAAAAGCGAATCTTGGTGGTCCCGTCCGGCATCTGCTCGGTGGTTACACACCCCGCCATGGCCGCAGCGGCCAGCATGGGCAGGATGAGTTTGCTCTTGGTCATGCTCGTATCCTTACTTGGAATAGTGGTTGAGCGCGTCAGAAGAACCGCCCCATGTCTTGCTGCTGCGCCTTGGCCTGCCGCGTCTCACGCAACTGGCGCACGACATCGCCTGATCGCATCTCGAAGGCCTCGCCACAAGGCGCGCCGACCTCCTGAACACAGCCGTCACGCACACTTACCTGGACGAACCGGACGAACCTGGCACGAGCCATGAGTGCGCGCTTGCGACCTTCATCGACAAAAATGCCGAGCGCCAGGGCTGGCAGGCGGGCATCCATGACATTGACACCCTCGACCGACAGATACAGCCGATCGGAAACATAGGCAGCCTCGAAAGGCATGTACGAAGCCCAGGCGGCTTCGAATGGCTGGACACCCAGATACAGGGTGTCGCCTTCCAGCGCAAAGCTGAATCGCCCACTTTGCATGGGCGATAGCAGCATCACGCGGTCGTGCTCAGGATGACGCAGCACTTCGTCCCGCCTGAAATTTGCCGTCCAGCGCAGGAAGCCGGCATACGCCACCACCTGCCTGGCCGCCCGCGCGATGCGAGCTCGCTCATCCGCACTTGTTGCCGGCCCGACATCCTTATGGCCCTGGTTCTCCATGCAACTCAGCCCTCGTGCTTTTTGCGTTTTTCCAGCATTGCAAAGAAGTCGTCCAGAATCTTGTTCAGCATTTTCTGCGGCGTGTGACCAAAGTTCTTGGCGTGCTCGGACACCCGCTCATGGTTGTCATTACGCAAGGTGTAGGAGTTGGACGGGTCCTTCTTCCTGTTGCGGAACGAGATAAGCCCCGAACGACGCGCCATCGACATCATGCGCTCGTAGTCCGTATGCGAAATGCCAAACTTCTTGCGAATGTCGACCTTGGTCAGTCGCTCGTCCGCCTTCATCAGGCGTACCGACTCCACCATCAGGTTGTGCAACTGGTTCAGCCGCACCAGATGGTTGAAACCGCTGTCGATCTGCCCCCGCTCCACCGCCCCGCGGTCGGTATCGGGGCGGGCCAGCCCGCTCGAAAGGTTCTTCAGCACGACCTCATCGGACAAGTCGAGCGGGTTTCGGTTCTTCTTGGTTTCCTTGAAATCGGGCGATTCACCGCTCAGGTAGTAGACCGAGCCCTGTTTGCCGATTTCCACTTCAAGAAAGGAACAGGCAACCATGAAAATGTCTTCGGTGCACAGCTTGCGCGACACACTTTGCTGGATGGCCTCACGGTTCAGCGGCTCATCGGCGGCGCGCAGGGCGGCCTGGGTATGCTTGGTCCGCTGTATGTCCTGGACCATGTTGAAGTACGATTTCAACGGCAGCACCTTGTCGGAGAGGTTGACCAGCGGATGCAACTCCTTGACGGTGTCTGCCAGTACATCTGGCGAGGGGACCAGCAGCGACCTCAGGCCTTGGGCAAGCGATAACAACTTGGCGCCGTCTTTTACTTCATTCGCTGGTCGCATATACGTACCTAAGATCTCCAATCCAAAATAGTCTTAAAGTGCCTGCCGGGGACCACCCCCCTCAAGCAGAACAGCAGTGCAAGGCCTTGCGGGCCTTTGCCTGCGCTCGATCTCCAATCCTGGAAAAGATCCTCCTTCGGCACCGCATGCCAGCAACCCGGCGACGCGAGAGGGCTCCCCGCCATTCGACGCGCTGGGAAGACGGCGAAAGGCATGACCCTTCACTCATGAGGGAAGTACAGGCGATCATTGCGGTGCCAGGCACCCAAGGTCGCCGCCTTGTCCCGGATCAAGCCCCATGGACTGCAAGGTCTGCTTGGTCAGCTCGACCTGTGCCTTGATCGACTCAGGGTCATTTGCCATCTGCTGCGCGACTGCATTTTCAATCGGCGACCGGGAGGAAGCAAGATGGGACAAGGTTGCCATCACTGCAATCACCAGCACCGGCGGAACCACCCAGGCCATTGCGGTCTTGCGCCGGCGAGACCTGGCCTGCCGTGCAGCATCACTGGCAGCCTGCTCACGCTGGGCCTTGCGGGAAGGCTGATGAGCCGCCCCCTGATATACCGGCGCCCCCACGGCAAGCGGATGGGACACCTCTGCCTGAACGCCCGCGCGGCTGCTTTCTTCGCGCTGGAAGTAGTCGGTGATGGCTTCGTTCAAACGCTCTGACAGTGCCTGACGCACCGTGTAGCCGACCAGTGCCGGGTCGATATGGGTGAGCGCCCCCTTGCGGTCTGCCTCAGCATGAAACACCAGCTGCAAGGTTGCCAGTTCATGGCTGGACGGCGTACCGGAATCTCCCTGGACCTCCAGGCCTACGCTACCTTTCAGTACGCGCTGGTGCCCCTCGTCCTCGGCCAGGTCAAAGCCGGCAACCACAAGCGATAGCTGGCGAAATACCTTGGAAATGCGCACGGTGCGGGTGGCCCGCTGTACATCATTCGGGTTCTGGCTATCAAATACCACCAGCAGATGCTCACCCGAACCGAAGATACGGATGGCGGGGTCGAACTCGAAGTCAGGCGCTTTGGATTTCATGTACTTTGCTCCTTAAAGTTTTCCAAAGATGTCTTCGAGCACGACAGCCTGCGAAAGGCCGGTCATCATCCTTGGCTTCCCTGTCCGATGATCAATGAAGAATGCAGCCGGCACGCCCGCCTGTTGCTTGCCGTTGTTTTCAAAGGCAGCGAACAGGAAAGCCAGGTTGGTGCTCAACTGCTCGACGGTCTGCGGTGACGGCTCGGAGCGGATCGGCTCATGCCGGCCCAGTACCCGCTCCAGGGTTTTCTGGTCTTTGGCCTGCAGGAGGGTCGCGGCGAGCGGTACACCATCTGCGGGATTGCCCAGGGCCGCGGACGGAATCCACTTGATGGAATGCCCCTTGGCCGCGTAAGCCCTCGTCAAGTTGTATGCCTCGCGGCAAAACGGGCAGCGGGGGTCGATGATGATATAGACGGTATCGCCGATGCTACCCTTGCCTTCCTTGACCCCTGCCAGTGAATCGACGGTCTTCATCGACTCCGGAATGTCTCCCGTGTAGCTGCCGTCCATGGCCGCTGCCTCGCGCACATTCGCGGCTTCGACCGGCGACATCAGCGCAGCAGCAGGCGCAGCGACTACAGCCGGCGTGGCAGGCAGCGGGGTAGCGGGCGCAGCAGCCGCCGCCGGGGCGACACCCGGCAGGAAGGCATCGGAGATGTTTGTGCCTGTCTCGGCATTCCAGGCCACGCCAGTGAACAGCACCGCCGAATCCGGCGTGCTGAACAGCACCACCTGATGGCCGTTCTTTTCCACGGTCCAGGCGGTCAACCCGCCCAGGCCTACAGGGCGGGCATTGACGATACGGCCATAGCGCGAAACCCGCTGCGCCGTCAGGTCATCGAGTTCGCCCTGCCCGGGGCTGCCTGGCACAGCACCCTGAGTGGTGATGAAAGAAGAAAGGTCTGCCGTTTGCGCGGGCGCGGCACTGGCGATTGAACTCCACGCCACAAGCGCCGCCAGCACGGCGATGGGTCTTGCAATCACACCCTTCATGGGCTCGATGTCCTTATTAAGAATCCAATACGACCGCATTCTAACAAAAAAGCAGAAAAAGGCACCAAAAAACAAAAAAAGGCCATCTCTACGGATGGCCTTTTGCGACTACCTGCGGCTCAAGCACGCCCTTTCATGCAGGATCCTCGGCAGGCACGCGCTCGCTGTCGACGACAGCCCTGTCCTGCATGGACTCGTAGAGGGCCTTGTCCGCTTCTGAGTATTTGTATGCCGAAATCGCCAGTTCGAGCCCATTGACGGCCTTGTCAAGCTGAGGCTCGGCCAGCGACACACCCGCTTTGCACTCATAGAGGAAATGCGACAGGATTCCCGGCGCCTCCGGGAACCCGGCCTGCCGCCCGATCGTCTGCAGGGCGTACCAGAGGTCGCGGTCGAAGAACCGCAGCCAGCGCATTTCGGCCGGCGGCAATACGCCCAGGCGCCGGGCCTGGAAGAACATGGCGAAAATGATGGTCCTGACGAATGCATGGGCATGCAGGATTGCACGTGCGTTGGGGTGCTTGATGTATTTGCGAATGATCGCCCTCGGCACATCCAAAGGCACCTCAGGCTTGAGCCATGCATAAGGATCAGCTGTAGCTGTGCCCTTGCCAGCCTTCTGCGCCGGCGCCTTGAACTGCTCCCAGCACCACGCGATCATGTGATCACTATCGGCCATGGCCGCCTTGAACGCGCCGTCATCCAGCGCGGTGTCGGTGGCAACCACGCGCGGCAGGGCAATAGCCACCAGCAGTGTTTCGGCCGGCGTCAGGTTGGCTACCCGGGTCCAGTGCTGGCCTAGTTGCCGGCGCATCACTTCGGTGGTTTTTTCACGATCGAGCGTTGGCGACCAGCTTCGATCCGACTGCGCCTGCCAGCCACTGATCAGGCGGTGCCGGTAAGCAAACTGGCGGGAAGTCTGCGACATGCCGAATACCGGGTGGTCCAGCGGCTGGGCGATCAGGTCGAGCTCGGCGAACATGCGCAGGTGCGGGTACTGTGCCTTGTTCTCCGCAACGAAACTCTTGATGTCATGGGTTCTGGTGAACTTGAGCTTGGGGTGGGTCTTGTTGATACGCATGAACATGCGCACCGACAGCAGCAGTATCAGCACCAGGAAGAAGCCGTTCATCCACAGCGACGACGAGGTGATGTCCACCCAGGCCACCGTCGAAAAGTCCCGCTGACAGGCACCGATGATGCCGTCTGGCGCACACATGCGGCTGACCCATTGGTTGATCGCCGAAATACCGGGGATCGCCGCCAGGTCACCCAGCATGCTCGGCAGCCATAGTTCCACATAGCGAACATAGGTATATACCGTGGATATCTTGTCGTGAGCAAAGTACCAGGCCCCCCAACCGCCCAGGTACAGCACAACCATGATTCCCAGCAATATGGCGGGATCGTCCCAGGTGAAGCTTTTCTGCCCACCTCCCTGCTGCTTCATTCCAAGCCTCCTGCGGCCGCCACGATTTTTTTCCCGGTCATGTCCACCCAGCCACTACCTGGCCAGTTCTTTGAGGATGTTGTGGGTGGTGCGCACACGCCCCACCAGGAACACCGAAGCCTGGCGGAAAACAGCCCGCACAGTCATTTTCTTCACCACTTCGATGTATACCAGCCCCCCGGTCATGCACAGCGCCAGCGGCAGCAGGTATTTCCACAATGCCGGCACCAGCAGCAACATCAACCAGGGCAAGGCGGCGCTTGCGTTGATCATGAAAAAACGTGCAGGTGGAGCACATCTGCTCCAGTGATACCGCCCAGTTGCCATAACCTCTCCCCAATACACTTTGCAATTGTCGTTGCCGCACAGCCAGCCGCTCAACCGTGACGAAGGTCACGGGCAGTCGCCTCGCTGATCAGCCCAGCTGCGAGCAGACGGTCCGCCTCGGCAGCAAACGTGTGCCCCTGCTCGCGCACGAACTCGGCGACACGCTGGGTCACCCGGCCCATGTCGGTCAGGTCCATCAGGGTGTCGCGTACCTGCTCGGTAAATCTCAACCATGAGCGCGCAGCAGTGCGCTTGCCATCGACCGTTGGCACCAGTTTCTGCGCCATCATGAAACGGCTGGTATCGACCAGGTCGTAGATGGCGGTGGCCCGTTCCTGCTCAGGGAAACGGGAAATCATCCGGCGCATGATCGCCGCCACGTCCTTGGCATGGACGGTGCCAAACACCGGGTGCCCCGTCAGCGACAATTCGACTGCCGCGCGAATCGTTTCCTGGTCGCGCAGTTCGCCGATCACGCACAGGCCGGGCGCGCGCCGCATGGCTTCGCGGTTCGCCCGGTAGAAATCCTTGAAGTGCGTAGGTATCTGCGACTGCACGAAGATCGAATGCTTGCTCTGGATCTTGTCGTAGGTGAACTCGATCGGCTCTTCATGACTGATCAGGTTACCCTTGATTGGCGTGTCGTTTTCCAGGATGAAACGGTTGATGGCGGCGAATGTGGTGGTCTTGCCATGCCCGGTGGCCCCGGCGACATAGACGATGCCGTCACGAGGCGTGGCCATCCGCACGATTTCCTCGCTCAGGCCCACGTCCTGAATGCGTGGCGGGTCATCGGGAATAGCCCGGATGACGATCTGGCAAGAGGTGTCGCCGTGGCAGGCAATCGGCGAAGCGTTCACTCGATAGGCATAGCGCAGGCGCGCGCCACGGGCATCCTTGCGCTCCGGGTCGAACAACTCATAGCGTTCGTTGACTGCCGTACCGGACACGATATCGGTTGTGGCGGTGTCACGGTTGGCCGCCATTTTCAGCAATTCGTTGACCTCGCCAACATCCAGCGCACGGCGGGTGACGGCATACATCCGCCCATATTTCTTCACCACCACCGGCAAAGCCGGCTGGATGAAGATGTCGCTGACGCCGTGGGTCAGGGTTTCCAGCATCATCGCCTTGAACTGATCGGCGCGGTCGAAGCGAAACGGGTCTTCATAGCTGGTCAGGCGCTCCAGGCGCTCGATCAGGGCGCCCGGTTCCAGCATCATCACATCATCGTGAAAGTCCTGCTTCATTGCCGCTTGCCTTCAGTACCAACCGGCTGCGTGTGCAACTGGCTACCTGCCGGAACTGCGAAGGCCTCGGCTGCCCCGGGTTGACGGGCTGCTGCTGGCGACGACGGCTGGTTGGCAACACGGCTGACCGGGGCACGACGCGGTGGGTTGGCAACCGTGGAGGTGGCGATCGAACTGCGCCAGACGTTCATGTTGTCGTTGAATTCCGGCAGCGCAGTGATGCGCAACAGGGTTTCATCCACCGCCATCGAACGCCCTTCCCGGGTAACAGGGATTGCGGCGCCAGAGATGATCGGCATGGTGACCTGACCATGACGGGCAAACTCGCTGAAGCGACGCATGCCATCGATATCACGGTTCATACGGTCCAGGCCGTAGGTCAGCATCAGGTTGGCCTGCTCGACACCTTGTTTCCAGCCTTCACGCACGGCCAGCTTCCACACCTGCTCTTCCTCGTCGGTCCGCGGTACCAGCGCAGAGACCAGCGACGTGCGGTCGAAACCGGGCAGCGGGAAGCTCAGGTATTCACGCCAGCTGGGCGGTACGGAGGAAAAGCGTGCCTGCGACTCGATCTTGTAGGCGGCCCCCGACAGCCGCAAGGTGTAGTCCCCATCCTGGTTGTACAAATGGCGCGCTTCGGTGATCACCGGTGGCACCACACGGTCCTGGATCATCAGGGTACTGAAATCGTAGACGGTATCAAACTCACGCTCGCGCTGCTTCAGGGCCTTGTTGATGTTGGTCAGCTGCCACGCCAGGCCTGCTTTCACCCCGACCTGCAACGCCGCATCGAGAATGGCTTCGCCACGGGCGGCGGATGCCTGGTTCTTCTCTTCACGCATGGCCTCCACAGCCGACCTGGCATCGCCAGCGTCACCCTGCTGCTGCACATAGGCGGGCTTTTCATAGAGGCGCTCGGCATCCTCCAGGGTCATCGGGGGCATGTCCATCGCCATGTTCAACCCCTCCCCAGCGCCAGCGGTACCGGCTTGTAGATCAGACGCAGGGTATTGGTGCTCTTGTCTAGCACCACATCGGCCCCTGTATCGATCTGGGCGCCCACGTCCTTGAGCACGTTGATCGGCGTGGCTTTGCGCACCCAGACGTTGATGGGCTTGAGATCCACCCGCTTGCCACTTTCGACGTAGGCATAGCCGTAGCGGCTGGCGAAGGTCTGCAGCAGCTCCTGGGGCTTGCCGATGAAATCGATATCGACCTGGTCGGTGTCTACCGCAGCTTGCCTGGAGGCCGCTTGCACACGGTCGGCATTCAAGCGCGCAACATAGTTGTGCTGGGAATTGACCGCTACTGCCACCTTGTCAGCAATAATCCGACTGGCAAACGCTTCGGTATCTTCGGTGGTCGGCTTGGCGGAGCTTGCGCACCCCCCGACGGCAAGCAGTGCCAACATCACGCTTCCCACCTTGCAACCGCGTGCGCCCATGAGCATTCCTTTCATGTAGAACTCCTGAAGTTTTCATTCTGATCGACCCGGGGCACCCCTCGCCCGAACGCCCAGGCATCCTGCGGCGACCCGCCTTACTGGTAGCTGACCACCAAACGGGCGTGACGCTGCCGTTCGAGGTACTTGCCCCATTTCACCGCGAGCGGGATCAGGTCTTTCTTGTAGATGTCATTGAATTTGCGGGTACGCGAGTGGTAATTGGCCGCTCGCGTCCAGAAGTCCTGGCCATTGTTTTCGTCGAGCTTCTGGCGCAGCAGCCAGGCCGCCAGCTCGGCGTTGTAACAGCCACGCCAGGCAACGTCGGACTTGGTGATGCCCGGGTACGAGGCAAACACGCCGTTCGGGCCCCAGTGGGTGGTATTGATCTGAAAGTGGCCGAGGTCGAATGTACCGTTGCGGTTCGACACGCTTTGCCCGTTCTTGCCACTTTCCTTGCTGGAAATGGCCAGTAGCACGTTGGCCGGCACCCCCTGGCGCTGCGCCGCCTGGACAACACAATCGATGTCCGCTGGCCGCACCGCGTAAAAATCATCGGCCACCGCCTGCCCGACGCACGGCACCAGCAGGGTAAGCAGCCATCGGACCCCTTTGTGCGCCATGTCAGATAATCCACTTCTGGTGCTGGAACCAGAACCAGAACGCGCCTTCGACAAATAGCTGCCCTGACGAAACCTGCCAGCTGCGATAGGACTTCTTCATGCCGAATACCCACAGCGCGAAGCCGATCGAAAGCCAGTTCAGCGCAATCAGGAGGCCTGCGCCAGTCGCCAGCATGTAGACGAACCCGACAACGGCGAAAAGGCTGGCAATGAAAAACGCCCTGGAGTGCAGCTGGTGGCTGCGCGCGATACGGTCCAGCTCGTTCCGTTCGATGGTTGTCAGTTGCGCCTTCACGCGCTCGTTGCGGTAGCGCGCGGCATGCGCCCTGACCTTGGCGATGTCATCTTCTTCAAGGAGGGCGAAATCGCAGTTGTTGCAGCCCCAACGATGCAACACACGCGTCTTGCCGTTCGGGTTCTGCTCGAATGCCTGGTGATCGCCCTCCGCCTGGAGCAGCACACCCCGTTCGCATTCGGGGCAGGCGGGGTTGAAGCTCGACTGCCACAGCGCCTTGATATGCTGGTTGCCCATACGCAGCTGGTTAACGCCCAACGCCGCCATCGGCATGGTGATGAAAGCGAATTTTGCAGCTTTCTTCCCTGTGCTGAACAACCCCATCGCCTCACCCTAGCATGTAAAAAATCGTGTTTCTGATTATCTGTCAAATATCTATCGTCGTCAATTTATGACATCGATAAGGCAGTGTTCCGATCGAACGGGCGGGCGAGCCATGCTAATCACGCGGCTGTGCTTTCATCAGCGCGCGGCATTGTGCCTGCAAGTCGTCCAGCCGCTTGCGCATGGCCGGCACATCCTGGGGCTCGGGCAAGGGTGTTACCGTGTAGGCGGTTTCCCGTGCAATGGCCTGACAGACATCCTTGATCCGCTCTTCGGCGGCCCACTTGTCCGAGAGCGAGGCGAACGCCTCCCCCGCCGCAATCAATTGCATGTCGAGCATCTGCTGCGGCAGCGCCATCGCCAGTTCACGTGCCCATTCATCCTCCAACTCCGGCGGCTCGACAGCCACGACGGCTGGAGGGGTCGGCGCAACGGCAGCCCCCGTGACCAGGTCTGCCACCGCCAGAATGCTCGCCTCGATCGCCGCAGGACTCATCGGCTCGTGCTGCGGCGCCGGCGCTTCGATGCGGGCCGGCAGCGCCGGCTCCTGCGGCAATGCCGCGGACGGCGCCGGCCTTTTCAACGCGCCGGACAAATAGGCCCCGAGAACAGCGACCGAGGTGTCCAGCCGCCCCAGCACTGGCCGGTCCGGATCTGCGTAGTTATGCTCGAATACACTGTGCATGCGGGCGAAGGTCGGATCGCCTTTCACTACCGCACGCACCCGCCGGGCAAATGAACCGTCCTTGAGGCTGTCGACGAACGCCTGGCGTGACTGCCTGTTCTGCGGAAGGTCCGATGGCTCAGGCGGCTCCACCGGAATGAAGTCGTTGATGCGCATTTCCTTCGGTGCGGGACCTGCGGTATAGAAACCCAGGCCGCGGATCACTGCCACGCCTCCCGTCTTGCCATTTTGTGATTTCTTGCCGATCAGGAAGGTGAACTCGCCGTTTTCCTGCATGGCGATGTCGTCATAGTTCAGGCGGCTGCGCTGCTCGATGGCGATTGTGTCCGACTGTCGCAGCTTTTCATTGCCCGCGGTTCGTTCGTAGCTGCCCAGCATGGCCTGGGAAGACTCGGCAGCCGCACCCTGTACCCGTCGCCAGGTTTCAGACTCGGTACCCGAAGTCAGGCGCCCGACGGCGCGGATGTTGGTGTTCTCCCAGGTGGCATCCGCTTCCTCGGCACTGGACTTTTTCAACGAAGAGAAGTCCTGCGCAGCGAAGGTCACGCTGAAGCCCAGGCTTCGTGCCTGGGCTGGCGCGACGGCGAAGCCGACCACGGCGTAATAGCCGTATTCATCGAGGATGGTATAGAACGGAAATTTCGACCCGGTCGGGCGACTGTCGATGATCTCGCGCACCACCCCTTCGACCCGGTTGCCCAGGCAGCCGGCCATCATCTGCTTGATGCTGCCGACAATCATCTTGCCCAGCATGCGCATGCTGTCCGGGGCGCGCTCCAGCGCAGGCAGCAGCACCACCAGCAGCCGGCGGTTGATCACCACATCGTAGAAGTCCACATCGCCGACCCGGGTCTTGAAGATGTGCCCATAATTGAACGTCAGGTCGTTGAAGATCCGCCCCAACTGCATCACGATGTAGCCGTGCTGTTCGAGGGTCTTGGTTTCCTGCTGCTTGTACTTGGCTTTCTGGTAACCCGGCAGCGTCAGCAGGTAGGAGCGCAGCGGGGCCACGATCACGTCGAACATCTCGCCGTATTTGCCGCCGTGCTCCCATACCAGCTCCTCGATGACGTTCAGCTCGAAGTATTCCAGGTACTTCTCGGGGGACAGGTTGATGTGCCCCTTGTCCCGCAGGTAGGTCAATGGCCGCGTCAGGGCTGCCACGAACATGATCGCGCGCCCCTTCCACATGTCGCCGCCACCGCCTGAGTCATCCATCAGCGATACGATCAGCTCGATCAACATGCCCGATGAAGTGTTCCCCATCATGTTCATGTTGTTGGTCACCTTGTCGACCTGCTTTTCCACAAAGTCACGGCCGGAGGTGATGAAGTTGATGATCAACAGGTCGTCTTCACGCCCAAGGTAACGGGACAGGCGGAAGATCTCCTTCTGCAGCTTGGGATCACCCTTGCCGTCGACATAGATGAAGCCGGTGTTCTGCACCAGGGCGTTGAAAACGATGCCCAGCAGCAGCTCGGTATTGTGGGTGACCAGGTTGTCATCGGTGATGTACAGGTGGTGCGGGTGATCGATCTCGATGCACTGGCAGGGTGCCTGGCCGGCAGCGGTCACCTTCCACACCTCCACCCAGCCATCGAACCTGGCTGAATCGCGCTGCCTGGCCACCTTGGGCAGCATGACCATGATGCCGCGGTCGAGCAGTTCGCGTATGGCATCTGTGGTCAGGGTGTGAGCCTCTTCCTGCCCATCCTGACCGCGGGTCAGCACCCGCCACAGGTGATCACCGGTAGCCTGTGCCTTGCGCCCCTCTCGGGTGGCCACGGTCCAGATTGGCTGGATACCCTGCTCGATCACGCGCAGCACTGGGGCGTGCTTGCCATCGGGCGTACATACGCTGTCGCCGACCCTGACCTCGCCCATCGCCACCCAGCCTCGTGGCGTAAGCACCTTGGCATGCTTGGGTTGCGGCTTGCCGGAACCCGTGGTCCCCAGCACCAGCTGGTGCGTGCGCAGGTCACTGTCGCCAGCATAGATCTGCTCCCTGGTTTCCAGGTCATTGCCGAACAGGGTCACGCCCTCACCCTTCTTCTTACCCTTGTAGGAGCCGTCATTGACGTCCGCCAGCCTGGGTACCCGGAAAGGAAAATCGAAACTGCGATTGTCGACATCGACGAACTTGCGCTTGAACGCCCAGGCCAGAAGCAACAGCAGCTCACCCGAGAACGGCACCTTGATTGCAATCAGCGCCAGGATCGGTAGCGCGAATGTGCCGAACACCGCACCGTCAGCAGACTGGAAGAAATCACGGAAGCGCTGCCCAGCCAGGCGTGTGTCCTTGCGGCGACGGCTGCTGCTGATTTCATGCTGACGGGATGCGCCCTTGTACTGAGCCATCGGTCACTCCCTCACACTACGTCTTCGAATGCACTGGCGCTGATGTAGTCAGCGACCAGGTCTTTGGCGATCCGCGCAATCACGGATTGCTCCATGTCATCGTCGACGAATTCGACGTCCTTGAACGTCTCGCGCTTGAGCCGCTCCACCATGTCCTTGCAACCACCCGACGGGAAGCGGCGTGCCAGCAAAGCAAGCGCATCCGGGCGTGGCATGTGCTCGTAGAGCATGGTGCGCAACTTCCGGTCCTCGGCCGTAGTGGTAAGCGCCCACAGGCGCATCGGCCCGGCGGACATGGTGAACAACTGGCTGTAGGTCGCGTTCTTGGTTTCGAAGCGCGCCAGGAAGGTACAGCCGTGCTTGTTGGCACCGTGTACAAAATTGACCAGCGCATGTTCTTCGGTGTCAGACAGGCCGATGTTCTTGCGCAGCCAGTCGCGGGTTTCCTTGGTTCCCGAGTCCAGGATAAAGGTCGCTGTGGCGATCTTGGTCAGCTGGCCGAAGTCTTCCATCAGCTGGGAAGCCAGGATGATTTCCATGTTCCACTTGCGCGCCTCACGGCCGTCGGTCTGCATCTGCTCCTGCAGCCCCACATGACCGCCAGTCTTGTGGAACTCGTCCATGCACATGACCTTGTACTCATCCACCAGGTCGGCTACCAGGCGCTCGTAGTACGGCAGGTATTTCTCGGTGAAGAACGGGAAGTCTTCCTTGGAAAACGCCACCTTCTTCATGAAGCACTGACGGGCAATCATGTACATCAAGGCGGTCTGCTTCTTGGCCGAGGCGGAACCCTGCAGCGCGACGTCCTGCAAGTCGAGGGCAACGATCCGGGCACTGCCCACGTCGAAGCGGGTGTGGTCGGAAAACACCGGGAAGTCGCCAACGGCCTCGCGAATACCCAGGATGAAGGCGTCGACCAGACTACGTCCGACTTCGCCCGAACCTTCGTACTCGGCGCGCACTTCTTCGGTTGATGCAACTGCCACCAGGTCGTTGAGCGTCGGCACCGCATAACGCTGGGTAACCTCCGCCTCGTACACCATGCCAGCGTCGAACATGGCATCGACCAATTCCCAGTAGGTGGTAGCCGGCAAAATGCGGAACCCGAGCTTGGCAACCGCGGCGTCCACGACATCGTTGTGCCCCGGCTTGTAGGTTTCCGGGCTGGCTCGCTCGATCTTGTCGTCCTTGCGTCGATAAGCCAGGTCGACCATGCGACCGACGAAGTTACTCATCCCTTCATAGGGTTTTTCGCGCTCGGGCGGGGTTACCAGGATGGTCAGGAAGTTCTTGTTGAACTCACGGTCCTTCGGCAGCGGGTAACGCTGGCCCAACGGCGTGTCCAGCGGATTGATGCAGTCCTTCCTGGCGTTCTGCAAACGTTTGTACACCACCAGGTGATGCAGCCGGGGCGGCAGGTTGTCACGCACCAGGTCACAGAAACCTGAGGACGAAATCCCGATGTCGGTAATGCCGATGTAAGGCAGGCCGGTCAGGCCAGGCATCAGGCAGGACTCGAAGTGGTTGTTGTTCATCAGGACCGACTTGCCCGAGCCCGGCTTGCCTGCAATCAGGGTGATCCAGGTGGTCTGCTGCGAAGAGAAACGCTGATACTTGAGGATCTTGCCGTCAAGGCTACGGTAGATGGTCGAGCCTTCCTGGAATGGCGAAGCTGGCCGGGTCAATGGCAACATGGCCACGGCATCACCCAGCGGTGCCGCTGCAGGCTCGCCCAGATGCTTGGTAGTCAGCGCCAGGCAGTTGGACTGGAACGCCTGCATCGGGTTGCCGGTGCGCTCGATGAACACCGGCTGCCCCCAGGCCTCCAGGGTGCGCCAGAGTTTCGACTTGCGCAACGCAAGCTCCTTCACGCCTTTCTCGTCAGGGCTGGCCCAGGTCATGGCGGCAACCTGCAGCTTGACCATGCATTCACCATCACGCACCCGCTCACGCAGCTCCTTTGTGGCCAGGTTGATGTTCCGGTTCTGCTCCGAGGTCACCGACAGCAACTGGGCGAACAGGCTTTTCCAGGCCAGCACGCTCATGCCATCGGAGGACAGCATGAACGACACCGAATACGGCAAGGCGCGCACAACCCCGTTTTCCTGGGTTTCGGCACGGTTGAGGCTGTTGAACAAGGTATTGAAATATTGCGGCTCTGCAGGGGGAATCGACATCAGCAATGGTGCATATACCCGCGAACCGACCCGAACGCTGGTCGGGTCCGGCAGCAGGCTGGTGCGCTTGCCGCTGCCGATTTCACCCGAGGTGACCATGATCTGGCTGGGCAGCGTGGGGTACATGAACTCCGACAGATCGCCACTGCGCTTGCTGGTCTTCCAGCGCATCGGGATGGCAGTACCTGGAATGTAAGGCCTCCAGGTACGGGGGGTGATATCAGGGTTGACCTTCGCCCGGATGGCGCGAATCGCCTCGCTGACGTCCAGTACATCCACGGAGCAACCGAACTCTGGAGAAGTCAGGTCTTCGGAAATCTTGGTAACGAAGGACAGGTGGCGGTCCTTCAGGTAGGAAATGGGGCGCAGCAGGTTCTGCGCATCGGCCGTCGCCGGCCACTCCGACGCTTTCCTGAACTCGTTCAGCGCCTCGCGGGCCATTGCCCTCTCGGTCTGGTCCAGCAGCGCAGGCCGCGACCAGAACACCAGGTAGCATTCTTCGTCATACACGTACTGGGCATACTTGCTGACACCCTCGTTGATCAGGTGCCGCACATTCAGGTTCAGCCGCTCGGCAGTCGCGGCTTGCTGCAAGGCGTTCTGCTCGAGCGGTGCGGTGGCGTCCAGGTCGCGGCTGAAGACGATCTGCAAGTGATGGCCGCGCACCTTGAAATACACTGAAAGCGAGGCCTCCAACAGGCTTACCAGGCGCTCGAACTGCTCGCGCCCCAGCACACTCTTGGTCCCGTTGAAGCGCACGATGGATGCCAGCGAACCGTCATTGGCAACAATGGACTGGCCGCCGTCGATCGTTTCCAGGTCGCAATAGTCCTGTACGTCCGCCTTGAGCTGACTCAACACCGTCAGGATCACCGCCTCGAGTTTGTTAAACATTTCCTTGTTCTCCCTTGCCAACGTGCTCAACGGCGTGACTGATCAGCTCTGCTTTCTGGTGCATTACGCAAAATTCTTCATCAACTGTTCGGTCAATGCCGACCAGTTATCCGCAACGAACAGCGCGCGGTTATTCACCGCGTAATACTCGAGCTGCCCATCCTTGAACGCGCTTTTGGTTGGAAACAGCCGCAACGGGGCCAACCACTCAGCGCGGTTTTTGTATTCTTCATCGCTGACAAGTTGCTGGCTCGCCAAGGTCTCTGCCACCGCCAGTACGGTAATGACTTCGCCACCGAAGATTTCCTTCAGCGTATCGTTGCCGCGATACTGGAAAGCGGCCAGCAGACTGGTCAACTTTTCATTCACCGCCACGTCCTCCAGCAACTCGCTGACATAGATACAACGGGCAATGTTGTTGATCTCGGTTTGTGTCAATTCCTGCACGGCCACAAAAAAACCGGTGCCGTTCATGGCGCACGCCCCCAGGTGATGCACCTGGCGACACAAATTGCAGGCAGTAATCAGGTTGTCCTTGGTGCAATTATCGGGATTGCCGTCCAGTGCATGCAGTTCCTGAAACCTGGCAGACTTGAACCCGCAAAAGCGACAGGTGTAGTTGTCGCGCTGCCAAACCGAAGTGCGAAGTTTGCTGTTATCTTCGCTCCACAATTTGCGTTGGTCATCGTCGGAACGCCATAACGGTCTGCGTACGCCAAACACCGGTTGGTTGGCCGTTCGGCTGAGGTAGCCACTCGACAGCGTGGGGACATTGGCTGCCTTGTTCTCTGGAAAGTGTTGCTCGCTCACGTCCGACTATCCCCGAAACGGTTCCTGAAATGCGGGGCGTTGCACCCCGCCATACAATCAGCGGCGCGCAGCCTTATTCCACCAAGGTGTTGCGCATGATCCACATCACGGTGCCAACACCTGCCATCAGGCCACCGATGAACAGGCCGACAATCGCCGACATCGGTTTCTCACGCTCGTCCTTCGAGGCTTTCCAGAGGGTGTACAGCGACATGGCGACAACGACAAAACCACCAATCGACACGAGCGAGATCAACAGCGTGGCACCACCCTGAGCGGTGTTGTCGATGTTGGTCATGACATCGTCAGCCGTCTTGCCACCCGACGTGTCATCGGTCAGGTCAGTCTTGCTGATGGCGAATGCAGACGGCGCTGCCAGGGCACCAATCACGGCAGTAGTCGCATGAAGTTTGGCCGAATTGTAGGCAGCCTTCAGGGTTTTGATTGCTTTCATGGGTGACGCTCCTTGGATGTCATATTTTGAAAAGCCGTTACGACCACGGCGTGAAAAGGCCAACCAGATTGAATCCGATTGTGTTGTTGAGTACATCGCTGAACCATTTGAAGTTCCACGCCAGGACACCGCCGATGATCCATCCACTGGCAGTACCCAGGCCGGCTTGAGTTTGATTGTTGTAATAACCGTTTACCGTCAACCAACCTTTTACCATCGCAATCAGGCCCACCACCTGCATGATGCCCAACAGGGCCAGCGTGGCCAGTTGCGCCTGTTCCTGCAACGTCGTGCCGCTGGAGGAATAGGACAACATGCGCGAATTGGCATAATCCCCGGTCAAGGTGCGCGACATGATACCCATCCACTCAAGTGTGCCGATGGACAGCAAGATAGCGCCAACGACCAACTGCACACAGGCGGAGCCAATGGAAAAACGCTGTCGCCCGGCCACGTATTTAAGTGCGTTGTCATGGGTAACACCCCATAACTCGACCAACGCGGAACCCGTCAGGTACAAACCGATGAGTGCGGCAATACCCTGGCACATCATGATCGCCGTCGGGATAACTTTCCCGATATTGACCATTACATCTACTAGATCGGCAAATCCGGCTGCCATAAGCACTTCCCTGTTTAAAGAGCGGGTGAAGTCACTACGATTCCACTGTCGCGATCGACTGCAAGCACTTTGAGTTCACGCTGCACCGGCGGCAGTGGATCGCCAGCCTTCACGCTGTCCTCGCTATCACCGTTCTTGACCCAGGCCCGGTGCCCGACCACCGCTTGCACCTTGTAGCCGGTCGATTGCGGAATGGGGTGGGCGCTTCTGGCGTAGCGCTGGGATTCGGCAGGTGCAGGCTGCTTGCGCGGCGGCTTGACGATTTCCACACGCTGACGGCTTTGCTCGTAATAATCCATGCGCTGCTTCAGCCCGGACAGGTTGTCATCCAGCGACTTGATCTGCTCCAGCAGCAGCTGGGTATTGCGCTGCGACTCCTGGCGCACGATCTTCAACTGCTTTTCGCTGTTCTCCTGGGCCTGCAGCGCCGCTTGCGCCTGCTCTCTGGACTTGGCCAGCTCGATACTCAGCACATCCATCCGTGGCGCCTGCATCGATTGCGCCTGGGCCTGGGCCACGCGCCTGGCCTTACCCGCTGGCGACGAGGTGGCCTTGATCACGACAACGGCTACGACGATCAACGCCACGAAACTGCCGGCAAAAACACCTATGAGCTTTCCAAACGACCAGTTCTTCATGTCGAACTCCTTATCGAGATTGATCGTGAACGTCTTGCAGGAAGAACAGGCCAAAGCCTTTGTTCGCAGGTGTGGCGTAGGTGGCCGGGCGGTTGAAGCCGCGGCGAACTTCCGAGGCGATCGCGGTACCCATCTCTCCCACCGACGAGCCGATCACTTGCTTGGACGAAGGCTCGGTGGTGGTCTGGGCCACGACGCCGCTCGGGCTGATGATCGTGGTCCCTGCGGTTTGCTGGTATGCACGCCCATAGCCGGACAGCAAGGAGGCAGCACCCAGGGCGAAGTAGCGCTCCATGGTGTGGTGGTCCTTGGTCTCGGCAATCCCCTGCTTCGCGTCATCCTCGCGCAGCGCCACGGCGCTGATGCGCATGGTCGGGCGAGGGTCGTTGACCGGCGGAGCGAGAATGGTGAACTTCACCCGGATGTTGTCCGGCGCCTGCTCGATCTTACCGATCAGCTTGGAGCCGTTCCACTTGCCACCACGGATGGTTGCCAGCACATCGCCGCCATCATCGGTGTTGACCTCCGCATCCAGCGTGGCATACATGATGGTACCGGTCTTGATCAGCAACGCCCTGTCCGTATCGCCCACGGCTTCGACGGCATCGGGTTTCTTGTCATCCTTGGCAGCGCGCAGCGCAGCCCCTTTTTCAGCACTGCCCGCGCGCTCGCCGGGGTAGTAGCTGACCGTGCTGAAACTGCTTTTCTCAGCGAAGCCTTTGGCGCTTTCGGACTCGCCCATCAACAACTTGATCGACTTCAGCGTTTCACTTTTCAGCTCACTGACATACTGGTCGCGCTGTTCCCGAGCCTTCTTCAGTTCCTCCTCCAGGCGCCTGCGCTCCTGTTCATCCGCCTGGGCAGCGGCCGCCCCTGTCTGGCGCGTGGCCTGGACAGGCTCACGAGGCGGTTGCCCTGCCCCGATGTGGATCTGCGGCGGCTGTGTGTTCGCGTCGCTGTAAGGCTGCCCGGGCACATTGAACTGGGCACTCTGCCCTCGGTTAGCATCCCTGCCGGTAGCCTGCACGATATTCGGATCGAAGCCCGGCTGATACGACATACCACGCTCTGCGGCCTGCTCGGCCTCCAGCGAGCTTCGCTGCGCACGCCGCTCCGCCTCGGCAGCCGAGATAGGGTCGATCGATACTTCCGGCTTTGGCGCAGACGGGACGTCTACCGTAGAGGTCTTGCCGCCTGCATCCTCCTTGGAGGTCATGCCGTTGTAGGCCAGTGCGCCC
>Ga0209676_1001599_pt1 | contig 20145 bp, 21 predicted proteins | sample AraplaCvi_mLB_r2_FD_184282 | JGI IMG/M metagenome (GOLD analysis project Ga0209676, IMG submission 184282) | Arabidopsis root microbial communities from North Carolina, USA - plate scrape MF_Cvi_mLB_r2 (SPAdes) (version 2) | ecosystem: Host-associated > Plants > Roots > Endosphere | place: USA...
ACCCGATTGGCCTGTATTTGCAACAACCCACCGACTTCAGCACCTGGAAGGGCCCGCAAGGCCAGGATGTGAGCCAGTACTGGCACATCACCCGCGGCGCGGCCAAGTCGGCGGCCAACGGTTCCGACCAGATCCTGCAGGCGGTGTTCGAAATACCGGAAAGCGCCGGTTTCTCGATCAACGAGATCACCATCAACAAACAACCGGTCAACTATGTGTGGGTCATCGCCGAACAGCTGCTGGTGGGCCTGAGCGTCACCGTCAAGCCGCTCGCCGCCACGCCTGCATCCTATCCCTGCGTACAGAACCGGGTGGCAGGCCTGCAACCCTGGCCGGTGCAACTGCTGCCGCTGGACCTGTTCTACGGCAACTCCCCCACCGACCTGCCCGCCTGGCTTGCCCCGGGCAGCAGCAACCAGTTCGTGCTGGTGGTGCAAGGCGCCGCCGAGGGCACCACGGCGGAGAACGCCCGGGTGCAGTTCTCCAACCCCGGGGTTACCGCGCAGGTCACCCGGTACCTGCCCGACGCGACGGACATACCCGGGCAGACCAACACCGGCGGCACCCAGGCTTACATCCTGACGATCACGGTCAGCCCCACTGCGGCACCCGGCCTGGTGATGGTACGTGCGCTCAACCCGGACGAAGACGCCAACGTGAGCGCGGCAGACCACCCTTGGGAATCTGGCCTGGCGCTGGTGCCTGGCGCCTGAACCGCGCCACTCGCGCGATGCTACCGCCGCACCTTCGGGTGCGGCTTCCCAGCTTGCAAGGAGCGCAATGATGTCCAGCCTACGCTTGAGTCTTCTGTCGCTGCTAAGCGGCATTCTCCTGTGCCTGTCTGCCCTGCAAACGGCCACGGCGGCCACGCAGGCCGACGCCGATAGCTGTGTGCAGCAGCAACTGGTGTTCAACCCGGCCAGTGGCGGGTTCCTGCCCGTCAACAACTTCAATGCCACCAGCCAGGCGTTCATGAACTGCTTTGCCTGGCAGTTGTTCATTGCCCTGAACTGGCCGGTGAACCCCGGTTGGCCAGGCACCGCCAGCCTGGCCGGCGAACCCGACCTGAACAGCAGCCTGGCGCAGTTCGGGGTGCCTGCCACGCCGGGTCAACCCATGAGCGTGGCGCCGGTGTGGGCCAGCTACAAGGACGCCAACGACATCTTCCTGCCCGGCGCACCCACGCCCAGCGGCTGGGGCGTGCAAACCCTGGTGCCGGCCAATTGCAGCACCCAGGACAGCCTCATGGCGCTCAAGGTCGGCGCGCGCAAGTTCATGAACGCCACCTCCAAGAGCGCGATCAACGTCTTGCACGGTTTCCACCTGTCCAGCGGGACGCTGGCGTCCAGCCCCGACCCGTTCATGGAGGCGTCTGGCGGCTGGCTGACAGACCAGTCGGGCCACCTGGTGTTTTTCGAGCGCAAGGTGGGCAAGGCCGAATTCGACTACATCGTCGACAACGGCCTGTACGACGCGGCCAACCAGTTGAAGGTCGCGCAAAACCAGGACGGCAAGTCCCCGGCGGGGCTGTCGCTGCCCGCCGGCGAACCGATGCGCTCGCTGCCTGCCGCCCCGGTCCCGCAGGAGCAACTGGGGGCGATCGAAGTCAAGGCCGCCTGGCGGGTGCTGACCGGCAAACCCGAGATGTTCGGGCGTTACCTGACCACCGTCGCCTGGCTCAAACGCCCCGACACGCTGGCCTGCACCCAGGAAGTGGTTGGCCTGGTGGGCCTGCATATCATCAACAAGACCCAGGCGTCGCCCAACTTCATCTGGACCACCTTCGAGCAGGTGGACAACGTGCCCGAACCGGCCCAGGCCCCGCCGCAACAAACCCCGCCGAACGGGTTTGCCTTCAACAACCCCGACTGTGGCAGCGGCCCCGAGTGCACACCGAACCAGGCCCGTATCCAGTGCAAGCAACACCACCCCGACAAGGAGTGCACCGATCGCTTCCCACGCGACCAGCCGGTACAGACCACCCGCGAACACCCTGTGCCCGGCGACCTGCAAGCGCTCAACAGCGCGGTACAAGCCAACTTCGCGCAGCACAGCCAAGGCCAGTCGGTGTTCCAGTACTACAAGCTGATCAACGTACTCTGGACCCTCGCCCCCAATCCGCCCAGCCCGGAACCGGGCGCCAACGCGCAAGTGCCGCTGTCGTACGGGCCGTTCATTAGCCAGGGCAATGTGCCGGTGGCCAATACCACCCTGGAAACCTATGTACAGGGTGACGACTGCAACCAGTGCCATCAGTACGCGACGATTGCCGGCAGCCCGTCGTTGGCCTCGGACTTCTCTTTCCTGTTCAACAGTGCCGATTCGGCCAGCAACAAAAGCCTGATCAAAAGCGTCAAAGCCTTCGAAACCCTCAAGGACCTCCCCTGAACCGCGAAAGGGGCGATCACCGATCGCCCCGCACAGGGCCTTGTCACCCGCCAGTTCCAGTGCCGTTCAGCCACGTTCCGGCCCGCACACCAGAATTTCGTATCCCCGAAATTAATGCGTTTGGTCAGCTTGCCAGATATTCCGTGCATACCGCACGAACAGGTACGGGTCATAACAGTACACACAGAGCTTCCTGTGTCTGACCCGAGGTAAGCGATCATGGCTAACAATCAAGACAAGGGTGGCAACCAAGGCAATGCTGACACCGGCATGGGTAACAAAGCCGGTACTGGCCAGCAAGGCGGCCAGGGTTCGGGCGGTCGGATGCCCGGTCAACAGCAGCAAGGCGGCAGCCAGTCCGGGCAAAAGCCTGAGGACAAGATGAACAAGGACTGGGAACGTTCCCGTGACAGCGGCAGCCAAGGCGGCCAACCTGCGACTGACAAGCAGGACCGGAACCTTGCAGACAAGGAACGCATGGGCGGTCAGCAGAACCGGACAGATGATCAGCAGTGGGACAAAGATCGCTGATCAGCAGCACGGGCATCAGGGCGAGTTCTGCCCTGGTGCCACCTCCATCGTACGGGAGGCTCCTCATGAACAGTTCCAGAGAGCGTCATTCGACGGTCATTTGCCTGCAAGCAGGACGCATCCTTTTCGTGCGCAAGCAAAGCGCTGAAGCCTGGAGCAGAACCTGCTGCAGATCACGAAATCGTGGAGTGTCGCTGGTTTACGGCGCCTGAACTGCACGAAGTTCACGTCAAGCGGTCCAACCTCGAGCTGCTTGAACGTGAGCACCTGCTGCCTGTGTAGTGGGTTCAGACCCGCCGGGCATCCCTTCGCACGGCTTGAGGCGGGACGCCGAAACCACGCATGAACACCTCGCGCATATGCCGACGGTCCCGGAAACCGGTTTCCTTCGCCACCACGTCCAGGCTGTGGCGGCTCTGCTCGATCATCAAGCGGGCGGCCTCAAGACGCAGGCCTTCCACCGCCTTGGCCGGTGACTGACCTGTCTCGGCAGTGAACACGCGGGTAAATTGCCGGGGGCTCAGATGCACGGACTCTGCGAGCTCCTCGACAGTCAATGGACGATTCAAATGCTTGCGGGCGTAATCCAGGGCGTTCTGAATCCGGTCAGACTTTGGCGAAAGCGTCAGCAGCTCGGAATGCTGCGATTGCCCACCGGAGCGGCGCTGATGCATCACCAGCTTACGCGCCACTGACCTGGCCATGTCGGTACCCAGATCCTTTTCCACCATGCCCAGCGCCATGTCCAGGGCGGCCGTCATTCCGGCGGACGTCCAGATCGGGCCATCCACAATGAAGATTCGGTCTTCTTCCACTTCGATCTTCGGGTGCAGTTCGCGCAGCTTTTTCGCATAGGCCCAGTGTGTCGTGGCCCGCCGGTTATCCAGCACGCCCGCCTGGGCCAGCACGAAACAGCCGGTACACAGGCCGGCGATACGGCGTGCGCCGTCGACAAAACCCCGAACGCTGTCCAGCACTTCATCGCCTGGCGGAGTTAGCGGGGTCAGCGTGCCCGTGATCATCCAGGTATCAGCCAGGCCAGGAGCCCCCAACGGCAGCGTGTCCATGTACATGCCCAGGGAAGAACGCACCGTGCCACCGCTGAGGGAAAAATTCTGGATCTTGTAAACCGTTTCGCCCGCGACAATGTTCGCGAACTCGAACACGGCCTGCGTCGCCAGGGACATGATCTGGAACCCTTCGGTGATGAGGTAGCCGACCCGGTGCATGGTTTGCGCTCCACGATGCTATGTCCTGAAAACGTACCATATGTGTCGTTTAAGACAAGCACGACCTTCTGCATCATGGGCTCCACAACCAAACAGCGGAGCATGACCATGAAACAGCAATTCAAAGGCACAGCGCTCATCACCGGTGCCTCTACCGGCATCGGTTCGATCTACGCAGAACGCTTGGCACGTCGGGGCTACGACCTGGTGCTGGTCGCCCGCAACCGGGAGCGCCTCAATACCCTGGCCAGCCGGTTGACGACCGAAACCCGGCAGAACGTGGAGGTGTTCCCGGCAGACCTGGCAAACACCGCTGACCTGGCCAAGGTAGAACGCAAATTGCGCGAGGACGCCAGTATCAGCCTGCTGGTGAACAACGCAGGCATAGGCACTCACACCGGCCTGCTGGAAAGTGATGTCGAGCGCATGGCTGAAATGATCACCCTCAACATCACCGCCCTCACCCGCCTCACCTACGCGGCCATCCCGGGCTTTGTCGCCCGCAAGCAAGGCGCCCTGATCAACATCTCGTCCATTGTCAGCCTGGCGCCGGAACTGCTCAACGGTGTGTACGGTGGCAGCAAGGCGTATGTCACCGCCTTTACCCAGTCCCTGCACAAGGAGCTTGCGGACAAGGGCATCAGGATCCAGGCGGTGCTGCCAGGGGCTACCGCCACCGACTTCTGGCAGATCGGCGGCTTGCCAGTCGAAAACCTCGATCCGGGCATCGTGATGTCGGCCCAGGACCTGGTCGACGGTGCCCTGCAGGACTTTGACGACGGGGTCCTGATCTCTATCCCTTCGCTGCACGACCTGGAACCCTTCGAACGCTACGAAGCGAGCCGACAAGCCCTGTTCGGCCAGCTGTCCAGCAATCGGCTGGCCCCGCGTTACCAGGCCAGCTGATCAGGATCGCAGAAGCCAGCATGGGTAAAGCTGTGGGCCTGCCCTGCGGCCAGCGGCGAAATGGCCAGGCACAGGTGCCAGCCCACTGCCAGGCAGAGGGCTGGCAACGCACATTCCGCAGGATCAGGAGTTGAAGCCCAACCCTGAGGAAAGGTCGGCCTGTCCAGGCCTGCGCTCTGCCTGTGTCGACGCCGTATCACTTGCCTGATCGAGCGACGCTTCAACCGACGCCTTCACCTCGCGCCCCTTGGCCTTGAGCGTGTCGGTCAAACGGTCACTGCTGGCCCCCATCAACTGGTCTTCCTTGTGGGTACTGGGCAGCGATGCCCCGAATGCCGCACCCAGTGCGATCCCCAAGGCGGCCAATACCAGAGGTTGCTCCTGAAGCAGGTGGTCGAACTGGCCCTTCAGTGCCGTGGCCTGATCGGTGGCCTTGTGTGCCGAATGGCGCAGGGTGTCTGCGGAAGCCCCCATGGAGTCGCGGGCGCCGCTGCCCAGTTCACTGGCCCGATCGCGCATGTCATGGGCTTTCATGCGCACCTTCTGGCTGGCGTCGTGCACTGCCTCCCCCGCCTGCGCGAAAGCGCCTTTTACCGAGTCCACCGCGTCGCTGAGCTTTTCGCCCAACCCCGGCCCAGGGTGCGCAGGCCCGGGGTTGAAGGGGCGGTTCTGGTTCAGGCCCAGCCATGCCAGGCCCAGTACCGTCAGGGTAGCGGGTACCGGGTTGTTCTTCAGGGTGGTGCCCAGGTTCTGGAAGAACTCGCCGCCATTGCCCTTGGCATACGCCAGGACTCGGTCGACCATCTGGCCCGGGCTCAGGCGCTGCTCGAGGGCGTCCACCAGGTCGCTGATGTGCTCGCGCTTGGCGTTGATTTCCTGTTCGAGCAGGTCGGGGTCTTTATGCGCTTCGTGTTCGAAGGAGGTGGTCATGGCAGTTTCCTCTTCAGCGTGTCCTTGTCCTGCTGCATGGCATGCAAGGTACGGTCAGGCGCCAGATGCGTGGGTTCGAACTGCTTCTTGCCCGACTGCAGCATGATGAACCCGATCACCACGGTGATCGCGCCCACGATCAAGGCCGCGAGCCAGGGTTCGACCACCAGTGCCAGGGCATAGACCGCCGCCAGCAGGAGCATGACGAAGCCCGCCAGGATCACGATCGCGCCCGCTGCAACCGCCGCCGTGCCGGCCTTGAGGGTGGCCAGGTTGTGCTGCAGCTCGGCCTTGGCCAGCGCCAGTTCCTTGCTGAACAGATCGGGGACTTCACGCATCAGCTGGCGCAACAGCCCGCCAACACCCACGGCGTCCTCTTCCGTCGTGTGCACGCCTGGCGTGGTATGCAAGGGGTCTCTGTTCATCATTCACCTCCTTTGAGTGGATCGTGCCCGAACGGGCTGCCGCTGACCGGCGTGCCAGCACCAGGGCCGATAGGGTCGACGGGGGTATAAGGTTCGCGGGTGGATACATCGCTGCCACGATCGGGCGTCACGGCCTGCGAGGGTTGGGGTTGGTGCGAATCACGGGTAGAGGCGGCGGCACCGGGCCCATGGCTGGCGCTGGCGCGCATGAAGCGCGACACGGCGAACCCGACGGCCACGCTGCCGGCCAGGAACAGCGCCGGGTTGCTTTGTGCCAACCGGGCACCACGTTGCAGCAGGCTCTCGGCGCTTTCGTGGCGTACCTGCTCAGCGAACTCGCCCACGCACTCTGCTGCCTGGTTCAGATAATGCGACAGCCCCAGGCTGTCATTACCCTGCAGCGCAGCGGCGGCCGAGCGAGCACCTTCCTCGAGTGATTCAAGCTGATCGGCTGCGTTATCGCGGTACTGCTCGAACTGCTCACTGCCTTTCTGCCTGGCCTCGCCAAGCAGCGCAGCGGCTTCATCGCCCATGGCATGATCTCGGGTGCTGCCGGGTGGAGACGTCGAGCTTTGATTGGTCTTGTCCATCGTTACGCCCTCGAAGCTGATTGATGAGCGAATGCGCCTTTCAATGGCATTCATTCGAGGGACGCAGGCGAGGTGCCGGGAGTTCAGCGTTTGTGATCTATGACATTTGCCTCGCGGACCAAACAAACCGGCGCAATCAACCATCAACACGGCAACCGGAGCAACGGCTTTGAAGGCGAGGCCGAATCCACGGCGGCAGCCAGTTACCACTGGATAACTTCACCTGAACTTTGCCCCATCGCATGGCTTCCCCTGCATAGATCATCACGGCCCATCCGCCTTTGCAGGAGTTGAATTCATGAGAGCACTGACTTATCACGGGGCACAGGACGTGCGCGTCGACAACGTGCCGGATCCGATCATCCAGGACGAGGACGACATCATTCTGCGGGTTACCGCCACGGCCATCTGCGGCTCTGACCTGCACCTCTACCACGGCAAGATCCCGCAGACCGAACCCGGCGACATCTTCGGCCATGAGTTCATGGGCGTCGTCGAAGAGACCGGTCGCGCTGTTACCCAGTTGCAGGTCGGTGATCGGGTGGTGATCCCTTTCGTGATTGCCTGTGGCAGCTGTTTCTTCTGCCAGCTCGAACAGTTCGCCGCCTGCGAAACCACCAACACCGGCCGTGGCGCCATCCTCAACAAGAAGGGCATCCCGCCCGGCGCTGCATTGTTCGGCTACAGCCACTTGTACGGTGGCGTGCCCGGCGGGCAGGCCGATTATGTACGGGTCCCCAAAGCCAATGTTGGCCCATTCAAGGTGCCCTCCGCCCTGCCGGACGACAAGGTACTGTTTCTCTCGGATATCCTGCCCACCGCCTGGCAGGCCGTCACCAATGCGCAGATCGGCCAGGGCTCGACCGTGGCCATCTATGGCGCCGGGCCGGTCGGGCTGTTGAGCGCTGCCTGCGCGCGCATGCTGGGCGCCCAGACCATCTTCATGGTCGATGACAATGCCTACCGCCTGGCTTTCGCGCGCGATGCCTATGGCGTGGTACCGATCAATTTCGAGCAGGACGACGACCCGGCCGACAGCATCATCCGCCTCACGCCCGGCATGCGTGGCGTGGATGCGGTGATCGATGCCGTAGGCTTCGAAGCCAAGGGCAGCACCACCGAAACGGTACTCACCGCACTCAAGATCGAAGGCAGCAGCGGCAAGGCACTGCGTCAGAGTATCGCGGCTGTGCGTCGCGGGGGCATCGTCAGCGTGCCCGGGGTGTATGCAGGCTTCATTCACGGCTTCCTGTTTGGTGATGCCTTCGACAAAGGCCTGACCTTCAGGATGGGCCAGACCCATGTGCAGAAATTCCTCCCGGAGTTGCTTGAACACATCGAGGCCGGGCGCCTGCAACCGGAGCTGATCGTCACCCACCGCCTGGCCCTGGAAGAAGCGGCCATGGGCTACAAACTGTTCGACCAGAAGCAGGACGACTGCCGCAAGGTGATCCTGGTGCCGGGCGCTGCGGCAGGCACGCTGGGTACGGGCTTTACAACAGGAGTGACCAGCCATGATTGACCCGGCTACCGGCATGAAGCCGGGCGAACGCTATCGCGTGGAAAACCTCGAGCGAGCACATCAGTTCCCGGGGTTTTTCCTCGACGGCAAATACTACCTGGGGCCTGAACTGCTCACCGCCATTGGCTGGCTCGAGGGGCAACGGTTCATCTATGACGAACTTGACGCCACCGGCGAGCCGGTTTTCCCCGGCCGCGCTGCGGGAGACATCGCTGGCCTGACCCTCACCCTGGTCGACGGTACACGCCTGAAGATTTCTGCCATCGAACACTGGCCACCCGAGCCCAGGGCCAGTCGCATCGAACAACCTGGCTCAACCCCGGCTGAACCGAAGCCCGGCCGCGCGCAACAGCCCGTGCGCGGCATGCTCGTGGCAACCGCGCTGCTAGCCTTGGCGGGTTGTGTGTTGACAGTGCTGCGCCATCGACGGCGCTGAGCCATGCAGCGCGTGGCCCGGCGGCGTCATGCCGGGCCACGGTGCTCACGCCAGCTGGATGAACACAGCGTAGGTACCGAGGATTACCCAGAACACCAGGAATATCCACGGCGTACGCAGCGAGAACAGCAACGACTTGCGGTGCCCGGCCAGTGAGGTTTCCGCCTCACTGAACAGGGGCGATTCATCATACGCCAGCCCCATCAATGGCTCGCTGCGCAGCAGGTGGCTCTGCTTCAGTTGCCAGTGCTCGATAATCTTGTAGGCTGCGCGAATACCCGGCCAGGCGTTGAGTGAACTCAAAACGCCCAGCAAGGCGAGAAACGGCGGAACGACCAGCGTGAACATCTCGCCCCAGCTCTGATTGAGGTTACCCATCGACGACACGAAGGCGATGACCAGAAAAGACTGCGCAGCGAGATAGGCGTCGGTGCGGTTGGCGAGGATGCTGGTCTCATACTGTATTTCGCAGCGGTAGAAATCCAGGCGCTCCTTTGGCGAACCGAACATGCGGGCGTTCTGCTCGCTGATTTCGTGTTCAGGGGTAGCTGGAGTGATGATTCGCGGCACGCGCTGGCTCCTGAAAGTAAGGATGATCGTGTCTCGAAACCTGAGCAGCGAATCCATGAGCACAGGCCTGCCTGAACACTGCAGACAGGCCTTCTGCGCCTCCCGCTCAGCTACTGCCCGTACTGCTGTTCGAGAATTTCTTTACATCAATGGGCGGAGCGACGAACTCGGGCCCTTCTCCTGACGCACGCCAGCGCACATTGTTGATGCCATAGCGCTCAGCCATCGGCCGGCTGACCTTCTTTATCGTGTGCTGGCCAAACCGCGGAATGATGCCGACCCCCGCGTCGCAACTTGCCCAGTGCCATGCCTCAGCGTTGTTCATACGCTCGAGCCGGATGATGAAGGTGCGATATTCCCCATGAAGCTCATACTCGATCACATACAACTGCTGTCCTGCCATTGGACTCTCCTTCGTCGATTCAGACTAATGGAGCGAGCCATGCGGAAAAAGATTCATTAATTTTGACCAATTGGTCACCGCGCTTTTCCCTCCCCTGGTGTGCATGCCCTTCTCAGCGCAGACGCTGCTCCAGAGCCAACGCGTTTACCGTCGCGGCACCGGAGGCGGTGTTGTCGAAAATGCACCAGACGCAAGCGCCGGCGGCATGGCTTTGCTGCAGGCGTTCAGCCAGTTGCTGGAGGTATTCGCTGGCGTACTCGCTGTGATAGATCCGCGGCTCGCCGTGCAGGCGCCAGTACACCAGCCCGGGCCAGCCACCCGGCTGGCCATCGGTAACGAAACGCGCTGGGCTCGCCGCGACCTGGGCGATGCGCAGGTCGGCCAGCATCTGCTGCGCCGCCTGCCAGCTGGCGTGCCTGGGCTCCAGCGCCACCGGTCCGGCATACCGTTGCCGCAGGCTTTCAAAGAAGCGGCGCGCCTGTTGAGGGTGATGGCCGAGCGATGGCGGCAACTGCACCAACAGGCAACCCAGGCGGTCGCCCAACTGCCCGCATTGAGCGAGAAACGTGTCAAGCGCGTATTCGCATCCCTGAAGTTGCTGCTCATGGGTAATGGCCTTTGGCAGCTTCACTGCGAAGCGAAAGCCCTCAGGCACCGACGAGGCCCAACGGGCATAGGTCTCCGGGCGATGAGGGCGGTAGAACGAACTGTTGATTTCCACTGCATTGAAGCGGGTGGCGTAGCGTTGCAGATGGCTGCCGGGCTGCGCAAATGCCTCGGCATGCCGGCTGGACAGGCTCCATCCCGCGCACCCCAGATAAATCATGACGGCCCCTGTCGTAAACCATGGCAGCAACGGCAGAGCATCATTCACCAAGCCTCGACCTTGCCGGTCCGGCTACTGGCCGATTCACCACCGTGCGCCTCATCCTCCCGCGCGACCCGCCTGGCATACCCCACTCCCCACACCAGTGCGCGGCTCATGGTTTCCCCGGCGCGCTGGTCATAGGCTTGTTCGCACACCACAGAACCGTCGGGGCGATAGACCCCGATGAACAACTGGGTCGCCCCCGTGCGTGACAGGCGCGTCTGCACTTCGATGCAGGTGCCGGTGTCGAGCCTTTCCTCATGGGTTTGATGGTGCAGAATCGGGTCGCACCACTGCCTGTAGGTTTCACCTCTTCTTTTCATGTGCCAGCCCTCATCTTTTCATGGCTGCTGATAATGCCCCGGCGACGTGCCTGGCTCATGATCGTGTTGCAGGCGCTGCACCTGTACGTCCGTGAACGATGACGCCTCGCTGCGGTGCAGGCCTTGCAGGTAGTCACGCGCCGCTTCGCGGCTAAGGTCTTCCTGGTCGCTGCGCAATTCGCAGGTTCCGGGCTGGTTGTCGAGGATGTAGCTGATCAGGTACAGGTACTTGGCCATCGCTGTAACTCCTGGAGGGCTGACTGAACACGGGCGACTCAGCTCGATTGATCCTGGCGTGCGTGCAGCCGTTCAACGGGGGCGACGACCGGCTCTGGAGCATGAAAAAGGATGGAACTGGACGCAAGACATTCAGGCAACACAAGAACGGGTCGCGCCTTTCGACGCTCTTGGGGCAGCAGCAGTCCAGTCGGTAGAGCAAAGCGCACACGCTTGAAACTTTCCTGAGCCCGGCCAAGTCCAGACACCTATCGGCCAGCCATGGGAGAAGGCAATGACCAGCACGGTAGGTGACTTTCTGGTAGAGCGCTTGTATCAATGGGGTGTACGGCGCATCTTTGGCTACCCCGGCGACGGCATCAACGGCGTATTCGGAGCCCTCAGCCGGGCCGAGGGCAAGATCCAGTTCATTCAGGCCCGCCATGAAGAAATGGCAGCCTTCATGGCCAGTGCCCATGCCAAGTTCACCGGTGAGTTGGGTGTATGCATCGCCACCTCTGGCCCGGGCGCTTCCCACTTGCTTACCGGCCTGTACGACGCGCGCATGGATCACCAGCCGGTGCTGGCCATCGTTGGCCAACAGGCGCGAGCAGCGCTGGGCGGGCATTACCAGCAGGAACTCGACCTGCTGTCGATGTTCAAGGACGTCGCAGGTGCCTTCGTCCAGCAGGCCTCGACACCGGAACAGGTGCGCCACTTGCTCGATCGCGCCATACGTACTGCCGTAGGCGAACGCCGGGTCACCGCGCTCATCCTGCCCAACGACCTGCAGGATCTGCCCTACCACGAACCACCGAAAGCCCATGGCACGGTGCATTCCGGTATCGGCTACAGCAGGCCCCGGGTGGTGCCCTACGAGGACGACTTGCAACGGGCCGCCGCGGTACTCAACGCTGGGCGCAAAGTGGCGATACTGGTGGGGGCCGGTGCCCTGCACGCCACCGAACAAGTGATTGCGGTAGCTGAAACGCTTGGCGCAGGCGTGGCCAAGGCGCTGTTGGGCAAGGCCGTAGTGCCAGACGACCTGCCTTGGGTCACGGGCGCCATCGGGCTTCTCGGTACCGAACCGAGCTATCAGTTGATGAGCGAATGCGACACCTTGCTGATGATCGGCTCCGGCTTCCCCTATGCCGAGTTCCTGCCCCAGGAAGGCCAGGCGCGCGGCGTGCAGATCGATTTGCAACCAGACATGCTCAGCCTGCGCTACCCCATGGAAGTCAACCTGGTCGGCGATGCCAGCGAAACGCTACGGGCACTGCTGCCACTGCTCGAACACAAGACCGAGCGGCGTTGGCGCGACAAGGTCGAAAGCTGGCGCGCGCACTGGGACAAGACCCTGCACAAACGCGCACTGGTCAAGGCCGACCCGATCAACCCGCAACGTGTGGTACACGAACTCTCCCCGCGCCTGCCCGACCACGCCATCGTCACCAGCGACTCCGGGTCGTGCGCCAACTGGTTTGCCCGCGACCTGCAGATACGCCAGGGCATGCAGTGTTCGTTGTCCGGCGGCCTGGCCAGCATGGGCGCGGCAGTCCCCTATGCCATCGCCGCCAAGTTCGCGCACCCGCAGCGCGGCGTGGTGGCGCTGGTGGGTGACGGCGCCATGCAGATGAACAATCTGGCCGAGCTCATCACCGTTGCCAAGTACTGGCAGCGTTGGGAAAACCCGCAGTGGATCTGCGCGGTGTTCAACAATGAAGACCTCAACCAGGTGACCTGGGAACAACGGGTAATGGAGGGCGACCCCAAATTCGAGGCCTCACAGGCGATCCCTGATGTGCCCTATCACCTGTTCGCCATCTCCATCGGGTTGCAGGGCATCTACGTGGAGCGCGAAGAAGAAGTTGCCGACGCCTGGGAACGGGCCCTGGCGGCTGACCGGCCGGTGTTGATCGAATTCAAGACCGATCCGGACGTACCGCCACTGCCGCCCCACATCAAGCTGGAGCAAGCGAAGAAATTCGCCAGCAGCCTGTTCAAGGGCGACCCGGATCAGGCCGGGGTCATCGTCCAGACGGCAAGGCAGGTACTCGGCTCTGTATTGCCGGGCAAAAAACTGTAGCGGAGATCACATGATGAATACCCAACTGAATGGCAAACGCGTGGCGTTCCTGGTTACCGATGGTTTTGAACAGGTAGAGCTGACCGGCCCTCGGGATGCCTTGGTGAAAAACGGTGCCGTGGTCGATATCCTGGCTGACAAGGAAGGCGCTGTGCGTGGCTGGAATCACGACAAGCCAGCCGACACGTTTGCCGTGGATGCTACCTTCGACAGCGCCCACCTCGATCTTTACGATGCCATCGTGCTGCCTGGCGGCGTGCAGAATTCCGACACCATTCGCCTGATACCCGGCGCGCAAAAACTGGTGAAAAGCCACAACGCAGCAGGCAAGCCGCTGGCGGTCATCTGTCACGGCGCCTGGCTGCTGGTGTCGGCAGGCCTGGTCAACGGCAAACGACTGACCAGCTACAAGACGTTGCAAGACGACATTCGCAACGCTGGCGGAAGCTGGGTGGATGAAGAAGTGGTGGTGGACGGCAACCTGATCAGCAGCCGCAAGCCGGACGATATCCCGGCCTTCAATGAGCAGTTGCTCAAGGCGCTGGCCGGCTGAGCCCGTACTGCCCCGGGCCGTGCTTGTCCGCCGGTCCGGGGGTGGTCAGCAAAGCCAATACGTTGTCGATTTCGGCGACTACCAACCTTGTTGCCTCCTCGATGGCCCCTTCGTTACGGCACAGTACCCAGCCACGTTCCGCAACCGCACGCTCGAACGCCTCGGTACAGGCGACCTGCTCGTCCAGGCTATGGATCACCGTACTGCCCAGCCCGCGCGTTCGTGCCGCTGCCCTGGCCCATGAGGTTTCGGGGGCAGTGACCACGCCGACATGCAAGTCGGGCACTTGCACCTTTCGCTCGAGGTTCATCTGCAAGATCTGCTCGAACGCCACGCTGCGGCGAAATGCGGCATCCGAAGGGTACCAGCGATCGATCAGGATAATGCTGCCCGCGGGCTGCCTGGGCAGCACGTGGCGGGAAATCCAGGCACGGCTTTCGGCGAAGCGCTCGCACACCATCAGCTCCAGGTCGCGAGAGGGGTGTCTGGCCAGATGATTGACGAGGGCCATGGTTTCCCCCCGGTAGGGGTCGCTTTTTTTCTCGCAAAGGCGGATCACTTTCCGGTTGCCAGCCCTCAGGGCCTTGGTAACCGCCTCCAGCAGCGTGGTTTTGCCGGTGCCCTTGGGCCCATCGATGGAAACAAACAGCGGGCGGGTCATTTATCACTTCCAGTCGGGTATGAAGATGCAGCACAGGCCAGGGGGGTCATGCAGCTGGCCTGAGTCAACCCAGCTGGGCCTGAAGAAACAGCGAAAAAAGCTCCGACTGCGATTTGATCCCCAACTTGCTGTACATATGCTTGCGGTGCACTTTCACTGTCTCCACGGAGATTTCCAGCTTGCGCGCGATTTCTTTGCTGGAGCATCCACTCAACATCAGCCGGCCGACCTCCAGCTCACGTCCGGTCAAAGGCGACTCCATCTGCTCGACCCTGTCCTCCATGCGGCTTTGCCAATGCGGCGCTGGCTTGGTCGCCTGCTCCAGCAACTCCCGCTCGAACGTCATCCGCTGGCGCATCAGCGCAGTGACCCACGGCCGCAACAACTCCAGCAGGGTGACCTGTTCAATGCCGAATCGGCGCTTGCTGCCGAGTGACAGGCACAGCGTACGCTGCGCATCCAGTTGCACGTTGAACTGAATTTCATCGGCAACCACATTAAGCCGGAAATAGCGCTGGTAGTAGTCGGTCTGCTCGAAACACTCAGGCGCCACATCCGCCAGGCGCACCAGGCCAGACGCCGCCGATTCGCGACTGGCTACATAGAACGGGTCGAGCAGGTACAGGCCCTTCAGGTAATCCTGGAAGAGCGGATCAGGGTTGCCGTCTGCACTGGGGCATTCGGCGAACACCTGCGGGCGCCCTGCAGAGAACAGCAGCGCCACCCAGCTGTCGCAGGCCACGTACTCGTTCAGCAGCCGCACCAGGGCCGCCCAGAAGTGGTCCTTGTCGAGGGTTTCGATCAATTGGCCTACCGAGCGGTGCCAGGCGATGTCGTGCAGCGTAAAATTCATCCTCTACCCCTGTTGGGTTACCACGTGGGCGTAATACCCCCCGCCATGATGACCACCCCATAATCCGGGCTAGCTTACGCTGAGCGAACCTGTACCGGGATCGTTTTTTACACCCCATGCCGTCAGGGCGTGGCGGTCGAAGCCGCTAGTCGAGGAATGGAAATGAAGGTCGAGCTTGTCCAACTGGCCGGTCGCGATGGCGATCCCGCTTACAACCTGCAACGTACCCTCGAGGCGATAGGAAGCTGCGGGGCTGGCACCGATCTGCTGGTCTTCCCGGAAACCCAGCTGATGGGCTTCCCTACTGAAGAAAACATCGCCAGTATTGCCGAGCCGCTGGATGGCCCGAGCATCATGGCAGTCCGGCAGGCCGCACAAGCGAAGAACGTTGCCGTGGTCGTCGGGATGGCCGAAGCCGCAGGCGACGGTCGTTTCTACAACACCACCGTGCTGATCACGCCTGAAGGCGTAGCACTCACCTACCGCAAAACCCACCTTTGGGCGTCGGATTGCGGGGTTTTCACCCCAGGCGACCGTTTTGCAACGGCCCTGTTCAAAGGCATCCGTGTCGGCCTGCTGATCTGCTTTGACATCGAATTCCCCGAAACCGCCCGTGCCCTGGGGCAACTGGGCGCGGAACTGATCATCGTCACCAATGGCAACATGGACCCGTACGGCCCCACTCACAGAACAGCCATCACCGCACGCGCCATGGAAAACCAGGCCTTCGCCGTCATGGTCAACCGGGTGGGTGACGGTGATGGCGGCCTGGTGTTCGCCGGCGGCAGTGCCGTCGTCGACCCTTACGGCCAGTTGCTGTGCGAAGCCGGGCGTAGCGAGTGCCGCCTGGCCGTCGAGCTGGCCATGGACCAACTGCAGCAATCGCGGCGCGACTACACCTACATCGCCCAGCGCCGCATCCGGCTGCCGGGCGAACAGGTCGAGCATGCCAATGGCCTTCGTGAACTGATCATCCCCTCCTGAATATCCAGCCTTCCAGGCTCTGTTGCCGGAATGCCAGGCCGCCAGGGACGGCAGCGTGTACGACTCTGAATAACAATCACAAGCTGGAGCAAACAGTAATGGCCACACTCAAGCGAACGCTTTCGCTGGGCTCGGTGGTGCTTTTCGGCATCGCCTACATGACCCCCATCATCGTCCTGGGTACATTCGGTATCCTGGCCGAGACAACGGGAGGCAGGGTGCCCGCAGCCTATCTCGCTGCCGCCATCGCCATGCTCTTTACCGCCTTGAGCTACGGCCACATGGCGCGCGCCTTCCCGGTAGCCGGGTCCGCCTATACCTACGTGCGCAAATCGATCAGCCCGCAGCTGGGCTTCATCACCGGGTGGGCGGTGTTGCTCGACTACCTGTTCCTGCCCATGGCCATCTGGCTCATTGGCGCGGCCTATCTGCACTCTGCGTTCCCAGGCGTGCCACAAGCCATCTGGGTACTGGCATTCATTGCCATCACCACAACGATCAACGTGATCGGCCTGCGGCTGGCCAAGACCGTCAACGGCCTGTTGATGTTCATCCAGCTGCTGGTGCTGGCGGCGTTCGTTGCACTCGCGGTGCACTACGTGTGGGGCGACGCCACAGTGCCGCTGTGGACACTCGAACCGTTCTACAAGGAAGGCACCCAGTTGCCGCTGATCATGAGCGGAGCGGCAATTGCCTGCTATTCCTTCCTGGGCTTCGACGCAGTCAGCACCCTGACCGAAGAAACCAGGGAACCACGCAAGAACATCCCCAAAGCCATCCTGCTGATCACCTTGATTGGCGGCGGGCTGTTCATCGCCTGCAGCTACTTCGTCCAGCTTGCTCACCCGTCCACCGAGTTTGCCAACGCCGACGCGGCGGCTTATGAAATTGCCCGCAACATCGGTGGCGACCTCTTCGTCAGCATCTTCCTGCTGGGGCTGATCGTCGGCCAGTTCACTTCGGGCCTGTCAGCACAAGCCAGCGCCTCTCGGCTGCTGTATGCGATGGGGCGCGACGGCGTGCTGCCCAGGTCATTCTTCGGCAAGCTGAGCGAACGCTTCAGCACGCCGGTGCCCAGCATCATCCTGTGTGGGGTCGTTGCCCTGCTCGCCTTGCGCATGGATGTGACGACCTCCACCTCGTTCATCAACTTCGGTGCGTTCCTCGCCTTCAGCCTGGTCAACCTGGCGGTGATCTTCCACTACTGGAGTGCCAAGCAGCAGCGCGGTACCAACGCGCTGCTGATGTACCTCGCGTTCCCGCTGCTGGGCTTTGCCTCGACCTTGTGGCTGATGGCGAGCCTCGATCACCTGGCGATCTACCTGGGCACAGGCTGGCTCTGCCTCGGCGTGCTCTACCTGACCGTGATCACCCGTGGTTTCAAGCGCAAGCCCCCGGAGATGCACTTCGAGGAAGCCTGAGTTGCCCTCGCTGCAAGCTGAAGCTGCCGGCCTGGGTGCGAGCGGTCAATCGCCACCAACCACCCGGTTGCGCCCGGTGTTTTTCGCCGTGTACAAGCGCTCATCCGCACACTTGAGTATGGCGGCGGACGTTTGTTCGGCGGACGTGCGACTGGCCACCCCGATGGAAATCGTCATTGCCCCGACCTTGTCCAGCGGGCTGGCAGCGATGGTGGTGCGGATGCGTTCGGCAATTTCGGTTGCCACCTGCAGGCTGGTATCCGGCAATAGCAGGCAGAACTCTTCCCCACCGGCACGGCAGGCCAGGTCGCCGGCGCGTGAACAGGCCTGGATGATGGCCGCGATATGCTGCAGGGCGACATCCCCGATATCGTGCCCCCATGTATCGTTGACCCGCTTGAAGTGGTCGATATCCAGCGCCAGCGCACAATACTGCTGCTCGCCCTGGTCGAGAATAGCCAATGCCGCGTTCATGCCCCGGCGGTTGATCAGCCCGGTCAGCGGGTCACTTTCCGCTGCGTGGTTCAGGTTGCTGATCTTCAAGTCCAGCAGCTGGCCCCCGGCAACCAGTGCATTGCGAATGGCCGCAGCCTCGGCGTACCAGGCATTGAGCGTGTGCAATTCCCGGCTGGCGCCGAGCTCCGGCATGTGTTGCGCACTGTTGGCCAACTGCCGCAATGGGCGGGCAACCCAGGTGGACACCGCCAGTATCAGCAACAGCCCGAACAGGCCCACCGGCAGCAGTTTCAACAACATGTCATGCATCAGGTTACGCAACGGGTGCAGCGCGTCCTGCCGCGGTTGCTGGGTCACCACCGCCCAGTGTGCGCCCTTGACTTCGGCATACCCGGCCAACATCGGTATGCCCCGGTAGTCCGTCGCCTCCAGCTCCCCGTCGCCCCCGTGCAAGGCCGCATCGGCAGTTGCGCTGGAGGCCAGCACCACCCCCAGCCTGCTGGCATCCGGGTGATACAGGACCTGCAGGTTCTCGTCGACGACGAAGGCAAATGCTTCGGCGAGCTGATGCCCGCCGATCAGGATACTCATGACCCCGCCTTCGCGCAGGTTCACCACGCCGCCGATCAAACCGAGCACGTTGCCCTTGGCATCACGAATGGGGTTGGAGATGAAAACGCTGAAATGGCCGTCAGGTGAGGTGAACGCCTGGCTGACCAGCGGGCGCCCGGCGCTTGCCGCTCGCCTGGCGGCGTCGCCGAGTTTTAGCGTTTTCGTAAAGTCCAGGTGCGGGTAACCGTCGAGGATGTTCCCCGAGGCATCGGCAATGATCACGATCTGAAGCTCGGAATCCTGCGCTTGCAGGCGTGTCGCTTCGTTTGTCATGAGGGTGCGGTTGCTGAAGTCCGCCCCGATCAGCTGGCTGCTGTATTGCAGGCGCTCATGCACCGAATGGATGAACTGGTCGATACCGGACGCCACCTTGTAGGCATAAGCCTTGTGCGACTCCAGTGCCGAGTGGATCAGCGAGTCCCGCATCACGCCATAGGCAACGAACAGGCAGGTGGCCAGCGTGACCAGGACGCTGGTTGACAGCAGCCACAGCATCAGCCCGCGTATGCCGATGTATCGCGCGCTCGTTCTGCTCGTTCTCTCCATGAATAGCGGCTCCCCCTGCCCCCTTCAGAGCGTAGAAGACTCCGGTAGGGGTGCAAGGGCCGCTATCCCTGCAGGATCGGCACCAGCCTCGAGGAGGTGCCGATCCTGTCAGGCTTTACACTGCCAGCGCGCGCTCACGCAGCTCGCTGTTGAGGATGCGGTCGTTCTCGCTGTAATCGACCGGGCAGTCGATCACGTGCACGCCCGGGGTCTTGATGCAGTGCTCGAGCAGCGGCAGCAGGCCTTCGGCGCTTTCCACGCGGTGGCCGTTGGCACCGTAGGCTTCGGCGTACTTGACGAAGTCCGGGTTGCCGTAGTCCAGGCCGAAATCGGTGAAGCCCATGTTGGCCTGCTTCCAGCGGATCATGCCGTAGCCGTCGTCACGCAGGATCACCACGGTGATGTGCATGCCCAGACGGACTGCAGTTTCCAGCTCCTGGCTGTTCATCATGAAGCCGCCGTCGCCGCACACCGAGATTACCGGGCGATCCGGGTACACCAGGTGCGAAGCCATGGCCGATGGCAGGCCGGCGCCCATGGTCGCCAGGGCGTTGTCCAGCAGCACGGTGTTCGGCTTGTGCGCCTTGTAGTTGCGGGCGAACCAGATCTTGTAGATGCCGTTGTCCAGGGCCACGA
>Ga0209676_1001602_pt1 | contig 20127 bp, 19 predicted proteins | sample AraplaCvi_mLB_r2_FD_184282 | JGI IMG/M metagenome (GOLD analysis project Ga0209676, IMG submission 184282) | Arabidopsis root microbial communities from North Carolina, USA - plate scrape MF_Cvi_mLB_r2 (SPAdes) (version 2) | ecosystem: Host-associated > Plants > Roots > Endosphere | place: USA...
ACACAGTCCTTATATTCATCTCTAACTTTTCTGAAATTTGTTTTGCAGTAATTTTTTCACCTGAACGAAGCATCCATAGAATTGCTAACATATTGTCAATTTTAGGCATATAATTCCACCTCTATATAAAATTTATTTTCTATTATATATTTCCGATTTTGGGTATAACTCATCAACTGTTCCTTTCCGATAGCTTTCTATATAATGAGGCCCTAGACAGATTTGTAATTTCACAAATTTGATTCTCAGTCATATCTCCTCTTTATAAAGTTTTATTGCATAATTCATTCCTGCATGATTTTTATGGTACTTCTTTAACCGACCTTTAAACTTTCCTTCTTTCTTAGGTATTGTGTTATCATTTGGCATTAGCGGTGTTACTCTTCTTTTCGGAGTAACAACCATTCCGTGGATTTCAATTCTAATTGTTATTCTGAACGGAGTTGTTCAACAATTAAAAGGCATTGTAAGTGAGACAATGCTTCAAAAATTTGCAATTACTGACGAGCTTCCTAAAATTTACGCCGTTCAAAGTACTATGATATCACTCTTATTCGGTATTTGAACATTAAGTTTCGGAGCAATTGCAGAGCTTTGGGATGTCAATGTAGCATTTATCCTTGCAGCAACTTTGTTAGGTCTTGGCACTCTATTTGCATTAATTCGCCGTCGCGATTTTATCGTTACAACTGAAAAATAGGCAAAAAAACGATTGGCCACTTGCCCAATCGTTTTTTTGATTCTTCTAGAAATGATCTCATTACTTTAAATTAGTGAAATCATTCTACATTACTATTCATACTAATCGTTTTTATTTTACTGAGTTTCACTCCAAGTTTTCGAAACTTAAGCAAATACAACGCCGGTATTGCTAGTACGAATACTCCAATTCCAAGTGCAATTCTTGATGATGAAAATTCTGGAATAGCACCAGCTAAAAACGTCCCCAACATTGTAGATAAACCACCTATAACATATGTAGCGCTTTTTACCCTCGCCAAATAGTTATTTGGTGTAATCCCTTGATGCACAGATACTTGGACCACAAATGCCATTGATAGTGCACCATCAAATATTATCATTCCTAAACACATTAATATAAAGTTTTCGGTTGAAAAAATAACAAAAACGCCAAAAGAAGAGATAATCAGTAATGAACAAAGTAGTAATAGCCAATTCCTATTTTTAAACCATTTCATTATTAAAACACCTATGATATTTCCAATACCGGCACTTGATAATAAAATACCTATGAGTTCTTCAGAAAAATTTAAAGATATCCTTGCATGGAGTAGAACAGTTAGAACAATAAATATTGTAGAAAAGCCTAACGTACTTAAAACAATAGTATTAATTAATTGTTGCGTATTAACAATAAGGTATTTCAGTCCATCTACCGTTTGCCTGAAAAAGTTTGCTTTTTTCTCTTTAGTTGCCATTTCAATACTTTGTTGGGGTTGTATTTCTCTATTTCGAACTAACGAAATAAAGAGTGCTGATAATAAGGACAACGTAGCACAGATACTTAATGTTATGAATGATCCTGTTTTCGCTAATAAAAAACCACCAATTGCCGGTCCAATTAAAGTGACAATCGCATCGGCAGCTTCTAAACTCGTATGGGCTTCTAATAACTTTTTTCTTCCTGCAACACTAGGGATCATTGCCGAAAAAGCAGTACCACTAATTAAAGATACTATACCCATAAAGAATAAAACAAAGGTGATTACTGCAACGTTTAATTGTTCTAATATTATCAAATAAGCAAGTGTGAAAATACCAATGCCATAGATAAGATGACAAATTCTGGCTACTCGGACTTTATTTTTCTTCTCTACCCATGTGCCTATAGGAATCGCAAGTAATACTGTTCCAAGCTGTTGCGAAAGTGCAACCAGTCCTGTTACTAAAGGGGAATTAGTTAAACCCAACACAATTAATGGTATTACTAGTTCTCTGAATCTTCCATTCAAAATGGATAGTAAATTAGATAACCACATTGACGAGAAATCTTTATTAATAATATTTAATCTCATAATGATGTACTCCTATATATGCAAGCTATTCGATAAAATGGCCCGATTGACGAACAAAATTAAATAACTCCCTTTTAATCAAATGATAACACGTTAATATTTACCAAGCTATAAAATGTTCCAAAACCTGTAAAAATATGGGTGGAAAGGTTATACACTTTATGAACACCGGACAAGCTTTAATCAAAGTAAAAGAAGAAAAATTAGACATATTTGAGGTTTTAGAATCCGTTATTGGATGGAATTCTTTTGTCTTTTCGGTGGAAGAAGCTCATAAGCTCTCACGTCCTGCCGACTATGATTATTTAGACTTACTGCAAAAACGATTTTATTCACTTAGAAAATATACGCGAACGCTATTAAAGGTATTGGAATTTCATTCTACAAAGGGAAATGAATCACTTATACAAGCTGTAGAGATTATCCGAGGAATGAACGAATCTGGAAAGCCGACTCACCTGTGGACTTTATCTCAAAGCGTTGGAAAAACACTTATATGAGGATGACGGTACAATCAATCGTCATTATTATGAAATGGCTGTCTTAACAGAACTAAGGGAACATGTTCGGGCTGGTAATGTATCCATTGTGGGCAGTAGACAATAAAGAGATTTTGAGAAAAATTTGTTTTCAGAGGATACATGGAATCAAACGAAGGGGAATACGAGGTTATCAGTTAGTTTATCAATCGAAGATTATATGCCAGAGAGAAAGGCTTAGCGTTGTAAATCCGCATTTTCCTGAAGGTACCCCAAATTGTAAAGCTTGACGAAATGAATTATCTGTTATATAATAATAAGAAATAATAACTACTGTTATAAAACAGTTTGTTTTTAGGAGGAATTCAAATGTCAAAGTATCGTGATGGTTATGAGTTTTATTGTGAGATGTGTGAACGTTATGGGTTAGAGCCAATTTCTTTCCGCTATTATGTGCTACAGTTATCACAGCAGCAACTTTCAGCTTATAATATGCAAGCAAAACAACTAGGTATTTAAAAGGTTTAAGATTAAAGGATGTGATTAGAACGGACGCCGACGTGAATATTTTATGAAAAGCCCAGCCATACTAATTAAAATGGACTGGGCTTTCAACTATTTGAAAGAAATATCAGATAATTTATTGACGTAGCAAAGAAACTGTTATATATTATTAAAAAATAATTAATCTGTTATATAACAAAGAAGAGGGGATGCGAATTTCTTAATATAAAACTGGATACGAAATTTTTTCTTCATTCAGTAGAAGACATTCACCTTTGAAAATTTGATATTACTGATTTTTAAAGGAAGGAATTGTGCGATCACAATTCAAAACCCATAATCAATTACGAAAAGGCAAAATTGATTGAAAAAAGACTAGACTATTTTAATGAAGTTGCACAAATGGAAGGAAGTATTAGGATGACAAAATATCGCGAAGGCTATGATTTTTACCGACAAGTATGTGAGAAACACGGTTTAGAACCCATCAATTTTCACTATTATATGTTGAACTTATCTCAAGAGCAACTTGATGCCTACAATGAACGAGCCAAAACATTGGGAGGTCCAATAGAATATGAAGTCTCTTAGCTTATAAAATACCTTACTGCCTAGTTATGACAGTAAGGTATTTTTAGTAATTATCATAAATGAAGTAATTATTCAAGTATCTGAAAATACAGACCGATCATTCAGTTGAGAAATGAATAGGCTAAACGTAACATATAAACGGACTAAGGTACTTAGTGTGTTCCAAAACAAGTGTGTTAAATGAGTTAAAAGACCTTGTTTTTTGAGTCTGTTCTAACAAAAATCATTTAAATATAGATTTAAACGTTTGAATATTTGGGTTGAATTAACCGCTTTTCTAATACTATAATATAATTACATAATAAAGGGCGATATCCCATACCCCGCTTTTTATAAAGCAAAAGTACCAAACCCTTCTAATGAACGGAGAATGTAAATGATGAATATCACGCCTAGTAGTATTAATCAAGTTCACTATAGTCTGAAAGAATTACAAGATATTTTTTCAGCAATGAATAGTTCAATCATTGTGGCAATCACAGACCGAACTGGGAAAATTACGTTTGTTAATGATCATTTTTGCAAAATTTCTAAATATACACGTGAAGAATTATTAGGGCAAGATCACCGTTTACTGAATTCAGGTTACCATCCACGATCTTTCTTTAGAGAGATGTGGAAAACGATAGGTAAGGGTGACATGTGGAATGGCGAGGTATGTAATCGCGCAAAGGACGGTAGTCTATACTGGGTGAAGACGACGATTTTTCCTTTTCTTGATGACAATGGTAAACCATATCAATATATTGCTATTCGAGTCGACATAACTGCACAAAAAGATATCAAAAAGATTACTCATATTGCCTATCACGATGAATTAACAGGGCTACCAAATCGTCGTAAGTTAGAGCAACGTTTAGAAAACGAATTCCATCAATCTCGACGTACAGGTGAGAAGTTTGCGTTATTTTTTATTGATGTAAATCGTTTTAAAAACATTAACGATGGACTTGGTCATATCATCGGAGATCTGTTCTTAGTGGAAATGGCACATCGCCTACGCAATGTGGATTACACATCGAATTCTATCTACCGCCACAATAGTGATGAATTTGTAATTATAATAAACGATGTTGACCGTATTGAAGAGAAGGCTGAGGAAATAATTAGCGTCTTTAATGAGAGTTTTATCGTGAATACGTATGAATTTTACGCTAGTATTAGTGTTGGGATTAGTATTTTTCCAGATCATGCAAACTCTGTGGAGGAATTATTGAAAAATGCAGATATTGCAATGTATGCTGCGAAATCTTCCCGTGGTAATCAATATCGCTTATATCGACCTACTATGGATGAAATCAATGATAAATGGCTATTACTTGAAACAAAATTACATCAAGCGTTAAAGAAGGATATTTTAGAATTACATTATCAACCAAAGATTGATTTAAAAACGAATACAATCATTGGCATGGAGGCTTTACTTCGTTGGCATGATCCTGTACTTGGTCATATACCTCCGGATCACTTTATTCCATTTGCTGAAGAATGTGGGCTTATAAATGATATAGGGGTATGGGTGTTAAGAAAAGCATCCGCCCAGGCACGCGCTTGGAACGAGGTACATAATTTAAACTTACGTGTTGCCGTAAACATTTCTCCGATTCATATTAGTACGACAGGCTTTGTTAAAATGGTACGCGAAATTATGACAGAAACTAAAATCGATCCACACTTATTAGAAATAGAAATTACTGAGATGAGTATGTTGGATTATACCGAAGACTTGATCAATACTATTAACCAATTAAGAGCACTCGGTATTACGATTTCTTTAGATGATTTCGGAACAGGTTACTCGTCGCTCAATTACTTAAAAACATTCCCAGTAGATGTTTTAAAAATAGATCGTGCATTCGTCCGTGATATTTTACCTGAAAAATCAGGCATTGCCATGATTTCAGCTATGATCTCTCTTGCACATGCCCTAAATCTTCAAGTAGTAGCTGAAGGCGTAGAGGAAGAAGCAGAATTAAAAGTGCTGCGTGAACATGGCTGCGAGTATGTACAAGGCTATTATTTCAGTAAACCATTATCGGTAGATGACTTTACGCAGTTAATAGTTGAGAGTAAATAATTATAGTAAGTCTTTGTGAAAAATCCTTTGTTATAAAAAGTGATATTTCGCACTGGAGTAATGTTAATTTTCAGATATTTCCCGAAAAATAATTATTAATATTTGAAATTATTTAACTGTTTTGCTAAAGTTATATACAATATAAATTGATGATGTGGCCAAGTAAGGTAGAATTGTGAAACAGAAAATATAGCAAATGTTGAGAGCTATATCACCGCTTCTATCTGAAACCTACCACGGAGATGTTATGCAAACATAACCGAGTCGTTTTCGTTACAAAACGTTTGAGGGTTTTAAGATGTTTTTAAAACTAAATTCAAGGTGGTACCACGTTAATTCGGCACAAAGACGTCCTTATTTTAAGGACAGCTTTGTGTTTTTTCGTTTTTATTCAATAGGTGGCAAACACCTAATCGAAATGGAGGAAAGAACATGACGAAACAACAAAATGATTTTTCAAAATGGTACATTGAAACAATTCAAAAGGCAGACTTAATGGATTATACACCGGTCCGAGGCTGTATCGCATTTAAACCGGACGGCTATGAGATTTGGGAACATATTCAGGAAGAAATGGACCGCCGTTTTAAAGAAACAGGCCATCGCAACGCTTATTTCCCTATGCTAATCCCTGAATCTTTTTTTCAAAAAGAAAAAGATCATATCGAAGGTTTCTCACCAGAGCTTCCTTGGGTAACGGAAGCAGCAGGCGAGAAATTAGAAGAACGTTTAGCACTTCGTCCGACATCTGAAACGATGATTGGACACTTATATTCAAATTGGATCAAAAGTTATCGTGATTTACCGGTCCTCATTAATCAATGGGCAAATGTTTTTCGTTGGGAAAAGAAAACACTTCCGTTCATTCGAACTTCTGAATTTTTGTGGCAAGAAGGCCATACAGCGCATGTCGATGAAGAAGATGCACGTAAAGAAACCATGCAAATGTTAACGATCTATAAAGAGGTAGTTGAGGATTTACTTGCAATCCCTGTCTATGATGGACAAAAAACACCTTCAGAACGTTTTGCAGGAGCGGTTGATACATTTTCAATTGAAGCAATGATGAAAAATGGCAAGGCCGTACAAGCTGGTACTTCTCATTATTTAGGGACAAAATTCGCTGAAGCATTTGATATTAAGTATTTAAACAAAGCTAATCAGCATGAACATGTACACACAACATCTTGGGGGACTTCCACACGCTTAATCGGTTCTGTCATTATGGTTCATGGTGATGAACAGGGGCTTATTTTACCGCCACGAATTGCACCAACCCAAGTTGTCTTAATACCTGTAGGTCCATGGAAAAAGAACCCTGAAATTATAGAGAAACTAGATGACATCTTCGCAGCCCTTAAAAAGAAGGGAATTCGAGTTCGTTTAGATGATTCGGACCAATCACCTGGCTTCAAATTTAACGAATGGGAATTAAAAGGTGTACCGATTCGTATTGAACTAGGACCTCGTGATTTAGAGAAAAGCCAGGCATTGTTAAAAGCACGAGATGAAGATGAGAAGCAATCCATTGACCTGAATAACATTGTTTCAGCCATTGAGTTAGAACTAACAACGATGCAAACGCGTTTATTTGAAAAAGCACGTACATTCCGTGATGAAAACGCTCATACAACCATTGATACACTACAGGAATTACAGCAGCATATTAACACGTCCAAAGAAAATGGATCTATACCAGGCTGGATTCTTGCTGGATGGTGTGGAGATGATGCATGCGAGGAAAAAGTGAAAGAGGAGACAAAATATACTTCTCGTAACATTCCGTTTAACCCACCAACTACAAAAAATACTTGTATTTGCTGTGGCAACGAAGCGAAGCATACAGTTTGGCTTGCTCAGGCATATTAATCATTGAAGAGTTTGAAAACGGATAATATTCAAATAAAATAAGCTTGTTTCTCGCATTTTGAGAAACAAGCTTATTTTATATTTAAATAATCTCTAGATAAACTCCGCAGTATCTCCATATAAACTACAGGTTACCCATTTATAGTATAGCTATCAAGGAGGTAATAAAAATGAATTTTATCAAACGAGCATTTTTAAGTGTTAAAGCAAGGAAAGGGAAATCGCTAATATTATTTACTGTATTTTTAGTAGTTTCCAATTTAGTATTAGCGGGTTTCGCTATTCAAAATGTCTCACAAAAGGCGAATGATCACGCTAGACAAACATTAGGTGTTGACGTGAGTCTTAGAATGGACGAAGAGAAGCTTATGGAAAATGTAGAGAAACAGCGACAAGAGAATCCAAATGGAAAAATACAACACCCTGAACTTTTTGCTGATGAAGCAGATCAGTTAGCTAAATCACCTTATGTAATAGACTACAACTATCTTAAAAGTGACATGCTTGTAGCAGATAATTTTGCACCTATTAATAGTGGAACGGATGATGAAGGGGTAGTTGGAGCAGTAGGTGGTAGTCACTCTGGAAATATGAAAATGCCTAATACATTTATCCAAGGCGTAAAAAGTTCCGATTTATTGCAAGAATTTACAGATGGAACGAATGAAATGATTGACGGTCGTTCAATTGAATCAGAGGATGTGAATAAGAAAGTAGCTCTGATTGAAAAACGGTTAGCCGAAGAAAACGAGCTTCAAGTTGGTGAAAAGTTAAAGATTAAATCAACTGATGAAACATCGGAAGTTGAGTTGGAAATAATAGGGATATACAAAAATTCCGGGATAACTGACTTCGATGAAAATTTACCAGCTATGATGCACCCATCTAACAAAGTATACACTACTTATGACGCGACGAAAGAAATGTCTGAAGAAAGTGATAAAAAGGGTGTATCTATTAACGAAGCAATTTACTACTTAAATGATCCAGAGAATATTCAAGATTTTAAAGCCGAGGCAAAGAAAACAAATATTGATTTTGATTTATTTAAGCTAGATGCACATGATGCTTTATATCAAAAAATGGTAGGCTCTATCGAGAATATTGCCGCTACTTCCAAAATGATTGTTTATTTAGTATCCATAGCTGGATCCATTATTTTAGGTCTTATTATCATGTTGACCATAAAAGAGCGACGTAAGGAATTAGGTATTCTATTGGCAATCGGTGAAAAAAAGAGGAAATTAATAGGACAACTGTTAGTAGAAGTACTATGTATAGCTGTACTAGCATTTGGCATTTCTATCATTACAGGAAAAACAGTGTCTCAAAAAATGGGAGACAGTTTATTACAGCAAGAAGTTATTGCTGCCGAAGATCAACAACAAGAATCAAATACTTTAGGATTTACGTTTGGAAGTATGAATAAACAAGATAAGGATGTAGAGCCTATCGACGATATTGATGTAAGTATATCATCACAAGATGTGTTGAATTTAGGTGCATTAGGGTTATTAATCGCGATTTTATCAACACTTCTTCCAGCATTATCAATTCTTCGTTTAAATCCAAAAGAAATTCTATTAAAAGATGAGTAGGAGGAGTCATATGGACACTATATTACAATTTAAAAATCTATTTTACTATTATCAAAGTAATAATAAGAAAAATACTTTGTTAGAGAATGTAAATTTCACCTTTGAAACAGGATGTTTCTATAGCATTTTAGGTCCATCAGGTTCAGGAAAAACAACCGCACTTAGTTTAGCAAGTGGATTAGATAACCCAAAAGAAGGGCATGTACTTTACAAAGGAAAAGATATACGGAAAATTGGATTAGATAAATATAGAAATAAATATGTTTCGATCATCTTTCAATCTTATAATCTCATTACGTATATGACGGCACTTCAAAATGTCGTCACGGCAATGGAGATTACAGGAGTTAACATAAATGATAAAAAAAGAAGAGCGCTTGAATTATTAGAAATGGTTGGCTTGTCGGAAATCGAAGCTAAAAGAAAGGTGTTACAGCTTAGCGGCGGTCAACAACAGCGTGTAGCCATAGCTCGTGCATTATCTTGTGAAGTAGATTTATTAATTGCGGATGAACCGACCGGTAATTTAGATGAGAATACTTCGGATGAAATTGTAAAATTGTTTAAAGAACTAGCTCATAAAGAAAACAAATGTATTATCGTTGTCACTCATTCCCAGGAAGTCGCTAAACAATCTGATAAGGTAGTGTATCTTGAAAATCAAAATTTGGTTTGTAAAAGTTTAAAGAAGAAAGGGAATAAAATTTTATAGAAAATCTTTTAAAATGTAAAATTGGAGTGAAAAAAATGTGGACGAAAATAGCAGCATCCATTGGCTTAGTATCAATCGGAATAGCAATTGGTTTATTTGCAAATTTGATTAATTTTGGTGGGAACCTGAATCAAAGTGAAACGAATATGGACCAAGATTATAACACGTATTCAGAAGAAAAGATTCCCGATCAGCGACAGTGGGAATCTCCAAATCCAAGAGGAGAAATGACACCAGAACAGTGGGAGGAGTTCACATCAAAACCAGGTGAACGGTCACCAGAACAGAGGGATCCTTACTCATCTAATTCAGAAGAAGATATGATACAAGGTTCTACATCTGGTTCTACATCTTCTAATTGAAATTCTTTCATACAAAAATAAATAAATTCTATAAAACTTTAGCTCGGCAGATTTACACCAGGCATAAATGAACAGTTATGAATAGCATAAGTTCCCCCTAGGATAAACAGGTGAAAATTAAAACATGTTTATCTTAGGGGGAATTTTGTGTCTCTATCAAATTTTTTGCGAAATCTATCATTAGGCATTTATGGAATCAAAAATATAATAAACGAAGCTTTGGACGATAAAAAAGAATCCATCTTTTTCCCAAATGGATTCTTTTTTATAAATAACTTTTAAAATATTTTAATCATTATCATATTAACAAATGACTTCGTACACTTAAAGAAGATTTCCTCTGCTCCTAAAGCTTTAAGGGATACGTATGTCAAACACGAACACAATACCAACATAAATACGACCATTAACAATAATGGACGTAGATTAATTTTATACATAAAACCTTCTCCTTAGTTGAATAAGTAGAAAGAAAACTACTGTATAGACATATACATCTTCAGACGCTTCATTCTATTGAAAGTACACATAAAAGAATTCATTTTCTTCCTAACAACTAATGTATATGACCAATCTGGTATTTGTATGGAGATATAGAGGAGTTTATGTAGAGAAGATAAAAATTAGCGTCAGTAACATTTATTATTTTATTCAATTTCAAAAAAGAACATATAGTTATATCGAATCCATTCCAGAATGAATATTTGAGAGGATAGTATAGCATTCAAAGGGAATATGAGGTTTCTTCACATAAACTCCAGATTGAAAGGTTATAATGTGCTTCGAGGGGGATATATTGATGAACTATCATATTCTTGTAGTAGAAGACGATTTAGAAATTCAAGAATTAATTAAACAGTTTTTGATGACACAAAATTATACAATAGAGGTTGCTTCAGATGGGTTAGAGGGAATGAAACGATTTAATACACAACCCTTTGATTTAATTCTTCTTGATGTCATGATGCCAAACCTTAATGGATTTGAAGTTGCCAAAATGATTCGAAGTCAGTCAAACATACCCATTATAATGTTGACGGCTTTAGAAGAAGAACAAGATCAAATGAAAGGCTTTGATATAGGAATTGATGATTATATAACGAAACCTTTTTCATTCCATGTATTGATCAGACGAGTACAAGCAGTTCTAAGAAGAAGTTGTAATCAAAATAGCGATAATCATCTGAATTTTAATGAACTGAATGTCGATTGTGACGGATATAAGGCTTATGTAAATAAAGTTGAAATCCCGTTAACAACTAAAGAGTTCGAAATTTTACAACTACTACTTCATAATGAAAAAAAGGTGCTTACTAGAGAAATTATTGTAGAAAAGATATGGGGATATGAATATGCAGGAGAAACAAGGATGATTGATACACATATAAAAAATTTAAGAAAAAAATTAAATATACCCTATATAAAAACAATAAAGGGTATTGGATATAAAATCGATGAATAGGATTGTAAACATCATGAAGATGAAACGAATAACGTATAAGCTCTTTATGATCACTTCCCTCATATTGTTATCTTTTGCAGTCTTGATTTATTTAACGTTATACTTCTTCCTTCCAACATTTTATGAACAATATAAAAAGAATCAACTCCAATCTGGATTAGAGGAAATAATTGGTGAATCTAAAAATTTAACAATACAAAATGCGATACCACTTTTGGATGAGTACACAAAAGAAAACAATGCCATCATTTACTTACAAACTAAAGAAGGAACTATGATATATTCGCCTTCTTTTTTTATTCAGGGAAATACGCAACCACCAATACTTACTGCAAAAACAGCGCCATTGCAAAATTCTGAAAACCTTAATAATGCATTTAATGTTACTTTGCCTATTCAATTCCTTAATCAAGATGGTTTAATGGTTACTGTATTAGCGACATTACAACCTATTGATGAAGCGACACATGTCTTAGTCCGTTTTCTTCCTTATATAAGTATCATTGTAGTGTGTATTGGATTAGGAAGTGCATTTTTATATTCAAGGTTCATTACAAAACCGCTCATCTATATGAATGAAGGTGCGCAAAAGATGGCCAACTTGGATTTTTCCGAAAACATCGTAGTTCGTTCAAATGATGAATTAGAGGAACTATCCAATAGCTTGAATGAGATGTCGAATAACTTGCAACGAACTATGCTTGATTTACAAAAAGCAAATGAGCAATTAAAAGATGATATTGAAAGAGAGCGAAAAATCGAAACAAAACGCCGAGAATTTTTCGCAACAGTTGCACATGAATTAAAAACTCCGCTTACTGTTATGAAAGGATATTTAGAAGGGATGATTTATAATATCGGTCCTTATCAAAATCGTGACCTCTACTTAGAAAAAAACCACAAAATTATTGAAGGAATGGAACAATTAGTTCGAGAGATTTTAAGCATGTCTAAATTAGAACAAGATACCTTAAAATTGCAATTGGAGGAAGTCAACCTTCTAGAATTATTAGATTCAATAACGAAAGACCTCGGTTTTTTTGCTTCTCAAAAAGACATTCAGATTATAAAACAAATTTCTCCTAACATGAATGTACGCACAGATCGAGATTTATTAGAAAAAGCTTTCAAAAACATCATCCATAATGCGATTACGTATTCACCGCAAGGAGAAACAGTATGTATAGACGTATCCGATCTCCAAAAAGAAAATCAGATTCAAATACAAGTGATGAATACAGGTGTCACAATAAAAGAAGAGGAAATACAACAATTATTTGAGCCATTTTATAGAATCGAAAAATCGAGAAATCGAAATACTGGTGGGAGCGGACTAGGTCTTTATATTGTAAAGCAAATATTTGAATCACTTTCCATTACCTATTTAATGAATGATACCGAAAATGGTGTTCAATTTTTAGCTACTATTCCTAAAGGAAGATCATAGTATATATTTGGACTTAAACAACGCCGTTTAGTTAAAAAAATATCAGTCAAAAGAGTGTCAAATTGTAAAAGTATTTGACACTCTTTTTTATTGTTGTGAAAAAGAATAAAACGAATGTCATTTTGTCAAAAATAAAAATTGACTGGACACTAAATGGTGTCATATAATTAAGACACCATTTAGTGTCCTATTCAAAAAGGGAGAGGAGATTTTGAGCGAGAAAAATCTAGAGCGTGATGTTTATGCTGCGATTGCTGACCCCACAAGACGTCAATTAATACGCTTGTTGGCTGATGCAGAAGAATTACCTCTTCACGAATTAACGGCTCATTTTCAAATGGGGCGTACAGCAGTTTCTAAACATTTGGCTATCCTGAAAGATGCTGATCTTGTAATTGCTCGAAGGGTTGGTAGAGAAACGAGATATCGGTTGAATGCCAATCCATTAAAGGAAATTCAAGATTGGATATCTTATTACGAAGGATTCTGGAAAGAAAGAATGGCTAAATTAAATCTTATATTGGAGGAAAAAAAATGAAAGCAGATGTATCTTTAGATTACCAATTTACAAGTTCAATCGAGAAAGTTTGGAGCGCATTAACGGATTCAGACACTCTTGAAAAATGGATATGGAAAAATGATTTTAAACCAATCGTAGGACATAAATTTCAATTCCGAGCTGAGCCAAACGAATGGTGGGATGGAATTGTCAATTGTGAGGTGCTTGTAGTGGATGAGCCTCATACATTATCTTACACTTGGGCGAGTGCCGGAGAAATCACTACGGTTACATGGACGTTGACACAAGGTGAAGATGGTACAACTAACCTACATCTTGATCAATCTGGATTTAGTGAAGCAACGAAAGCTCGTCAAGGAGCGATCGAGGGAGCTAAATATGCTTGGATTAACAATGGTATTCAGCTTGAAAAAGTGTTAGCAGAACTATAATTCATTTTTATCGTTTATATAAATAAACCGTTCTTCAACAATTGACGCTTTTCCGAACTCGGGAAGCGTCATTTTTAACTTCTTTCAGAAGAAGTTGATACGCATTTATGCTGAGACTTAATTGATTGGCATTCGATTCAAAAACACAGCAAATACTTCTGAAGTTGTGCTAACATGACAATAATAGATTGAATGGAGAGTATCCAATGAAAATAAATCAATTAATTGCTAACAATATTAACCGATTAAATGTCGACTTGCCGGAAGATCAATCATTAGGAATAGCAGGATTGTCCGGATCAGGTAAAACTACATTTTGCCAAGCAATTGGTGAAGAATCCAAGAAGCGTCTCGTTTCCTTATTACCAAAGGCTGAATATCAGTATTTATTCCCGAATATTATGGAAACGAATTTCAGTGCCATTAAGATGGAAGAAATGCCTTTAGTCCTTTTTCTCGGGAAATCATCCATTTCTGCCAATCCACGTTCGACGGTTGGTACTCATACAGGTGTTTTTAAAGAGATACGTGAAAAGCTGGCAAATAAATTAGATCTTTCTCCAGAAGTTTTTTCCTTTAATAATGCATTAGGCTGGTGTCCTGCTTGTAAAGGGCGTGGTACGACTAAAAATGTCGAATGCAAAAAGTGTGAAGGTAAGCGTTATAATTCGGAAGTTGAGCAATATAAGTTTGAATTATGGGATCAACCACATAGTATTTCCGATATTAACAATTTAAGTATAGAAGCGATTTATTCTCTTTCAGAGGAATTAGCGATTAGCGAAGAAAGACAACGTATTCTCACAAATATTATCCAAATGAATATTGGTTACTTAACGTTAAATAGAATTATGGGAACTCTATCTGGTGGGGAATTAACACGACTGTACTTGGCGGAATTTATGGCAGCTAGTGAAAATACGGTCATTATTATAGATGAAATTTCTGTTGGTCTTGATCATCAAACGCTGTTGAAAATAGTAGAGCAGATTAAACAATTGGGCTATAAAAACCAAATTTGGCTTATTGATCATTCTGATACGGTGCTAGATACAGCAGATGAGCAACTGTTCTTTGGACCAGGTAGTGGAAAATACGGTGGTAAAATTGTCGAAGTATCACCACGTCCAGAACCAGTCTATTGGGAACGAAATCAGGCAATGCCAACTGACTATTATCAATTTCATGATCTTTACTGTCGTAATATTGAAATGGCTAACATTCAGATCCCTAAAAATAGACTCGTAACCGTTACAGGTGAGTCTGGTTGTGGGAAATCGACTCTTGTCAATGAGTGCATCTCAAAGGATTTCCAAAAACGATACCCGAAAGATAAATTGGTTATGGTAGGACAAGACCGAAACCAATCGATTACTAGCCGATCAACGGTTGCAACGTTTCTTGATATTAAAAAGAAAATGACGAAATACAGTGACGAAATTGATGATATTTTCCAACGTTCCATTGAGGATATTATCGCGGAGCTTCCAAATGAAGACATCGCTCATAAACGCTTAAATTTATTAATTAAGCTGGGACTTGGTTATTTGACGTTAGAAAGAAAAACACAATCTTTGTCAACAGGTGAATTTCAATGCGTCCATTTAGTGTCTGAGCTGTTTTCAAATGCCAGAAACCCCCATACATTATTTATATTTGATGAGCCTTCAAAAGGTTTATCTCAAAATATTTTAAACCAATTCATTGATAGTGTTAGGGATATTCTACGAGATGAATCTGTCTCTATTATGATGATTGAACATAATGCCTATATGATGGAAAACTCTGATTTCATCGTCGATTTTGGTAAAAGACAGCCGGAACCTGTTCGACATCTTGATGTTGTCAGTCATGATGAGTATTTTAGTCAACATAACAAACCAAATAGTGAAGCTCCATTGCATATATCTTCAACACTAAATTCTAAAAATGGTATTCATTATTTAGAAGAGAATCATATTAGCTATTTTAAAAATGCTGAAAACATTTATAAAGGCGGTATTTTAAAAAGCTTATCATCGATGGCCCGATTAATTTATGGTGAATACGAATCCGCAACTATTGCTCCTGTCGTCGCCATTGATCTAGAAAGACACTTATATAGTCAATATAGTTTTTTATATGAAATCGGTGGTCTCATCAACCATATTGTGGCGTCACATCCGACGAATAAAGATACAAGAAGCTTCGATTTCTTTAGTCAGGAAAATCATTGCCCAAGCTGTTCTGGCCGCCTGCAAATAGAAAAATTTGATGTTGATTTGGTCATGCAAGACAAAACAGTGCCTTTTTGGGATGGTTTATTACATCAAGACGTGATGGAAGTATTAAAATATTATCAATATCCTAAATTGCAATTCCTGTTTGATGAGATTAAAAATGAACTGGGTCAAGATATTAGTAAAAGCTACAATGACATGACAGCTGAAGAAAGACATACATTCCTTTATGGTTATTGGGAAAAATCATTTTATGATAAAGCAACGAAGTCTTCGAAAAAATGGGAAGGGTTTAATTTGATCCTTGGACGTTATATGGTGATTTCGAAATCAATTATTAAAGAGCAAATGAAAGCATCAAAAGAGATGATTGCCTGTCCAATCTGTCAAGGAGCGGTGCTAAACCATAAGAAACCACTAACAATTGGAGACACTGATATACGTAAGCTTATTCATCGACCAATCGATCAGGTATTAAAAACGATTGGCAATTTACCAGAGCTTGAAAAGCTAAAATCAATTGTTGGTGGCGATATGATACTTACAGAAGATGTCTCTTTACTTCCTAGAGAAACACAAGTGTCGTTAAAAATGCTGGAATTAGAACTCGCAAGCTTTGCTGGATATGAAATAGTCCTACAAAATGTTTTACCATTTTGGGACAAAATCCAAAATAATATCGCAGCCATAAGCAGTAAAAATCAAATTACAATTTGTGATTTCGCCCATATTGACGAAACGAGAGAAGCTATTATTGATCAGTATTTCACGAATGGAAAATACAAAAAATTAACGTATGTTTATGAAGCATTTGGCTATAAAAAAATTGTTACACAAATTAATAAAATTAAAGCAAGTCATAAATGTCCATATTGTAGTGGGAAGAAAGTCATTTCAGAAGATAATCTCCATGATGGTGTTTATAAATTATCAGTACCATGTGTTCGTTGCTATGAAAGTGGGATCAATGACGAAGGGCGTAAGGAAATTGTCGATGGTGTAGACGTGCAAACATGGCTAACCGGCAAAGTAAGCGATGTTGTTGCTGAAAACTTACGAACGGACGCTGTTGCTGATATCCCTATTTTCAATCGTATTCGAGAGTTAAATAAACGAGAGATGATAGCGGTTTACCAATGCCTTGAGCAAAATAATTAATTAAAGCAAGCCTTATTTTAAGTGAAAGTTACTTCAAAAACTCATTTGCAATAATAAATGCAAATGAGTTTTTATGTTATCCTGAGAAAGTGCTTGTAAAAAAGTTAGTCGGATAAAAGGGGAAAGATAGGAATGACAGAATTGATGGACTGGAAAAATAATGCTCAAGGGCATCGTTTTATAGCTTCATTTAGCGGAGGAAAGGATAGTGTCTTAGCTTTATATAAAGCTATGCAGGTTGGAGAAGCGGTTGGACTAATCGTCATGATGGAGGAAGAAGGAAATCGTTCCAGATCTCATGGCATGCCTCCGGAACTCATTCGTGCTCAAGCTAATTCTATAGGTTTACCGGTTTATACTGCAGCAGCAAGTTGGACAGATTATGAAAAAGTATTTATGAGCCTTTTAGAAAAAGCTAAAAATGAAGGTGCAGAAGTTTTAGTCACAGGTGACTTAGATATGCCTGAACATGGCTGCTGGCATGACAAGGTTACGAAGAATGCTGGATTAAAACTAGGCATGCCTTTATGGGAAATGGATCATCGTGAAGCTGTCGATGAATTTATAAACCTAGGATTTGTTACAATCATAGTCACTGTAAATTTATTATTAGGGATGCGAGAGGATGATTTAGGGCGAACATTAACCCATGAATACGTGAAGGAGCTTGAAGCCCGCGGTATTGACCCTTGCGGAGAAGGTGGAGAATTCCATACTACAGTATTAGACGGACCCATTTTCAAACATCCTATTCCTGTTCGTAAATGTGATGTTATTAGAAGCGGAGAATATGCTTTTCTGCCTTTGGAACTTGATTAAAATGTAAGCATTTTAGAGTATTAAAAAACTTATATAGTTGGGTTATGGACTGCTGAGAAATATAAAATATAAGAGCCTTACTACATCTTATTGTAGTAAGGCTCTTTCATGTTGTTTAATAAATATAAAAATTACACAACAAATTAGTTGAAAAACTATTATTAAAATCCTCTTAATTTCTAATCTATATCGATGGAAAGTATGTGTAGCTTTATAAAAAAGGTTGATAATTTGTAATAAAGCTTGATTAAAAACATCTCACCTCAATAGATTTTTAGAGGTGAGGTTTTTTTTATTGGAAATTTATGATAATATCACTTTGAAGATTGTGAAGAAATGTACTTAAACTAACGTTGCAGATTAGTTTAAGAAACAATAATATTTTATCAAAGAAGTCAGAGGTTAAAAAAGGAGATTAAAATGGAAATTAGGAAACTGAATAAAGATGAAAAACTTCCAATGGAATTGTTGTTATTGGCTGACCCTTCAAGAGAGATTATTGAGGAATATGTCAATAGAGGCGAATGTTTTGTAGCTGTAATCGAACAGCAAATTATAGGAGTTTATGTCTTACTTCCAACAAGACCAGAAACAGTGGAGCTGGTGAATGTTGCAGTCGTAGAGGAGCAACACGGAAGAGGTATAGGAAAACAGTTGGTAATGGATGCAATTAAAGTAGTTAAGTCAAAAGGATACAAAACAATAGAAATTGGTACTGGAAATTCAAGCATAGGGCAATTGGCTCTTTATCAAAAATGCGGTTTTAGAATAATTGGTGTTGATATGGACTTTTTTGTTAAGCATTACCCAGAAGAAATTTTTGAGAACGGTATTCAGTGCAGGGATATGGTTCGTTTATCTCAAGATTTATAGGTTAAAAAAGGGGGCGTATTGTTCAACTAACGAGGGTCTAACTTGAAGAACGTTGAGTTGCATTAGCAGCTCTTTTCTTATTAAACGAACGGAGTAGGTTTATGAAAGGTAGCAACTTTAATTAATTTTATTAGAAACACCGTAATCTATATTGAAGTGAAAATTTATTTGCGACGCAGGATTGTGATAAACAAATGATGGAGGAGAAAAAAATGGGTGTTAAAAGAAAATTCGGAGCACTAATTTTAACGGGTGTTATTGTAATGTCTGTGATATTTTTGTACGCACAACAAAAACCATATAATACAGAGCAAGTTATAGACTCATTGTGGGATAAATATGAAGTACAAAGCACTCAGATTGGTGTTACTGATCCGGTTATATGGATAGATGTATATGATAAAAATGATATACCTGAAGTTGAAAAGTATTTAAAAGCCAAATTGTCTAAAGATGATTTAGAACACTACGATATCGAGGTTTCTTCTCGGTGGTCGTGAATTTTTTTGTGAGACCACAATAGATCATTTTCAAAATCAGGCGCGATTTTGGAATTAGCGTAGCTGATTTATATTCGACTAACGGGGCCAAGAGTTTAAAGTTAAGCTCCAAAGTCAAAGGTAGCTTTTCTTATTTATGTCACTACTAAAAGAGGTACTTCCACAAGGTGATTATTGTGAAATTTATATTTGTTGGCTAGATGAAGAGTGTGAGAGTGAGTTAATAATTAATTTAAATCCACAGATTGAAGCAATAGATTTTTTATGAAAAATACTATATCCGAATAGAAAACTAAAGGTTCAACTCAAAATAAAATTTGTACTACTTTTTGTTAATTTATTAAACTCCCATGAAAATAAAACTCTTCAATTTCGGAATAAAGACAACACGAAAGCAGACGCAGCCCATTTGTTTTTTAAAATTTGCAGCGTCAAAATTAGGAAGAATTATTTGTTGGATTAGGAGGCAT
>Ga0209676_1001604_pt1 | contig 20111 bp, 18 predicted proteins | sample AraplaCvi_mLB_r2_FD_184282 | JGI IMG/M metagenome (GOLD analysis project Ga0209676, IMG submission 184282) | Arabidopsis root microbial communities from North Carolina, USA - plate scrape MF_Cvi_mLB_r2 (SPAdes) (version 2) | ecosystem: Host-associated > Plants > Roots > Endosphere | place: USA...
GGGAGCGGGCGTGCCCGCGAACACCGGCGCAGCCGGTGCCTGCTACCGCGTTGGGTTCTTCGCGGGCACGCCCGCTCCCACAGGTACCGCATGAGCCTGATACCTGCGTACAGGCAATGAATCAGTAAAGGTTAGGCTCCATCTCCAGCGCCACCCCGAACCGCTCCTGGATATCGGCCTGGATCCGCCGCGCCAGCGCATACATCTGCGCCCCGCTCGCCTGGCCGTAATTGATCAGCACCAACGACTGCAAACAAAGCCCCGCCAGTGTGAACTGGCCGAGCTTTTTCTTGGTTGCTGTAATATCGGCAGCGCTGTTGCTCTTGTGGGAGCGGGCGTGCCCGCGAACACCGGCGCAGCCGGTGCCTGCTACCGCGTTGGGTTCTTCGCGGGCACGCCCGCTCCCACAGGTACCGCATGAGCCTGATACCTGCGTACCGGCAATGAATCAGTACAGGTTAGGCTCCATCTCCAGCGCCACCCCGAACCGCTCAAGGATATCGGCCTGGATCCGCCGCGCCAGCGCATACATCTGCCCCCCGCTCGCCTGGCTGTAATTGACCTGCACCAACGACTGCAAACAAAGCCCCGCCAGTGTGAACTGGCCGAGCTCTTTCCTGGTTGCTGTCAAATATTGGCAGCGCTGTTGCTCTTGTGGGAGCGGGCGTGCCCGCGAACACCGGCGCAGCCGGTGCCTGCTACCGTGTTGGGTTCTTCGCGGGCACGCCCGCTCCCACAGGTACCGCATGAGCCTGATACCTGCGTACAGGCAATGAATCAGTACAGGTTAGGCTCCATCTCCAGCGCCACCCCGAACCGCTCGAGGATATCGGCCTGGATCCGCCGCGCCAGCGCATGCATTTGCGCCCCGCTCGCCTGGCCGTAATTGACCAGCACCAACGACTGCAAACGATGCACCCCGGCATCCCCCTCGCGATGGCCCTTCCAGCCTGCCTGCTCGATCAACCAGCCTGCCGCCAGCTTCACCTGGCCATCGGCCTGGGGATAAGCCACCACCCCCGGGTGCTGCGCACGGATACGCTCGACCTGCTCCGCCGAGACCACCGGGTTCTTGAAGAAGCTCCCGGCGTTACCCAGCTCTGCCGGGTCTGGCAGCTTCTCGCGGCGAATGCTGCAGATTGCCTCGCTGATCGCCTGCGCGGTCGGCTCGGTCACGCCCTGCTCTGCCAGGCGCTGGCGCACCGGGCCATAGTCCAGGCGGGCCTGCAGCGTGCGGCTCAAGGCAAAGCGCACTCGCAGGATCAACCAGCGACCGGGGTTGCGCTTGAACAGGCTGTCGCGATACCCGAAGGCACATTCCGCCAGACCGAAGTCACGCAACTCGCCGGTCTCGCGGTCCAGGGCGGTCAGGCCGACGAACACGTCCTTGATTTCCACGCCATAGGCGCCCACGTTCTGCATTGGCGCGGCGCCCACGGTACCGGGGATCAGGCTGAGGTTCTCCAGCCCGCAATATCCCTGCGCCAGTGTCCACTGCACAAACGGGTGCCATGGCTCGCCGGCCTCGCCCTCGACCACGATACGTTCGCCATCGTCGCTGAGCACGCGCCGGCCACGGCTGGCCATATGCAGCACCAGCGCATCGATATCGCGGGTCAGCAGCAGGTTGCTGCCACCGCCGATCACTAGCACCGGTAAGCCGCCTTGCTGCGCCTGGGCCAGCGCCTGGCGCACCTCCTGGTCATCCTGTGCCTGGGTGAAGTACCGCGCCTTCACGTCGATGCCAAAGGTGTTGTAAGGCTTGAGCGATACCTGCTCCTGCCACTGCACTGTCATAGCCGCCCCTTGATTTCAAGCACCAGCGCCTGGCACGCCGCTTCAACCAGATCAAGCACCTGCTCGAAGCCGTCGGCGCCACCGTAGTACGGGTCTGGCACTTCATCCAGCGCTGCACCATAGCGGCGCAGGAACAGGTCGAGCTCCGCCACTGCCGTGTGCGGGCGCATCGCTCGCAAGTGGCCAAGGTTGCTCTCGTCCATGGCCAGGATCAGGTCATATTCGGCAAAGTGCGCCGCCTTGACCTGCTGGGCGCGTTGCCGCGACAGGTCATAGCCACGCGCCAGCGCTGCCTTGCAGGTACGGCTGTCGGGCGCCTTGCCGACGTGCCAGTCGCCGGTACCGGCCGAGGCCACCTGTACCCGGTCGGCAAGCCCTGCAGCCTGCAATTGATGGCGCAGCACGCCTTCGGCAGTGGGCGAGCGACAGATATTGCCAAGGCAGACGAACAGAACGCGCATCAGGCCTCCAGCAAGCGCCGCACGCGCGCCAGGTCTTCAGGGGTATCCACGCCCACGGCAGGCGCCTCGATGGCATCTTCGACGTGGATGCGTACGCCATGCCACAGGGCTCGCAGCTGCTCCAGCGCTTCGGTCTGCTCGAGCCAGCACGGACCCCAGCTGACAAAGTCCTGCAGGAAGCCGACGCGGTAGGCGTACATGCCGATGTGGCGGCGATACGGCACGCCTTCCGGCAACACGTTGCGGTCCTTGGCAAATGCATCCCGGGCCCAGGGCAGCGGCGCACGGCTGAAGGTCAGGGCCAGGCCGTTCTTGTCGCTGACCACCTTGACCGCATTGGGGTTGAACACGGTTTCCGGCGCATGGATCGGCTCGGCCAGGGTGGCGATGCCGGCTTCCGGATGCGCCGCCAGGTTGGCGGCCACCTGGTCGATGATCACTGGCGGGATCAGCGGCTCATCGCCCTGCACGTTGACCACGATGGCATCGGCCGGCAGGCCCAGGTGCGCGGCCACTTCGGCCAGGCGGTCGGTGCCGGACTCATGGTCGGCACGGGTCAGCAGCACTTCGCCGCCGAAGGCCTGGCAGGCTTCCACAATACTGGCGTCGTCGGTGGCGATGACCACACGGCTGGCGCCGCTCTTGCGGGCCTGTTCCCACACATGCTGCACCATCGGCTTGCCGGCGATCGGCAGCAATGGTTTGCCCGGCAGGCGCGTGGAGCGCAGCCGGGCGGGGATTACCACGGTGAAATCCAGGCTCATTTGTCCAGGCGCTCATCGTCGGTCAGGGTGCGCGCTTCGCTTTCCAGCATGACCGGGATGCCGTCGCGGATCGGGTAGGCCAGGCCGGCGCCCTTGCTGATCAGCTCGGTCTTGTCGGCACTGAGCTTGAGCGGGCCCTTGGTGATCGGGCAGGCCAGGATATCGAGCAGTTTGGTGTCCATTGGAGGCTTCCTTTAGGCTAGGTGGCCGGGCATTGAAAAAGGGCTCAGGGCTTGCGCAGCAAGCGTTTCAGCTGGTTGTCAAACCAGGCGCTGAAGGCCGGCGTGGGCTGCGCCTCGACGGCCAGGTACCACCAGTCGTCAGCGGCGAAGGCCCGGCATTTCACCGCATCCTTTTCGGTCATGACCAGCGGCAGCGGCGGGCTGAAGGCCAGGCTCCGGGCGTTGAACTGCGCATGGTCGGCAAAGGGATGCGGCACCGGCTGCCAGTTTAGCCCCAGCAGGGTATTGAAGAAACGTTGCGGGTTGCCGATACCGGCCACCGCGTGCAGGCGCTGGCCTGCCGGGAAATGCTCAAGCGCGCGGCGCTCGCCACTGCGCAAGTTGACCAGGGCGGACGGCTGCAGGCGGAAGCCGAAGCCATCGGCACGGTCTGCGCTGGCGCCGTTGTACAGCACCGCATCAGCCTCGTGCAGGCGCTCGGCCGGCTCACGCAGTGGCCCCGCCGGCAGGCAGCGGCCATTGCCCAGGCCACGGGCGGCATCGATCAGCACCAGCTCCAGGTCACGTGCCAGGCGGTAGTGCTGCATGCCGTCGTCACACAGGATCAGGTCGAGGGGTTCGCTGGCCAGCAGCGCCTGCACGGCGCGGGAGCGGTCGGGGTCGATCATTAGCGGCACGCCAGTGCGCTGCACGATAAGCAGCGGCTCGTCGCCAGCCTGCCCGGCAGCCTGGTCGGCCTGCACGCGCCAGGGTAGCTGCGGCGGCCTGGCGCCATAGCCACGGCTGACCACGCCCACCTTCAGCCCCTGCTGGCGGCAATGCTCGATCAGCCAGAGGATCATCGGCGTCTTGCCGGTACCGCCCACGGTGATGTTACCCACCACGATGACCGGCACCGGGGCCCGGTAGCTGGCACTTTCGCCACGCAGAAAACGCGCCCGCTTGCGCGTGACCACGCGGCGATACAGTGCCTCCAGCGGGCGCAGCAGCGCCAGGGCCGGGTGCCCGGCGTACCAGGCGGCGAGCAGACGGTCGGCGAAGGCCATCAAGGCGTACCCTGGGCCGCCTCGACGGTGGTCATGCGCAACTGGCTGAAACCGAGCTTGCCGGCAGCATCCATCGCGGTGACCACAGCCTGATGCGGGGTCTTGCCGTCGGCGCTGATCGCCAGCGGCAGCTTGTTGTCGCCGCCCGACTCACGCTCGATCGCTTCGCTCAGGGTGGCCAGGTCGCTCTTGGGCAGCAGGTGGTTGTTCACCGAGTACACACCTTCGGCGCTGATGGTGATTTCCACCAGCTTGCCCTGGTCGGGCGGCGCCTGTTCGGCGCTGGCGGCTTCGGGCAGCTCGACGCGCAGCTGGGTCTCGCGGGTGAAGGTGGTGGTGACCACGAAGAACAGCAGCAGGACGAACACCACGTCGATCAGCGACGCCAGGTTGATGTCGACGTTCTCCCGCTGGCGATTGCGCCGGAACTTCACGCCTTGCCTCCGGCCACTTCCACTTCACGATCGCCCTGGATCACTTCCACCAGCTTGATCGCTTCCTGCTCCATGCCCACCACCAGCTCGTCGATGCGGCGCAACAGGAAGCGGTGGAAGAACACCGCCGGGATACCGACCATCAGGCCGGCAGCGGTGGTGACCAGGGCCTTGGAGATACCACCGGCCAGCACGGCGGCGTTGGCGGTCATCTGCGAGCCCATGAAGGCGCTGAAGATGTCGATCATGCCCAGCACGGTGCCCAGCAGGCCCAGCAGCGGAGCCATGGCGGCGATGGTGCCGAGGGTGCTGATATAGCGCTCCAGTTCGTGGATGACGCGCGAGGCGGCCTCCTCGATGCATTCCTTCATGATTTCGCGGCCATGGCGCGAGTTGGCCAGGCCGGCGGCGAGGATTTCGCCCAGCGGCGAATCGGCGCGCAGGGCCTTGAGCTTGTCACTGGTCAGTTGCTTGTCCTTGATCCACATCCACACCTGGCCCAGCAGGTGCGGCGGGGTGACGCGGCTGGCGCGCAGGGTCCACAGGCGCTCGACGACGATAGCCATGGCAACGATGGAGCTCAGAATGATCGGCAGCATCATCCAACCACCGGACTTGACCAATTCCCACACAGTAAACGCCCCTTTGGAAAAAGGCCGCCACTCTACCATAGGCACGCCGGGGGCTCATCTGCCGGAGGTCAGGGAATTGACCGGGCCAGTTTCCAGCTTGGCCTTTGCGGTGTCTGGAATCGCCTCTTCGCGGGTTAACCCGCTCCCACAGGTATTGCGCTGCTCTCAAGCTTTGCGCCGTACCTGTGGGAGCGGGTTTACCCGCGAAAGGGCCAGCTCAGCCACCCGCAACATCACGCCAGAACCGCCTCTGTCGGCGCATACTCTCGACCTCCCCGCCCCCACCCAGCACCAACCGCAACGCCCCCTGCTCCGCTGTGTCATGCATCACCACCCCATGCCGCCGATAGCGCTCCACAACCTGCACATGCGGGTGCCCGAAGCTGTTGTTGCGCCCCCGCGAAATCAGTACCCCGCGCGGCGCCGTGGCGCGGATGAAGGCCTCGCTGGACGAACTGCGGCTGCCATGGTGCGGCGACTGCAGCCAGTCGATCCGCGGCGCTTCTGTGGCCGCCAGCCAGGCCCGCTCGGCACCGGCTTCCATATCTCCCGACAGCAACAACCGCTCACCCTGCGCCTCCACCAGCAACACACAAGAGCGGTCATTGCTGCTCTGCCCATCAGCCCAGCGCCACAGCGAAAAGCGCACGCCATCCCACACCCATTGCTCGCCACTGGCACAAGGTTGCAGTTGCACGTCATCCAGCACTTCGCCACCGATCACCCGTTTGACCGGCAGACCACGCTGGATCGCCCCAGCGCCACCGGCATGGTCGGCATGGGCGTGGCTGATCAGCATCAGGTCCAGGCCGCTCACCCCCAGCTTGCGCAAGGTCGGCAATACCACCCGCTCGCCCAGGTCGCTCTCGCCCCTGGCCGGCCCGGCGTCGTACAGGATGTTGTGATGGCGGGTGCGCAACAGCACCGCCAATCCTTGGCCGACGTCCAGCTGCCAGACCTCGACCTGGCCGAACGGCACCGTCTCCCGGGGTACCCACAGTGCCAGAAGCATGACGCCACCCAACCCACGCAGTGGCACGCCACGAGGCAGCAGCACCAGCAGCGCACCCAGGCAAACCAGTAACCAGGCCCACACCGGCAATGCTGGCGGCACCCAGGCCGGGCGCTGTTGCGCTACCAGCGCCAACCCCCGGAACAAAAGGTCCAGCAGACCGCCCGCCAGCCACAACAGCGCCTCACCTGCTCCGGCCACTGGCAGCAGTACTGTACCCAGCAGCGCCAACGGCAACACCGCCAGGCTGATCCACGGCACCGCCACCAGATTGGCCAACGGCGCACTCAAGCTCACCGGCAGGCCAGTTGCCAGCAACACTGGCAGCAAGCCGATAGCCATCACCCATTGCGCCCGCGTCCAGGCCTGCCATGGCCGCCAGCCGCCCAAGCGGGCGCTGAAGCAATAGACAAGCGTGGCCACGGCCGCGAACGACAGCCAGAACCCTGGCAACAACGCCGCCAACGGCTCGACCAGCAATACGGCAACCATTGCCAGCAGCAACGGCAGAAAAGCCCCAAGATGGCGATAGCGCAGGCGCCAGAGCAACACCACCGCCAGCATCAGGCAGGCCCGCTGCACCGGCACGCCTGCACCGGCCAGCCAGCCGTAGGCCAACGCTGCGGCCATGGCCAGGCCGCACGCCCAAGGTAGCCACGGCAGCCGTGCCGGCCACAGCCCCCAGCGCGCCAACCCGGCGACCAGGCCATAGAGCAAGCCGGCAACCAGGCCGATGTGCTGGCCAGAAATCACCAGCAAGTGCACCGTGCCGGTGGCCTGCAACGTTTGCCAGTCCTCCCGCGCCAACCCCGCCCCGTCACCAAGCACCAGCGCCACCAACGCTGCCTGCCGGTCATTGGCCTCGACGGCCAGCAGACGCTGGCGCAGCGTGTCGCGCCATCCACCGGCAACCGGCGCCAGCATCTGCCCGGCCTTGACCGTACCGGTGGCACCGACCCGCCGCGCCAGCAATTGCGCCTCACGGTCCGGCCCATGCGGGTTGAGCAGCCCGGCCGGGCGCTGCAAGGTCACCGCCAGCCGCCACTGCTCGCCCGCCCGCAGTGGTGGCCCGTCAAACCAGCTCAGTTGCAGACGTTGCGGCAGTTCGGCCCGCCGCGAACGTGGCGCCTCCAACTCGAAGCGCACGCCTTGCGCAGTACGGGTCGGCAAGCCGACCACCCGCCCTTCCAGCCACAAGGTGCGACCCTCCAGGCCAGTAGCCAGGCGATTATCAAGTGCCTGCTGGGCCGACCAGCAAGCCCAACACAAGCCCAGCAACAAGCAGCCCAACGGCCAAACGCGGGTAAACAGGCTGACAGCAGCGCAGACAGCCAGCGATATCAGCCATCCGACCGATGGCAATGCGGGGAGAAAGCCCAGGCACAACAACCCGAGCGCGAGCGCAAACATCCCTGTGCGCATGAAGTAGAGCTCCAGAAGCGAAATCACCTTCTGAGGCATAGCCCAACTGGCGGCAGCGCTTGCTCAACAATTGTCACAAACTCTGAACGAGGCTGAGCGGGAATCAGGGCATACTGCCGGGATCAACGCTCCGGGAGCCTACATGCCGCGCCGACTTTTCAAACGCTACATGCCGGACCCGACCAGTATTCGGGAACACAAGTCCTTACGCTTTTTCGGCAAGTTGCTGCACGACCCGAACCTCTGGCACCTGAATCGCCATTCGGTGGCGAGGGCCATGGGCGTTGGCCTGTTCGCGGCGCTTATCCCGATGCCGGCGCAGATGCTGCTGGCCGCCGCGCTGGCCATCCCGCTGCGCGGCAACCTGCCGATCGCGGTCAGCCTGGTGTGGCTGACCAACCCGCTGACCATGCCACCGGTGTTCTTCGTCACCTACATGACCGGCGCCTGGCTGATGCAGGTGCCGCCGCGTACCCTGCCCGACGAACTGACCTTCCAGTGGATCACCGACCAGCTCTCGACGCTGTGGCAACCCTTCCTGCTTGGCTCGGTGGTGTGCGGCGTGGTGCTGGGCATTCTTGGCTACTTCACCACCATGCTCTACTGGCGCTGGTGGGTGGGCCGGCAATGGCGTCGCCGCCAATGCCGGTGCAAGGCCTCAGGCACGCATGCCGCGGCCACTGACCAGCAGGCGCACGCACACCAGGTAGAGCACCGCGGTGGCGACCAGCATGAAGGTGATCGCCGTTCCAATGCTGATATCCGACACCCCTAGAATGCCGTAGCGGAACGAGTTGACCATGTGCAGCACCGGGTTGGCCAGCGACACGGTCTGCCAGAACGGCGGCAGCAGGTTGATCGAGTAGAACACCCCGCCCAGGTAGGTCAGCGGCGTCAGGACGAAGGTCGGAATGATCGAAATGTCGTCGAAGTTGCGCGCGAACACCGCATTGACGAAGCCCAGCAACGAGAAGATGGTGGCGGTCAGCAGCACCACGGCCACGGTCACGCCCAGGTGGTGCACCTGCAAGTGGGTGAAGAACAGCGACAGGAAGGTCACGATCACGCCCACCGCCAGGCCCCGCAGCACGCCGCCCAGCACATAGCCGACGAGGATGGTGTGCGGCGATACCGGCGACACCATCAGTTCCTCGATCGAACGCTGGAACTTGCTGCCGAAGAAGCTCGATACCACGTTGCCGTAGGAGTTGGTGATCACCGACATCATGATCAGCCCCGGCACGATGTATTCCATGTAGGTGAAGCCACCCATGTCGCCAATCTGCCGGCCGATCAGGTTACCGAAAATGACGAAGTACAGGACCATGGTGATCGCCGGCGGCAGCAGGGTCTGCGGCCAGATGCGCAGGAAGCGCCGCACTTCGCGGTAGACGATGGTGTTCAGGGCGACCCAGTTGGTGCGCAGTTCCACACTCATACGGCCACCTTCGACAGGTTTTTTTCCACCAGGGACACGAACAGCTCCTCGAGTCGGTTGGTCTTGTTGCGCAGGCTTTGCACCTCGATGTTCTGCAGCGCCAGCTGGCCAAACAGCGCGGTGATGCCGATGTCCTTCTCCACCTGAACTTCCAGGGTGTGCGGGGTCAGCAGCCGGCACGGGTAGCCCTGCAACACCGGTGCTGCGGCCAGGTCCTGCTTGAGGTCAAGGACGAAGGTTTCGACATGCAGCTTGCCCAGCAACTGGCGCATGCTGGTGTTCTCGACGATGGTGCCGTGGTCGATGATGCCGATGTTACGGCACAGCTGCTCGGCCTCTTCCAGGTAGTGGGTGGTGAGGATGATGGTGATGCCTTTCTGGTTCAGCTCGGTGAGGAAGCTCCACATCGAACGGCGCAGTTCGATGTCCACACCTGCGGTGGGCTCGTCGAGGATCAGCAGGCGCGGCTCGTGGATCAGCGCCCGGGCGATCATCAGGCGACGCTTCATGCCGCCGGACAGCGAACGCGATTGCACGTCGCGCTTGTCCCACAGGCCCAGCTGGGTCAGGTACTGTTCGGCGCGCTCCTTGGCCAGCTTTGGCGGGATACCGTAATAGCCGGCCTGGGTCACGACGATGTCGAAGGTTTTCTCGAACTGGTTGAAATTGAACTCCTGCGGCACCACGCCCAGACAGCGCTTGAGCGCCGCAGGTTCGCGGTCAAGGTCATGGCCGAACACGTTGACCGTGCCGCTGGTCTTGTTCACCAGCGTGGAGAGGATGCCGATGGTGGTGGACTTGCCGGCACCGTTGGGGCCGAGCAAGGCGAAGAAGTCACCCTCGGCAACGTCGAGGTCGATGCCCTTGAGGGCCTGGAAGCCATTGCCGTAGGTCTTGGTCAGCTGTCGGATGGACAGGGCGGAACTCATAGCGGGTCACTTACCGAAGAAAAAGGTGCAGGACACGCCAGGCAAAGTCACTGGCGCAGTGAGTGCGGCCAATGGTGCTTGGCCTGGCCGCACAAGTACAGTCATGTGTATTGATAGTGACTATCGAAACAGCCGCAGTGTTCGATCAGGTCAGCGCCGTCATCACCGCCGCCTGGTAGGCCGGGCGGGCCTTCAGGCGTTCGTACCAGGCCTCCAGGTGGTGCATGGCCGGGCGCTCGATGGGCATTTCGAACCAGGCATAGGCGAAGCTACCCAGTGGGATGTCGCCCATGCCGATCTGGTCACCGGAAAGGTACGGTTGCCTGGCCAGGGTTTCGTCGGCGATGGCCAGCAGTTGGGCGCACTGCTTGTGCGCGGCGTTGATCGCCACCCAGTCGCGCTGGTCTTCCGGGGTGCGCAGCAGGCCCCAGAACAGCGGGCGGAATGGCGCAGCGAAAGATGAGGTGGTCCAGTCCATCCACTTGTCGGCCAGGGCGCGCTGGCGTGGGTCTTCCTGGTACCAGCCCTGCTCGGCACCGTATTCGGCGCACAGGTAACGGACGATGGTGTTGGATTCCCACAGGGTCAGGTCGCCGTCTTCGAGCATTGGCACCAGGCCGTTGGGGTTGCGGGCGCGGTAGTGTGGCTCGTTGACCACACCGAACGCACCGCCGGCATCGATGGACTCGAAGTCCAGGCCCAGCTCGTGGGCGATCCACAGCGCCTTGCGCACATTGCTCGAATTCTTGCGGCCCCAGATCTTCAGCATGGCAACGTCCTTATGAGTGCGGAGGGTGGCACAGTCTACTCCAGACATTCGTCGCCTGTACCGGCCCTTTCGCGGGCTTGCCCGCTCCCACAGGTATTGCACTCCGTTCAGGCGTGGCGCGGCCCCTGTGGGAGCGGGCAAGCCCGCGAAAGGGCCGGTACAGGCGAACACGGAACTGAAACTCCCATCGCCACACCCTGTCACTGTTCTGACCCTGCCGCTCACCGCGTAGCGTCTAAGCTCTGTGGGACGGCCCAAGCCCCCTGGTTCCAAGGAGGACCGATTATGTTGCTGTTGTGGTTGGTAGTGCTGGTGATCGGCGCGGCGTACCTTACGCACCGGCGCCTGGCGCCTTTGCAGATTCTCGGCATCATGGCGGCCTATGTGTTGCTGATGGGCATTTTCAGCCATGCCCCCGGCTGGCTGCTGACCCTGATCTGGCTCGTGCTGGCGCTGAAGATTGCCCTGGTGGCGCTGCCGGAGTGGCGGCGCAAGGTGTTCACCGGCCCGGTGTTCAACTGGTTCCAGCGCACCCTGCCGCCCATGTCGCAAACCGAACGCGAAGCGATCGACGCCGGCACCGTCTGGTGGGATGGCGAACTGTTCAGCGGTCGCCCCGACTGGCGCACCTTGCTCGCCTACCCGGCACCGAAGCTGACCGATGAGGAACAGGCCTTCATCGACGGCCCTACCGAAGCACTGTGCGCCATGGTCAGCGACTGGCAGATCGGCCAGGACCTCGACCTGCCGCCCGAAGCCTGGGCGCATATCAAGCAGAACGGCTTCTTCGCCCTGATCATCCCCAAGGAATACGGCGGCAAAGGCTTCTCCGCCTACGCCCACTCCCAGGTAGCAATGAAACTGGCCACCCGCAGCGGCGACCTGGCCTCCACCGTGATGGTGCCCAACTCCCTGGGCCCGGCCGAGCTGCTGTTGCACTACGGTACCGACGAACAACGCAACCACTACCTGCCGCGCCTGGCGCGGGGCGAGGAAATCCCCTGCTTTGCCCTCACCGGCCCGCTGGCCGGCTCCGATGCTGGCGCCATGCCCGACACCGGGGTGGTGTGCAAAGGCCAGTGGAACGGCGAGGAAGTGCTTGGCCTGCGCCTGAACTGGGAAAAACGCTATATCACCCTGGGCCCGGTCGCCACCCTGCTGGGCCTGGCCTTCAAGGCCTACGACCCGGATCACCTGCTGGGCGAGCAGGAAGAACTGGGCATCAGCCTGGCGCTGATCCCCACCGACACCCCCGGCGTGGACATCGGCAAGCGCCACCTGCCGCTGGGTGCCGCGTTCATGAACGGCCCCAACAGCGGCAAGGATGTGTTCGTGCCACTGGATTTCCTCATCGGCGGCCAGGCCATGCTCGGCAAGGGCTGGATGATGCTGATGAACTGCCTGTCGGTCGGCCGCTCGATCTCCCTGCCTGCCGTGGGCACCGGTGCCGCCAAGTACACCAGCCTGGTCACCGGCCAGTACGCCAACATACGTGAGCAGTTCAACGTGCCACTGGCAGCCTTCGAAGGCATCCAGGAATCACTGGCGCGCATCGGCGGCAACGCCTGGCTGATGGACAGTGCCCGCCTGCTGACCGCCAAGGCCGTGGACCTGGGCGAAAAACCGTCGGTACTGTCGGCCATCCTCAAGTACCACCTCACCGAGCGCGGCCGCGAGTGCATCCAGCACGCCATGGACGTTCACGGTGGCAAGGCCATCATCATGGGCCCCAACAATTACCTGGGGCGCAACTGGCAAGGGGCACCGATTTTCATCACCGTCGAAGGCGCCAACATCCTCTCGCGCAACCTGATGATCTTCGGCCAGGGCGCCATCCGCTGCCACCCGTTCGTGCTCAGGGAAATGGCCCTGGCCGGCCGTGAGGACCGCGACCAGGCGCTGCGCGAGTTCGACGACCTGTTGATGAAGCACATCATGTTTGCCGCCGGCAACGCGGCCAGCACGCTGGTGTTCAACCTGGGGCTGGGGCGCCTGGAAGCCGTGCCGGGTGATGCCTTGAGCCAAGGTTACTTCCGCGCCCTCAACCGCCAGGCTGCAGCGTTCGCCCTGCTGGCCGATCTGTCGATGATGCTGCTGGGCGGTGCGCTGAAGCGTCGCGAACGCCTGAGCGCACGCCTGGGTGATGTGCTGAGCTACCTGTACCTGTCCAGCGCCGCGCTCAAGCGCTACCACGACCTCGGCTCACCGGAGCACATGCAACCCTTGCTGCGTTGGGCCATGGAAGAAAGCCTGGGCCAGGCGGAAAAGGCTTTGGACCGCTTGCTCGACAACTTCCCCAACCGCTTTGTCGGCTGTGCGCTGCGCGTGCTGGTATTCCCCTTCGGCCGTCGCCATACCGGGCCGAGCGATGAACTGGATGCCGAGGTGGCGGCATTGATTGGCCGTAGCAAGGGTGACCCGGCACTGGAAGAGCTGCTTGCCGGCTGCTTCCGGCCGCAGGCCGACGGCGACCCGGTGGCGGCGTTGCAACGGGCCAGCGACTTGCTGGACGAGGCTGTGCCGCTGCACAAAGCGCTGCATCAGGCATTCAAGGAAGGCAAGGTGCGGCCGGCACCCGGGCAGTCGGTGATCGATGCAGCAGTCGAGTCCGGAGCATTGCAGCCGGGCGAAGGGCAACGGCTGCAGGCAGCGGAACACGCTCGCCGGGCAGTGATCGATGTGGATGCCTTCAACAAGGCGCAGTTGCTGCCGGAGCAAGGCAAGGTGCGTTGATTGAAGGCGGCCGCTCCCACAGTGTCCCTGCCGATTCAATGAGTTATGTGCAGCGCTGTGGGAGATCACCCAGCCTTTTGGGCTGCGCTGTCGCGCAGAGAACAAAGCCCGCAAGCGTTTCGCATACCTTGTGGGAGCCGGCTTGCCGGCGATGAGGCCAGTACAGCCACGACCTTTCCCGCCCTGCCCCCAACCGGCGTATACTCCGCGCCCGTTTCAACCACCTCGAGGACCGCCCCATGGCCACCCCCCACCTGGCATACCACCTGCAACTGCTGAACCACCTGCGCACCATCCTGGTGGCACTGGGTGACGCCGAGCAGGTACCGGAGGAAAGCCACGCCCTGTTTCTCGAACGTTTCGACGAACTGCTGACCCTGCTGCCGCAAGACCCGCTGGAAAGCCAGTACCTGGGCCAGGACCTGATCTGCCAGGTGATCCAGCGCTACCCGCAAATCGCCCACCTGGTACCCCGCGACCTGCTGTGGTTCTTTGCCGGTGACTGCCTGCACTACATGCCCGACGAGGAACTGGCCGTGTATCAGGCACTGGAAGAGCGGCGCTATGAAGCAGAGCAGAATGACGAGCCGTTCGACTGGCAACTGGAAAAACAACTGCTCAGTGCAAACCCGCCAACCCGGCATTGAGTCAAAGCGCCGCCCGTGCGGCGCTCGCTCTCACAGGCGCCGTTCATTAACTACGGAATCCGCCGTATTTAATACTTTAAACACAGCAAATCAACTCTCACTTACCGCCTATGTAAACTGGCATTTTTGTCAGTAGACAGTCTATTCAGCGCCTCCCATTATCTGCATCGAGTACGTGTTACCCAGCGTAATTGTAATCAGCCAGGCCAAAGTGCAGCGTTGCGGGCGGGTAATTAAAGCAGTACCGAAAACATCATTGAACCCGGGATGTTTCACGTTGGCGCGGCCGGCAACTTTGAAAGCTGATCACGATAAAGGCTCAGACTTTTCCTACATATTTTGCCAGGACACGCCTTTAGTATGCGCAAGCCGACCCACCCTGACTGCAGTGGGGCCAGCACACGCAGAACCACTGCCTCACAGCAACCCGGAGCCACTCATGAAAAAAACTTTGCTTGCCCTTGCCCTGGGCATTACCAGTTCCACCTCGTTCGCCGCTACAGTCGGCACGGGAGCAATCCACTTCTACGGCAGAATTGATGCAAGTACCTGCCCGATCGAGATCATCGACCCGGTCACCGGCAACCCGGAGAGCGGCAACCGTATCCTCATGGGCAATGTCGACGCTTCGCAGTTCACGACCCCCGGCTCTGAAGCCGCTGCCCGCTCCTTTGGCATGCGCATCACCCCAGGCGGTGGTTGCACCGTCAACACTGGTGACGTAGCCAACGTGAGCTTCACGGGTGCCTTTGGTGGTGCAGGCACCGGCGGCACCCTGTATGCCCTCGAAGCTGGCGGTGCACAGAACCTGGCCCTGACCCTCAAGGACGATACAGGAACTTCAGGCGTAACCTGAAGAGTACAACCACGTACCCGTTATCCGGGCTGCCAGGCGATGCCCCGGTCTTGCGCACGCGCCTGAGCTACAAGGCCTGCAAACCGTTGGCCGGCAAGACAACGCCGTGGCTGGCCGTATGTGAAGAAAGGCAACTGCAGGTAATGCGTGCCGGCCAGCACGACGAAAGGGGCCAGTCTTCTGGCGACAAGTAGTGTCGAGACGCAAACGACCAGTCTGTCGACACGTAGTATCGGGGCGCAAACGACCAGTCTGTCGACAGGTAGTATCGGGGCGCAAACGGATGATGTTATTGGCGCTGCAGTAACGCCGCATTCAATAAGCGGTCCAATGAAAAAGTTACCAGGTATCACTGACCGCAGGTTCAACAATTACGTTCGCAAGTTTACAACTGGCAACGGCAAAGCCAAGTTTGCGGACCTGGATGCTATTGACCCCACGCCATGGAACGGAGGTATAGCCGAGATAAGAAAACCCAGTCTCAGATATGAAAACCTCCCCGCTAGAGTTATTCAACAAGACTCCAAAGTAAGAATTTACGAACCCGTAGCGGGGATGAAAGGGTGGGGTCGTTATATCGAGAATGGACAGGCCCACTATTCCGAAAACGTTTTCAAATCCGACTTCCGGCCTCCGGGACTTGCAGTTTGATAGAAAGCCGAAGACGGCCTATCGCGGGCCGTCTTCACACAATCAGTAATGGCTTAGGAATCTTCCTTTATAAAATGGGAATTTTCCTACATCCCCCCCTCTGCAGCATCCGTATTGTCGCGCCCAAGTTGCCGCTGACAAACCGAAACATTCCGGGACGGGCCTCAGACCCACGTTCTTATCTACAAGCGGCGCGATAAAGGTGCCCACCGATGCGAAAGCCCCCACAACGCCGACAGTTGTCGACTGGCCGTCGCTCAGCCTTGTTCTGGCGAGTGACCCATTGCGGCTTGCTGTTGTTCTTCACCGTACCCGTTGTGGCTGCGGATGAGCAGCAACTGCAATTCAACCCTAACTTCATGCGCATGGCCCCCGGGCAGTCGAGCGACGCCAGTGCCTCGGCGCTGCGCTCGCTGGCCGCGCAAGCCACGTTGGCCCCTGGCCGCTACCAGGTCGACGTGCTGGTCAACCTGGCATCTGCCGGCCGCCATGCCATCGATTTTCGCCAGCGCGAAGACGGCAAGGGGCTGGAACCCTGCCTGACGCCTTCACTGCTGCGCGAACTCGGCCTGCGCGAAGAGGCACTGGATGCGCCATTGCCCAGTGACGAGCAATGCGTGAACTTGCCAAGCCTGGTACCCGATGCCGCATTCGAACTGGACCCCGGCAAGCTGCAACTGGCGCTGTCCATTCCGCAAATCGCCCTGCGCCGTGACGTTGCCGGCAGTGTCGCGCCCGAGCGCTGGGACGACGGCATCACCGCCGCCTTCGTCAACTACCAGGCCTCGGCACAACATTACAGCGGCAATGCCGGCCCTACCCGCAGCAGCCAGGACCTGTACCTGAACAGCGGGCTGAACGTTGCCGGCTGGCGCCTGCGCAGCAGCCAGAGCTGGCGCGACGACGGCCAGCAGGAACGCAACTGGACCCACATCAATACCTACGCCCAGCATGACCTGCCGGGCAAATGGGGCACGGCAACCGTGGGCGAAACCTTCAGCAACGGCGATGTGTTTCGCAGTGTGCCGTTCAAGGGCGTGCAACTGGCCACCGATATGGACATGCTGCCCGATGTGATGCAGAGCTACGCCCCGGTCATCCGTGGGGTGGCGCAAACACGGGCCAAGCTGGAGGTGCTGCAGAACGGTTACCCGATCTACTCCACCTACGTGGCGCCCGGCCCCTATGAGATCAACGACCTGGGCGTGGGCGGCAGCAGCGGCGACCTGGAGGTGGTCCTGACCGAAGCCGATGGCCAGGTGCGCCGCTTCATTCAGCCATATTCCACCCTCAGCAACCTGCTGCGCGAAGGGGTGTGGCGCTACAACATCGCCGCGGGCCGCTACGACGGCGCCGATGACCTGGACGACCCGGCCCTGTGGCAAGCCACCCTGGCACGCGGCGGCGCGTGGAGCACTACCCTGTACGGTGGTTTGCTGGGTAGCGAATACTACAACGCCGCCTCCCTGGGGGCCGCCCGGGATTTCGCCGAGCTTGGCGCAGTGTCGTTCGATGTCACCCAGGCCCGTACAGACCTGGGCGACCAGGGCCAGGTGCAAGGGCAAAGCTACTCGGTGCGTTACGGCAAGTCGTTCCAGACCGGCACCAGCCTGCGCTTTGCCGGCTACCGCTACTCCACCGAAGGCTATCGCGAGTTCGAAGAAGCCGTGCAGCAGCGCAATGCTTCCAGCAGCTACCAGGGCAACCGCCGCAGCCGCCTGGAAAGCTCGATCTACCAGAACTTCGCCGGCAGTTCGCTGAGCCTGACCTTTTCCCAGGACGATTACTGGAACACCAGCCTGCAGCGGCGCCAGTACCAGTTTCAGTTCAATACGCAGTATCGCCGCGTCAGCATCAACCTGTATGCCTCGCAGTCGCTGGACAACGACGGGCGCAACGACCGCATCATCGGCCTGGGCGTCACCGTTCCGCTCGGCTTCGGCTCATCCAGCAGTGCCAGCTTCGACGTACAGGAAAGCAACGGCCACTTCAGTGAACGCGCCAGCCTCAATGGCGGCTCGCAGGACAACCGGCTGAGCTACCAGGCATCGCTGGCCAACGATGAACAACAGCGCACCTCGGCGGCCATTTCGGCAGGCTACCAGACGTCGAAGGTCAACCTCGGTGCCGGCTATACCGAAGGCAGCAACTACCGCAACGTATCGGTCAACGCCAGCGGGGCCGTACTTGCACACGCCGGCGGCATCGTCCTCGGCTCTTACCTCGGCGATACCAATGCCCTGGTACATGTGCCCGATATTGCCGGAGTGGGTGTGGACAACGCGCCCGGGGCAAAAACCAGCGACAGTGGTTACTTGCTGGCCCCGCACATGCGCCCTTACCGGATAAACCAGATTGCGCTGCAAACCGACGAACTGGGGCCGGACGTGGAGATAGAAAACGGCGCCACCCAGGTGGTACCGCGCCGGGGCGCAGTGGTAATGGCCAAGTTCAACGCTCGCCATGTCAGCCGCCTGATCCTGACGTTGCAACACCCCGACGGCAGCCCTTTGCCTTTCGGCACCCGGGTCACTACCCAGCAAGGCGAACACCTGGCGATCGTCGGGCAGGCCGGCCAGGCGCTGGTGGCGACCGACGCACACCCGCAGACACTGCTGGCCTCCTGGGGCGAACAGGCGCAGCAACAGTGCCAGCTGCCGATCGACCCTTCGACCATGCTGGAAGACCAGGGCTACCGCATACAGACCCTGCGCTGCACAACACCTTGACAGGAACCACAGAATGCCTCGCAAACTATCCAAGTACCTGAGCATCGCTGCCATCCTGGGCATGTTGTCGGTAACCGGCACTGTGCAGGCCGCCGCCCAGTGCAAGTGGGAATCGACCCCCGGGCCGATGCTGTTCAACCTCAACCTCGGCGCCGCCGCATGGGTGGCCAGGGATGCCCCTATCGGTAGCAAGATCGCCTCATGGCCCCTTCAGATCATGACAGGCACAGATGGTGCCCGGTTGATCTGCGATAACGACGGCCTCGGGACGCTGACCGCTAACGTCACCACGCCATTGCCGTTGGCCCCTGGCACATTCCCGCAAATCGATGGCCGTAATGTAGATGGCAAGGTGCTTGAGATCGCCCCCCGTCTGGGCCTGGGCCTGTACGTGGAGTTTGGCAGTTTTCTTAACGGCACGGCGAACAACCACTTCAAAACGGTCGACGGAATCGGCGCCCTGCCCTTCGTGGCCGAACAGAACGAGCGGATGACCCCCAACAACCTGACTTCGAACATCCAGCGCCTCAAGTACATCGCGCTGATCAAGACCGGTAACATTCCACCAGGATTGCAAACATTCAGCAAGGAAGTAGCCAGGGCAACCATCAGTGATGTGGGCGACGCACTTCGACTGACCATCAGTGGCCAGGTCATGCAAGCCCAGTGCACGCTCAAAGCCGACGCGGTCAGTGCCAACCCGGTACAACTGGGCAGGCATGACATCGCCGACTTCACCGGGGAGCACACCACCACCAGCCCGGTCGATTTCTTCATCACCCTCAGCGACTGCGAGGACGACCCGGCAGGCAGCGTTGCCCGCGCATTCATGCGCCTGGATGGTGTGGACGGCTCGGTACCGATCGACCGCGACATTGGCCTGTTCAGCCTGACGACTGATTCATCTGCCAGCGGTATCGGCATCCAGGTACTGCGCAGTGACAACACACCCTTGAAACTGGAAGAGTTCATCGACATGGCCGCTGTTACCCCCGGCACCATGCGCCTGGACCTGCGTGCACGCTATTACCAGACCGCGCCTGTAGTCACCGCAGGGGAAGCCAAAGGGGCCTTGAACTTCACCATCGAATACCGCTGAACAGCCGGCCCGGGGAACAGCCCCGGGCTTGTTTTATGACCGCACAACGCCAAAAACGCAAAAAGGGACCCGAAGGTCCCCTTTTGCGTTACATGTTTGGAGCGGGAAACGAGACTCGAACTCGCGACCCCGACCTTGGCAAGGTCGTGCTCTACCAACTGAGCTATTCCCGCAATTTGAAGCTTTACCGCTAATCGGCGTGAAGCGCCTTGACGACCTTCACCACCACTGCACCGTGCGAACGCCACAGTATTTAAACTGGAGCGGGAAACGAGACTCGAACTCGCGACCCCGACCTTGGCAAGGTCGTGCTCTACCAACTGAGCTATTCCCGCATTTTGGCGTCCCCTAGGGGACTCGAACCCCTGTTACCGCCGTGAAAGGGCGGTGTCCTAGGCCACTAGACGAAGGGGACACACAACACTTTTCAGTGCACCAGAACAGAACCTCACGGTTCAGCCTGGATTTTCTTTTCCTGCCCCGCCGTTAAGCAGTGCCGGAGAAACTGGA
>Ga0209676_1001607_pt1 | contig 20080 bp, 19 predicted proteins | sample AraplaCvi_mLB_r2_FD_184282 | JGI IMG/M metagenome (GOLD analysis project Ga0209676, IMG submission 184282) | Arabidopsis root microbial communities from North Carolina, USA - plate scrape MF_Cvi_mLB_r2 (SPAdes) (version 2) | ecosystem: Host-associated > Plants > Roots > Endosphere | place: USA...
AGGGTGCTTTTGCCGGACCCGGACCCGCCGGTGATCGCGATGAGAATGGCCATGAGCGGCCTTCTAGGGCGGGCAGGGGGCGGCGGCTAGTAGCGCCAGGCGTCCTCGAGGGCGAGAACGGCGACCACGAGGCCCGCCACGATCAGTACGAACAGGGCCAGCCGGTTCATCAGCAGCGACCGGGCGCGGCGGTCGGGCGCGCGAGCGATATCGACCACCAGCTTGCCGATCCCCAGCAGGACGAGAAAGCCCAGGAAGATCATGGCGGCGAGCGGAGCGGCATCCGAAGCCCCCGCAATGGCGGCGATCGCCAGGACGGGAATGGACAGCATGGCCAGGCCGAAGCCCGCCACGACGCCGACGACAGGACCCGCCGGGGTGAACATGGCGCCCAGGAAGACGGCTCCGCCCAGCAGGCCCCACCAGGGGAAGGGCCAGCCGACGGCTTGCGTTGATCTGAGCGGCGCATCCATCGGGACAGTGTGACGCAGTCAGGGTTTCAGAAGCGTTCGTTGACCCAGCGTCACGTTGCTTATCGCTGTTCACGCCGATAGCGTGATCTCAAGCGTCCCGTTCAGCGGATGCAGAGTGAGGGACCGTTATGCTTGGGTTGATGCAAGACTGGCCGCTGACGGTCGACAAGATCATCACGCACGCCAGCAACTGGCACGGTCACCGCGAGGTCGTCACCCGCTCGGTCGAGGGGCCGATCGTCCGCACCACCTATGCCGAGATCAACGCCCGCGCCCGCCGCGTGACCAGCGTGCTGAAGGACTGGGGCGTACAGGTCGGCGACCGCGTCGCCACCCTGGCCTGGAACACCGGCCGCCACATGGAGGTCTGGTACGGCATCATGGGCATGGGAGCGGTGTGCCACACCCTGAACCCGCGCCTGTTCCCCGAGCAGCTCGCCTACATCATCAACCACGCCGAAGATAAGATCATCTTCGTCGACCTGACCTTCATCCCCCTGCTGGAGGCGGTGCTGCCGTTCTGCCCGACGGTCGAGCGGGTGGTGGTGCTGACCGACGAGATGACGATGCCGGCGACCAAGCTGCCGGGCGCCGAATGCTATGAGGCCCTGCTGTCGGGCGCGTCCGAGGATGTGGCCTGGGGCGGGTTCGACGAACAGACCGCCTGCGGCCTCTGCTACACCTCGGGCACGACCGGTAACCCCAAGGGCGTTCTGTATTCCCACCGCTCGAACTTCATCCACACCCTGCTGGGCATGCAGTCGACGGTGCTGGGAGCCTCGCCGAGCGAGGTCATCCTGCCGGTGGTGCCGATGTTCCACGCCAACGCCTGGGGCATCGCCTTCGCCGGACCGGCGGGCGGGACCAAGCTGGTCATGCCGGGCGCGCGCATGGACGGCGCGGCCATCTATGAACTGATCGAGAGCGAGGGCGTGACCTTCTCGGCCGCCGTGCCGACCGTGTGGCAGGGGCTGCTGACCCACCTGCGCGAGAACAATCTGAAGATCCCGACGGTCAAGAAGGTGCTGATCGGCGGCTCGGCCGTGCCGGAGAGCCTGATCCGCGCCTTCCACGACGAGTTCAACATCGAGGTGCTGCAGGGCTGGGGCATGACCGAGACCTCGCCCATCGGCACCCTGTCGAACATGACCCCGGAGCTGGCCGCCCTGCCGTACGACGAGCAGATGAAGTGGCGGGTCAAGCAGGGCCAGCCGCCGCTGGGCGTCGAACTGAAGCTGAAGAACTACGCCGGTCAGGAGATGCCGCACGACGGGCACACCTACGGCCGCCTGATGATCAAGGGGCCGACCATCGCGGGCGGCTACTTCAAGGGCGAGGGCGGCGAGATCCTGGACAACGAAGGCTATTTCGACACCGGCGACGTCTCGACCATCGACGAGCAAGGCTTCATGCAGATCACCGACCGCGCCAAGGACGTGATCAAGTCCGGCGGCGAGTGGATCAGCTCCATCGAGATCGAGAACATCGCCGTCGGCCATCCGAAGGTCGAGCTGGCCGCCGTCATCGGCGCGGCCCACCCCAAGTGGGACGAGCGCCCGGTGCTGGTGATCAAGCTGAAGCCCGGCCAGAGCCAGGACAAGCAGGAGCACCTGGACTTCCTGCAGGGCAAGATCGCCAAATGGTGGATGCCCGACGACGTGGTCTTCGTCGACGACATCCCGCTGGGCGCGACCGGCAAGATCGACAAGAAGGTCGTGCGCGAGCAGCTGAAGGACTATCGTCTGCCGACCACGGGAGGCTGAGGCGATGGCGAAGACCGCGATCAAGGGCAGGGGCGCGGTTCAGGCGTTGACGGCGCTGGCGGTGGCCTCGCCGCTGCTGGTGCTGATTTCGATCGTGGGCGTGCGCGGCGGCCTGCTGTCGCTGGAGACGGCCTATGACCTGCTGACCCTGAAGGTGGCGTGGGGACTGGCCTTTGTCGGCGCCGCGGCGGGCGTGCTGGCGGTGGTCGTCGCGCTGAGGAATTTTCGGCAACTGGGCTTCGTGGCCCTGGGCGCGCTGGTCGTCGGCCTGGCGACCCTGGGCGGCTTCGTCTGGCAGAAGGGGCGGCTGGCCGCCGGGCCGGTCGAGAACGTCAGCACCGATCTGACCGAGGTTCCGGGTTTCGGCGACCTGCGTCCCGACAACATGGGGCAGGGCGCCGCCGTGGGCGTCGAGGCCTGCCCGGGCGCCCTGCCGGTCATGACCCAGGTCGCGCCCGAGGGCGCCGCCTGGGCGATCCAGGAGGCGGGCTTCACCCTTCGGCGCACCGGCGTGTCCCGCGCCGACGGCACGCGCAGCAGCACCTGGTACGGCTTCGGCTATGACGTGGTTATGCGCATCCGCCCCGGCCGCACCGACATCCGGGTGGCCGCCCGTGACGCGCGTCCGCACGGCGGCGAGGCCTGCCGACTGGTGACCGCGATCAGCGCCTCCCTGCGCGACTGACCCCCGACGCAACCCACCCTTCACGTGGCGGCGCCGTGGCGACGGCGCCACGTTCGCGCCCGCGCCGCACCTCCCCCCGTTGCCACCGGCCAAGCCGCTCGTTACGCGGGAAGGGGGATGCAGTTGGGGGCTTGAGATGACTGATATTTTGGCGGAAGGCGCGCCCGAGGACGTGGGCGAGCCCCTGGTCTTCTCGACGACGCTGGAGCCGTCGCGCTTCCTCGGCCTTAGCCTGAAGAACGGCCTACTCAACCTCATCACCCTCACCCTGTACCGGTTCTGGGGCAAGACCGAGGTCCGTCACCGGGTCTGGAAGGGCGTTCGTCTGAACGACGAGGCCTTCGAATACACCGGTCGCGGCGTGGAGCTGTTCATCGGCTTCCTGCTGGCGGCGGTGGTTCTGGGCATCCCCTTCCTGGCGGTGGTCTTCGCCATCCAGTTCGGGGCCGAGTGGATGGCGATCTTCCTGTTCCCCCTGTACATCGCCCTGCCTTGGCTGTGGGGCTTCGGCATCTTCACCGCCTTCCGCTACATGGCCAGCCGCACGACCTGGCGGGGCATCCGCTTCCGGCTGAAGGGCTCGGCGGTCAACTACGGCTGGCTGTTCCTGGGCATCGGCATGCTGGACGGCGTCACCATGGGCTGGTTCCGGCCGCAGGGCGAGCGGATGCTGGCGGAGCGCATCTGGGACGAGGTCCGCTTCGGCGACCGCCGCATCCGGTTCCGCATGGCGCGGTCGCAGCGCGAGGGCATCTACGGCCCGTTCGCCATCGGCTGGGTCGGCTCGATCATCGGCTTCATCATCGCGATCTTCGTCTTCGGCGCGGCGATCGTCGCGACCGGTGACTTCCAGTCGACGGCCGGCGGCCCGCCCTCCGAGCCGGGCATCCTCTTCACCCTGACGGTCTATGGCGTCATGCTGGCCCTGTCGCCGTTCGCCCTGCTGATCTGGGCGCCCTATCACGCCGCCCTGCTGCGCTCGATCGCGGCCGGCGTCAGCGTGGATCAAGCCACCTTCCGACTGGACGTGCACGCCCTGTCGCTGTGGTGGCTGACGGTCAGCAACCTGTTCCTGCTCCTGATCACCCTCGGCTTCCTGATGCCCTGGGTGCAGGCCCGCACCGCGCGCTACCTGATCAAGCGGCTGAAGGCCGACGGCACGGCGCGCCTGAACCTGGCCCAGCAGGCCGAGCGCGGGCCCGGCTCAGGCGAAGGTCTGGCCGACGCCTTCGGCTTCTCGGCGATCTAGGATGGACGCCCGGTTCTATGACGGGCTCACGGCCCAGTCCCACGCGGCTGAGGTCGCGCTGGACGGCGACCAACTGCGCATCCAGGCCGATGGACGCGAGTTCGTCTGGCGGCTGAAGGACCTGTCGGTCGAGATCGAGGCCGATCAGGCCCGGGTCTCGAACCGGCGCGAGCGCGATGCTCGTCTGGTCCTGCCGGTAGGAGAGTGGACCCCGCTGGCCGGCGACGCCCTGTCCGACAAGGTCAGCGCGCGTCGGCATCGGGAATACTGGCTGGTCGGCGGCCTGACCGCCGTGGCGGTGGGGGTGGTCCTGTTCGTCACCGTCGGCGTGCCGGCCCTGTCCGGCCCCGTGGCGCGCGCGACTCCGGTGTCCATGGAAGAGCGCATGGGCGACAACATCAACGGCCAGATGTCCCACGTCTTTCCGGCCTGCCAGAACAGCGCGGGCCAGCGCGTGCTGGCCCAGCTGGGCGACCGTATCGCCGCCGAGGCCGACACGCCCTTCGATATCCGGGTCCGCGCCGTGGACGCCCCCATGGTCAACGCCTTCGCCATGCCGGGCGGCCGCATCATGGTCACCGGCGAACTGATCCGTCAGGCGGCCACGCCGGACGAGCTGTCAGCCGTCATCGCCCATGAGATCGCCCATGTGGAGCAGCGCCACGTCATGCAGGCCGTCTGGCGCAATTTCGGCGTCGGCATGCTGCTGGACCTGGTGGTCGGCGGCGGCACGGGCGCGGGGCAGCAGGCGGTGATCCTGGCCGGGCAGGCGTCCGAGCTGAGCTACAGCCGCGCCGCCGAAGCCGAGGCGGACGCCCGCGGTCAAGCCCTGCTGCACGCGGACGGCCTGTCGTCCCAGGGCATGGCGCCCTTCTTCGAGAGGCTGGCGGGCAAGGGCCATGAGGTCGATGAGGCGGCGGAGTTCATGAACTCCCACCCCGACTCGTCCCGTCGCGCCCGCGTGGCCCGCGCCGCCGCCCGTCCGGGCCGCAGCGCCCTGACGCCCGACGAATGGCGGCTGGTGAAAACCACCTGCGGGGTCGAGGACTCAGAGAGCCCGGTAGACAGCCTGAAGCGTCGGTTCCGGATCGGCGACCACGACGCCCGCGCGGACGAGCGCATTGAGGTGCGCCCACACTGACAGGGAGGCCGCCGGCCACAGCCGGCTGTCCACGGCGGCGTAGAGCACCGGCACCATCTCGGCGATGGTCCGGTCGCCCGCCCGCAGCCGCGCCAGCACCTGCGCCTCCCGCTCCAGCCGATGGGCCCGATACGCGGCCAGGAAGGGGGCGGGGTCCGTCACCGGTGCGCCGTGGGTCGGCCACAGGGTGCTGAAGTTCCGCGCGATCACCGCGTCCAGGCTGGCCATGTAGTCGGCCATGTCCCCGTCCGGCGGCGCGACCACGGTGGTTGACCAGCCCATGACGTGATCCCCGCTGAACAGGGCGTTCTCGTCGGTCAGGACGAAGGCCATGTGGTTCGAGGCGTGGCCGGGCGTGGCCAGGGCCTCGATCGTCCAACCGTCGCCCTCGATCATTTCTCCGCCCGTCAGGATCACATCCGGGGCGAAGGTCTCATCGTCATCCTCGTCCAGCGCCGATGAGGCATGGACGGTGCGCCGGGGCGGCTGGGCCGCGAGGATGGGCGCGCCGCCGACGGCCTCCGCGAAGGGACGGGCGAGGGGGGCATGGTCCCGGTGGGTGTGGGTGACCAGCACGTGGCTGACCGTCTGCCCCTCCACCGCCGCCAGCAGGGCGGCCAGATGGGCGTCGTCCAGGGGGCCGGGGTCGATCACCGCCACCCCCGCGCCGGCGGCGTCGCGGCCGATGATGTAGGTCCCGGTGCCGGTGAAGGTGAACGGGCCGGGATTGTTCGCCACCACGCGCCGGATCAGCGGCGAGACCCGGTCGGCGCGGCCGTACTCGAACGCGAACTCTCGAACGAAGGGGATCAAGACGGTCTCCCGTGGCGGCCCGGGGCTTGCGTTAGGACTTCGTAAACCTTGCGCGGAGTGCCCGATATGGCCGTTTCAGTGGCCTTGGCTGTATCAAATCGGCTTCTGCCCATCGCGGGAGCCTTCCTGTGTCTCATGGCGGCGCAGTTGGCGGTCGCGTCCTGCACGCCCGAGCCGGCGCCCTATGCGGTTCGCGTGGCCATCACCCGCTAAAGGCTAGAGCGGCAGCCGGCTCAGGTCGTAACCCGCCGCGGCGGCCGCGGCCCTGACGGTGTCGGCGTCCGCGCCCCGCGCGCACTCCGCCATGGCCCAGGCGGCCGACGACCGCATGCCGGAGCGGCAGAACAGCACCGTCGGCTTGCCGTCCGCCAGCGCCTCGCCCACCGCCGCGGCCTGCGCCGGGGAGGGCATGCCCGACACCGGGATCCAGACATAGTCCAGACCGGCGGCGTGGGCGGCGGCTTCCATCTCGGCCGCCGTCGGCTGATCCGCCTCTTCGTGGTCGGGCCGGTTGTTGACGATCCGTCCCACGCCCGCCTGCGCCAGCGCGGTCAGGGCTTCGGGGGACAGTTGGGCCGAGGCCCAGACGGTTTCGGAAAGGGCGCGCACGCTACTGCCTCCGCACGCGGACGGCGCGGCTGGAGCCGACGGTCAGCAGGAAGCTGCCCAGGCTGGCCTTGCGGACGCGGACCTCCTGTCCGGGGCGATTCTGGAAACGGACCGGGTCGCTGTCGATCTGGCGCCAGGTGCTGCCGTCCGCGAGGCGGAAGACCCAGCGATTCTCACCGGTCTGGGACGCGCTCTGCAGGGTGGTTTCGATGGAATCGATGTCGGGACTCGCCGCGCCGCCGAACAGACGCGGCAGGGTGGGCACGTCGAAGCCGAACAGTTGACGCCGGGTTTCGGCGACGCCGGCGCGGTCGATAACGACCAGATCGCCCTGCTGCTGGGCCGAATCCAGGGCAGCCGCGGCGCCGTCGTAGCAGGCCAGACGGGCCGTGGGGTCGGCGACAACGCGGCATGCGGCGAGCCGTTCCAGCATTTCCGGGCGCTGCGGGGTTTGAGGCGCTGTTTGGCCGACCGAAACGGCGACGGCGAGGGCCGCGAGGCCAGATACCAGTGACATTTTCGCACCTCCAATTGCCCGCCCTGCAAGGGCCGGAGCCATTCAGTCGTCCAGACCGGCGATCCGGTCAACCGGGGCGGCTGCAACCCCGGCTGTGACGGTATCGTGGCCTAAATACGACAGTACCGCTTAGACCAGATTACAGACTTGTAATTGCGCTGGCGAAACCAGTCAGGCGGCGCCTAACCTCCGGTAACTGCGGTCGGGACTCTGGCCGTGGGGGAAGGGACTATTCCCAATTCAAGGCCGCGATACCGCCGAAAGGCGGCATCATCATCAGGAGACGACCTTTGAGAAACCAGAAAACTCGCAACCGGCTGTTGGCCACGACGATGATCGGCGGTTTCGCCGCTCTCGCGTTCGCCGCCCCGGCTATGGCGCAAGATGCTCCGCAAGACACCGAACTCGGTGAAGTGGTCATCACCGGTTCGCGCATTCCGCAGACGAACCTGACCACCACCAGCCCCGTCACCCAGGTGACCGGCGAGGACATCGACGTCGCGGGCGTGACCCGGGTCGAGGACCTGGTCAACCAACTGCCGCAAGCCTTCGCCGCGCAGAACTCGACGGTCGCCAACGGCGCCTCGGGCACCGCGACGGTCTCGCTGCGTAACCTCGGCTCCTCGCGGACCCTGGTCCTGATCGACGGCCGCCGGATGGGCTACGGCTCGCCGAACGACGACGCCGCCGACCTGAACCAGATCCCGGAACAGCTGGTCGAGCGCGTTGAAGTGATGACCGGCGGCGCCTCGGCCGTCTACGGTTCGGACGCCATCGCCGGCGTCGTGAACTTCATCATGAAGAAGGACTTCGAAGGCATCCAGATCGATGCCCAGTACGGCTTCTATCAGCACCACAACGACTATGACGGCGTCGGCAACGTCCGCGCTGAAATCGCTCGTCGCGGCACGACCAACCCGTCGCAGTTCGCCCTGCCGGACGACGATGTCGTTGACGGCGAGTCGAAGTCGATCAACATCATCATGGGCGTCGCCGCTCCGGACGGCCGCGGCAACCTGATGGCCTACGCCGGCTATCGGAACAACAACCCGATCCTGCAGCGCGACCGCGACTACTCGGCCTGTTCGCTGGCCGCTCCGACCGCGGCCTCGGGCCCGACGACCTTCGCGTGCGGTGGCTCGGGCACCTCGTTCCCCGGCCAGTTCACCACCGACTTCACGGCGGCGAACACCTTCACGGTCGGTGCCGGCCGGACGTTCGTGCCCTACAACGGCGACGTGAACGCCTACAACTTCGGCCCGATCAACTACTATCAGCGCCCTGACGAACGCTACACCATGGGTGCGTTCGGCCAGTATCAGGTCAACGACAAGGTTGAAGTCTTCGCCCAGCTGATGTTCTCGGACTACAGCTCGATCGCTCAGATCGCGCCGTCGGGCAACTTCTTCAACACCGCCGACATCAACTGCGACAGCCCGCTGCTCTCGGCCCAACAGGCCACCCTCATCGGCTGTACCCCGGCGGACGTCCTGGCCGGCAACCGCACGCCGCTGTACGTCGGTCGCCGCAACGTTGAAGGCGGCGGTCGTCAGGACAGCCTGAACTATGAATCCTACCGCGGCGTCGTCGGCGTCCGTGGCGAGTTCATGCCGGGCTGGAACTACGACGTGGCCGCGCAGTTCTCGCGCGTTCGTCTGTCGCGGACCTATCTGAACGACTTCTCGGTGACCCGTCTGGGTCGCGCCCTGGACGTCATCAACGTCGGCGGCGTGGCGACCTGTCGTTCGGCTGCTACGCCCGCTCAAGGCGGCACCGGCACCGACGCAAGCTGCGTGCCCTACGACATCTTCACCCCGGGCGGCGTGACGCAAGCCGCGCTGGACTACCTGCAAATCCCGCTGATCCAGACCGGTGAGACGACCCAACAGGTCCTGACCGCCGCGATCACGGGCGACACGGGCTGGGCGTTCCCGTCCGCCTCGCGCACCGTCCAGGTCGCGTTCGGCGCCGAGTATCGCCGTGACTATCTGGGTTCCGTGACCGACAACGCCTTCGCCACCGGCGACGGCGCCGGTCAGGGTGGTGAGACGATCGGCTTCACCGGCGATGCCGATGTGGCTGAAGTCTTCGGCGAAATCCAGGTGCCGCTGGCCGACGATCAACCGTGGGCCTACTCGGCCTCGATCGACGCCGCCTACCGTCACTCGGAGTACCAGAACTTCGGCACCGACACCTACAAGTTCGGCGCCGACTACGCTCCGGTCGAAGACATCCGCTTCCGCGCCAGCTACTCGCGCGCTGTGCGGGCTCCGAACGTGATCGAACTGTTCACCGCGCAGGGCTTCAACCTGTTCGACATGGACTACGATCCCTGCTCGGCCCCGGGCCGTGCGGCTGAAGGCGCCGGCCCGGTTCCGGCGTCGTGCATCGGCACCAACCCGTGGCAAGTCACCGCCGGTCAATCGGCGGGTGGTGGTCTGGACAGCCCCGCTGGCCAGTACAACTTCCTGCAGGGCGGTAACCCGAACCTGGAGCCGGAAGAGGCTGACACCTTCACCGTCGGCGCCGTGTGGGAACCCTCGTTCCTGCCGCGGTTCAACATCTCGGTCGACTGGTTCGACATCCAGATCGACAAGGCCATCCAGCCCTTCGGCGCTCAGAACACGCTGAACCAGTGCTACAACCAGAACAATGCGGCGGCCTGCGCCCGCATCGACCGTAACGCCAACGGTTCGCTCTGGGTCGGCGACGGCAACGTCGAAGACCTGAACATCAACATCGGTGGTTTCCAGACCTCGGGTGTCGATATCAACGCGAACTACAACGTTGACCTCGAGGACTGGGGCGCCGGCGCTTACGGTTCGCTGGCCTTCTCGTTCGTCGGCACCTGGCTGAATGAACTGGTCACCGACACCGGCGCTGGCGAAGTGGACTCGGTCTATGACTGCGCCGGCTTCTACGCCAACCAGTGCGGCGTTCCGAGCCCGGAATGGCGTCACCGCGCCCGTATGACCTGGGTCACCCCGTGGGACCTGGACATCTCGGGTACGTGGCGTCACTTCGGCGAAGCTGAAATCGCCGTCCTGAGCTCGGCCGACGGTTCGCTGAACAACGGTGGCGCGCGTATCGATCGTTACTTCGATGCGATGAACTACCTGGACCTGGCCGCCACCTGGCAGGTCATGGACACGGTGACCCTGCGCGCCGGCGTCAACAACGTCCTGGATAGCGATCCGCCGCTGTCCTACAGCGTCGGCACCACCGGTAACGGCAACACCTATCCCCAGCTGTACGATGCGATGGGCCGTTACTTCTTCTTCGGCGTCACGGCTAACTTCTAAGCCTAGCGTCTGAAAGACAATCGGGGCGGCGGATCTTCGGGTCCGCCGCCCTTTTTGCTGACCGGACCGTTTTCCGGCGCCGCATAAAAACCATTCCCCCACTTAAGCGTTGCTGCATGCTATCGGGCCACGCGCCCTCGCTTCGGAGCCTTCATGTTCGCCAGCCTCGCCGCCGCCCTGCTGCTGTCCACCGCCGTCGCGCCCCAGGACGGGCCGATCGCCACCGCGCCCCGGACGGTGCAGGAAGACGGGCCCATCGCCACGGCCGCCCCCGCCGCCGAGACGACGGAGTCGCAGCGCTTCCGCGAGGCCGTCGCCTACGCCAACCCCATGCCGCGCGGCGCGCCCGAGGCCGACTATCCGCTGGTGGCCTGGTGCGAGGCGCTGGTGAACGGCCACATCGCGCTGGGCGAGACGCTGGAAGGCCGGGACGACCTAGACAACGACATCATCCGCCTGGGCCGCCTGGAGGCCACGGACTTCCACACGGCCCTGCAGACCGCCGAGCCGCGCCAGACGGCCGCGACCCGCGCCGCTGCCCGCGCCGCCGCCGCCGAGGCGACGGCCAAGTGGACGCCGCTGATGGATCAGGATCAGGCCACGCGCAGCCAGGCCTTCGGCCTGTTCTTTGGCCTGCCGGGCCGCTGCGAGCACGCCGCGCGCCGCATCCGCGAGAACATCACCACCCCGCCCGCGACCCCGCACGACGTGGGTCTGGAGTAGGCGAGAAATCCTCCCCCGCCGGGGGAGGGGGACCATGCGAAGCATAGTGGAGGGGGACTGCTGAACGTTCCCCCTCCGTCACGGCGCTTCGCGCCGCGCCACCTCCCCCAGCGGGGGAGGATCACGCCGCCTTCGTTCGTCCCACGCTGGCCGGATCATAGTTGAGGATCGGGGCCAGCCAGCGTTCGGCGGTCGCCACGTCCCAACCCTTGCGGGCGGCGTAGTCCTCGATCTGGTCGCGGTCGATCTTGCCGACGCCGAAATAGTGGCTGTCCGCATGGCCGAAATAGAGGCCTGAGACGGACGCCGGCGGCGTCATGGCAAAGCTTTCGGTCAGCTGCATTCCCGCATTGGCTTCCGCGTTCAACAGCTTGAACAGCGTGGCCTTTTCGGTGTGATCCGGCTGGGCCGGATAGCCGGGAGCGGGGCGGATGCCGAGGTATTTCTCCTCGATCAGGTCCTGCACCGAGGTCTGCTCGTCCGGGACATAGCCCCACAGCTGGGTGCGCACTTCCTTGTGCAGCCGCTCGGCGAAGGCCTCGGCCAGGCGGTCGGCCAGGGCGGTGGCCATGATAGCGGAATAGTCGTCGCCGGCCGCCTTGAACTCGGCCGCCTTCTCCAGCTCGCCATGGCCGGCGGTGACGGCGAAGGCGCCGAGATAGTCCTCGCCGTCCTCGGCCACGAAGTCGGACAGGCACAGGTTCGGCTTGCCGTTCGACTTGGCGATCTGCTGACGCAGGCCATGGAAGCGGGCGGCCTCGACGGTGCGGCTCTCGTCGGTCCAGACCACGATGTCGTCGCCGCGCGCATTGGCGGGCCAGAAGCCGACCACGCCCTTGGCGGTGAACCAGCGCTCCTCGACGATGCGCTTCAGCATCGCCTGGGCGTCCTGGAACAGGTCCTTGGCGGCCTCGCCGACGATCTCGTCCTCCAGGATCAGCGGGAAGCGGCCGATCAACTCCCAGCTGGCGAAGAAGGGTGTCCAGTCGATGTGGTCGGCCAGGTCCTGCAGGTTCCAGCTGTCGAAGGCGCGGACGCCAAGAAAGGCCGGGCGTCGAGGCAGGGGCTTGTCCGGATCGGGGCGGAAACGGTTGGCGCGGGCGGCGGGCAGGGCGGCGCGCGCCTTGACCTCCTGGCCCCGGGCGAACTGCTCACGGATGCGGATGTATTCGTCGCGGGTGGCGGCCTCGTTGCGCGCCTTCTCCGTCGGCGACAGCAGACCCGCGACCACGCCGACGGCGCGGCTGGCGTCGACGACATAGGTGGTCGAGCCGCGATGGTAGGCCGGTTCGATCTTGACCGCCGTATGGGTCCGACTAGTGGTCGCGCCGCCGATCAGCAGGGGGATCGACAGACCGCGCCGCTCCATCTCCGACGCCACGAAGACCATCTCGTCCAGCGAGGGGGTGATCAGGCCGGACAGGCCGACGATGTCGCAGTTGTGGGCGACCGCCTCGTCCAGGATGCGGTCCGCCGGGACCATAACGCCCAGGTCGATGACCTCGTAGTTGTTGCACTGAAGGACCACGCCGACGATGTTCTTGCCGATATCGTGGACGTCGCCCTTCACAGTCGCCATCAGGATGCGGCCCGCCTGCTGGCGGGGCTGCCCGGCCTTCTCGGCCTCCATGAAGGGCTCCAGCCAGGCGACGGCCTGCTTCATCACGCGGGCGGACTTCACCACCTGAGGCAGGAACATCTTGCCCGAGCCGAACAGGTCGCCGACCACGTTCATCCCGTCCATCAGCGGGCCTTCGATGACGTGCAGGGGGCGTTCGACCGATAGCCGCGCCTCCTCGGTGTCGGCCTCGATGTACTCGGTGATGCCATTGACCAGGGCGTGGGCGATGCGGGCGGCGACGGGTTGCTCGCGCCACTTCAGATCGACGACCCGGGCCGCGCCCTTCTCGCCCTTGTAGCTGGGCGCCATGTCCACCAGCCGCTCGGTGTTGGACACATTGGTCCGCTGCGGCCGGTTCAGGATCACGTCCTCGACCGCCTCGCGCAGGACGGGGTCGATGTCGTCATAGACCGGCAGGTCGCCGGCGTTGACGATGCCCATGTCCATGCCGGCGTTGATGGCGTGGTACAGGAAGACCGAGTGGATCGCCCGGCGCACCGGCTCATTGCCGCGGAAGCTGAACGAGACGTTCGACACCCCGCCCGAGACCCGGGCGTAGGGCAGGGTGGCCTTGATCGCCCGCGTCGCCTCGATGAAGTCGACGGCGTAGTTGTCGTGCTCCTCGATCCCCGTCGCCACGGCGAAGATGTTGGGGTCGAAGATGATGTCCTCGGGCGGGAAGCCGACCTCGTCCACCAGGATGCGATAGGCGCGGGTGCAGATCTCGATCTTGCGGGCGGCGGTGTCGGCCTGGCCCACCTCGTCGAAGGCCATGACCACGACGGCGGCGCCGTAGCGCAGGCATTTGACCGCGTGCTCGCGGAAGGCCGCTTCGCCTTCCTTCATCGAGATGGAGTTGACGATGGGCTTGCCCTGGACGCACTTCAACCCCGCCTCGATCACCTCCCATTTGGAGCTGTCGATCATCACCGGAACGCGGGCGATGTCGGGCTCGGCCGCGATCAGATTGAGGAAGGTGCGCATGGCGACGGCGCCGTCCAGCAGGCCTTCGTCCATGTTGATGTCGATGATGGCGGCGCCCGCCTCGACCTGTTGGCGCGCCACGTCCAGCGCCGCGCCGTAGTCGCCCTCGACCACCAGCTTCCTGAACTTGGCCGAGCCGGTGACATTGGTCCGCTCGCCGACATTGATGAAGACGGGTCTCACTCAAAAACTCCGCTCATCCCGGCGAAAGCCGGGACCCAGTGCTTTGGGTGATGGTGGGTGTGGGTGGTCCAGCGAAGACCGTCCTGAAGCGCCGGCGTCAGGCTGGACAGGACTGGGTCCCGGCGTTCGCCGGGATGAGCGGAATAGGAATTACGCATAGGCCACCCAGCCGTGCCAATTCATGGCGTGATAAAAACTCTCGACCCCAGTGAAGCCGGCCTCGGCCAGCAGGGCTTCGTCGCGGGCGGCCGTGGCCAGCCCCGGATTGCCGCGATGGCTGGCGCGGGCGTTGGTCAGGGTTGTCGGATCGACGCCGCTGGCCGCCGCATAGGCGACGTAGCGGTCCATGTTGCGGTCGAACAGCGGGCTGTCGGCGCTGTCGCAGCGGTCGACCAGGACGAAGGGCGCGCCGGGCTTCAGGCGGCGATGGATGTCCTTCAGCGTCGTCAGCTTGGAGCCGTCGTCGGGCAGGATGCCCAGCACCAGGATCATGGTCGCGCCGTCGAACGGGCCGTCCGGCGCCGCCTCGACCCCGCCCTCGATCAGCTCGACCCGGCGCATGGTCTCTTCGCCGAGGATGTGGCGGGCGAGGTCCAGCATCTTTCCGGCCGGATCGACGCCGGTGAAGCGCCAGCCGGGGCCCGCTTTCGCCAGCGCCTGGGTGTCCAGCCCGCCGCCCGCGCCGACGACCAGTACGTGACCGTCTTCCGGCACGCGCTCGGCCAGCAGCACGCCGGCCATCTGCAGCACGCCGGGCTGGCCGGGCATGAAGGCGCGGGGGCCCTTCTCCACGTATTTGGCGACGAAGTCGGGATCGGCGAAGTTGAAGGCGGGTTTGGTCATGCGATCAGCTCGAACGGTTCGAGGCCCGACAGCCGCATCGCCACCGGCCGTTCCGGAATGGCGCGAGGCGGGACGACAGCGACCTCTTCGGCCACATGCCGGATGTGCTCCGGCGTGGTGCCGCAGCAGCCGCCGACGATGTTGACCAGACCCGACTTCGCCCATTCCTCGATGAAGTGGGCCGTTTCGTGCGGCTGCTCGTCATATTGCCCCATGGCGTTGGGCAGGCCGGCGTTGGGATAGGCGGCGACCAGGGTGTCGGCGACGCGGCTCAGTTCGGCGATGAAGGGGCGCATCAACTCGCCGCCCAGGGCGCAGTTGAAGCCGATGGCGAAGGGCTTGGCGTGGCGCACGCTGTTCCAGAAACCCTCGGCGGTCTGGCCCGACAGGGTACGGCCCGAGCGGTCGGTGATGGTGCCCGAGATCCAGATCGGCAGGGGCTCCAGCCCTTCGTCCTCAAGGTCCTTGATGGCCTTGATGCAGGCCTTGCAGTTCAGCGTGTCGGTAATGGTCTCGATCAGATAGAGGTCGACGCCGCCCTCATGCAGCGCCTTCACCTGATGGCGGTAGGCGTCATAGACCTGATCGAAGGTCACCAGCCGCGCGCCGGGATCGTTCACGTCCGACGACATCGACAGCATCTTGTTCAGCGGGCCGATGGAGCCGGCCACGAAGCGGGGCTTGTGCGGCTCGGCCTCCGTCCAGCGGTCGGCCACGGCGCGGGCCAGCTTCGCCCCCTCCAGATTGATGTCCCACACCGCCTGGGCGTCGAGGCGGTAGTCGTCCTGGGCGATGACCGTGGCCGAGAAGGTGTTGGTCTCGCTGATGTCGGCGCCGGCGGCGTAATACTGGTCGTGCAGGTCGGTGATGACATCCGGCCGGGTCAGGCACAGGATGTCGTTGTTGCCCTTCATCTGACCGTCGTGGCCCTTGAAGCGCTCGCCCAGGAAGTCGGCCTCGTCCAGGCCGCGACGCTGGATCATCACGCCCCAGCTGCCGTCGAGGACGAGGATACGCTCACGGGCGGCGGCGTGCAGGGCGGCGATGCGATCGGCGCGCGTCATGCCCGGCGAGTCCCGTAGGCGATCAACGGACGGGTCGCGCGGATCGGCAGCAGGCGGCCCAGGGTCTCGGCGAACCAGCGGCAGCCGGTGCAGGACAGGGAAAACAGATCGGTCACGCGTCGGCTCTCTGTTCGCGCACGCCCAGCACCCGGCAGATGGCGTAGACCAGATCGGCGCGGTTCAGGGTGTAGAAGTGGAAGTCGGCGAAGCCCTCTTCCTGCAGGCGGGCGCAGGTCTCGGCGGCGACCGAGGCGGCGATCAGCTTGCGGGTCTCCGGGTCTCCGTCCAGCCCGTCGAAATGGGCCGCCAGCCAGCGCGGGATGCTGGTCCCGCAGGACCCGCACATGCGCTGCAGCCCGGCGAAGTTGGACACCGGCATGATGCCGGGGATCAGGGGAATGGTGACGCCCGCCGCCCGCACCCGGTCGCGGAAGCGCAGGAAAGCGTCCATGTCGAAGAAGAACTGGCTGACCGCGCGCGTCGCGCCGGCGTCGACCTTGGCCTTGAGCACCTCGATATCGTGTTCGATGGAGGGGCTTTCTGGGTGGCGTTCGGGATAGGCGCCGACGGTGATGTCAAAGCCGCCGACGCGGCTGATGGCGGCGGTCAGTTCGGTGGCGTTGGCATAGCCGTCTTCGCGCGGGCGGTAGACTCCGCCGATGCCGGCCCCGCCGGGGGGATCGCCGCGGAGGGCCACGATATGCTTCACGCCCGCGGCCTTGTAGCCCTGGATGACGGCGTCGACCTCCTCGCGGCTGGCGTCGACACAGGTCAGGTGGGCGGCGGGCTGGAGATCGGTCTCGGTCAGGATCCGTTCGACCGTGCGGTGCGTCCGCTCGCGGGTCGAGCCGCCGGCGCCGTAGGTCACCGAGACGAAGGCCGGGTTCAGCGGCGCCAGCCGCTGGATCGCCTTCCACAGATTGGCTTCGGCCTCATCGGTCTTGGGCGGGAAGAATTCGAACGAGACGCGCGGGCGCGAGGCGTCCTGACCGGCGCGGGCGACGGGGCCCAGCGGCGACAGCAGCAGGGCGCGGGCCTCGGCGAGGCTGATGGGCGTACTCATGCCGCGCTGGCCTTCGGGGTTTCGACCGGGCGTTCGCCGGTCCAGATGGAGACGGTCAGGCCGTCGGTGTCGGGGGGCAGGGCGACCGGCGCGCTGGGCTTCAGGCCTGCGCCGGTCAGCCAGCGACGCATCTCGTCATCGGCGAAGCCCAGGCGGCGATGCTGATGTTCATCGCGCAGCTGCTCCAGCTGGTGCGGGGCGAAATCCACGATCAACAGACGGCCGCCTTCGGACACCAGCCGCGCGGCCTCGGCCACTGCAGCGGCCGGATCGGCGAGGTAGTGCAGGACCTGGTGCACCAGCACCAGATCGGCGCTGTGCGCAGGCAGGCGGGTGGCGAAGATGTCGCCGTGGCGCAGCTCGACCTTCTCCAGCCCGGCCTTGGCGACATTGGCCCGGGCGATGTTGAGCATGTTGTGGCTGAGATCGAGGCCGACCGACATTCCCGCCTTTTTGCCCAGCAAGGTCAGCATCCGGCCCGAGCCCGTGCCCAGGTCCACGACCCGGTCGAAGGGGCCGTCGCCCGCCGCCTTCAGGATGGCGGTTTCGACGGCGCTTTCACAGACATAGAGTGAGCGGATGCGGTCCCACTGGGGCGCGATACGTTCGAAATAGGCGCTGGCGGCGGCTTCCCGGTCGCGGCGGACCTCTGCCAGCCGACCTTCGTCGGCGCCTTCGGCGTCGTCATCCAGCAGGTCCAGCACGGTGTCGATCAGCCGGCGCGCCAGCGTGTCCGAGGACAGACGGTAGAAGACCCGCGCCCCGTCCGGAAAGCGCTCGATCAGACCCGCGTCCGCCATCAGTTTCAGATGGCGGGACACGCGCGGCTGGCTCTGTTCCAGGATCCGCGACAGCTCCATCACCGACAGCTCTTCCCCGGCCAGCAGGGACAGGACGCGCAGCCGGGTCGGCTCGCCGGCGGCGCGCAGGGCCTCCACGGTCTGATCAGCGGTCAACGACATATCCTTATATAAAGATATCCTTATGTGATTTGGCAAGCAAAAAGCGGCCGGCGGACGCGGCCGTGAAACAGGCGTGGCGGCTGAAAATCCGGATTTCGCGAGGCGCTCGGGTACGGCCCGGCTCGTGTTTCAGTTCGGAAACAAAAATGCGCTGGTCAGACGGGCGGGACGGGCACAATCTGACCCGGTCGATCACCCGTGTCCGGAAGCTTTCGATGCGCCTTCGTCCGATCCTGCTCGCGGCCCCCGCCGTCCTTCTCCTGTCGGCCTCCGCGGCCTTCGCCCAGACCCCGCCGCCCGCCGAGGCGCCCCAAGGGCCGCCGCCGGGCGCGCCGCAAGGGCCTCCGGGCGGACCTCAGGGCATGCGTCCGGGCGGCATGGGCGGTGGTGGCGGCATGGGCATGCTGCCTCGGACCGCCGACGAGGTGCCCGCCTGGGCGGGCCGCATCTTCGGCCGTCTGGACGCCAATGCGGACGGCGCCGTCACCGGCAATGAGCTGACCGTCCTGACCCAGGAGCCGGTGGCCTCCATGGGCGGCGGCCGCCTGCGGGCCATGATCTCCCAGTCGGACGCCAACCGCGACGCCCGCGTCAGCCGCGAGGAGTTCGAGGCCGGCGCCCAGAGGGCCTTCACCCGCATGGACGCGAACGGCGACGGCCAGTTGTCGGACGAGGAACTGCCGCGCCCGCCCGCGCCGCAGCGCCCGGTGGCCATCCCCATGCCCGCGCCGTCCAACCCGATGCCCATGCCCATGCCCGACGGCTCGGGCGGCTGATCAGGTCCCGGAACCGCCCGTATAGTCGATGCTCGGGGCTCGCAGCGGCGCCGGCGTCGGCTCCGTCTCGGGCAGGGCGCTGAGGCGGCGCTTGTTCACATGGCCTTCGGGGCGGACTTCCGCAGCGTCCGGGAACTCGCCCCGGAAATAGTAGCGCTGCCACGCCTGCTTCATCGCCGCCGGGTCGCCGTCGGCCATGCGGTTGTTGAAGTCGGCGCGGACCTCCTTCCACATCTCGTACTGGCGCGACAGGTCGCCGTCGGTCGACAGGGGCGCGCCCACGGGCTCGAACGCCTCGACCTGATGGTGCTGGATCGGCTGGATGAAGCAGAAGGGCTCGTCCTTGGCGAACCGCACCCGCCCCGGGGCGGTGAAGCGCCAGTTCATCGTGAAGGGGTAGGGAAGCCAGTCGGTCTCCACCAGGCCCTCCAGCGGGGCGATGCCGTGCTTGAACCGGTTCGGACTGCCCGACGCCCGGAGCGCCCAGCCCGGCGGGGTGCGGAACAGCCAGCCGACGTGGAACGTCAGCACGCCGTGGGTGAAGTGCGACACCACCAGATGATCCAGCGCCGTTCCGGGCTCGTCGGGCGTCAGCCGGATCGACTCCGCGTCCAGCCCGCCGTTCCACTCGGCGGTGAAGCCGAACGGGCACAGCAGCTCCCACCCCGTCGTATTGGCCATGGTCAGGGGCAGGCAGCGATAGGGATGCCGCGCCGCGAAACTGTCCATCCAGTCGCGCTCGGGCCGGCCGGGAACCAGCTGCGGCGGGTTCGGCTTGGTCGGGAAACATTCCAGCCGCAAGGGCGTGGCGGTCTCGGTCGAAAGTTCGATCTGGGTCTGGCTCAAGCAAGGTCTCGATTCAGGCGGAGCGGTCCGGCCATCTGACCGCAGAACCGCCCCGCTCGCCAGCCCTCCGGACCTGATGCCGCCCGATCAGGCCCAGGGATCGTGCGAACCGCCCGTGTGCAGCAGGTCGATATCCAGCAACACCGGCCCGTGCGGTCCCATGACCACCAGTCCGGCGTCCTCCGCCGCGAAGGCGAACCGCCCGCCCGCCGTGTCGGCCCCGGGCAGGACCAGCGGCTCGTCGCTGAAGCCCTTGTCGACCAGTCCCGGCAGGACCTGCGGGCCGTCGGGCAGGGGCAGGTGGTCATCGGCGGGCAGAACCTGAGGCTGGTCGCCGCCCTTGGCTCCCGTGACGGACTCGACCGGGCGCACCAGCGGCGCGTCGCCGAAGCCGTCGCCGTCAACGAACGCCCCCCAGCCGTCCGGGCCGTACTGGATGCGCAGGTCGATCGCCTGGCCGTCG
>Ga0209676_1001609_pt1 | contig 20024 bp, 17 predicted proteins | sample AraplaCvi_mLB_r2_FD_184282 | JGI IMG/M metagenome (GOLD analysis project Ga0209676, IMG submission 184282) | Arabidopsis root microbial communities from North Carolina, USA - plate scrape MF_Cvi_mLB_r2 (SPAdes) (version 2) | ecosystem: Host-associated > Plants > Roots > Endosphere | place: USA...
GTTACTCGCGCCACAAACCCTTCGAACATATCTACCGACACCACAGAAGATACCGCATCACCGAAGGCGCCGAGGAAATACAAATCCGTAAAGTCGCAGCCTTCCTCTTCGGATATATAGGGCCGAGAAAAGATACGCTGGGCCGAATCTGACCGGGATGGACTCTCCTCTTCCGGTTGCGGCATGATCGGTGCAACGAGCGGAAGAGGAGAGAGACATGGCCGAAGCCGACCGCGCCAGGGACGCGACGTCGTTCCGGATTTTCCGGGGCGCCGACGCGCCCGACCTCAACGAAACCGACAAGATGACGCTCGCGGGACTGACCCCGATCGTCGAGGCAGGCATCGGCCGCTGGGTCGCGGCCGGCGTGGGTGAGGGGAACATCACGAAAGTGCTGTTCTCGCTCCCGCATATGAGCCTGACCTATGCGTGGTTCAAAAGCGGTTTCGCCCTGCCGCTGCACAGCCACAACGCCGATTGCCTCTATTATATCATCGCGGGCTCGCTCAAGCTCGGGACCGAGGAACTGGGTGCAGGCGACGGCTTCTTCGTCGGCAGCGACGTGCCTTACACGTACAAGCCCGGCCCCGACGGCGTCGAGGTGCTCGAATTCCGGACGGTCGAAAGCTTCGACATGAAATTTCAGGGCCGGACCGAAGCCTATTGGGACAAGGTCGTTGCGGGGATGGATGCCGCGCGCCCGAACTGGAATTCGGAAACCCCGCCCTCAGGGCGCGCCTAGCGCTTCCGCACAAACTCCGCGCGCAGCACCAGTCCCCTGATGCCGTCGTGACGGCCGTCGATTTCCTGCGCGTCCCCGGTCAGGCGGATCGACCTGATCACCGTGCCGACCTTCAGCGTCTGCCCTGCGCCCTTCACGGTCAGGTCCTTGACCAGCACGACCGAGTCGCCGTCGGCGAGCAGGTTGCCGACCGCATCGCGCACCTCGGGACCTGCAGCTGCGGCGGCGGCGCGGTCGCGCGCCTCGCCTGCGGACAGCCATTCGCCGCTGGCCTCGTCGTAAACATAGTCCTCGTTGTCGTCGCTGGTCATTCTCTTATCCCGGTTTGCGGAAGCGCAGGGTGAACTGGTCGGTCTTGCCGCGAATCTTGTCGTCGAAGACATTGGCGCTACGCGGATCGGCGGGGCGGCGATAGAGGTCGCTTTCCGCCTCGAGCCTGAATCCCGCCTTGGTCAGCGCTGCAACGACTGCATCCTTGTCGATGCGGTGCAGGCTGTCGGACAGCGTCGTCCCGCTGCCCTTCGCCGCGCTATGATCGACGACGACGAGCGTGCCGCCGGGCTTCAGCGCGGCGAACAGCGCGGCGCTCGCCTTGTCGCCCGTCCCTGCGGGGAAGGGCTTGAGGTACAGGTCGTGGAAATTCTGGATGGTGATGATCGTGTCGAGCGGCTCGGGAAAGGCGGGGGCGGCGAAGGGACCCGCGACCGCGTCGACATTGGCATAGGCGGCGTCGACCGCGGCCTGATCGTCGCCATATTGTTTCTTGAACGCGATGAATTCGGCGGGCTGGAAGCCATAGACCTTGCCCGTCGGGCCGACTGCGGCGGCGAGCAGGCGGGTGACATAGCCGCCGCCCATGACATAATCGCCGACCTTCTGCCCCGGCTTGATCTGCGCGAAGGCGAGCAGTTCGGCGGGCTTGCGTGCGGCATCGCGTGTCCGGTCGGCGGCGGGCCGCGCGGGATCGGCGAGCGCGGTCTTATAGCTGGCGGTGGCGGCTTGCTTGGCGGCGAGCGGAGTCGCCGAAACAGCAAGCATGAGGGCGAGGGTAAGCGGGCGGATCATGGCATCGACTCCCTATCTCTTGTCCCGCCATCATAGCGCCTTGGCGGAGCCGTCGCGCGTTTATTTGCATCTCGCGATTTTGATGATAGGTTTCTTCGTGAAACTAAAAATCGGGAGACGGACATGCATGATCTGGTGATTCGCGGCGGCACCGTCGTCGATGGTTCGGGCGGAGCGCCCTTTGTCGCGGACGTCGCGGTCGATGGCGATCGCATCGTCGCGGTCGGCGAGAATCTGGGCGCGGGCCGCGAGGAAATCGACGCCAGCGGCAAGATCGTCACCCCCGGCTTCGTCGACGTCCACACTCATTATGACGGGCAGGCGACGTGGGACGCCGAAATGGCGCCGTCGAGCTGGCACGGCGTCACCACGGTCGTGATGGGCAATTGCGGCGTCGGCTTCGCCCCCGCCAAGCCCGACCGCCACGAATGGCTGATTTCGCTGATGGAAGGCGTCGAGGACATTCCCGGCACCGCGCTCGCCGAGGGCATGAGCTGGGATTGGGAGACTTTCCCCGAATATATGGACGCGCTCGAAAAGCTGCCGCGCACCGTCGACGTCGCGTGCCACGTTCCGCACGGCGCGGTCCGCGCCTATGTTCTGGGCGACCGCGAAAAGCCCGGCGCGATCCCGACCGACGCGGATATCGCCGAAATGTCGCGCATCGTCGAGGAAGGCGTCCGCGCGGGCGCGCTCGGCTTCTCGACCAGCCGCACCGTGCTCCACAAGTCGATCGACGGCGAGCTGGTGCCCGGCACCACCGCGACCGCCGAGGAGCTGATCGCGATCGGCCGCGCGATGGGGCGCGTCGGTTATGGCGTGTTCGAGATGGCGAGCGACATGAAGCGCGAGTGGAACGAGTTCCAGTGGATGGGCGATTTGAGCCGCGAAACCGGTCTGCCGGTGACCTTCGCCGCGCTCCAGTCGATCGCCAAGGAACTGCCGCTCGAGGAACAGATTTCGGAAATGCGCAAGCAGAACGCGACCGGCGCGAACATCGTCGCGCAGATCGCGCTGCGCGGCAATGGCGTGATCATGGCATGGCAGGGGACGGTACATCCGTTCCGCTTCAAGCCCGCGTGGAACGAGATCATCGACCTGCCATGGGACCAGCAGCTCGCGAAGCTGAAAGACCCGGCGTTCAGGAAGCGCATGGTCGAAGAGGCCAATGTCTGGCCCGAAAGCGACATTCTCGACTTCCTGAAGGTCGTCGCCGAGGGTTGGCCGGTTCATTTCGAGATGGACCCCGATTTCAACTATGAGCCGAAGATGGACGAAAGCATCGCGCACCGCGCCGCCGCGGCAGGCGTCTCGCCCGCCGAATATGCCTATGACCTCCTCATGAAGGACGACGGCAAGGGCTTCATCTATTTTCCGATTTTGAACTACCGCGACGGCAACCTCAATTTCCTCGAGGACTTGCAGGCGTCGGACGACACGGTGAACAGCCTCTCCGACGGCGGCGCGCATTGCGGGACGATCTGCGACGCGGCCTCGCCGACCTTCATGCTCCAGCATTGGGTGCGCGACCGCCGGGGCAACCGCATCGCACTCGAGGCAGCGGTGAAGCGCCAGTGCCGCGACACCGCGATACTCTATGGGCTGGAGGATCGCGGCGTGCTCGCGCCGGGCTATCTCGCCGATCTGAACGTCATCGACATGGACGCGATCAAGCTGGGCAAGCCGTGGCTCGCCTTCGACCTTCCCGCGGGCGGCAAGCGGTTGCTGCAAAAGGCCGAGGGCTATGTCGCGACGGTGAAGTCGGGCATCGTGACCTTCAAGGATGGCGAAATGCAGGGGCCGACGCCGGGCGGCGTGATCCGCGGTCCGCAGCGCGTCGAAATGGCGATGGCGGCGGAGTGATCCGCCGCCTCGCGCGTCACCGTGCGAGCAGGTCCGAAGGCAAGGTCGGTTCGCTGACGATCCTCGCCATGCGGCGCCACATCTCGTCGCGGCTGGGCCTGCCCCGCTCGACAAAGGCCCGCGCCATCGTCTCGCCGAGGCCGTAGTTGATCACATAGCTGCGATATTGGTCGGTGAAGCTCACCGACTGTTCGGCGCGTTTCGCCGAGACGAGCAGATATTTCTGCGTCAGCGCCACTGCTGTCGGGCGGTCGATCTGTCCGTCGAGATATTGCTGCGCGATCGTCAGCCGCGCGCCCGACGCGCGCTTGATCGCGGCGAGCAACTGCCAGTAGCGATCGTCGGACGGCACTGCGATCTCGGCGATCGGCATCAGTATGTCGCGCTCGGTGTCGGCCTTGCTGGTTGCAGGGAAGGCGAGATCGATGCCGTAATTGGCGCTGCCCTCGGCGATCAGGCTTTGCGGGCTGTAGAGCGGATAGACGCTGAACTCGGCCCAGCCGCGCTCCTTCACGAGCTTTTCCTCGAGCTTCATGTTGAGGAGGTGGTGTCCCGGATAGCCCTCGTGGCAGCCGAGATCGAGCGCGCGCGACAGGCGGATCGGCAGGTCGGTGTTGACCTGGATCAGGCTGTGATAGCCGCCTTGGTAGTAGTTGTAGCCGCTCCAACTCTTGCCGGTGACGAATTCGAGACGGAAGCTCTCGCCTTCGGGCATCGGGATATGCGCCATGCTGCGCCCGCGGCAGCGCGCGATCGCCGCGTCGAAGGTCTTTTGCAGTCGCTCTTTCGGGATGGTGAAGGCGTCGAGATACGCCTCGACCCGGTCGGCCAGCGCGCCTTCTCCAGGAACGAGCGCCTCGATCTTCGCGAGCTCGCCGTCATAGCTTGCAAGCGGCTGCAGGTGCGGGCGGACGCCGAACAACCGCTCGGCCTCGTCGGCGAAGGCGAAGCGGGTGCCCTGCATCATCTGGAGCCGCGTCTCGGCCGCGCGAAGTTGCGCGCGGAGGAAGGCCGCGCGGCGCCTGGCCATCGGGTCGGCGACGCGCCGCGCCGCCAGATCGACCTCTGCCATCAGTGCGCGCGTCGCCGCGAGCAGCGCGGGCTTGTCGCGCGGTGCGGCTTCGGCCGCCTTCTGCAGTTCGGGCGGTCCGTAATAGGCGTCGATATAGCCGGGCTCGTGCGTCCCGATCTCGAGGCTGAGCCGCAGATAGGATGAAGCGATTTCGTCGAGCGCCTGCGCCGATGCCGCGGTGCGGCGCACGTCGAGCGTCGCGACCCCGGGCTTGGCGGCAGAGTCTTTGGAGCCGGTCGTGGCGCAACCCGACAGGACTGCGGCAGCGGCCAGCGACAGCGAAATCAGTCTGTTCATGGCTGGCTGCCTAGCCGCGGGCTTCGGACGTGTCACGCACATCGCCGTCGGCGGCGATTTCGGCTTCGGAGTCATTTTCGATGGCGTCGTGATGCGCGTGCAGCGGGGCGAAGCGCAGCACCGCAAAACCGATGAGCGCCGCCGCTAGCGAACCCATCAGGATGCCGATCTTCGCTTCCTCGACCAGCAGCGCATCGTCGGGGAAGGCGAGGCCGCCGATGAACAGGCTCATCGTGAAGCCGATGCCGCACAGCATCGCGACGCCATAGATCTGCAGCCAGGTGGCACCCCGCAGCTTGCCCGCGATGCCGAGCTTTACCGAGAGCCAGACGCTGCCGAAAATGCCGATCTGCTTGCCGAGAAACAGGCCGGCAGCGATGCCGAGCGGCAGCGGCGCGAACAGCTGGTCGACGCCGAGGCCGCGGACGTCGACCCCGGCGTTGGCGAAACCGAAAAGCGGCACGATTGCAAAGGCGACCCACGGATGGAGGCCATGTTCGAGGCGGTGTAGCGGCGAGGTCTGGCTGTCGGGCGCGCCGGGCGTGCTTTCGAACGGGATCGCCATCGCTGCGAGGACCCCGGCGATCGTCGCGTGGACGCCCGAGAGCAGCATCGCGTACCAGAGCGCCGCGAACATCAGCAGGTAGAGCGGGAGGCTTTTCACGCCCGACCGATTCATTGCGAACATCAGGGCGAGGATCCCCGCAGCGGTACCGAGCGCGACGAGGTTGATTTTCGCGGTGTAGAAAAGCGCGATGATCGCGACCGCCCCCATATCGTCGACGATCGCGACGGTGACAAGGAACAGCTTGAGCGAGGTCGGCGCGCGCTTGCCGAGCAGCGCGAGCACCCCCATTGCGAAGGCGATGTCGGTCGCGGCGGGGATCGCCCAGCCCTGCGCCAGCCCGGGCTCGCTTCCGGCAAAAGCCATATAGAGCGCGGCGGGCACCACCATACCGGCGGCCGCGGCGATGAACGGCAGGCGCCTGCGATCCCAGCTCGCAAGCCGCCCGTCGACGAACTCGCGCTTGATTTCCAGCCCGACGAGCAGGAAGAATATCGCCATCAACCCGTCGTTGATCCAGAGGTGGACCGTCATCGGGCCCAGCTTGTCGGTCAGTATCGGGCCGGTCACCGCATGAATTGCGTCGTGGTAAAGCGTCGCCAGCGGCGAATTGGCGACAATCATCGCCAAAATGGCGGCGAAAATAAGCAGCATCCCGCCCGCACTTTCGCTCTCGAGAAAATCGCGCAATGCCGAACGGGGCGGAAAACTGCGGGTCATGGGTAAGCTACTTCCTTTGTTCGTCAGCGAATTTGACGGTTAACCGACGGCGGGCGCCCGTCTTTACAAATCCGGCATGTTCACTAGCACTATTGGCATTGATGACATTAGGTCATCGGTGGGGGCGGGGCTAGCACATTGGAGCTGTCGACCGCATGGCTGGAATGGCTGGTGTTGGGAACCGGTCATGAGCTGATGCTCTTTGCGTCGGTCGGCATCCTGCTGATCGGGCTCGACGACCTGTTGTTCGATGCGCTGTGGCTGGCGACGCGCCGCCGGTCGCCGCCGATCCCGAACGCGGCGCCGATCGATGGACGCTTTGCGATCTTCGTGCCTGCCTGGGACGAGGCTGCGGAACTGCCCGCAATGCTGCATCGGACGCTCGCGGCGTGGCGTGGCGAGGATTTCCGCCTCTATGTCGGCTGTTATCCCAACGATGCCGCGACGCTTTTTGCGGTGTCGCTGCTCGTCGTCCGCGATCGGCGGCTGCGTCTGGTTATCAACGACCGCGAGGGACCGACGACAAAGGGCGACAATCTCAACCGGCTCTGGTCGGCGCTGGGCGAGGACGAGCGCGCCGAGCATATGCGCTTCGCGGCCGTCGTTCTTCATGACGCCGAGGATCATGTCCATCCGGACGAACTTGCGCTCTATCGTCGCCACCTCGGCGAGGACGCGATGGTGCAAATTCCCGTTGTCCCCGTGATCAGGCGCAGCGAGCGCTGGATCGGCGGCCATTATGGTGACGAATTTGCCGAGGCGCATGGCAAGGAACTGGCCGTCCGCTCGCGGCTTGGCATGCCGCTGCCGTCGGCGGGTGTCGGATGCGCGCTGAAGCGAAGCGTGCTTGCGCTGTTGGCAATCGAGCGCGGCGGCGAGCCGTTTCGCTGCGACAGCCTGACCGAAGACTATGAGATCGGGATGCTGATCGGCGCCTATGGTCTGGGGACGCGCTTCATCGACGCGGTCGGGTCGGCGGGTGACCGTATCGTATCGCGCGGCGCTTTTCCCGGCGAGATCGAAAAGGCAGTCCGGCAAAAATCGCGCTGGATCGCGGGGATCGCGCTGGCCGGATGGGACCATCTTGGCTGGCAGGGTTCGCGGCGAGAGGCCGCCGCCCTCTCCGGGAACCGCGCCTGGCTTGAACGCTGGATGTTGTGGCGCGATCGCCGCGCGCCGCTCGCCGCGCTCATTCTCCTGGCCGCTTATGTCGGGGCGATCGCGACCGCGCTGGGGCTGGCGGGTCAGCTGCTTCTGGGCTGGGATGCGATCGTTGTCGGCGATGGCATGCGCCTCCTCCTCGCCTTCAACCTGCTGCTGCTCTGCTGGCGGATGGGGATGCGCAGCCACTTTACGGCGCGCTGGTACGGCCTCGGCGAGGCGATGGCATCCGTCCCGCGCGCCTTCGTCGCCAATGTGATCGCGATTCTCGCCGCGCGCCGCGCGGTCACCCTTTACTGGCGGATGCTGCGGTCGGGCGAGGTGGTGTGGGACAAGACCGATCATCCCCGGAGTGAACCCGTTCCCGAGGACGCCTTCGTGCGGAAAGCGGCACGATGATGGCGCGAGGTGTCGACGTGCGCGGCGACGCGCCGGCGCTGCGTTTCCTGCTCCTGTGCGTTGGCGGCTGGATCGCCCTCCGGGTCATGATGGTCTGGAATCCGGCGTTGTCGCTGCCGCCCGATGTCGCGCCCGCGCCATGGACGCCGCCGTCGTCCTTTGCGGCGGGCGGCAGCTTTCCCGCCAGCCCGCCGCCCGCCGCGCCGGCGCGGGCGGCAGCGCCGAAAGGCGTGCGGGCGAACCTCGGTCTTGCGGTGTCGGCTCGCCGCGCGGCGGATCTTGCGGCAAGGGGCGATGAACCCTCCGCGGCCGGTCCGGGCCCCGATCGCCACAGCCTCCGCTTCGCGCTGATCGCACGGCTGCTGCCGCCGCGGCCGGGCGGCGCGGCGCGTTCCGCCGTCGGGTCCGGCGGAGCGCAGTGGTTTCCGTTTTCGCCGGCTGCGCGGGCCGATCCGGGGCTGGGGAAACCCTTCTGGATCCGGCGGCAGCTTTCGGGCTGGTCGCTCGGCGGCTGGCTCTATCTGCGCGAAGGCTCGGGCGCCGCGCCGGGAACCATTGGCGCGGCGAGCCAGCTCGGCGGCAGCCAGGCCGGGTTGCGTCTGGCCTATGGTTTCGGTGACGCCGGCCGCGTGCGCGCCTATGGCCGGGCGACGATTGCCGTACAGCGTCCGGCGCAGCTCGAGGCCGCTTTCGGTGTGGCCCTAGCTCCCTTCGCGCATCTGCCCCTCGACGTGGCGATCGAGCAGCGCGTCGCCGCCGGAAAGGAAGGGCGCAGCGCGCTCGCCGTCATGGCCAGCGGCGGGGTGTCCGACGTGTCGCTGCCCGCGGGATTCCGGCTCGATGCCTATGCGCAGGCGGGAATCGTGGGTGCGCAGCGGCGCGACGGCTTTGCCGACGGGGCTGTCGTGGTCGATCGCCGCCTCGGCCCGGGCGAAGCATCGCTGCGCCTGGGCGCGCTCGCTGCGGCCGCCGTACAACCCGGCGCGTCGCGCGTCGACGTCGGCCCGCGGCTGACGCTCCGCCTTCCGCAAGTGGGTGAGGGCAGCCGCATCGCGCTCGACTGGCGTCAGCGTGTCGCGGGTGACGCGCGCCCCGAAAGCGGCCTCGCGCTGACGCTCGCCGCCGACTTCTGAGCGCCGGAAAAAATAGCCCCCGCAGCCGATTCCCCGCCCCGGAAAAATGCTCTAGGGTCGCGGGACTCGGCGCAATTTCGCGCGCCGTCGAGCTTAAACGGGGCCCATGGATCTCTACCTTCCAGTCGCCAATCTGTCGGTCAACGCGCTGGTGATCATCCTGCTCGGCGGCGGGGTGGGTTTCCTGTCGGGGATGTTCGGCGTCGGCGGCGGTTTCCTGACCACGCCCTTGCTCATCTTTTACGGAATCCCGCCGACCGTCGCGGCTGCCTCCGCCGCGACACAGGTGACCGGCGCGAGCGTTTCCGGCGTTCTGGCGCATCTCGAACGCGGCGGGGTCGACCTGCGTATGGGCGGCGTGCTCGTCGCGGGCGGTCTCATCGGTTCGCTGATCGGCGCCGGGCTTTTCGAGCTGCTGACGGCGTGGGGCCAGATCGATACCGCGATCAACATTCTCTACGTGGCGCTGCTCGGCACCGTCGGGACTTTCATGGGGCGCGAGGCATGGGGGACCTGGCGTGCCGCCCGGGCCGGATTGCCCGCCCCGGCGCGCAAGCGGCGCCATCATCCGATGGTCGCCAACCTGCCGATGCGCTGGCGCTTCTATCGTTCGGGCCTCTACATCTCGCCGCTTGCACCTCTGCTGCTTGGTTTCGTGGGGGGCGTGCTGACGATGCTGCTCGGCGTCGGTGGCGGCTTCATCATGGTCCCCGCGATGCTTTATCTGCTCGGCATGGGAACACAGGTGGTGGTCGGCACATCGCTGTACCAGATCCTGTTCGTGACCATCGCGACCACGATGGTCCATGCGATGACGACCGGCGCGGTCGACATCGTGCTCGCCGGCCTGCTGCTGCTCGGCAGCGTCACCGGGGCGCAGGTCGGCGCGCGCTTCGCGCAAAAGGTGAAACCCGAATATCTGCGGATGGCGCTCGCGGCGATCGTGCTGCTCGTCGCGCTGCGCATGGGGGTCGATCTCTTCATCCGGCCCGAAGAAATCTACACGGTGCAATGATCCGGGGCCGCGCCTTGATGCTGTGGCTCGCCATGCTGCTGACCCCGGCAGCCGCGGCGCACGCCGCCGATCCGCGGCTGGTGCCCGACGTGTCGAGCCGCGCGATCGACATCCAGTACAGCTTCACCGGCGAGGAACTGCTGCTGTTCGGCGCGATCCTCTATCCCGGTCAGCGCTTGCCCGACCAGCGCGCCGACATCGTCGTCGTGCTGAAAGGGCCGGTGCGGCCGATCGTGCTGCGCGAAAAGCGGCGCGTCGCCGGAATCTGGGTCAATGCCAGCAGCATCCGGTTGCGCACCTCGCCCGGTTTCTACGCGATCGGTTCGTCGCGCCCGGTCGACAAGCTGGTCGACGAACGCACGGCGGCGATTTTCGAGCTCGGCCTCGCCAATCTCTCGATGTCGCCGTCGGGATTTTCGGAAGCGAAAAAGCTCGAGCGGTTCGAGGCGGGGCTCATCGACCTCTATCGCCGCGCGGGCCTCTTCGTCGAAAACCCTGCGGCGGTCGAAATCACCGAGGGCGTGCTGTACCGCGCGCGCATTCCCGTGCCGGCGCGCGTTCCGGTCGGCACCTATCGTGCCGAAACCTATCTGATCAGCCGCGGCCGCGTCCTCGCCGTCGCGTCGCGCGACGTCCAGATCCGCAAGGCCGGTTTCGAACGCTTCGTGGCGCTCGCCGCGCAGCGCCACGGATTTCTCTATGGGCTCACTGCCGTGCTTTTGTCTCTGGCGCTCGGCTATGGGGCATCGGCCATTTTTCGCCGCCGTTAGACAAAGCTTTTAGCTCTAAGTTCACGGCCTATTTACCCTCGTCTGCGATAGCCGGGCGCGGGACCATAATTGGCGGGGCGGATACATGGACATGCAGGGCGGCGGATTCAGCGCCGGGGATCTTACGGCGGCGCAGCACGTCCGGCTTGCCGGTGGTGGCGTGGCGGCACCGGTCACGCCGGCAGCCAATCATCATCGCGACGACCTGCTGATCGGCGAAGTCGTCGATATTTCGGGCTCGGCGTCGCGCATCCTGCTCGATTCGACCGCGCTCGGAAATCTGGCATCGTCGAGCGACGCCGCGGTCGCGATGGCCGGGCAGGTCGGCGCGCAGGTCAAGATCCGCGTCGGGAATACCTGGCTGCTCGCCAGCATTCGCGATCAGCAATTGCACGAACGCGGCGAAGGGCTGATCATCGCGACGATCGATTTCCTCGGCGAGGGCGACGAGGAAAAGATCACCGGGCGCATCCACAATTTCCGCCGCGGCGTGACGCGCTACCCGATTCCGGGCAGCCAGTGTTTTGCCGCGACCAGCTACGACCTCAAGCAAATCTATGCGGCCGACGAACGCGCGCACGTCGAAATCGGGACCGTCTATCCGACCAAGGATATTCGCGGCTCGCTCTATGTCGACGCGATGTTGGGCAAGCATTTCGCATTGCTCGGATCGACCGGTACCGGCAAATCCACGAGCGCGGCGCTGATTCTCCACAAGATTTGCGAGCTCGCACCGCAGGGCCATATCGTGATGATCGATCCGCACGGCGAATATTCGGCCGCCTTCAAGGGCACCGGTGCGCTGTTCGACGTCGACAATCTCGCCATGCCCTACTGGCTGATGAATTTCGAGGAACATTGCGAAGTCTTCGTCACCGCGCAGGGCCGCGACCGCCAGGCCGATTGCGACGTGCTCGCGCGCTGCCTGCTCCAGGCGCGCACCAAGAACCGGCTCGCCGAAGGCATGACCAAGATCACCGTCGACTCGCCGATCCCCTACCTGCTCTCCGACCTGCTCAACATCCTCACGAACGAGATGGGCAAGCTCGACAAGGCGACGTCGTCGGCGCCATTCATGCGCATCAAGGGCAAGATCGAGGAGATGCGCGCCGATCCGCGCTATAATTTCATGTTTTCGGGCATGCTCGTCGCCGACACGATGGCGGGCTTCCTCGGCAAGATATTCCGCCTGCCGTCGGATGGCCGGCCGATCTCGATCATCGACGTGTCGGGCGTGCCGTCGGACATCACGGGCGTCGTCGTCGCGGTGCTGTCGCGCCTGACCTTCGACTATGCGATCTGGTCGCGCGGCGAACCGCAGCGCCCGATCCTGCTCGTGTGCGAAGAGGCGCACCGCTACATTCCCTCGAAGGATGTCGGCAGTGGCCAGGCGGTGCGCAAGATCCTCGAACGTATCGCCAAGGAAGGCCGCAAATACGGCGTGTCGCTGGGGCTCATCACGCAGCGCCCGTCCGACCTCGCCGAAGGCGTGCTGTCGCAGTGCGGCACGATCATCTCGATGCGCCTCAACAACGAGCGCGACCAGCATTTCGTGAAGGCGGCGATGCCCGAAGGCGCGCGCGGTTTCATCGACTCGATTCCCGCGCTCAGAAATCGGGAATGCATCGTCTGCGGCGAAGGCGTGTCGATCCCGATCCGCGTCCATCTCGACACCCTCGAGGAGGAAAAGCGTCCGGCGTCGAGCGATCCGCTTTTCTCGAGGCTGTGGCGCGAAACCGGTGGCGAGGCCGAAATCCTCGAACGCGTCGTCAAGCGCTGGCGCAGCCAGGGGCGCTAAGCCCCGTCGCCCACAATCCAGATGTTACCCTGGCGAAGGCCGGGGTCTCGCCGTCGCGTTGTAATACGCTGTTGAGATTCCGGCCTTCGCCGGGATGACGATGCTATGCTTTCGGGGGCTCCCAAAGCTCGACCGGGTTGCCCTCCGGGTCGTGCACGCGCGCGAAACGCCCGACCGCGGGGTCGTCCCATTCATCCTTGGTGATGATCTCGTCGCCCGCTTCGCGGAACGGCGCGAGCACGGCGTCGAGATCGTCGACGCGCAGATTGATCATGTGTTGGCGGTCGGCCGCGAAATAGTCGGTGTCGGCCTTGAAGGGCGCGAATACCAGCGGTCCCGCGGTGACATTCCAGACCCATTGATTGGGCGGCACGCTGTCGTCGGCGCTGCACCCGCCGCCGACGCCGAGCCGCTCGCGATACCAGGCACTCAGCGCCTCGGGATCGCGCGAGCGGAAAAACAATCCCCCGATGCCTTTGACATGTCCCATGTTGGCCTCCCGTGATGATCGGGGCAGCCTAGGCCGAAAGCGTCAGCCTTTCCATTCCCCGCTTTTGCGGAACTCCTCGCGGACCTGGCCCGACTGGTTCAGCCGCGGATCGGTGTAGGTTGGCACCGCAGGGGCAGTCGCCGGTGCCTGCGCGGCCGGCGCCGCTGGCGCCATTGCGCCGGGCAGCGGCGCCGGCGCGACGTCGGGCAGCGGCGCGGCGGGGCCGGCGAGCGCAGGTACGGGACCCGCACCGGGCGCGACGCCCTGACCCTTCAGGATCGCAAGCTGCTGCGCGAGCGGCAGATAGGGGCCGGGCACCGGTTCGCGGCCGAGGTAGGGCGCGCGGAAGGCATCGGGCATCCCCCAGCGGCCGCGCCAGCGGTGAAAGATGTGCGCGCCGACGATATTGGTCATCACCAGGCTCTTGCCCCAGCGCGGCCAGATCGCCTGCGTATGATAATGTGTCGCGAGCCCGACCTTCGGAAAGACATAGCCGCCGAGCGCTGCCGAGGCGATGCGGCTTGCGCGCAGCCAGTTGAGCTTGCTCGGCGCGCGCGCCATTGCGCCGTCGCAGCTGAAGGTGAACTGGCAGACGCCCGCGCGTTGCGATCCCTGGAAGACGACGCCGCAGACAGTGTTGGGAAAGCTCGGGTGGCGCACGCGGTTGATCACCGTCTGCGCGACGCCGCGCATCCCGTCATCGCTCTCCGACGCGGCCTCGTAATAGATCGCGGCGGTGAGGCAATAATGCGCGCGTTCGCGGTCGAGCGCGGTGACGCCGCGGAAGATGTAGGGCTTGGCGGGTGGGCCGACGAAGGCTTCCTCGCGGAGCAGCGCGGGGTCGGCGGGCGGCAGCGCAGCGGCGTCGCCATAGCCGACGCTGTCGGGATTGGGCAGCGTCGGGTCGATCTTCAGCGCGTCCTCATAATCCCCCGCGTTCATGATCGCCCAGCGTTCGGGATCATAGGCGCGAAAGGTCAATGGCACCGAGACGCTATACGGCCCGAAGAATGCCGGGGTGCGAAACTGGCCGCTCGTCAGCAGGAAGGCGAGGCAGGCCATCACCACCACCGATGCGATAGCCGCCCAGAACGCACGCCCCGGCCCCGCCGGCTTTTCCGGTACCGGGTCACGCCACGTCGAGCGGGCCGTGAGGGACAGTTCGGGTTTCATGCGCTTATCAAATTCCATCGCTCCGCCTGTCGCCGATTCGTGCGGACGGAGCGTCAGCCTTCCTTATACGCTGAAACGCCAACAAAATGTTTCATCCTGTCAGGTGCGTTCGAGGAGCGCGATGACGAACAGGATCAGCGCCGCGGTCGAGGCGAAGGTGCGGACATGGTTCCAGCCCGTCCATTCCTTCAGATAGCGCGCCCAGAGCGCCTGCCCCGCGGCGCTCGCCGGATCGCTCGCGTCGAGCGCGTTGTTGCGCGGGACGTTGAAGATCATCGTCACGACGAACATGCCGATGAAATAGATTGCGCCCCCGGCCATGGCCGCACAGGCACCCCGCTCGCTCCAGTGCAGCGCACCGATAATCATGAGCGCGAGGCTCGACAGGCTCGATCCGACGAACAGCGGCATGAACAGCGACCGCTGGATGACGCGATTTATGCTGTTCATGGCCGCGACGCCTGCGGGCACGTCGATGCGCGCAAAGGCGGTCATCGCAAAGGCCGAGAAGGTGAAATAGAGTCCGGCGAGCAGGCCGCATGCGACGATCGAGAACCAGAGGAGGGCGGTGGTCAGAATATCGGCCATGACGGACTCCGGAGCGGGAGGCCAAGGCCCATAGCCTTTTTCGGCAGTCGCGCGAAGGCGGTCGATTGCCATCCCGCCCATTCCCCCTTGCCGACTCACCGCACCACGCCTATATGCGGCCTACTTCTTGACATGGTTAGCCAGTTGGGACGTCGAGGCCGCGGGCCGCGGCGGCTATACCCGCATGGTTTTCCGGTCATCCGGATTGGAACATGGATTTGGTCGATTTCGACGCCCTCAATGCGATTATCGCGCCCGAAGCCGAGGCGATGGGCCTCGCGCTGGTGCGCGTCGCCTTTTTCGGCGGCGACAGCGATCCGACCCTGCAGGTGATGGCCGAACGGCCCGACACGCGCCAGCTGACGATCGACGATTGCGCCGATCTGTCGCGCCGCATCTCGGACCGGCTCGACGCACTCGAAGAGACGGGCAAGGACCCGATCGACGTCGCGTACCGGCTCGAGGTCTCGTCGCCCGGCATCGACCGGCCGCTGACGCGCCGCGCCGACTTCGCCGACTGGGCGGGGCACGAGGCGAAGATCGCGCTGAAAGAGAAGCGCGACGGGCGCCAGCGCTTCAACGGCGAGCTGGTCGGCATCGACGGCGATGTCGTTACGATTTCGGACAAGGAAGGGGCGGAGCACAAGCTGCCGTTCGACGCGATCGACACGGCGAAGCTGGTCCTCACCGACAAATTGATTGCCGCAACCGTCCCGCTCTCGATCGAGGGCGCCGACGAAATGGAAGAAGAAGGACAGGACTGATGGCCACTGCCATTTCCGCCAACAAGGCCGAGCTGCTCGCGATTGCCAACAGCGTCGCCAGCGAGAAGATGATCGACAAGGGCATCGTCATCGAGGCGATCGAGGAAGCGATCCAGCGTGCCGCGCGCGCGCGCTACGGCGCCGAGAACGACATCCGTGCGAAGCTCGATCCGCAGACCGGCGATCTTCGCCTGTGGCGCGTCGTCGAGGTCGTCGAGCAGGTCGAGGATTATTTCAAGCAGGTCGACCTCGCTGCCGGCCAGAAGCTGCAGAAGGACGCGAAGATCGGCGACTTCATCGTCGATCCGCTGCCCGCGGTCGATCTGGGCCGCATCGACGCGCAGTCGGCAAAGCAGGTGATCTTCCAGAAGGTTCGCGAAGCCGACCGCGAGCGCCAGTATGAGGAATTCAAGGACCGCGCCGGCGAGATCATCACCGGCGTCGTGAAGTCGGTCGAATTCGGCCACATCGTCGTCAACCTCGGCCGCGCCGAAGGCGTGATCCGCCGCGACCAGCAGATCCCGCGCGAACTGATGCGCGTCGGCGACCGCGTCCGCGCGCTGATCCTGTCGGTGCGTCGCGAGAACCGCGGCCCGCAGATTTTCCTCAGCCGCGCGCACCCCGACTTCATGAAGAAGCTGTTCGCGCAGGAAGTGCCCGAAATCTACGACGGCATCATCGAGATCAAGGCGGCCGCCCGCGACCCGGGTTCGCGCGCCAAGATCGGCGTCATCAGCTACGACGGCAGCATCGACCCGGTCGGCGCCTGCGTCGGCATGAAGGGCAGCCGCGTCCAGGCGGTCGTCCAGGAAATGCAGGGCGAAAAGATCGACATCATCCCCTGGTCGGAAGACACCGCGACCTTCGTCGTCAACGCGCTTCAGCCCGCAACGGTGCAGCGCGTCGTCATCGACGAGGATGACAGCCGCATCGAAGTCGTCGTTCCCGACGATCAGCTCAGCCTTGCCATCGGCCGCCGCGGCCAGAATGTCCGTCTCGCCAGCCAGCTGACCGGCAGCCAGATCGACATCATGACCGAGGCCGACGCGAGCGAAAAGCGCCAGCGCGAATTCGTCGAACGCTCGACGATGTTCCAGGAAGAACTCGACGTCGACGAAACGCTCGCGCAGCTGCTTGTCGCCGAAGGCTTCGGCGAACTTGAGGAAGTCGCCTATGTCGGCATCGACGAACTGGCGAGCATCGAGGGCTTCGACGAGGAACTGGCGCAGGAACTGCAGAGCCGCGCGGCCGAAGGACTCGAGCGCCGCGAGGAAGCGTCGCGCGCAGAGCGCCGCGAACTCGGCGTCGAGGATGCCCTCGCCGAAATCCCGCACCTGACCGAGGCGATGCTTGTCGTGCTGGGCAAGGCCGGGATCAAGACGCTCGACGATCTCGCCGACCTCGCCACCGACGAACTGATCGCCAAGAAGCGCACCGACAACCGTCGCGGTCCGGCGCGCAGCGAACGCGCCGAGGACAAGGGCGGCGTGCTCGGCGAATATGGCCTCAGCGAAGAGCAGGGCAACGAGATCATCATGGCGGCGCGCGCGCACTGGTTCGACGACGAAGAGTCGGGCGAGCCGGCGGAAGCGGCGCCGCAAGCCGGGGAGGCCGCCGATGCGGACCCCGCGCAATGATCAGCTGACCGAAACCGACCGCGCAAAGGGGCGCGGCCAGCATGTGCCCGAGCGGCGCTGCGTCGTGACCGGTGAGGTTTCGCCGGCGGAGCAGCTCGTGCGCTTGGCGCTTGGCCCTGATGGCAACATTGCCCCCGACGTCCATGGCAAGGCGCCGGGGCGCGGCGCGTGGATCGGCGTCAACCGCGCCGACCTCGAGGCGAGCCAGGTGAAGGGCAAGCTGAAAGGCGGACTCGCGCGTGCGCTCCACGAAGGCAATTTTGCCATTCCCGACGATCTCGGTGCGCGCATCGAGGCGCAGCTGACGCGCGCGACGCTTGACCGGCTGGGACTGGAATCGCGCGCGGGCACGCTGATCAGCGGCAACGACAAGATCGAACAGGCGGCTCGTCGCGGGCAGGTCCGCCTGCTCCTTCATGCGAGCGATGCGGGCGAGGACGGGCGCAAGAAACTGGCGCAGGCGTGGCGCGTCGGCGAGGACGACGAAGGCTCGGGCCGCGAGGGTCAAGTCTTGCCGGTGGACCGCGGCACCCTATCTATGGCATTGGGGCGCGAGAACGCGGTGCACTTGGCGATTGTCGACGCCCGCGCCGCCGACCGGGTGCTGGCGCATTTGAGCCGCTGGCAGTTTTTTACCGGATGGAGTAGGGACGCGGCCAATCGCGTTTCGAGCACGGATTCCCGCACGTCGGGAACAGGGGATACGTCCGCGGCTTCCGCCGCTTCGGACGCGTTTTGAAGGAATGATGGTTTTCGATGAGTGACGAACAGGACAAGCCGACCCTTAGCCGCAAGCCGCTCGGGCTGAAGCGGACGGTCGAGGCCGGACAGGTACAGCAGCAATTCAGCCACGGCCGCCGCAACACGGTGGTGGTCGAGGTGAAGCGCCGCCGCGTGCTCGGCCGTCCGGGCGAAACCACGCCGGCACCCGAGGTCGAAGAGGTCCAGGCCGCTCCCGCGCCTGCGCCGGCTCCCGCGCCTGCGCCCGCTCCGAAGCCCGCCCCGCCGAAGCCCGCCGCCGACAGCCTGATGACGCGTCAGGAACGTCAGGCGCAGTTGCTGCGCGAAGCCGAGGAAGCGCGCATGAACGCGCTCGAGGAAAATCGCCGCCGCGACGAAGCCGCGCGCGTCCGCGCTGCCGAGGAGGAAAAGGCCCGCGCCGAAGCGCGTCAGGAACAGGCCGCCGCCAAGGCTGCCGAGCCTGCACCGACGCCCGCACCGGCTGCACCCGAACCCGTCGCCGAAGCGCCCGCCGCTGCCGCCGAGCCGCAGGCCGGCGCCGCCGCGCCGCGCCCCGCAGCGACGACCAGCGCCGCCCCGGCGCCGCGCCGTTTCACGCCGGTCGAGGCGCCGAAGCGCCCCGAACCGAAGCGTCCGGAGCCCAAGACGAACCGCGGCACCGACAATCGCCGCCAGTCGGGCAAGCTGACCGTCACGCGCGCGCTCAACGAGGACGAGGGCGCGCGTGCGCGCAGCCTCGCAGCGCTGAAGCGCGCCCGCGAAAAGGAAAAGCGCTCGCACATGACCTCGTCGGGTCCGCGCGAGAAGCAGATCCGCGAAGTCGTCGTGCCCGAGAGCATCACGGTGCAGGAACTCGCGAACCGCATGGCCGAAAAGGGCAGCGACCTCGTCAAGGCGCTGTTCAAGATGGGCATGCCGGTCACCATCAACCAGGCGATCGATCAGGACACCGCCGAACTGCTCGTCACCGAGTTCGGGCACGAGATCAAGCGTGTCAGCGAAGGCGACATCGACATCCGCCACGACGAGGATGTCGACGACGCGGCGGCATTGAAGCCGCGCGCGCCGGTCGTGACGATCATGGGTCACGTCGACCATGGCAAGACCAGCCTGCTCGACGCACTGCGCGGCGCCAATGTGCAGGCGGGCGAAGCCGGCGGCATCACCCAGCATATCGGCGCTTATCAGGTGAAGGCGAAGGACGGCAGCGTCATCACCTTCCTCGATACGCCGGGCCACGAGGCCTTTACCGAGATGCGCCAGCGCGGTGCCAATGTCACCGACATCGTCATCCTCGTGGTGGCGGCCGACGACGGGCTGAAGCCGCAGTCGATCGAGGCGATCAACCATGCGAAGGCGGCCGGCGTGCCGATCATCGTCGCGATCAACAAGGTCGACAAGGAAGGCGCCAATCCGCAGCGCGTCCGCGAACGCCTGCTCGAACATGAGCTGGTGGTCGAGGAAATGGGCGGCGACGTCCAGAATGTCGAAGTCTCGGCGCTCAAGAAGACCGGTCTCGACAAGCTGCTCGACGCGATCGCGCTGCAGGCCGAGATCATGGAACTCAAGGCGAACCCCGACCGCGCCGCCGAAGGCACGGTGATCGAAGCGAAGCTCGACAAGGGCCGCGGCCCCGTCGCGACGATCCTCGTGCGTCGTGGTACCTTGAAGGTCGGCGACATCTTCGTCTGTGGCGCCGAAAGCGGTCGCGTGCGAGCGCTCGTCGACGACCATGGCAAGCAGATCAAGCAGGCAACGCCGTCGATGCCGGTCGAGGTGCTCGGTCTCGGCGGTGTGCCGATGGCCGGCGACACGCTGACGGTCGTCGAGAATGAGGCGCGCGCCCGCGAGGTCGCGGCCTATCGCCAGGAACAGGCGACCCGCAAGCGCACCGAACAGGCGCCGGTCAGCCTCGAAGGCATGTTCTCGGCGCTCGCCGACAAGGCGAACGTCATCGAATATCCGGTCATCGTCAAAGGCGATGTGCAGGGCAGCGTCGAGGCGATCGTCAATGCGCTGAACAAGCTGTCG
>Ga0209676_1001610_pt1 | contig 20001 bp, 18 predicted proteins | sample AraplaCvi_mLB_r2_FD_184282 | JGI IMG/M metagenome (GOLD analysis project Ga0209676, IMG submission 184282) | Arabidopsis root microbial communities from North Carolina, USA - plate scrape MF_Cvi_mLB_r2 (SPAdes) (version 2) | ecosystem: Host-associated > Plants > Roots > Endosphere | place: USA...
CAGGTGCACTTAACCAAGCCGTGAAAGCAGTGGCCATTGCACGCGGATTTGTAGCGCCAAGTGGCACAGATTTAATTTGCGCACCGGCGTTTGCCGATATTTTAATTGCTGGTGAGGAACGTACAGCCTTAAAGCTTCTTGTGGAAAAACGTATTCGATAAAAAAGTAATTGAAGTAAAATGCCTTGCACATAATAAGCTGCAAGGCATTTTTGCGTTTATATAGACAATAAGGATATCAGGAAGAGAATCCCACATGCTCTACATACAAACATGTTAAATGTCACTTGAAATCAGCACATTAATTTTTTAAACTAAATTGATTTGAAAATTACAACTTTATGAACGCCATTTTCAGTCAAAGGTCTGAATTTCGCTGAAATCGCGTAATAACAATAGTGCAGACCGTTTCTTCGTGTTAAACTTATGAAGGAAAAATAATAGTATATACATTGGATCTAAGGAGTTGTTGACATGTTACATCAGCTTTCATGGAAAGTCGGTGGGCAACAAGGTGAAGGGATTGAAAGTACAGGGGAAATTTTCTCAATGGCAATGAATCGTTTAGGTTACTTCCTATACGGTTATCGTCATTTCTCTTCTCGAATTAAAGGTGGCCATACGAATAATAAAATTACAGTTCGTCCAACAGAAGTACGTTCAATTGCGGATGATTTAGATATTTTAGTAGCGTTCGACCAAGAAACAATCGACGTCAATTATAAAGAGTTAACAGAAAAAGGCATTATTTTAGCAGATGCAAAATTTGATCCAGTGAAGCCAGAAGATTCAAAAGCACCATTATTTGCGGTACCTTTTACAGAAGTGGCTGCAGAGCTTGGCACTTCGTTGATGAAAAATATGGTGGCAATCGGGGCAACAGCTTCATTGCTAAATTTAGAGGACGAAGTGTTCCAAAATGTTGTAGATGATATATTTGGCAGAAAAGGTGAAGAAGTTGTTCAGAAAAACATGGAAGCCATTACACGCGGCCGTGAATTAATGAATGAGCTTTTAGGCGATCGTGTAGGTGAATGGGCTTTAGCACCAGCAGATGGTAAACGCCGTATGTTCATGATTGGGAACGATGCAATAGCACTTGGTGCACTTGCAGCTGGGACACGCTTAATGGCAGCTTACCCAATTACACCAGCTTCTGAGATTATGGAATACCTTATAAAAAAATTACCGAATTTCGGTGGTACGGTTATTCAAACAGAAGACGAAATTGCTGCAGCGACAATGGCAATTGGGGCAAACTTTGGTGGTGTTCGTGCCTTTACAGCTTCAGCTGGTCCTGGTCTTTCATTAATGATGGAAGCAATTGGTCTTTCAGGTATGACAGAGCAGCCACTAGTAGTTGTTGACACACAACGTGGTGGTCCATCAACAGGGTTACCAACAAAACAAGAGCAATCAGATTTAATGGCGATGTTATATGGTACGCATGGTGAAATTCCTAAAGTGGTGATTGCACCTTCTACAATGGAGGAAGCATTCTTTGACACAATACAAGCGTTTAACATTGCGGAGGAATTACAATTACCAGTTATTTTAATGACTGACTTACAATTATCTCTAGGAAAACAATCTGTAGAGCCATTCGATTATAATAAAATTGAAATTCGCCGCGGTAAAATTGTTACTGACGACATTGAAGAAGCAGCTGATAAAGCATACTTCAAACGTTATGAGAATACAGAAGACGGTATTTCACCGCGTGTGCTGCCGGGTACATTAAACGGTATTCACCATGTAACGGGGGTTGAGCACGATGAAACAGGTAAGCCATCTGAAGCAACTGGTAACCGTCAAGTACAAATGGATAAACGTTTCCGTAAGCTAGCGGCATTGAAATTTGATAATCCGGTATTTTCAAATGCGCCACATGAAGAAGCGGATATTTTATTAGTCGGCTTTAACTCAACACGTGGAGCTATTGAAGAAGTACAAGAACGATTAAATGCTCAAGGTATGAAAGTGAATCATGCACATATTCGTTTAATTCATCCATTCCCAACTGCTGAAGTTGCACCACTTGTAGCAAAAGCGAAAAAAGTAATCGTTGTAGAAAATAACTACACAGGTCAATTAGCAAATATTATGAAGATGAATATTGGTGGTCACGATAAAATCGAGACGATCACAAAATATAATGGTACACCATTCTTGCCAGGTGAATTAGAAAATCGTGTGAAGGAGTTGACTCGCTAATGGCAACATTTAAGGATTTTCGTAATACAGTGAAACCAAACTGGTGCCCAGGCTGTGGTGACTTCTCTGTACAAGCAGCGATTCAGCGCGCCGCTGCTAACGTTGGTATCGAACCAAACGAACTAGCAGTTATTTCTGGGATCGGCTGTTCTGGTCGTATTTCAGGTTACATTAATTCTTACGGTTTCCACGGTATTCATGGCCGTGCATTACCAATTGCACAAGGTTTGAAAATGGCTAACCGCGATTTAAACGTTATTGCTTCTGGCGGTGACGGAGATGGCTTTGCGATTGGTATGGGTCATACAATCCATTCCATCCGTCGCAATATTGACATCACATACGTTGTTATGGATAACCAAATTTATGGTTTAACAAAGGGGCAAACATCTCCACGTTCTGCTGCAGGATTTATTACAAAATCTACGCCAGGTGGTGCGATTGAACCTTCACTAAAACCGTTAGAAGTCGCTTTAACTAGTGGAGCTACATTTGTGGCACAAGGCTTCTCAACAGATATTAAAGAGTTAACAGCTTTAATTGAAGCGGGCATTAATCATAAAGGCTTCTCATTCATCAACGTATTCTCACCATGTGTTACGTATAACAAAGTGAATACGTATGATTGGTTTAAAGAAAACTTAACGAAGCTTGCTGATATCGAGGGCTATGACAATGCTGACCGTGCTATGGCAATGCGTACAGTGATGGAGCATGAAGGTTTAGTAACAGGTATTATTTATCAAGATACGGAAACAGCATCATATCAAGAAAAAGTACCAGGCTACTCAGAGCTACCATTAACAGATATTGATATTAATATGAGCGAAAATGATTTTAATAAATTAGTGAAAGAATTTATGTAAATCAATTTTTATACAACATGATAAAAAGCATTTGGGATGTCCTCATTCCAAATGCTTTTTATGTTTTTGAAAGACTGTTATGTTAATGAAATTAAGATGTTAAAACATTTTTCTTGCAGTCACTACGTTAGCACTACGCTTTCGCATATAAGAAGCGTAGTGCTGAAATTTGAGTTTTATCATGATAAATGAGTAGATTCATGTTATGTGAAGTGGTTGATTGGAGTGGAGACTGAGTGACTCCTTGGGGATTAGCGTCACAGATGTGACCCTGGAGCGAGCATCGCGAGTGAAGCGGCTCATCGGACGCCCCCAGGAAAGCGCTCAGTCGGAACGGAAATCAACCCCTCGCTTTGCCGAAGCTATACTCTATCATTGATGTTCCACAAAAAATTTTCGCTATCCTTATAAATTCCTTATAATCATTTTCTACACTATAGTCATCGAAAGGGTGATGACTAACTATGGAAGATATTATTTTACAAACAGAAAATCTTAGTAAAAGCTATAAGGGACAAAAAATTGTAGAGGATCTGTCGTTAACGATAACTCGCAATACTGTTTATGGTTTACTCGGTCCAAACGGTGCAGGGAAATCAACAACGTTAAAGATGATTACGGGGATGCTGCGTCCAAATTCAGGGAAGATACTTTTTAATGGACGTGAATGGAATCGCAATGATTTAAAAGACATGGGTGTATTAATTGAAACACCACCGCTTTATGAAAATTTAACGGCAAGAGAAAATCTTAAGGTTCGAACGATTGCCCTCGGATTGCCGCAGTCACGTATTGACGAAGTATTAAGAATCGTAGACTTGACCAATACAGGAAAAAAACGAGCAGGACAGTTTTCGTTAGGGATGAAACAACGTCTAGGAATAGCTATTGCGCTATTAAACTATCCGAAGCTTTTAATTCTTGATGAGCCGACAAATGGTCTCGATCCTATCGGCATTCAAGAACTTCGAAAGCTGATTCGATCTTTCCCTGAGCAAGGGATTACAGTCATTTTATCTAGCCACATCCTGTCAGAGGTAGAGCAGGTTGTTGATGAAATTGGCATCATTGCAGGAGGGAAATTAGGTTATCAGGGAGTTGCCCCACAAGGTCAGGAATTAGAATCATTATTTATGCAAGTAGTGTCTGCTCATAGAAAGGTAGGCATGTAACATGATTTCAATTATGAATGCTGAAAGATTAAAATGGAAAAAGACTTTTATTGTTAAATTAGTTTGGCTAGCACCCATAGTGGCGATAGTACTAACTGCATTATTAATGGGAGGAAGCTTTTTTCAAAAGGGTGCTTATAATTGGTGGTATACAATGCTCTTACCAGGTGCTCTGACGATATGTTGTGCAATAGTGGTGGAAAAAGATGCTAAATTGAAATATCATAGTATACTCGCAATGCCGATTGATCTGAAGAAGATTTGGTATGGCAAAATACTTGCATGTAGTGCCTGGTTGTTATTAATTACACTTATTTTCTTTGCAGGGATTACTGCTGGTGGAATACTTTTTGGCAATAGCTTTTCTTTCATTAATAGTCTTACGGGTAGTTTATTAATTTTTGTAACGTTTTTATGGCAAATTCCACTTTGTTTATTCCTTGCAGCAAGTTTAGGAACTTATACGGCTATTTTTATAAATTTAGTCGGTAATATTGCTGGTATGATTGCGTTTTCAAATGGGGATTTTTGGTATAGTGTTCCTTACGCCATTACAGCAAGACTAATATGTCCAACATTAGAGATTTTACCAAATGGTTTGCCAGTGCCTGAAGGTAGCCCGTTATTAAGCATGTCGGTTATGGTTCCAGGTATATTAATTGCTTTAACATGGTTTGCATTAATTAGCTTCCTTACTGCACGTTGGTTTCAAAAAAGGGAGGCGAAATAGTTCATGGTAATGTTAAGATTACTGAGAGCAGAGTTTCTTAAAGTAAAAAGAACGCCATTTTTACTAATTCATCTCCTTGTACCGATTATTATTTCTGGGCTGTTTTTAGCGTACTATTCATATTCACCATGGAATTTTGCTTGGAAAATATCCGGTTATTTTCAGGCTCTTTCGTGTGGGTTTCCAATTATTATTGGATTAGTTTGTGCAATGGCAGCGGAGCAAGAAGCAAATGCAGGGCATTTTCAGGGGATGCTAACAGCTACTAAAACAAAAATAGTGTCCTATTTAAGCAAGTTGCTACTGTTATTGTTATTTAGTTTTGGAGCAATATTACTGTCCTTCGGTATTTTTAGTGTTGGTTTTATTGAACTTTTGCATGAAGATACTTTTGGTTATCAATTTTATTATATAGCTGGATGTATTTTATTTGTAAGCTTTGCATTTTTATATATTTTACATTTTTTTGTTAGTCTTCATTTTGGTAAAGGTGCCTCCATCGGATTAGGTATTGTGGGATCACTAATAGTAGCCTTATTACTCACAGGATTAGGTGATGGCATTTGGTCATTTATACCTTATGGTTGGGGTGGTCACTTTGTTTCATTATGGACAATGAAAGCGTCAGGGGTTGACTTATCGACGGTGGAAATAGGACTACAGGAAGGTATTATTGCTTCAGTATGCGGAACATTGTTCGCATTAGTCCTTTCTTGTTTATGGTTTTGGAAATGGGAAGGAAGAAAGTCTGGGAATTAGGGTATGAAAAAATGATGAGGGTAGAAATATGGCAAAAATATTAGCAGTAGATGATGAAAAAGATATTTTAATATTGATAAAAAATGCATTACTAAAAGACGAGCATTTAGTAACGGCAGTCTCTGATGCGACAGAAGTAAGTAAAATGGATCTTGGTGCCTTCGATTTAATTTTACTGGATGTGATGATGCCTGAAATAGATGGATTTACTCTATGTGGCCAAATACGTCATGCTGTAGATTGTCCCATCCTTTTTTTAACGGCTAAATCATTGGAGGAAGATCTAATGTATGGTCTTGGTCTTGGCGCTGATGATTATATTATCAAGCCGTTTGGAATTGGAGAGTTACGTGCAAGAGTGAATGCACATTTGAGACGCGAAAAAAGAGAAAGACGTAGCATCCTTTTTGTAGATAACATTCACTTCAATCTGTCTGGCAAAGAGTTGTTTATAAATGAGGAAAAGGTAATGCTGACAAAAAGCGAATATGAAATATGTGAATTTCTAGCTCGAAGTCGAGGACAGGTATTTTCGAAGGAAAAGATTTATGAAACTATTTTTGGGTTTGATGGGAAGAGTGACAGTACTGCCATTACTGAGCATATTAAAAATATTCGTTCAAAGCTACATACCTTTAATGTTGACGCCATTGACACTGTTTGGGGGATTGGATATAAGTGGAGACAATGAGGCCTAATAAAGGAACACGTTTACATACTTTTTTTCTTCGATATCTCTTTTTCCTATGTATCGGCACTATTCTATTAGTAGTACTACTGTTTAGTATATTTTTATTTGCTTTTTCTGCCAATATCGTATTGCCCGCAAATTATGCAGAAACTCAGATTTCATTATCAAAGGATCGCATTACGTCTAGTAGTTCGGTTACAGCTGATATTATTCCAGACCTTGTTGACTACGCGGTTTTTTCTAAAGATGGACAATTTTTTACAGGGAGTCTTTCAGAAAAGGAAGCTATTAAGGTATGGAATGTAATAAAAAAAGGGAAAACTTCGAATGGTTCCCAATTTTACTCGTTTATAGAGCGAGAAAATGAGATTTGTATATTACGATATCAATTAGTACCCCAGTATCGTTCAGAATTTTTAAGAAAACATTTGCCTAATCCGCAACTATTAGAATTCCTATTGTTTATTATAGGGATAGTAACATATGCAACTGTGCTTGCTATCCATTTTGGCAGAAGTTTAAAGAAAAAAATGTTTGGCTTGCAGGAAGCGATTGAAAAAATACAAAATCAAAATTTGGATTTTACGATAAACCCTTCTGGAATCCGTGAAGTAGATGAAATATCAAATTCTCTTGAGCAGATGAGAGAGGCCTTAAACAGCTCCTTAAAACAGCAATGGGAATCAGAACAGACGCGTAGAGAACAAATATCTGCTCTTGCTCATGATCTGAAAACACCTCTTACGATTATTCGAGGGAATGCAGAGCTACTACAAGATACTGATCAAGATGATATTCAAAAAGAATATAATAATTATATTTTGAAAAATACAATAGAAATAGAAAAATTCACGAAAGAGTTGATTGATTTATCGAAAATGAAAAATAATATTTCTCGTGAAAAAACGAATGTTAAAACGGATGTATTTATGACAGAAGTAGAGCATCAAACGAGGGCTCTTTCGTTGGAAAAAAAGATTCAAGTGGATGTTCAAAAGGAAATGCTTCCCGCACTTATATGGATCGATGAAGAGCAGTTCTATCGAGCGATGATAAATATTATTGCCAATGCGGTAGAGCACACACCTGAAAATGGCAAGGTAACATTAACTGTGCAAGGTGCTGCTGATGTTATTCAATTTACCGTTACCGACAGCGGCTGTGGATTTACTCCGAAGGATTTAAATGAAGCTACCAAACAGTTTTACCGTGGAGACCCAAGCAGAAATGCAGGAAATCATCATGGGATGGGGCTTTATATTGCCCAATCAATTGTTCAGAGTCATAGTGGAACACTGCAAATTGATAATGATTTAGCAGCAGGTGGAGGAAAAGTGAATATAACAATCCCAATCAATTTCACCTTGACGTAACTGCTTTACTGTCACTTTGCTTTCGGAAAGATCAAAATTATTCAAAATGTGGGTAATTATTTTTCTGATAGAAGGATTCTTTTGTTTAAGCCTATTTTGGTACGGAGCGGAAATCAACTCCACGCTATAATGGTGAGCTTAATTAATAAATATCTTGAGAAAAGAATGATTTTGGCAAATTTGCTAATATCATTTTTTTTGTTTTTGGAAAAAGGAAGAAATGGGGAGCGCGGTCAGGCAATAATATTCTAAAAAATGCTACAATAAAAGAAAAAAGAAGAGGCGATGATGCACGTGGATAACGTCATTGATTTTATTGCAAAGAAAAGAGAGCGCGAAGAAAGGCAGCGCGCGCAGGATTTAGAAAAGTATGTTGCGACACAATGTAATTTCCATCAACCAGAAAACATTGATGCACTTGTTGAAGGGAAAATGATTGAAGTCAAAGATCATACGTTGTTTTTAGGTTTTCTCTCAATATTAAAAGATGAAAAAATTGATCCACTTGATATTTTTCAAGACGTATTTACATTAGAACCTTCCCGCTTTGAAATGTCCTACAATATGAGATGGTGGTCAGTCGTGCAGCTTGCATTTACATTTTTAACAATTTTAAAGGAAAACGAGCCACATACATATGCAGATTTTCTTGGTTTATAAAAATCATCTAGAGTGTGTGCACGTCTTGCAAAGCTACATTAACGTGCGCATACAAAACTAGATTCCTTCTTACTCCCTCTAAAACTTTTACTTTCCCCATAGATAAATTATTGTTCATAGATTTTCATAATTCCTTCATAATTTTTACTAAATATTTTATTGTCCTCCATACTTGCTTAATGTTTGTTTCTTAATATAACTGTTGTAAGGCAAATGAAAACAAACAAAAACAAATGGAGGTTCCAACTCATGACGATTCAAAAGATGTGGAAGAAAGGGCTAATTGGAGCATTAGCAATTTCAATGTTGGCTGCTTGTTCGGACGGCTCATCTAGTACTAATGAAGTGAACAGTGATTTGTCACTTGAAGAGGTTACGAAAAAAGCAAAAGAAGAAGGCACTGTAAATTCTGTTGGTATGCCAGATACGTGGGCTAACTGGGTGGAGACTTGGGATGAGCTTGGGACTGAATATAGCCTTAAGCACAAGGATTCAGATATGTCGAGTGCTGAAGAGCTAGCAAAGTTTGAGGCAGAAAAGGATGATGCCACTGCTGATATTGGTGACGTTGGAATTGCCTTTGGACCAATTGCCAAGGACAAAGGTTTAACATTACCGTACAAAACATCTTATTGGGATGAAATACCTGATTGGGCAAAGGATGATGAAGGCCATTGGATCGTCGGTTACACGGGAACAATTTCATTTTTAACTGATAAAAACAACGTTAAAAACGCCCCAAAATCTTGGGAGGACATTAAAAACGGAGATTACACTGTCAGCATTGGTGATGCTTTAACAGCGAATCAAGCACAGTTTGCTATTTTAGCAGCTGCTATGGCATTTGGTGGCGATGAATTGAATATCCAACCAGGAATAGACTTTTTTGCAGACTTAGCAAAACAAGGGCGTTTAAAAGGGGATCCAACTGTAGCGAATTTAGAAAAAGGTGAAATGGACGTAGCCATCCTATGGGATTTTAATTCACTTGGCTATCGACACCAAATTGATGAGAAACGTTTTGATGTTGTCATTCCATCAGAAGGATCTGTAACATCAGGCTATGCAACGATCATTAATAAATACGCCAAAAATCCTCATGCAGCAATGCTTGCTCGTGAATATATTTTATCTGATGCAGGGCAAGAAAACTTAGCGAAGGGTTATGCTCGTCCAATTCGCGACAAAGTTCAATTGTCTCAAGATGTTCAAAAACTATTATTACCTGCGGATATGTACAAAAATGCACAGCCAGTAAAAGACCAAAAGAAATGGGAAGAAACAACAAAGCAAATTCCACAACTCTATCAAGAGCAGGTATTAATTCATGGGAAATAAAAAAGTTGTTTTAATTGTCATAGATGCACTTCGCTTTGATACTGCCTGTACTCATATGGGATTTATGCACCATTTAGTTGAACGTAAGATTGCAGCACGATACAAGATTTGTTCAGAAGTCCCGTCTCTATCAAGGCCTTTATATGAAACAATTTTAACGGGGACACCCCCCATTGTACATGGGGTAACGAGCAATATGACTGTACGTTTATCTACGCAAAATAGTCTGTTTCATGTAGCGAAAGACAACGGTTTGTCTACAGCAGCAGCTGCCTATTATTGGGTAAGTGAACTATACAACCGTGCACCATTTGTGCATATGGGGGACAGGCTACAATTAGATACGCAATTACCGATTGAGAATGGCTTGTTCTACTTTGAGGATCACTATCCAGACAGTCATTTATTTGCTGATGCTGCATGGCTAATGGATCAAAAGCAACCAGATTTCTTATATATTCATCCGATGAATGTGGACGATGATGGTCATAAATTTACAGCTGACTCGTCACAATATCGAAATCGTGTTTTAGCGGTGGATGCATTATTATCTCTATTTATTCCAAAATGTCTTGCGCAGGGCTATGAAGTTATTGTGACGGCAGATCATGGGATGACAAGTGATGGTAATCATGGAGGCACAACAGCTGAAGATCGCCATGTCCCAATGTTTGTTATTTCGAATCTCGTTAAAGCAGGCATTAAGGATGAGATTGTCTCACAGTTACAAATTGCTCCGCTGTGTTGTCATTTATTGAATATCGAACCTTCTGATGAAATGGTTCCGCTGTTATTAGAAGGGATGAATTCTTTAAAAAAGGATTAATTATTATTATTTAATCAGGCGTGTAATTGGCTCATCACTAAGGGTTGGGGATAACATTTTAAAACGTATACCATGTATTAGTTGATTGGGGTGGAGGCTGGGCGATTCCTTGGGGTCAGATCACAGCATCACAGATGAGACCCTGGAGCGAGCAAATAGGGGAATGAAGGCTAAAAGCGTCATATCCTGTGATAACGCCTTCGTGACCAACATCCTGCTGTTGCTGTCGCTACGTTAGCACCGCTTTCGCGCAAAAAACATCTGTTGCCTCAAGCGGCTCATCGGACGCCCCCAGGAAGCTTTGATCTGTGCGAAAGCGAAGCGTCAGCAACAAATGTTTTAACTGTGCGAAAGCGAAGCGTCAGCAACAAATGTTTTAACTGTGCGAAAGCGAAGCGTCAGCAACAAAGCGCCCAGCCAGAGCGGAAATTAACCACTCGTTATGATGATGAGCCTTCTAATTAATAAAAATGATTATGATTAATCTAAATAGTCGCTATTAAATAAAGAAAGAAGTGATTGTTTTGATTTCGAAGCGGCAAACAGTTGCCTGGCTTTCTCCTTTTCTAGTACTTGTCTTGTTATTTTTCTTAGTACCGTTACTGTATATGCTAATCACAAGCTTTCAAAATAACGATGGTTTTACATTTGCACAATATCGATCGGTACTAACGAATGATTACATTTTACAAGGCTTTCAAAATAGTATTACACTGTCCGTTATTTCGGCAGTCATTGCCTTAATCGTTACTTTATTTGCAGTTTTTGCGATGATGAGATTTTCTGAGCCAGTGCGTGAGAAAATTTTAATACTAACAAATTTAACATCAAATTTTTCAGGTATTCCGTTAGCATTTGCGTTTATCGTATTACTTGGCAATAGCGGGCTTTTCACATTGCTATTTGATAAATGGGGGATCAGCGTATTATCGTCATTTTCTCTTTATAGCTGGGGTGGCTTGCTACTTATTTACATTTACTTCCAGTTGCCGTTAGCATTAATGCTTTTATACCCAATTTATGATGGGATTCAGCAACAATGGAAGGAAGCAGCCGCACTACTTGGCGCTTCTACTTTGCAGTTTTGGGTGAAAATTGGGATCCCTGTTATGCTTCCAGGGATTGTTGGAACATTTAGCGTATTGTTTGCCAATGCAATGGGGGCTTATGCCTCTGCCTACGCACTAACTAGCAGTAATTATAATTTAGTGGCCATTCGTATTGGCTCTCTAATTAAGGGAGATATTTTTGCTCAGCCAGAACTGGCAAGTGCAATTGCAGTATTGCTAGCGGTTACGATGGTGACTGCGATGTTATTAAGCGAATGGAGCATCTCAAAAACAAGGAGGAAGATATAGTGAAAAAAAGAGGCTTTGCTGATTTATTTTTCCTCCTGTTAATGGCGTATTTAGTGTTGCCGGTTGTTGCAACAATGTTTTATGCCTTTGCGACGAAATGGAATAAGACCATTTTGCCAGAAGGTTTAACATTTAAATGGCTTGCTACATTATTTCAGGATGCAGAATTTATACAGGCGTTTGGACGTTCTGTTTTATTGTCGAGTGGGGCTGTAGTAGTTGCATTGCTCGTGATCGTACCGGCTATTTTTGTGATCGTGTTGTATTTTCCGAAATACGAAAAATGGATTCAGATGGCTGTTGTGATGGTGTATTCATTTCCAGGAATTATTTTAGCAGTTGGGCTCATTCGTGTTTACAGCAAATTTGGTGTGCCAATGATTCTCGTAGTTTTAGGGGCATATGTTATCGGTATCCTACCATACATTTATCAGGGGACACGCAATAGTTTACGGAATATAGATGCACGGCAGCTTTTAGATGCAGCGCAATTACTGGGAGCATCGAAATTACAGGCATTTACTAAAATATTATTGCCTACAGTATACCCAGGCTTATTTGCAGGTGCATTATTATCGTTTTCCGTACTTTTTGGAGAATTTGTACTGATTAATATTGTTGTCGGTTCTCGCTTTGAAACGGTGCAAATTTATTTAATGAAGAAGCTTAGTGTAAGTGGACATATTGCTAGTGCGGTTGTCTTTATTTATATCGTTCTTATGGGCTTATTAACGTTCGCTATTGCAACATTAACGAAACGATCGAAAGGTGCTACAAATCTATGAGTTATATTGTGATTGAAGGACTTCATAAAAAATATGGATCAACGACTGTTTTATCAAATATAGATATGAAGATTGATAAAGGTGAATTTATAACTCTTTTAGGTCCAAGTGGCTGTGGTAAGAGTACCATTTTACGAATTTTAGCGGGCTTAACAGATGCATCAGCCGGAAAAATTATCATTGAAGGTAAGGATATGATTGGTGTTCAACCAAAGGATCGTCAAGTGGGTATGGTGTTTCAATCATATGCACTATTCCCGAATATGACGGTGAAAGAAAATGTAGCCTTTGGTTTACGTATGCAAAAAGTAAATACTGCAGAAGTTGATCAACGTGTTCAAGAAATGCTTGTGATTGTGCATTTAAGTGAAAAAGCTAACGCATATCCAAAAGAATTATCTGGCGGTCAACAGCAACGTGTTGCCCTTGCTCGAGCTTTAATTGTACGTCCGAAGGTATTGTTGTTAGATGAGCCTCTCAGTGCGCTAGATGCCCAAATACGTCAGAAGCTTCAAGCAGACTTACGAGCTATCCAGCAAAAGCTTGGCATTACGATGATTTTAGTTACGCATGACCAAGAGGAAGCAATGGCTGTATCTGACAGAATATTTGTGATGAATAATGGAATGATTGCACAAAGCGGAACACCTACTGCCATTTATACATGCCCAGAAAGTGAGTTTATCGCTAATTTTATCGGACATTACAATGTCTTTACACGTCAAGCGCTTGAGACAATGATTGGCGAGACATTGCCTAAAGAATACTCAAAATATGCAATTCGACCGGAAGCTATACATCTTGAACTAAGACAGGGGGATGTTTGTATAAGTGGAGAGGCGAAACAATCATTAATGAGTGGCAATGTTATTCGGACAACATTCGAGGGAGAATGTCCCTTTACGATGGAGCAGCTACACCAACGAGGGCAGTCGTTTGAACTGGGGAAAAATTATGTGTGTTATGTGGCGAGAGAAGATGTGATTGCATTATCATGACATATGCAAAAATAGAACGTTTTGAATTCATTTTAAAACAGTTAGAGATTGACGGGAAAATTATTGTTGCCAATATTGCCGAAGAATTACAAGTGGCACCAGAAACGATTCGTCGTGATTTTGATGAATTAGCGCAACAGCATTTATTAACAAGAGTACACGGAGGAGCAGTGAAGTATACGAATGTTAGAAATGAACCAGCATTTTTGCGTAAGCTTCAAATGCAAAAAGAGGCAAAACGCAATATTGCTCGATTAGCAGCTAGTCGTATCTGTGATGGGGATACAATTGCAGTTGATACAGGTACAACAACGGTGCATATTGCAGATTTTTTATTGGCAGTCAATGATATAACGGTCGTAACCAACTCCATTGCTGCGGCTGTGCAATTTAATTTGGCTATAGAAGAGCGGAGAATGACGGGAAAGGTCATATTACTTGGAGGAACGACCAATCCAAGGCAATCCTCAGTAGCGGGAGCTATGACTTTGGAATTATTAGGGAATATGAACTTTGATAAAGCCTTTATATCTTGTGGTGGTATTAGTGAAGGCACCGTATACGATTACGATTTGGATGAATCATTAATTTCTAAAAAAATGCTTAATCATAGTAAGATGAGCTTTTTACTAGCGGATGCAACAAAAATAAATGGGAAGTCCTTTTATCAAATTTGTCACATAGAGGAGAGCTCCGAAATTTTTTGTGATATACCTTGCCCATTGGAGTGGCAAATATATGAGGAAAAGTGGACGGTATGTAATGGAGGGAAAAGCGAATGATTGATTATCATGTACATTTAGAGGAAGGCCCATATTCATTTCGTTGGCTGGAGCGTACTTCTCAAGCTATTAGTTTTTTTTATGAAGGTGAAGGATCAGCGAAAGGTTCTAAAGCATGGATAGAGTGGCAAATACAGCAGTTATCACAGCGATTACAAAGTGGCTGTTATAGTGAGGAATGGTTAGATTTATACCTACAACAAGCTATTCAACTCGGTTTGCATGAAGTTGGAATTGTCGACCATCTCTATCGTTTCAAGGAGACGCGAGCATATTTTGAGCGTTATATGCAGTTAGATGACAATGAAGTTGGTAGAGCTCAGCGTTACTGGCTTGAAAGCGTGATGACAGAAAGCATGGATGATTTTGTGTCAGCTATTAATCGAGCAAAGGAAAAGTGGAGTCTGCATGGTATTTCCTTAAAGCTAGGCATCGAGGCGGATTATTTTGTCGGAGGTGAGGAGGAATTAGCAACATTACTGGAGGGGTATCCGTGGGATTACGTTATCGGATCCGTCCATTTTGTAGATGGTTGGGGCTTTGATAACCCTCAAACACAATACATATTTGAGGACATGGATGCTGCTACATTACAGCAGAACTATGAGCGTTTCTTTGTTACAGTCGAAAAAATGATTCACTCAAGTATGTTTGATTTTGTAGCACACTTGGATAACTTTAAAGTATTTAATTATCAAGTGGAGGACGCTGTTTTTCTCGATTCTTGGTATGAACGTATAGCCAAAGCCCTCGTTACAACAAATACTGCCACTGAATTGAATGCGGGCCTGTATTATCGTTATCCAGTAAAAGAGATATGCCCTGGCCCTCGCTTCCTTCAAATATTAATGGAACAGGGAGTAGCCTTTACAGTTTCCTCAGATGCGCATTTCCCAGACGACTTAGGTAAATTTACATTTGCCAATGCAGATATGCTTAAGAGCTTCGGTGTTCAATCGATTGTTGGCTTTGAACAGCGTGTGAAAAAGTTAATTGACATATAGCATTCAGTAGTTCTTAAGTGTAGAGGCACTGAAACAAAAATGAGTTTTCTTATTTAGTAGGAGATTTATTTTTGTTTCAGTGTTTTTCAACTACTTTAAGAAAATTTACAGACTCGCAGTATTAAGTACAGGGCAGACCGCATATAAAAATGAATAAATTCATTTTTATCATGAGAGGCGAGTAAAATTGTCAAAAACAGATGATCAACCCTTTTTACCAGTTATTATACAATCAGGGCAATATGCATATGGGGTAGCCCGCTCTTTTTATGAGGCGTATCGTATGAAAAGTCTTGTATTAGAGCCATCTATGAAAACAAAAGATATTCGAACGCTCCTGCTAGGTGAGGCGCTAGGAATAGCGACACAAAATAGTGGTATCCTGGATTTTCAATATGTGGACCGTTTAGATGAAGCAGATTTTTTTGTACAAGCTTTAATAGAAGTAGCGATGCAGTTCAAACATAAAAAATTAATCCTTCTTGTATGTGATTGTTATTATGCGGAGCTTATCATTATTAATAAAAAGACACTACAACATTATTTTATTTTGCCTTATATTGATGAGGATGTAATGAAGCGGGTTCAAACAAAGGAAGAATTTTATAAGCAATGTGATTTATACAATTTAAAATATCCCAAAACGTTCGTATTGACAAAGGAACATCGTGTAACAAGCGAATTACCCTTCGATTATCCGATAATAATCAAGCCATCGAATTTCGTTGAATATTCGCGTTGTTCCTTCCCTGAGAAGAAAAAAGTATTTCTTGTCAAAAATGAAGAAGAGAAGCAGCATATTATTAAAAGTATTTATCGCTCTTCCTATAAGGATGCTTTAATTCTTCAAGAGTTTATTCCAGGTGATGATTCTTATATTCGAGTGTTAGACGTTTACGTAGGGAAGGACAAGAAGGTTAAATTAATGTGTTTAGGGAACAAGCTCCTTGAAGATCCATCACCACAAAATATTGGAATCTCCTTGGCGATTATGACAGATTTCGATAAACAGCTTATGGACAACTTGCGCTATTTTTTGGAGGACATTGGCTATAGTGGTTTTGCAAATTTTGATATGAAACTAGATGTTCGTGACGGGAAATTTAAAATATTTGAAATGAACTTACGATCGGGTGCCTCAAGCTATTACGTGACAGCAAGTGGTCATAATTTAATGCAATGTGTTGCTAATGATTATGTATTTAATGTGCATCAAGAGCTAACGTATGTACAGACGAGGCATTTGTGGTCACTCATTCCAAAAAGGTTGTTATTCAAAGGCTTGAAAAATGAAAAATTAAAAATACAAGCTAAGCAATTAATAAAACAGGACAAGTATTCGAATGCTCTATATTTTAGAGAGGATATGAACGTAAAGCGTTGGGTAAAGCTTAAACTCTATAATTTTTATTTAAATTTAAAATATAAAAAGTACTACAAATAAGGTCAAGATAAGGACCGAACAATTTTAATGTGGATTCCTATTATTTTAGAGTTCTAAAAGAAGCAAAGCGGTGAGGGGAAATTCAGCAAACTACGTGTAATTAAGTCTAAACCGCGACATTTAGTACACAAGTCTTGTAGGATGTTGCAATTATTCAGTATAATAGTAAAACGGGATTTCAAATGTATGGAATTCGTTTGAAAGGAGTTACCTGATTGCAATGAATGAAGAACAACGCTTAGCTAATCAACAAGTCAATCAACCAAAAAAAGAAGACAAGCCTGAAAAGGATTATAGTAAATATTTTGAAACGGTCTTTACGGCACCTTCATTAAAAGATGCTAAAAAACGTGGGAAAGAAGATGTTAAGTACCATAAAGACTTTAACATTGCAGAAGAATTTGCAGGTATGGGGACAGGGCGTACTTTTTATATTCGTACGTATGGCTGTCAAATGAATGAGCACGATACAGAAGTTATGGCTGGGATTTTTATGCAGCTAGGATATACGCCTACAGATATTATTGATGAAGCTGACGTCGTATTACTGAATACTTGTGCCATCCGGGAAAATGCAGAAAATAAAGTATTTGGAGAACTTGGCTTTCTGTTAAAATATAAACGTAAAAATCCAGAAATGTTGATCGGGGTTTGTGGCTGTATGTCACAAGAAGAATCCGTTGTCAATAAAATTTTAAGAAGTTATCCGCATGTCGATATGGTGTTTGGTACACATAATATTCACCGTTTACCGAACATTTTAAAAGAAGCATATATGTCTAAGGAAATGGTCATTGAGGTTTGGTCTAAAGAAGGCGATGTTATTGAAAATCTGCCGAAAAACCGTCTTGGCTCCATCAAAGCTTGGGTAAATATAATGTACGGTTGTGATAAATTCTGTACGTATTGTATTGTACCTTATACACGTGGTAAGGAACGTAGTCGCCGTCCAGAAGAAATCATTGCTGAAGTTCGTGAACTAGCAGCTGCGGGTTATAAAGAAATTATGCTTTTAGGACAAAATGTCAACGCTTACGGTAAGGATTTTGAGGATATTGAATATCGACTTGGTGATTTGATGGATGAATTACGAAAAATCGATATCCCACGTATTCGATTTACAACGAGTCATCCACGTGACTTCGATGATCATTTAATTGAAGTACTTGCTAAACGTGGTAACTTAGTTGAACACATTCACTTACCAGTACAATCTGGTTCAAATGATGTGCTAAAAATTATGGCGCGTAAATATACACGTGAGCATTTCCTTGGATTAGTAGCGAAAATTAAAGCGGCTATTCCGGAAGTAACACTAACGACTGATATTATCGTAGGTTATCCTAACGAAACTGAAGAACAATTTGAGGAGACATTATCCTTGTATCGCGAAGTAGGTTTTGAAATGGCCTTTACTTATATTTATTCTCCTCGTGAGGGTACACCTGCTGCCAAAATGGTGGATAATGTACCTGAAGAAGTGAAAAAAGAACGTCTTCACCGATTAAATGCGGTTGTAGGGGAATACTCTCGCAAAGCATTAGAGAGCTTGAAGGGTGAAATAGTAGAAGTATTAGTCGAAGGAACGAGTAAGAAACGTGATGATGTGTTAGCTGGCTACACGCGTAAAAACCGTCTTGTAAACTTTAAAGCCCCAGCAGATCTAATTGGTCAATTAGTGAAAGTAAAAATAGTTGAAGCTACTTCATATTCACTAAGTGGTGAATTTGTAGAAGTAGTAAAAAATGAAAAGGTGGAAGCGTAAATGACACAAGTATTATATACAAAAGAAGATTTAATCAAGAAGTCACATGAAATTGCGCATATGATTGCCAATACGCCAGAAGTTGAATTTTTCAAAAAGGCAGAAGCACAAATTAATGAAAACCAACAAGTACGTGAGCGTATTGCAAGTCTAAAAAGCCTACAAAAACAAGCTGTTAACTTCCAGCACTTAGGAAAAGAAAAAGCGCTGAAATTAATTGAAGACAAAATTGCTAAAATCGAAGAGGAAATCAATGCAATTCCAGTAGTACAACAATTTAAAGAATCTCAAGGTGATGTAAATGATTTGTTACAATTAGTATCGAATACAATCGCTAACAATGTCACAAATGAAATTGTTCGCTCAACAGGCGGCGATGTACTACGCGGAGAAACTGGCTCATATGTAGCCAATACAACACCAGGCAGCTGCTCATAAAAATAATAGAAGAAATAGTGGCTGGGACAAACTGGTCAAAACCTTAAAAAGCGCAAGAAATCAATTTAGAAAAGTTGATTTCTTGCGCTTTTTTTGATGTTGAATTTTGCCTTGGAAATATGCTTATGTCATAAGCGACGCAAATTATCAGTGCGATCAGATAGTGTTGCATGAAGGTAGAGGTCGATATTTTTTGAAAGTTGGTTGATAAATTAAAAAAGTTGGTTGATAAATTAAAAAAGTTGGTTGATAAATTAAAAAAGTTGGTCGATAAATCGAAAAAGTTGGTCGATAAACAATCAAAAGTTCTCGATAAATCTCAAAACCGCAGCTTATTAAAGATTTTGTCGCTGCCGTTACGCTAAAGTGAATACTTGCAATATGAAAAAAGAATTTTATCTTTATTCAATGGGTGCCCAAACAACACTGAAATAGAGGAACTCAGTCTAAGAACGCCACGTCCTGTGGTAATGACTGAGTGACCAACGTCGTGTTGGCCCAAAGCCTCCGGACGCAATTTAATTCAATAAAAATATATGTTCACCCAATAGGCGCTACCTGCATATGATGGAGTGAAAAGAGTCGAAGGAGGAATTGCGCTGAAACGTTTACGACAAATCGTGACGAAAGCAGTAGTTGCCAAAGGGAAGAAGAGAACGGAAGAACGTGTAACATTATGTCCATCGAATAAACCGACGAGTATTCTTGGTTGCTGGGTCATCAATCATACTTGCTCCGCAAAAAAAGTCGGTAAATTTGTAGAAGTATCAGGGAAATTTGATGTCAATGTATGGTATGC
>Ga0209676_1001611_pt1 | contig 19996 bp, 18 predicted proteins | sample AraplaCvi_mLB_r2_FD_184282 | JGI IMG/M metagenome (GOLD analysis project Ga0209676, IMG submission 184282) | Arabidopsis root microbial communities from North Carolina, USA - plate scrape MF_Cvi_mLB_r2 (SPAdes) (version 2) | ecosystem: Host-associated > Plants > Roots > Endosphere | place: USA...
GTAGCCACCGGTGTAGGTCGGCCCGTCCTGTCGACTGGTGTGCGATGCGTTGACCGTATAGCCCAGCGTGAAGGCGTTGATGCCGTTGTCCCAGAGCTTTGGATCAACATAGCCGGCCGCGTCGCGACGCAGAGCGATCTGCGGGATCGACACATCGAGTCGCAGCTCATTCGCATCGACCGACCACGTTGCGTCGGGAATCAGCGCACGCAGGTCCAGGCAACTGGAAGCAAGGTCGGCGCCTGCCTCTTCGAGCTTGCCGGTGTCCACGCCGATCACACCCAGAAGATCACGCGTGAAACAAGGCTCGACGACACCTGCGTCGTTCGCGCGGAAGTTGACGCTCTCGCGCGAGACCGGCAGCTGGTTGACGATGACATCGACGCGCTGCTCGCCGGGAAGCATCGCGTTGGCGCGCTCGAAGCGCGACAGGTCGTAATGAACGCCGCTCGCGCCGAGCGCAGCCACGTTGAATTCCACCTGCGACGCGGGTGCCGGGGAAGGATCGGGTGCGGGGTTCGGAGCGGGCTCGGGAGCGGCGACGGCCATGGCCGGAAGCGCGAGCAGCGCCATCGAAATATGGCGGGCGATGGGTCGCCGCTGCATCGGGCGATGCGCGCGCGCGTCGGCGCGATGGAGGGTGTTGCTGGACATCTGGACCACACCTTCGGGATGTTCCGATCGCATTCGCGCCGGGTTCGGCGCGCACGAAGCCGTGTGACGCGGAAGGCGTCGCGATCGGAATGACTGCTTGGGGGGCTGCGGCAGCGCGGCGTGCGTCGCCTTCAGCGGCTGACGCGCATCTAGCGCGTGTAAGGCGATTCGCGCTCGTTCATCGCGCCGTAGTCGTCGATGACGGAGTACGCGACGGTGCCGGTGTCCGCGCCATCCAGCAGGAAGGTTTCGCTTCCCTTGGCCGGACACATGCCGCCGCCGGTGACGTTGTCGCGGTTGGCGGCGCCCTTCAGGTGGACATCGCCCATGGACACGTTGTAGGCCGAACCGTTCGTGCAGGTCAGCGCCACTTTTCCATCGCGCTGCGTCGCCTTCCAGGTGAGCTGCGCCGCCGCGCTTGCCGGATCGCCGCCCAGCGTGGTGGGGCGATAGAAGATCTTGATGCGCGTGCGAACCGCGAACTGCAGGTAGTTGTCGGCACCGGACTTCGCGTCCGGCCTGGTCGGGATCTCGACAATGTTGAGCCAGTACACGGACTCGCGGTCTTGCGGGACCGGTGCACCGTTGAACATCAGGCGGAACGTCTGCCCCTTGCCCGCGTCGATGCGCGAAAGCGGGGGATTGATCAGGAACGGCGCCTTGCTCGTTTCCGCCGTCTCATGGTCGTCGCCGCTGTCTGCCCAGGCCTGGATCAATCGTGGCGCATTGCCGCTGTTGAGCACGCGCACGGTGACTTCACGTTCGGCCGCCGGGTAGACGACGCGCGTACCGACAATCTGGACGGCTGCGTGCGCGGAAGATGCGACACCCGCGATGGACAGCAACGCGGCGCACAGGGACTTGGAGAGGAGGTTCATGGAAGTGCCCATCTGTGTATCGGATGGCCCGATACGGGCGCAGGCTGGAGTGCAACCTGCGCCCGCTTACCGGCCGATCAGTTGTACTGGAGCGAATACATCACGAAGGTGTCGACGGTGCCCGAGGTCACGCCCGTAGCCGGCGCATACATCTGGGCCCAGTAGTTCATCGTGGCGGTGTTGCCAACGATCGTCTGGCCGAGGTTGGCGGCATCGTTGGGATTGGCCAGGTTGATGTCGGCCTTGTTCTTGTTAAGCAGGCCGACCTGCACGACCGCGGCGGTGCCGGCTGCGTTGGTCAGCTTGCCGGTGGTCATGTCGACCGGGCTCTGGGCCGGCTCGAAGCGCAGGCGTGCGACCTTGCCATTGGTGCAGCCGGTCTGGCCCGAGCCGCCGATGATCAGGGCGAAGGGCGTATCGCCGGCGCGCGCGCCGATCGTGGCCAGCGCGGACTTGTTCACCGAACCCATGGCGACGGCGAAGTTGCCGTTGCTGCCGGTGGTGCCCGGGCCGGCCGTCACGGTGCAGGTGATGTCGGTGATGTCGCCGGTGAAGGCGATCTTGCCGTCGGCGGCGAAGGCGGACGGCATGGCGACGGCGGCTACGACGGCGACCAGGGCGGTGGAAAGCAGGGTCTTCTTCATTGCGGAATTCCTGATGTGTGCTTGGGGAATGGTTGGGCCGCAAGGCCTTGGCCCTCGCGACGGCATGCATGTTCCCCGGCGCGGCACGCCCACAACATCGGACAGTTCCGAAATCAATCAGATAAGTCGCCCAACATTGCGTTGGGTCAGTGTTCGATCAGGCCGCGAAAGCGCACAGCGCGGTGCCGCGGGACGCATCGATCGTGTACGCGTGCCGAGCGGGAATTTTTCACTGCCGGCAAGCGACGCGCAGTGACGCATCACGCACGCGTCGAGTCACGCCGTAGCGTGGTGGCTGACGAACCGAAGTGGGTCGAATCACTGACCGGAATCAGGACGCGAACGAGCCCGTGCGCACGTCGCCTTCGCGCACGTAGCGATTAACCAGCACGCCGGTGGACGTCGTGCGCGTGGCGTCGAGCCGGAACGCCGATGGCTGCGCGCGATCGTCGAACAAGCGCTTGCCCTGCCCCAGCAGGATCGGATGCACGATCAGGCGCAGCTCGTCGACCAGACCGGCGGCCAGCAGTTGGTGCACCAGTTCGCTGCTGCCCTGCGTGACGAGGTCGGGGCCGTCGGTGCGCTTGAGTTCGCGCACGGACGCGGCGATGTCGGCGCCCAGCGCGCGGCTGTTCTGCCACTGCAGCGTGTCGGCATGGTGCGTGGCGACGTGCTTGGCCGCGTGGTTGAACATGTCGGCAATGAAGCGGTGCGGCGCGCCTTCGCGCACGTGCGGCCAGTACGACGCGAAGATCTCGTAGGTGCGACGCCCCAGCAGCAACGCGAACGGCCGCGTGAACACGCCGTCCATGACGTCGCCGGAGCCATCGGCATACGGCACGATCCAGCCGCCGTAGGCGAAGCCGCCGCTGGTGTCTTCTTCCGGTCCGGCCGGCGCCTGCATGACGCCGTCCAGGCTGATGAACGCGGCCACGATGAGCTTGCGCATGGGGTTACTCCGTGCGGATAGACGTGTCCGCCTGTCCTGATGACGAACGGGAGCGCGCGGAATCGACAGCGGTCAGTCGAGCGACTGGATGCCGTCCGGCAACCGAACCCACGCATGCTTGCGGTCGACATACACCGTCACGGTCGGCGCCGGGAACGTCGGATCGGCGAATGCGCCGACCGGAATCGTCACGAAGCCTGGGATGGCGTCGGCGCGCCAGAACACCGTCGCCCCGCACGTGGGACAGAAATGGAAGTGCGCCGTCGTGCCTTCGTCGCCGGTTCGCGCGAACTGCGTGCTGTCGCCTTCGACGGTCGTCGCGTCTTCGGAAAACCGCGCCTGCACGCCGAACGCGCTGCCCGTGCGCTGCTGGCAGCACAGGCAGTGGCAGATGGACACGCGCACGGGCTCGCCGCGCGCGGTGACGCGCAGCTGCCCGCAACTGCAAGAAGCGACGTGGTCGGTCATGGCATCGACTCCCGCGCGGCCCTGCGGCCGCGGCGGGGTCACTCTAGCTGCGTGTGCGCAGGCGATCCACGTTCCGCGCTGCGTCCTCGGACGGCCGGCGACGGGATCTTCAACGCTCGTACGCGCCGATGTCCGGTGCCGGGCCTTTCACCCGGGGGAAGCCCGGCCCGCGCTGGTCGAACTGGCGACCGAGCACGTTGTTGCCTCGATCCAGCGCCGGGCTGTCGGCACGCAGCCTATGTGTCCGCGTCGGTCCTCCGTTATCCGCCAGGGGCAGTACACGGGGGTCGGCAAACGCAAGCGTGTCCGCCGGCGTCGGCACCTGCGAAGCGCCGATGAGGTTGTGGCTGCCGCTCACGGTGCCGTTGGCGATGTCGTATGGCGGCGTGCCCTCGATTCGCCGGTTGCCGGCGACGATGCTCCCCTCCAGCCGTAGCGTCGTCGCATACAGCGCGCCGCGTCCGAAATATTCCGGCGGGTAGTAGTGCCAGAGATCGCCTTCCGGATAGTTCTCGACGTTGTCGGTGATCGTGGTGTTGTAGATGGTCGCCGTGCCGTTGCTGAACTCCGCGGCGCTGTAGTTGAAGGCCGAATTGCCCGAGATCGTGCTGTCGGTGACGACGCTGTGGCCGGTGCCCATGACCAGCAGGCCACCGGCTTCGTTCTCGCGATATCCGCCGAGGAAGTCGCGCAGCACCGCGCGGTTTCCCGAGACGGTCGACTTGTTGAGGTGCAGCACCTGGCACGCGATGCCGCCCCCGCGATTGGCGCTGTTGTCTCGGATCGTCGAATAGCTTGCATCCACTTCCGTGGTGTAGATGCCGCCGCCGTCGCCCGTCACGTCGTGGCCGTACACCTGGCTGCGGTAGAGCCTCACCGAGCCGCTGGCGAACACGCCTCCGCCGTACCCGTAGATGCCCGCCTTGTTCTCGAACACGCTGCTGAAATTCAGCACGACGTTGCGCGCCGCGATGCCACCGCCGAAGAGAATGATCGAGGTGTATTCCTCCGAGTAGGCTTCGCAATGGTGCACGCGCGAGTGGAACAACTCGACGGTACCGTTGGGCGAATGGATGCAGCCGCCTTCGGCTTCATCTTCTTCGCCGGCGACGCGCGACAGGCCATTGCTCACCGATAGCCGCGCGAAATGGAGCGTGCCCGCACCGGTGTGGAGGAACGCACGCCCCTTGCGATTCGCGTCGATGGTCAGCGCCGCGCTGCCCGGCCCGAGCAGCCGGAGATGGTCCTGCGGCACGTTGATGGTCCCGTTGAGCACGATGCTCGAACAGCGCAACGAACGCAGGTCGATGGCATCGCCACTCCCCGCGCTTGCGACTGCGGCCCGCAGGCTGCCCGCGCCATTGTCGTTGCAGTTGCTGACCTGTCGCGTGGCTGCGTGGGCCGGGGCGACCAGCAGGACGGGAACCAGCACGAGGACTATCGGCGCTGCTGCCAGCGCGAGGTGTTGAAGGCGCATCGATCCACTCCATCCTTTGGTGGCATCGGCGCATCCGACGCCCGACCACTTCGCTTCGACGACGAGGCGAAGTGCAGCGGGATTCGACGCCTGCGTCGCGGACGTGGCAGTGAAGACGCGAAATGCCTCACGCGCGGATCACGCGAGCGGACGTGGAGGACGCCTCGCAGCCATTCAGGAGTGCGTGCGCGGGCTCGCGATCGCAAGCCAGATTTGAGAAGGCGGCATGCTTCGAACCGCGCAGGTGACGTTGGCGGAAGATTCGACGCCCAGGCAAACCGTGGGAACGAACGTCGGAGGAAGACCGCCAGGCGTCGGCACACGAAAAGCGGCCGGATTGCCGGCCGCTACGTTACTTCGCGTCACACGCCCGGGTAGTCCGGAGAAGCGCCGCTTATCGGCGGCGGCGCGTGGTCCCATCGTCGTGCTGCGCGGTCGCGCGGCTTTGCACGAACTCCGGGAATACCTCGGCGAGCGGCGTCGAGTCCGGCAGGATGTAGAACACGCCGCCCTTCTCGAACGTCGGCCGGATCACCGCTTCATAGAAGTCAGGCTGCACGTTGATGCAGCCGTGCGTGACGCGGTTGTCGTCCGGCGTGGGCGATGCGAGCCGCTCGGGGCGTCGCTCGGCCGGGACGCCGGTCGCCGTCGGGTGCATGGAGACCGCGGAGTCGTAGTCGACCCACAGCACGCGGCCAGCGTCGGTCGACGGGCCGTAGCCGCCTACGAAGCGACCGGCAGGCGTGGTGCGATCGCGGCCCGGAATTTCGCGAAGCGCGAGGCCCGCAACGCCGGGCGCGGAATGATCGCCGACCGCCGATCCGAAGAGCCCGGGCGTGGCGCCACGAAGGCGTCCGTCGCCGCCGAACACGAGGATCTGCGCCGCGGCCTTGTCCATGATCGCGAACGGATAGCCCTGGTTGTCGCCGCTGGCGACGATCCAGCCCGCGAGTTCGGTCACCGTGTCGGACACGGCCTGGTCGGGTGGCAGCTGGTCCATCGCCACCGTGGCCGCCGATTGCTCGGGGCCCTGGGCATGGGCGAGACCGCAGATCGCGAACGTCAGCGCCAGCGCGAGCGCGCCGGAAGCGGCGCGGATTGCAGGGTGCATGAAGGTATTTATGGGATACTTCCTTGGGACGAAGGCGCCGGTCGACAAAAGAGTCCGGTGGTCAATGAAGACCACCGGATCTCGGGTTCGATCCGTTCGTCACCTTTTGCGTAACTACGCTACGTAGTACGAAAGAGCGATTTACGACTGCGCGATCAACCGCGCGGCTTGCGAGCCGGAGCGGCTTCGAGCTGCTGGACGCGGCCTTCCAGGGCATCCAGGCGCTGGTTGGCCTGCTGTGCGGACTGGTTGGCCGATTCGGCGCTCTGCGCCGCGCTCTGTACCTTCTGGTCGAGCGAGTCGAGGCGCGAGTTGATCGTCGCGAACTCTTCCTTGTAGGTGGCGCAGCCGCCAAGGCCTGCAATTACGACGGCTGCCACACCGAGCTTCGCCAGATTTTGCTTGGTCAGAATCATTCCAATCCTCCTTCGTTGGGATATCGGAAATATCGCGGCGCCGGCTGGAGCCGTGACCCGCCTTCAGCTTGCTTCGCAATATGTAGATGCATCGTGAAGATGCGGAAAACTCGAGGTGTTAACCCCTCGAGCGGGGGCCTAGCATCGCCCATGCCAGAGAAATCTGGCTGAATGTCAGCCATCGGTGAGAAGCGGATGTTCGAAATGAGGCATCGGTCACCCGAGTAACGCCTTGGCGCAAACTTTTTCCTGATGCGCAAGTCGAGCGCACGCATCAGCGGCGAGTCAGCACAAGCGCGACGCACCACTGCGGCCACACCGGAGCGCTCAGCGCTGGCTCGGTTATTACGCGATGCCGCAGTAGTTCCGGTTTTCCGAGATGTTCCGTTGGCGTGGTCGCTTCGCCCACGCGATTCCCATGCCGAGCATGCTGACGAGAAACATCACGGATACCGTCGCGGCCAGTAGCGCGAACGCGATGTCCAGGGTGCCCTGCGCGGACCCGGCGGCAGTGCCGGTCACGTGCAGCGGCAGGAGGAACAGGCCAAAGAGCATCGCGCGCATCATGCCCTTCCGGAACCGTCGCATGATTCGCGAATATTCCCGCCCGGTCAGCGGTCTGGAATGCAGGCGATGCATGGACTGGTCGAAGGTCATGTGCTGGCGGTGTATGCAGTCTGTTGCCTGCGGTGTGATGCGGGCGCGATCTTCGTTCCACATGCGAAGCGCATCCGTCATAACGCACGTGCAAGGCGTTCTCCCCACCGGAGCGCCGCGCGACCGACGCCTTCGGCGGTTGCGTGGCGGGAATCGCGCGATGTTGCTGACGGTACGACGCGTGGCGCAAAGGTCCCGCCCCGCGTACGTTCGCCATCGACCAGACGTGGGTACGGCGTCGCGTCCTTACCGTTCGACGCTGCCGATATCCGGCGCTCCGCCTTTCACCCGCGGGAAGCCCGGGCCGCGCTGGTCGTACATGCGGTCGAGCAGGTTGCTGCCCTGCCCCAGCACGGGGCTGTTCGCCAGCGGCAGATGCGTGGCGGAATAGCCGCCGTTGTCGGCCAGTGGCGCGAGTCGCGGATCGAGCGACACGGTGTCGGCCGGCACCGGGACCAGCGGATACTCGATGAGGTTGCTGGCGCCGACCACCGAACCGGTGGAAGCGCTGATGCCGTAACCGACCGGACCTGCGACGCAGCTGTTGCGCGCGACGATGGTGCTTTCCAGGTGCAGCACGGCGGCCCGCAACGCGCCGCGTCTTTCGCAGGGCAGCAGCGGGTCTTCCGGCTCGCCGCTGTTGATGTTCGTGACCTCCGCGTTGTAGGCGATGGTGCTGTTGTAGATGTCGAGCGTGCCCTGTGCGTAGCCCGCACTGTTGGTGTGCGCGCGATTGCTGGAAATCGTGCTGTCGACGATGAGATGCGTTCCGGCCGGATCCCGGCCACCGACGGCGAAGCCGCCTCCCAGACCGTAGAGGGTGCCTCTCCAGTCGTCGCGCACCATGTTGTTGGACAGGGTCGACTTGTTGATGATGAGGTCGGAAGGTCCGGTGAGCGAGCTGACGTACAGACCGCCGCCGATCGACCCGGCGTGATTGCGATAGATGCGCGAGTACGTGACGCTCGCGCCGCCTTCCGCCATGACGCCGCCGCCGTTGTAACCCTCGTTCTGGTAGACCTGCGCGTGGTAAAGGGTCACGCGCCCCCGCGCGTAGATTCCGCCGCCGTAACTGTTCTCGGTGGCGCTGTTGTCGAAAACCGCACTCCAGGTCACCTCGACGTTGCCCATCGCGCTAATTCCGCCACCCCAGGCCATCGGTCCGTCGATGAAGCCGAAGGCCTCCGCGCTGCATCCGTGTACCCACGCCTGGTGCAACGCGACGTTGCCTTCGGACCGGATGCAGCCGCCGTACTCGGAAATCTGGTTTTCCTGGTCTGCGATGCGGCGCCCATTGGCCACGGACACGTACTCGATCCGCAGCGTCCCCGTGCCGCCATGCAGCAGTACACGGTCGTTGCGGTTTCCATCGATGGTGAGTGCGTAACGCGTGCGGCCACGGATCGTGAGGTTCGCCTGGGGCACGGCGATGGAACCGCTGGTGAGCACGATCGCGCTGCAGCCCAGCGAGCGCAGGTCGATCACATCGCCGCTCGCGGCTGCAGCGACGGCGGCACGCAGGCTCCCCGCGCCGCTGTCGTTGCAGTTGGTGACGACGCGCGTGGCCGCATGAGCGGTACCGGACGGAATACCGACGCACGCCAGAAGGACCAGCGTCGCGGCGGACGACGCGAACTGTTCGATGCGAACCATGACGAAACCTCCCTCTACCCACCCGTCGACGGTGCGCCTGGTTCGCTGTTTACGCCGATGCCGTACGCGCCAGGTGAAGCTCGTCGCGGGACGTCCCCGCCAAGGCGTGTTCAGACGAGGCCGTGATTCAGACTTCCCCGAACCGCGCGACGAACGGTCGCGCGGGATACGGGCTCATCGGCCGCTCGAGTGAGAACCGCATCGCTCGAACACGATGGTCGCCGACGCGCACGGTTTCAGGCAGACGCGGGCCTCGACGGCGCACGCAGCGCCCCAACCACGCACGAACAAGCAGCGCCGCGAGCGGTTGCAATCCGCGCCCCGGGCTGCGACAACGACGGACCTCCCACCGGGCCCGCTCATGTCCTACGTCCGCTGCCTTCGTGGCATCGCCTCCGGCGCCGAGTACTCAGCCGATGTACCGATGAACCTCGATCCCGTCGACGGGCGGCCGGTCGAGATGGTGCTCGACCTGGAGCGACTGGCGCGCGAGAAACCGGATGCCGCGTGGTATCGCCCGCAGCGTCGCGACCTGTGGCGCTTCGGCGCGTTGATGGCGCTCGATGCGGACGATCCGGTCGACGCCGCGTATCTGGTGCCGCTCGGCGAAGGCGCGACGCCGCTGCTCGATTACTCGGCGCATCCGGTTGCGCCGAAGGCGGGCCTCGCGCTCCAGCTAAAGGACGAAGGCAAGGCGCATCCCGGCTACGGTGCCAACCCGACACAGAGTTTCAAGGATCGCGGCATGGCGATGGTCGCAGCGCAGGCACGTCGCCTGGGCCTGACCCGGCTCGCGGTGCCGACGCAGGGCAACGCCGGCGACTCGCTGGTGCGTTACGCGCTGGAAGGCGGCCTGAGCGTCGTGGTCGCGATGCCGGACGACACGCCGATGCCGATCCTTGGCGGCGTCGCCGCGGCGGCCAAGCGCCATCCTGACCGTGTGAAGCTCGAGCTGGTCGGCCCGACCATCCGCGAGGCCGGCGCATTCCTCAAGGAGCGCTACATCCCAGAGGGCTGGTTTTCCGTCGCGACGTTCCAGGAACCGGGTTGGCGCATCGAGGGAAAGAAGTCGCTCGGCCTCGAACTCGCCGAGCCGTTGCCGGGCGAAACGCGCTGGTCGTTGCCCGACGCGGTGATCTATCCCACCGGCGGGGGCACCGGCGTGCTGGGCATGTGGAAGGCGTGGGACGAACTTGAGGCGCTGGGCATGATCGATTCGCGACGCCCGCGCATGCTGTGCGTGCAGAGCGCACGAACGGCCCCGCTCGTGCGTGCGTTCGATGCCGGCGCGGCGGACACGACCGTCGTCGAGGCGGGCGGAACGCTGGCCGTGGGCCTCAACGTGCCCGGGGGCGTCGGCCATTTCCGCGTGCTCGACATCATCAGGCAGAGCGGCGGCGCGGCGGTCGCGGTCGATGAAGCCGACATCGAATCCGAACTCGCAGCGACTTGGCGCCGCACGCACGACTGGATCTCGCCGGAAGGCGCAGCGTGCCTCGCGGCGCTGCCGCAGTTGCTCGACCGCGGACTCGTCCGGCGTGGCGAGCGGGTGGTGGCGGTGAACACCGGCTCCAGCGAGAAGTACCTGCCGACGCTGCGCCACCTGTTGTGACGACGCGGAGTTGAGTGCCGCGCGACGAGCGCAGCGCCTGCGTAGTTCTACTCGTCCACCCACGGAAAACTACGTGCTTCCCCGCATCGACTGCAGCTGCAACTACTGAAGCCGGGTGATCCCCTGTCGATATACCTTCGATGACGTAGCACCGACTTGCGGTTCTGCCTACGTCATCGAAGGAGCAACGACATCATGAACATCAAGAAGATCGCACTGGCCCTGACGCTCGCCGTCGGATGCACCGTCGCTGCCCATGCGGCGTCCCCCAGCGCCAATCCCACGGTCGGCGGAGCGCCGATGCTCGCGAGCAAGGACATCGTCGACAACGCGGCAAACTCGAAGGACCACACGACACTGGTGGCCGCCGTCAAAGCTGCCGGCCTTGTCGATACGCTCAAGGGCGCGGGCCCCTTCACCGTGTTCGCGCCGACCAACGCCGCATTCGATGCGCTGCCCAGCGGAGCGGTGCAATCGCTGCTGCAACCGGAGAACAAATCCAAGCTCACCGCCGTGCTCACTTACCACGTCGTGCCGGGCAAGTTGGACGCGGCGGCCATCGCGGCGCAGATCAAGGCCGGCGGCGGCAAGGCCGAATTGAAGACCGTGCAGGGCGAAACGCTGACGGCCCGCGCAGCTGGCGGCAAGGTCACCGTGACCGACAGCAAGGGCAACGCCGCGAACGTTACCGTCGCGAACGTGTATCAGAAGAACGGCGTCATCCACGTGGTCGACAAGGTGCTGATGCCCTGACGATGTTGTTGCCGGCGGCGAACCGCCGATAGCCCGTACTCGAAGAGGGCCGGATGAACCGCCTGCGGGCGGTTCATTCGCTTGCACGGGTCGTCGCGAATGTCGAGCGACGTGAGCTGATCGCGGGCCCTACATCCTCCCCCACTGCCCGCTGCGTTTCATCGCGCCCCACTGGTGCTTGCGTCGCGACATCCATTGCCACATGCCGCGGCAGCGCCACAGCGTGTTGAGCTGGCGGTAGCCGAAGTTCTCCAGCACCGCCATCGCGAACAGCCAGAGCATGTCGCGGCTGCGGTTGTAGACGCGGAAGGAAAGCGCCTCGAGCAACAGGCCGTTGACCGACAGCAGGATGCCCATGCCGAGCGCGACGGCGATGAACACCGTGAACGCGACCGGCGACACCCAGCCCATGAGGAACCCGACGATCATGAAGACGTAGCCGGTCAGCTCGATCAACGGGCCGACCCATTCGAACAGCGCCATGAAGGGCCACGCGAGGTAACCCGCCGCGCCCGCGCGCCAGCCGAAGCGCCACGGCGGATGGAACATCAGGCTTTCGGCCAGGCCGCGCTGCCATCGCGAGCGTTGCCGACCGAGCGTACCGAGATCTTCCGGCGCCTCGGTCCAGCAGATGGGATCGGGCAGATAGCGGATGCGGTAGGCGATGCGTTTGCGCCGATGCCAGCGGTGCAGCCGCACGACCAGTTCCATGTCTTCGCCGACCGTGTCGGTGCGATAACCGCCCACGGCTTCTACGCGCGCGCGATCGAACAGGCCGAATGCGCCGGAGATGATCAGCACGCCGTTCAGCGGCGACCAGCCCAGGCGCCCGAACAGGAACGCGCGCAGGTATTCGATGATCTGCATGCGCGCGAGCAGGTTGCGCGGCAGGCCCGATTTCACCAGGAAGCCGCCGCGCACTTCCGATCCGTTGGCGATGCGCACGGTGCCGCCGGCGGCGACGGTCCTTTCGTCCTCGATGAAGGGCTGCACGATGCGCAGCAGGCTGTCGCGCTGGAGGATCGAGTCCGCGTCGACCGCGCAGAACAGCCGGTTGCGCGCGACGTTGATGCCGACGTTGAGCGCATCGGCCTTGCCGCCGTTCTCCTTGTCGATCACGCGCAGGTTGCCGTAACGCAATGAGCGATAGACGCCGCGGATCGGCTTGTGCGGCACCGCGCGGCGCACGACCTCCGGGTGCGGGACGAGTTCGAATTCCTCCACCAGCGCCGCGAGCGTGCCGTCCTTCGAGCCGTCGTTGATCACGACCACTTCGAAGTCCGGGTATTGCAACTGCAGCATCGAGCGAACGGACGTGCGGATCGTCGCTTCCTCGTTGTAGCCCGGCACGAGCAGCGAGATCGCCGGCTCGATGCCGAGGTACGGCGCGTCGGTGCCGTACTCGGCGCGCTGGCGCATGTAGCTGCGCAGGCTCAGCATCGACAGCAGGTTGAGTACGAGGTAGCCGCCGTTGAGCAGCACGAAGTAGCCGATGAAAAACAGCTGCAGGGCGAAGAGGAACTCGCCGCTCATGCGCGTCCCGTCCTCATCGCGCGCTCGGCGCGGGCGCGCTCCAGCGCTTCGCGCCCGTAGCGGTCCTCCACGCGCGGCAACAGCGACTGCAACGCGCCGTCGTCCATGCGCGGAAGCGCGGCCAGCGTGTCGGCGACTTCCCGGCGCACCCACCAGCTCTGGTCGGCGAGAGCGGGAAGCAGCACCTCGATGTCGGACAGATCCGCCGACGCCCGCAAGGCCTGGGCGGCGGTGAGGCGCACCGCGGGGTCCTCGTCGTGCAGCGAGCGGACGATCAGCGGCTTGTCGCGCGGATCGCCGAGCTCGCCCAGCGCCTTGAGCGAGGCCTGCCGGTTGCGTGCGTCAGCGTCGCCCACCGCGCGTTCGCGCGCCCAGGGTGCCGCACGCGCGGGATCGGCGAAGGCGAGCAGCGGTGCGAGTCGGGCCAACGCGCGTGCATCGGCGCGCGCGAGCAGATCCAGCAGCGCGTCGGTGACGGCATCGCGTCCAGCTTGGCGGCACAGCGCCACCAGGCGCTGCCCGCCCCAGTGTTCGCCTTCCAGCGCGATCGGCAGCACCGTTCGCGTCGCGCGCGGTGCGTCCATCGCGATCAGCGCCTGCGCGGCGGCGAATGCGACGAACGGATTGCGTCCGTGCGCGAGCGGCTCGACCGCGTCCCAGTGCGCGGCATCGCCGAGATGGCGCAGGGTTTCCAGCGCGACAAGGCGATTGCGTACGCCGGGAAACCGCAGCAGTCGCAATGCGTAGTCGTCGAGTCCGAGCGAGAGCAGCAGCCGGTTCAGCCGCGACGTCGCCTCGCCGCGCAGCTTGCGTTGCAGCTTGTTCCACAACATGAGCCACCACAGGCGCCTGCGGCCCTTGGGCGCCGGCAGGTCGCAGGCGATGTCGGTGTCCAGGCTCGCCATCGCCATGTGCGGACGCCATTGGCGATCGAACGCCTCGCGGGCGCGACGTTGCCGCGTGGCGAGCGTGGAAAGCACCAGCACCTGGAGCAGCACCAGGACGGTGACGACCGCGAGCAGCGAGGCGATCAGGCTGGCCAGCCGGAGCAGCGGATCCACCGGTAGCCAGCTGGTCCATTCCATCGTCAGAACCGCCGTTCCAGCCCGATGCCGATGCCGCGGCGCGTGTACAGGTCGCCCTGCTCGACCACGCCGGCATTCCACAGCCACGACCACCGCTGCGCGAAGACATGGCGTCCGAACAGCACCGCGCCGCGCACGTCGCTGGCGACCACGCCCGTGTCGACCAGCGCGGCTTCCCGTCCGAACGCCAGCTGCAGGCCAATCTCGCTGCCGTCGCCGTACGCGCGCGCCAGGCGCACGTCGTGGCCGGGCGAATGCGTGTCGCGAAGCCGCGTCAGGTTGAACGTGTACGCCGCGCGCCACTGGCTCCAGTAACGCTCCACGCCCACCGCCAGCCGGTCGACGCGCGTGTCGGGATAGTCGCTCGTGCGCAGGCTCGCGCTCCCGATCCAGCCATGCGCGAAGGTGTTCTGCACGCGCAGGTCCGCGTAGTAGCGCGGCAGGAAGTCGGCGTCGGGCACCACGCCCACTTCGGGCTGCAACAGCCAGGTCTCGCCGAACGGCAGCAACGCACCGGCTTCGATGCCGACGTCGTCGAGGTCGAAGCGCCGGTCGGCGGTCATCGCGCCGTAGCCACCGAACCTTGCCCGCTGCGAACTCGATGCATCCACGCGCACGCCGCTCCAGTCGTCGTAGGCGCCATCGAGCCAGTCGTGGCGCGCCGACAGCGAGACGGTGCGCCGTCGCTCTGGCGTCTGCGGCGCCGCTGCGCGCGGCGCGTCGGTGGGCGACGGCAGCAACGGCTCGGGCGAGATGGCGGAGTCCTGTGCGGCGCGCGCTTGTGCGAGCGCGGGTCCGATGTCGGCGTAGTCCGGGGCGAGGCGCTGCGCGCGCGTGAGCACCTCGATGGCCTCTTCGTTGCGTCCCGCCCAGCCCAGTGCCTGACCGTAGCCCAGCAGGTAATCGACGTTGTCGGGCGAGCGCGCCAGCAGGCGCTCGTACAGCGGCAACGCGCGCGTCGGCTCGCCGTTCCATGCATGCGTCCGCGCGAGCAGGAACATCGCATCCGCGTCGTCGGGCGCGATCCCCAGGCGTTGTTCGAGCACCAGCGCGGCGTCCGCGTACTTCCGGAGTTCGACCAGCGCCTGCGCCTGTTCGACCGTCTGCGCGTTCGCCGTGCAGAGGGTCATCGCCATTCCCAGCACCGAAAGCCGGGCCGCGTCGCGCAACCTCACAGCGATCGCCTCAGCAGGCGCCGGATGCGCGCCATCAGTTCCTCGGGCTGGAACGGCTTGGTCACGTAATCGTCCGCACCGATCTCCAGCGCGCGCACGATGTCGGCTTCCCTCGCCTTCGCCGTGAGCATCAGCACGGGAACGGACGTCCACTGCGGCTGCGCGCGGAGGCGTTCGACCAGTTCCAGGCCGTCGCGGAACGGCAGCATGAAGTCCATCAGCACCAGGTCGGGCACCGCGCCCGTCTGGATTCGTTCCAGCCCGGCCCGTCCGTCGGCCAGGTGTTCGACCGTGAATCCGTTTCGCTCGAGCAGGTAGCGGACGATCAGTGCGATGTCTTCCTCGTCCTCGATCATCAGGACATGGGCGGCGGAGCTCATCCGGTCTCCTCTTTCTGCGCGCCGCCGGCCGGCCAGTGGCGCAAGGTATCCAGGATCAGGGTCGCAAGCTCGCGGGCATGGTGGCGTGACTTCACCAGCCGGCGCAGCACGGCGCGGCTCTCGGCCAGGCCGCCGTCCTGGGCGGAAAAGATGATCACGGGCGTGGGCGGACGTGCGCGCGCGAGTTCCTCAAGCAATTCCGATCCATCGCCATCGGGCAGCTTCAGGTCGAGGATCACCAGGTCGTGCCGTCGCTGCGAGAGCTGCTCGCGCGCCTGCGCCAGCGAACCGGCCGCGTGCAGGTTGAGGCCGTGGCCCTGCAGCAGCGTCCGCAGCAGCGCGCACACGTCCTCGTCGTCCTCCACGTGCAGGACTTCGAAGCGCCGGGACGGATCGCGCAGCGTGGTACGCACCGTTTCGGCCACCTGCTCCGGATCCAGCGGCTTGCCGAGCCAGTCGACCACGCCGACGGCGCCGCCGCGCAATCCGTCCGAATCCACCGAAGGCGGACGTATCCCCAGCAGCAGCACGGGCAACGAACGGAACTCCGGCTCGGAGCGCAGTTCGCGCAAGACGCCGCGCGCGGACGTACCCGCCGATCCCAGGTCGATCGCCAGCGCCTTCGCGTTCGGCGATTGCAGCAGCTCGCGCGCCCGTGCGATGTCGTTGGCAAGCAGCGTCCGGTAGCCGTGCTCGCGCAGCACGCGCGCGAGTTCGTCGGCCAGCGCCGATTCGTCCTGCAGCAGCACGACATACGGCGTGAGGTCTTCGGCCGCGTTGGATGGCGCGGGATCGTTCAGGCGCATCGCTTCGGGCAACCAGACGAAGAAGCGCGTGCCCTGCCCCGTTTCGGTCTCGAAACCGATGCGCCCGGACATCTTCTCCACCAGCGACTGCGTGATCGCCAGGCCCAGGCCCGTTCCGCCGCGACGCCGGACGTCGGACGCGTCGGCCTGCGCGAAACGCTCGAAGACACGCGGACGGAAGTTTTCGGGAATGCCTTCGCCGTGGTCGCGCACGTCGATCTGCAAGCCCCCGTCGCGACGCGTCACCGACACCTCCACGACGCCGCCGGCATGCGAATGCTTGATTGCGTTGGACAGCAGGTTGGCCATCACCTGCGCGAAGCGGTCCACGTCGACGTCCACGACGCCGTCGTCGCCGGGACCGAACTCGACCGTCACCTCGAACTCGCGCGCATAGGTCGCGATCTGGTCGATCGACTGGGCCACCATCGCACGCAGCGGCAAGCGGTGCGTCTGCAGCGACAGGCCGCCCCATTGCAGTTTCTCGATATCGAGGATGTCGTTGATCAGCCGCACGAGGCGTTCGGTGTTCTTGTGCGCGATCTCCAGCAGCGGCCGCACGGAGTCGGGCAGCTCGCCTGCGGTTCCGCCCACCACCAGCCCGAGCGCCCCGCGGATCGAGGTCAGCGGCGTGCGCAACTCGTGGCTGATGGTCGAGATGAACTCGTCCTTCATCCGCTCCATGCGCTGCTGCGCGGAGACGTCGATCACCACCGTGAGCACCTGGCGCTGGCCGTCGGAGCGCACGAGCGGGCGCTTGAGCACCTGCATCCAGCGCTCCTGCTCGCGCACGTCGACGATCCGCACGCGATCGGCGCGCCATTCGTCCTCGCCCTGCAGCAGCGCGTCGTCGGCCTGCAACAGCGGTTCGATGATGCGCTGGCCGGCCAGGTCCGACGGGCGGCGCCCTTCCACCTGCGAAGGCGTGAGCCCCATGGTCGCGGCGAACGCGATGTTGCACAGCGTGAAGCGCCCGCCCGCGCTGCGCACGAAGACGAGGCTTTCGTCGGAATCGACGATCGCGCGAAGGAAGTCGTGCTGGTCGCGCAGCGCGCGCTCCTGCACGATGAACTCGGTGACTTCGCGCACGATCGCCAGATGCCCGTCGTCGATGGCGACCAGGCGCGCCTCGAAGACCTGGCCGCTGGCTTCCTGCGCGGTGAGCGTGTGCACGGCGCTGTCGGCCTGCACGTGCGGCAACGCGGAGCGGATCGCGAGCAGCAGCGCCGGCGGTAGCGTCGCCCCGTAATCGCTGGACAGAAGGCGCGGGTTGCCGTTCGTGTCGAACTGCCACAGCAGGTCGGGAATCGCGTCGAGGATCGCCCGCTGCCGCGCCTCGCCGGCGCGCGCCAGATGCAACGCCTGCCGACGCTGCACGAGGCTGCGGTGCACGGAAAGAAGCGCCGCGGCGAGCAGCACCAGCGCCACCGCCGTTCCCCACGTCGTCCAGCGACGGAACTCCGCGACGCGGCGTTCGACGGCGCGGCCCTCCACCATCATGCGTTCGCGTTCGGCGGCTTCCAGCTCACCCAGCAGCGATCGCACGCGATCCATCGCCTCCTTGCCGCCCGCCTGCGCCACGCTCTGTGACGCCGCTTCCAGCCCGGCGCGGCGACGCAGGTCGACGTTCACTTTCGCCAGCCGCAGGCGTTCGTCGATGTCGTGGTTGGTCCTGCTCCACCAGGCCGCATCGCGCTGGTTGCCGACCAGCTGGCGCAGCCGCGCACGGCCCTCTACCAGTCGCCGATTCCCGTCGTGATACGGCTGCAGGAACGCGTCCGTGCCCGTGATCACGTAGCCCCGCATGCCGGTTTCCACGTCCTGCAACGCGGACAGCGTGTCCTGCACGGTGGTAAGCACTTCGGCGCTGCGCGAGAACGCCTGGTTCGATCGAAGCAGGTCCTCCTGCGTCCGCCGCGCCTGCGCCAGCAGCAACAGGATCACCAGCAACGCGAGTCCGAATCCGATGTTGTGTAAGCGAATCCTTGGCTTGCCCACGCCTCGCTTCCCTCGATCGCCGGCGCGTCCACCGGCGGCGCGATCCTGCCATGTCGGCGGTTCCACGGTGGTGAAGGCTCCCGGTCGATGAGGGCGGATGCTCAATCGCCCGCCTCGGGTACTGCGCCGACGTTCGACGCCGCCTCCACGTTGCTAAACCGATTTTCAACGCCCGCATGCCCGTCGTTTGCGGGCCTTGAAAACCATCGGCGCGAACCTACTCCCATCGCCGGACGGAATGACCGTCCCTTGCCAATTGGAGACCCAGCCATGAACGAGATGGTTCGTAATCCCCAGTGGCCCGCGCAGGGATCGATGAAGGATCCGGTCAAGCAGATCTTCGACCGCCTCTTCGAGGGGAGCCTGTTCCAGAACACCGCCGACGAGTCGTCGGTCGTCACCAGCCAGTGGGTGCCGCGCGTGGACATCAAGGAAGAAGCCGATCGCTTCCTGCTGTACGCCGACATTCCCGGCGTCGACCCGCAGGACATCGAGGTGCAGATGGACAGGGGCCTGCTGACGATCAAGGGCGAACGCCGCGAGGAGAAGGTGCACGAAACCGAACGGTACTCGCGCATCGAGCGCCGCCACGGCCTCTTCCACCGCCGCTTCGCGTTGCCCGACAGCGCCGACCCGGACGGCATCACGGCATCGGGGCACAACGGCGTGCTGACCATCAGCATTCCCAAGCGTCCCGAGTCCACGCCCCGGCGCATCCAGGTCGGGGCCGTCCTCAACTCCTGAGCCCGGCCGGAGCACGCGCATGGACAGAAGCACCGAAGAAGCCATGTGCAGCCTGCAGGCGCAGGTACACGTCCAGGGATTGGCGCTGCGTGCGCTGGCTGCCACGCATCCGGATCCGACCGCGCTGCTGGCCGCGTGGCGGAACATCCTGGCCGACGCCGAAGCCGGACCGATCTCGGTACGCGAGCGCGACAGCGCGTATCTGGACGAACTCTGCCGGATCCGTGCGGAAGACTGGACCGCCGAGCTGGTCGACCTCACGTTGCCGAGGCTCGACGCCGCAAGGATTGCGACCGCCGACGGCAGCGTCGCCCCGCTGCGAACGGAGGGATGAAGGGCCCGCACCGTCGTCGTAGCCGAAGGATGTACAAGGGCGGAGGGTGCAATCCCTCCGTCCTTTTTTAATCCAGGCGCGCCGCCGCGGCTCGGTGCTGACCGTCCGCTATCGGCCAGAAGCGGACACCCTGAGTTACAGGGGATGCAGCGATGTTCGGGATGCGGCTAGCTCTTCGGTTAGACCGCGCCAAACCGCTGTGACCGTGTCGTGGGCCAACTGCACCTTGTCTAGAAGAGCATGCCCGGTTGGACTAAGGGCATGGAACCTTCCATGCGATTCAACCAGGCCGCACGCCAGAAGTCGTTTGAGCGCGCCGTCCAGCTCAGCATGCGTTGGAGCCGCATGGTTGATTGCGTCAGCGGCATTGGAAATATCGGTGCGGGACGCCGGCGCCTTGCCCGACGCCATCGCGACGGCATACAGAATCCAAGCCGATGTCCGCGAGTCGGTCTCCAAGCCAATGCTCCCCAGATCCGTCGAGTGTCCGCTTTGGGTCGAGAGCGGACATTAGCAGCCCGGCCGCCGGCCGGCCCAGCCGGACGTCCGCTATCGGCAAGAAGCGGACATTCAACAGGGAGAGGTATTTCGCCGCCCAACGGCGTCGGCTGAACGAATTGCAGAGGTCCGCTTACTCGGAAAAGTGAATGATCGTGGCGATGACGCCGG
>Ga0209676_1001616_pt1 | contig 19937 bp, 17 predicted proteins | sample AraplaCvi_mLB_r2_FD_184282 | JGI IMG/M metagenome (GOLD analysis project Ga0209676, IMG submission 184282) | Arabidopsis root microbial communities from North Carolina, USA - plate scrape MF_Cvi_mLB_r2 (SPAdes) (version 2) | ecosystem: Host-associated > Plants > Roots > Endosphere | place: USA...
GGACAAGACGCGCCGTGAGGCGGCCGAGGCGAAGAACAACGCCGAAAGCCTGATCCACTCGACCGAAAGCCAGCTCCGCGAGCATGGCGACAAGGTCGACGCGGGGCTGAAGTCGGAAATCGAAGCGGCGGTTGCCGAAGCCAAGACCGCAGTCGAAGGCGGCGATGCCGCCGCAATGACCGAAAAGAGCCAGGCGCTCGCGCAGGTCGCGATGAAGCTCGGTCAGGCGATCTACGAGAAGGAGCAGCAGTCGGCCGCATCCCCCGGCGGTGACGAAGCTACCGACGCGGCAAAGAGCGACGAAGATGTCGTCGATGCCGAATTCTCCGAAGTCGAAGACGACAAGAAGTAAGAATGAAACTCTCTCCGCCGCACCTTAGGGGTGCGGCGGGGCTGAGGGGGCCTGTTTGACCTATGTCACTCGACATCGACTATTACGAACTGCTGGAAGTCGAGCGTAGCGCCGACGATGCAACGCTGAAGGCAAGCTACCGCAAGCTCGCGATGAAATATCACCCCGACAAGAATCCGGGGTGCGACGACAGCGAAGCGCGCTTCAAAGCGATCAGCGAAGCCTATGACTGCCTGAAAGATCCGCAGAAGCGCGCAGCCTACGACCGGTTCGGCAAGGCCGGCGTCAATGGCGGCGCCGGCGGGTTCGGTGGCGGCAATGGTGGCGATTTCGGCGACATCGGCGATATTTTCGAATCGATCTTCGGTTCGGCGTTCGGCGGCGGACGCCAGCAACGCGGCCCCGCGCGCGGCGCCGACCTGCGCTATGACATGGAAATCCGGCTCGAGGATGCCTTTGCCGGCGTCACGCGCGAGATTCAGGTCGATGTCGCGGCGCGCTGCGAGACGTGCGACGGATCGGGCGCCAAGCCCGGCACCCAGACCAACCGCTGCCAAACCTGCGCCGGCCACGGCAAGGTCCGCGCGCAGCAGGGTTTCTTCATGGTCGAGCGCACCTGCCCGACCTGTCAGGGCGCGGGCGAAGTCATCGCCGACCCCTGCAACAGCTGCCACGGCGAAGGCCGCGTCGACCGGCGCAAGACGCTGACCGTCAACATCCCCGCGGGGGTCGACGAGGGCACGCGCATCCGCCTGTCGGGCGAGGGCGAGAGCGGCGCGCGTGGCGCGGCACCGGGCGACCTCTACATTTTCCTCCACATGGCGCGGCACAAGGTGTTCGAGCGCGAAGGCACGACTTTGTTCACGCGCGCGCCGATCAGCTTCACGACCGCTGCGCTTGGCGGCGAGATCGGCATTCCCGGCCTCGATGGTCAGATGCACGACATCAATATTCCCGCGGGCATCCAGTCGGGCAAGCAACTCCGCCAGCGCGGCGCCGGCATGCCGGTGCTCAACGGCCGCGGCCACGGCGACCTCGTCGTCCAGATCGACGTCGAGACGCCGACGAAACTGACCGCGCGGCAGAAGGAATTGCTCTGCGAGTTCCGCGAGACCGAGACCGGCGAGGAATGTCCGGCTTCGCAGGGCTTTTTCGGCCGCATCAAGGAAATGTGGGACGATCTGACGGAGTGATCAGCCGATCTCTCCGCGCAGCTCGTCGATCAGCACCTTCACTTTCGGCAACCGCCCCTCTTCTTCGTCGAGAATCGCGTGGAATGCCCGGCGCTTGATCGCTTTCAACTCGTCCACGGGTAACGCGCCCTCGCCCGTCACGCTGCTCGCGACGATGTCGATCAGCCGGTCGGCGCCGTGGAGCCGCCCCCACAGATAGTCATTCTCGCGGTACGCGCGGCTGAAGAAGGCGCCGAAGCTGTTGAACTCGACGCCCTTCAGCATCGCCGCGGCGCCGCCGGTGCGGATCGCGGTCGCGTCGGACGGCGAGATGCGGTCGATCTTGATCGGGTCGAACTCGTCGAACCCCTCGCCCTGCAAGAGCGGAAGCGTCGCGATGTCGTAAAAGGGGTAGCCGAGATAGGCGAGGAGCATGATCCGCCGGTCGTCTTTCGGCAGTTGCGCCAGTCCCGCCGCGACCAGATTGTCGGCTTCGGCATCGGCGCCGATCAGGTCGCGCCGTTCGCCGATCGCATCGATCCACGTCGCGGCATCGGCGTCGGCGGGCACGTCGGCCCCGGCAAGCCAATTGTCGCCTTCGCGTTCAAGATAGAGCCCCAAGGCGCCATAGATGGCGTCGCGCATCGCATCGCAGGCCGGATCGCGAACCTCGCGCTTCGCCTCGACGACGCGATCGAGTTCGCGCGCGAGGAAGCGCAGCCGGCGGATCCGAAAGCCGAGGTCGTGGGTGCGGAAAAACACGACCGCGTCGCCGCTCGCGCCGAGCCCCCGCTTGCCCGACAGCCGGTCGAGCCCGCGCGCGCGAATTTCATCCCACAGCGCGTCGCGCCGGTTGCGGCGATGAATGTCGCCTTCGGGCGGCGCGAGCCGGTTGACTACCGCGACCAGTTCCTCGACCACCGCAGACAGTTTGAGGTGGCCGTAAGGCGCATAGGCGAAACCCGCGCGCGTCGAAGCCTGATCCTGCGCCTTGGCACGCCATTTCTGGAGCCGCGCCGGGGTCGGCGTGTCGAGGAAGAAGGTGCTGCCGAACAGCGCCGCAACCTGTTCCTCGACCTCCACCTTCATCGCATCGATGATATATTGCATGCGGCGGATACGCCGCGACATGCCCTCGATCGCCTCGACATTGTCGCGAATCGGTTGCTCGCGCGGGATTTCGGACAGCGCGCCGAGGATCGTCGACATGAAGCCCGGCAGTCGCGGCGGCTCGCCCTCGGCGGCTTCGCCCGGCTTGCCGAAGCTGATCGAGCGATAATCGGGCTTGGGATCGATATAGACGAAACGGCGGTCGATCTCGCGCCGCGCCGGGCGCTGCTTGAGCGCTGCGATCGCCGGACGGAAGGGCGCATTGGCGAGCACCGAGCCGTCGATGAGCACGCGGTCGGCCGGATCGGCCTCACCGCCCGTCGGCAATTGCGTCCGGATAAACGCATCGCGGCCGGGCCAGGCGATCTTGCGCTTTTCTAGCACCCCGTCGAGTTCGCGCAGCGTGAAGGGCGGGAACGCGCCGGGGAAGCTGGCCGTCGCGCGCGCCGCAGCGACCAGCGCCGGAACGTCGCACAGCCCGTCACCCACACGGATGTCCTGCCGGAAGCGCATCACCAGCCGGTGTTCCTGCTCGGTCACCCGCGCAGGGCTGTTCAGCGACAGCGGGGTGCTGTGCCCCGCGAAATCGGTGACCGACACGAACAGGTCGACCGGCTGCCCCGTCGGGACCAGCGGCGGCCCCTTCGGCCCGCCCTCCATCGCGTCGAACGCGTCGAGAAGCAGCCCGGAAAATGTCTCGCCCCCAAAGGGCGGCTCGAACCAGCGCGCACGCACGAAGCGCGACAGTTTCGCGCGGACTTCGTCTTGCGCATTCTCGCCGACCGTGCGGTCGATGACATTGCCACGCCGCTTCATCGCCCAGCCCGCAAGCGGCACTGCCCAGAATTTGGTCGCCGCCGACAGGGGCCGCGCATCGGGGTCGAGCAGGCTGTCGACATCGGCATCCTTCAGCCACAGCTCGGTCAGCGGATCGAGCGACTGGCCGCCGGCGATCGCGCGCGCGAGGAAGATGCCGTTGATCCCGCCCGCGCTCGCCCCCGCAACAATGTCTGCGATGACGCGGAGCCGCACCGCACTTGCGGTGGCGATCGCGCCGAGCAATTCGCCATATACCTCGCCCGAACCCTGCTGCGTGCCGCCTTCATGAAAGGCGCGCGATGCCGCGGCGAGCCGCCAGACCTCCTTGGTGACGCCGTGCATATAGACAGCGAGGCTGATGCCGCCGTAGCAAATCAGGGCGAAGCGTAGTTCCTTTTCCCGCATTGCGAGGATGATAGCGCGCTTTGTCCGGCCTGTCCCCCTCTCCCAAAGGCGAGGGTCAAATCGCCTTTTATCTTGCTTTTGAGAATGTGTCGCACTAGCGCGCCCTCCGAAACAGGAGCCCATCATGAATCGCAAATTCGTCTTCGCCGCGCTCGCCTGCACGGCGCTTTCCTCGCCCGCCTTCGCGCAGGACAATGCCCCTGTCGTCGAAACGAACGAGGGCGAAGACACGATCGTCGTGACCGCGGCGCGTACGATCCTGCCGCCGAGCGCGCTGCCGCTGACGATCGACATCATCGGTAAGGACGCGCTCGACCAGCAGCTCGCGATTTCGGGCTCCGTCACCGATGCGGTATCGAACCTGACCCCCAGCTTCTCGCCGACGCGGCAGAAATTGTCGGGCGCGGGCGAGACGCTGCGCGGCCGCTCGCCGCTCTATGCGATCAACGGCATCCCGCAATCGACGCCGATGCGCGACGGCAGCCGCGACGGCTTCACGATCGACGGCTTTTTTGTCGACCGTGTCGAACTGATCTACGGCTCGAACGCGCTTCAGGGCATCGGCGGCACCGGCGGCATCGTCAATCAGGTGACGGTCGGCGCGCCGAAAGAAGAAGGTATTTCGGGCCGCGTCCTGCTGCAGGGCACCGCCGACGACGGGTTCAGCAAGGACGGCATCGGCGGCAAGATCGGCGGGTTGGTTCAGTATAAGGCGGGCCGTTTCGACGCGACCTTTGGCGCGGCATTCGAAAAGCGCGGTGCTTTCTACGACGCCGACGGCCGCCGCATCGGCATCAACCTGACGCAGGGCGAAACGCAGGATTCGAAGACGCTCTCGCTTTTCGCGCGCCTCGGCTACGAACTGTCGCCCACCGCGCGTCTCGACCTGACCGCGAGCCGTTTCGAGCTCAAGGGCGACGGCGACTATATCGCCCTCGCGGGCAGCCGCACGCTCGGTACCCCGACCACCGCGGTGCGCGGCGACCCGCCGGGCGAGTCGGCGCAGAACCGCACCGAAAGCGTCGCGCTGTCGCTGACCGACACCGACCTTGGCGGCGGCAATTTCGTCAGCCAGATCTTCTTCAACCGCAGTCGCGACACCTTCGGCGGCGAGATAGCGACGCAGGCGACCTTCCAGGACCCGGCGCTCGCCCCGGTTGGCACCCTGTTCGACCAGTCGCAGAACCGCAGCCGCAAGCTCGGCGCGAAATTGAGCTATGAACGCGCGGTTCCGGGCTTCGAGGATCTGACCGTCACGCTCGGTTTCGACGCGCTCGTCGACAAGACCGAGCAGGCGCTGATCGCCACGAACCGCGTCTGGGTGCCGCCGAGCGATTTCCAGAGCCTCGCGCCCTTCGGACAGGCGAACCTCAAGCTGTTCGACGGCGTCGTGCGCCTCGCGGGCGGGCTCCGCTGGGAAAATGTGAAGATCAAGATCGACGATTTCCACACGCTCGCCGCGACCACCTTCGTCGCCTGCCCCGCCCCGCCCGCCACGCAGCCGGTGCCGTGCGGCCTTCCGAGCTATGGCGGCGTCGATGTCGCGGGCGGCAAGCCCAAGTTCGACGACCTGCTGATCAACGGCGGCGTCATTATCGAACCCTGGACGGGCATCCGCGCCTATGCGAGCTATGCCGAGGGTTTCACCGTCCCCGACATCGGCCGCATCACCCGCGCGGTGAACCGCACCGGGGTCGACATCGACAGCTTCCTCGACATCTCGCCAATCATCTCGAACAACCGCGAAATCGGCGTCGAGCTGAAGCGCGGGCCGCTCGATGCCAGTGCGACCTATTTCTGGTCGTCGAGCGACAAGGGCCAGTTGCTCATCGCGCGCCCCGACCGCATCTTCGACGTCCAGCGCCAGCGCGTCGAGATCGAGGGGCTCGAGGTCAACCTGCGCGTCGCGCTGCCGATCGACGGGCTGAAGCTCGGCGTCGGCTACGCGCATATCCAAGGCAAATATGACAGCGACAGCGCGAACCCCGACGGGATCGTCGACACCGACCTCGACGGCACGAACATCTCACCCGACCGCCTGAACCTCAACGCGAGCTACAACAAGGGCCCGCTCTCGGCGCTCGTGCAGACGCAATTCTTCCTGAAGCGCGACTTCCACGGCAAGGCGAACCCCGACCAGCGCAACAATTTCGGCGGCTACACCATCACCGACGCAAGCATCCGTTACCAGACGGGCTTCGGCGGGCTGAACCTGTCGGTTCAGAATCTGTTCGACAAATTCTATATCGACTATTCGAGCGATACGCGGCTGCCGGCCGACAATCTTGCCTTCTTCGCGGGGCGCGGGCGCACCTTCACGCTCGGCTGGGACTACAGGTTCTGAAGATGATGAAGCTGCTCGACACGCTGCACCGCTGGACGGGGGGCCTGATCGGCCTCGTGCTCGCGTTGCTCGGCCTGTCGGGCACGATCCTGCTCTATGAGCATCTGTGGATCGGCTTTCCGGGCACCGGCGATCCGCTTCGCGGCGACCTGCCAACGGTCGCCGCGACCACCGAGAAGCTGATGGCGATGCCGGGCGCGCAGGGCATCATCTATGCCGACGAACGTTTCGGGCTGCATCAGCTTCGCCTCGGCAAGGAGGCCGGCGCCTACGCCAGCCAGTCGGGCGATATCGTCACGCGCTGGGCGAGCCAGTGGGAGCGACCCGAACTCTGGATCTTCGATTTCCATCACCATCTGTTCGCGGGCGACAATGGCGAATGGGTGATCGGGATCGCAGGATTGTGCGGGCTGTTCTTCATCATCAGTGGTGCGCTCCTGTGGTGGCGTACGCGCAAAACCTTCCAGTTCCGCCTGTGGCCGAAACGGATGAGCCGCCCGTCGATCGTGTGGCAGCACCGCGACCTCGGCATCATTGTCGCGCCGTTGCTGCTGATCTCGATCGTCACCGGCACGATGATGATCTTCCGCCCCTTCGCTTTGGTGGTCGTCGCCCCCTTCGGTCCGGTCGCCGAGACCGCGAAGGCGCTCGACCCGCCGAAATACAAAGGCGGCGCGCTTACCGAAAAGCCCGACTATACCGCGATGCTGGCCGAAGCGCGGCGCCGCTTCCCCGACGCCCAATTCCGTATCCTCAGCCTGCCGCGCAAAGCCGGCGACCCGATCAGCCTGCGCATGAAGCAGCCCGCCGAATGGCTCCCCAACGGCCGCACCACGCTGGCGTTCGACGCCGCGACGGGCGAAGTGCTCGGCGCGCGCGATGCGCTCAAGCTGCCGTCGGGCGCGCAAGCGTTCAACATGGCGTTCCCGATCCACGCGTCGAAGGTCGGCGGCTGGGCGTGGCGTATTCTCATGACGATCTCGGGGTTTGCCTTGACCTTGCTCGGCAGCCTCACTGTCTGGACCTTCTGGTTCAAGCGCCCGAAGCCGGTGAAGCGGCGGGTGAAGAAGGCGGCTTTGGCTTCCACCTAACCTCTTCGTCACCCCGGACTTGATCCGGGGCCCATACTGCGGGCGCGGGAATGGATGCCGGATCAAGTCCGGCATGACGAAAGAATGGGGCGCCCCGCTAGCACCGCTTTCCTATTTTACCCGCCGCCCTATATCCTGCCCGGTCCATGACCCGCGCCCGCGTCCTCCTCCTCACCGCCGCCCTCGGCCCGCTCGATTATCGCGTCCCGCGCGAGAGCGAAGCGCCGCTTGGCAGCGTCGTGATCGCGCCGCTCGGCCCGCGGCGGCTCGGCGGCGTGGTGTGGGAGGATGAAAGCTTCGGCGCGCCCGAGGCGGTCGGCGACAACCGCCTGCGCAATCTCTACGAGGTCGTGCCCGTCCCGCCGGTCCCCGCGCCGCTGCGCCGTCTCGTCGAATGGACGAGCGACTATTATCTCGCCCCACCCGGCGCGGTGCTGCGCATGGTGCTGCCGGGCGTCGCCTTCGCCGACGCCCGCCGCCCGATCGTCGAATATCGCACCACCGGTGAACTCCCCCCCCGCATGACGCCGCAGCGCATCGTCGCGCTCGAAGCGATCGGCGACCGGCAGGGCATGGTGCGCGAACTCGCCGCGCTCGCCGAGGTCAGCGACGCGGTGATCCGCGGGCTGATCAATACGGGCGCACTCGAAGCCGTCACAGTCTCGGCCGACCAGCCCTATCCCGACCCCGACAGCGGATTTGCCCCGCCCGATCTCTCCGACGAACAGACCGACGCCGCCGCGCAGCTCCGCGATGCGGTGCACGCCGAGAAATTCGACACGCTGCTCCTCGACGGCGTCACCGGGTCGGGCAAGACCGAAGTCTATATGGAGGCAATTGCGGCGGCGATCGACGCGGGCAAACAGGCGCTCGTGCTGCTGCCCGAAATCGCGCTCACTGAACCGATGCTGACGCGCTTCACCGCGCGCTTCGGCTGCGAGCCGGTGGCGTGGCACTCGGGATTGCGCTCGGCCGAACGCCGCCGCGCCTGGCACAGCATCGCCGCGGGTGAAGCGAAGATCGTCATCGGCGCGCGCTCGGCGCTGTTCCTCCCCTACGCCAATCTCGGCGTCATCGTCGTCGACGAGGCGCACGAGACGAGCTTCAAGCAGGAGGATGGCGTCCATTATCACGCGCGCGACGTCGCGGTGATGCGCGGGCATTTCGAGGGGCTGCCCGTGATCCTCGCGAGCGCGACCCCCGCGCTCGAAAGCCTCGCGATGGTCGAGGCGGGACGCTATCGCCATATCCAGCTGCCCGCGCGCTTTGGCGGCGCGACGCTGCCCGACCTCGCCGCGATCGACATGCGGCAGGACCCGCCCGACCGCGGCCGCTGGCTCGCGCCGCCGCTCGTCGACGCGCTCGCCGACCGGCTTCAGAAGGGCGAGCAGAGCCTGCTCTTTTTGAACCGCCGCGGCTTTGCGCCGCTGACCTTGTGCCGCACCTGCGGCCACCGCATCCAGTGCCCGAACTGCACCGCGTGGATGGTCGAGCACCGCCTCGTCCACCGCCTCGCGTGCCACCATTGCGGCCATGTGATGCCGCCGCCGCGCCTCTGCCCCGAATGCGAGGATGAGGACAGCCTCGTCGCGTGCGGCCCCGGGGTCGAGCGCGTCGCCGACGAGGTCGCGCTGCGCTTTCCCGAAGCGCGCGTCGCGATCGTCACCTCGGACACGCTCTGGTCGCCCGCGAAGGCCGCCGAATTCGTCGACAATGTCGAGGGCGGGCTGGTCGACATCATCATCGGCACCCAGCTCGTCACCAAGGGCTATCATTTCCCGAACCTCACGCTCGTCGGTGTGGTCGACGCCGACCTCGGGCTCGACGGCGGCGACCTGCGCGCGTCCGAGCGCACTTTCCAGCAGATCGCGCAGGTCGCGGGGCGTGCGGGGCGCGGGGTGAAACCCGGCGAGGTGCTGATCCAGACGCGCGTTCCGGAGGCGCCGGTGATGGCGGCGCTCGTCGCCAACGACCGCGACGGCTTCTATTCGGCCGAGGCCGCAGCGCGCAAATTCGCGGGCGCGCCGCCCTATGGCCGCTTCGCCGCGCTCGTGATCTCGTCGGAGGATATCGACGTCGCACGCGGAGTCGCCAAACGGCTGGGCGACAAGGCGCCCGTCGCCGAGGGCCTCGCGGTCTATGGCCCCGCCCCCGCCCCGCTCGCGATGCTGCGCGGCCGTCACCGTTTCCGCCTGTTGCTCCACGCGCCGCGCAGCTTCGACCTGCAGGGCACGATCCGCGAATGGGTCGGCAGCATCGACTGGCCGACAAAGGCGCGCCTCGCGATCGATATCGATCCCTATAGCTTTGTTTAGGCGAAACAGAGCTTTACTGTAACGATAAGCGCTGGCAGCATCGCATGACTTATATGCGGGGGCGCAGAATGAAAAAATTTGGTTTGGCCTTTATGGCCGGAATAGCGACGCTCGGGATGGGAGGGACCGCCGACGCCAAATGGCTTCGCGCTGACACCGACAATTTCATCATTTATAGCGAAGGCAACGAGAAGTCGCTCCGCGACTTCGCGGGAAAGCTCGAGCGTTTCGATACGACGCTGCGCCTGCGCTTTGGCCTGTCGGGCGAAAAGGAGCCCAACCGGCTCACCGTCTATCTGGTCGAACGCGCCGCCGACGCCGGCAAGCTGACCGCCGGCCGGCTCGGTCCTTCGATCGCCGGGTTCTACAGCCCCGATGCCGAGGGCAGCTATGCCGTCTCGCACCGCGAGGCGACCGTTATCAAGGGCACACCCGAATGGCAGCAAACGCTGTTCCACGAATATAGCCATCATTTCATGCGGCGCTATTTGCCCGCGGCCTTTCCTGGCTGGTTCATCGAGGGTTTCGCCGAATATTATTCGACCGCCGACTTTACCAAGGAAGGCAGGGCGGAGATCGGGAAACCGCCCTATGGGCGCGCCTATGGCCTGCTCGAAATGCCGAAAATCCCGGCCGAAACATTGCTGTTCCAGCGGCCGACCACGATGAAGAATTCGGGGCAGATGGACGTCTATTACGGCCGCGCGTGGCTGTTGACCCACATGCTCTATAACGACCCGGCCCGCGCCGGCGATCTGGCCGCCTATATCGGTGCGCTCAACACGGGTGTCGAAGCGAAGAAGGCGGCGACCGATGCATTCGGCGACCTTGCGCAGCTCGACCGCGATTTGAATGCCTATCTGGGCAAGCGGCTGACCTATCGTACCTCGGGCGAGCCCATGCCCGTTGCGGGCGCCATCACCATCGCCGCGCTGTCGACCGCCAAGGATGCGATGCTGCCGCTGCAGCTCGAACGAAAAAGCGCGAGCGGCAACGAGGAGCGGCTCGTCAAGGTACGCGACGGCCTTGCGAAGCTGACGACGCAATATCCCGGCGATGCCGACGTCTGGTTCGAATTCGCGATGGCCGAATGGGACCGCGGCGACGAAAAGCGCGATGCGGCCGCGGCGCGCGCGGCGATCGACAAGACGCTTGCCATCGAGCCCAAACATGTCCGCGCCAACGTCCTCCTCGGCCGCATCATGCTCGCCGCGCTCGCCGACAAGGACGATCCCTCCGCGGCCGACTGGAGCGCGGCGCGCAAGCCGATCGTCCTTGCCAACAAGACCAACCCCGACGACCCCGTGCCGCTCTATGCTTATTACGAGAGCTTCGCGGATCAGGGGATCATGCCGCCGGTGATCGCGATCGACGGGCTCGCGCGGTCGTTCGAGCTGGCGCCCGAAAATGGACAGGCACGCGTCAGCTATGCCTTTGCACTGGCGAACCAGGGCAAGTTCGACCGTGCCATCGGCCTCGCCAAAACGATCGCCTTCGATCCCCACGACGACGAAAATGGCCGGGCGCTGCTCGGCCAGCTCGAAAAGATGCAGGCGCGCGCCGAAGGCCGGTCAAAGGCCGACGACGCCGACGCCGAGTGACGCCGGGTCAATAATCGGGTTCGGCGCCGCCCAATACCTGTTCGGTCTGCGCCGCCAGCCACGCCATCGCGGCGGCCCACGGCTGGTGCCCATGGCTGATCCGCCCAACGCCGAGCGCGGCGAGTTCTTTGTGCGTCGGTCCGCCCTTGCCGCGCAGAATGTTCACCGGCAGCGGCGAGGCTTCGCAGATGGCGCCGATGCATTTCGGATCGGCAAGGAAGGGCACGAACAGCCCGCTCGCGCCGGCGTCTGCGTAGGCGCGCGCGCGTTCGAGGGTCGCGGCGACGAGGGCGTCGCCGTCGTTCGCCACGTCGCCGCTCAGGAACAGGTCGCAGCGCGCATTGACAAACAGCCCGCTGTCGGCGGCGGCGCGGTAACGCGCCGCCGCCTCGGCTATCGGCAGCAATTCCTTCTGCCCAGGCAGCCGGTCTTCCATGTTAATGCCCGCCGCGCCCGCTTCGCGCGCACGCGCCACCGATGCGCCCACCGCGGCCGGATCGTCGCCATAGCCCGCCTCCATGTCGATCGTGACCGGGAGGTCGGTGACGGTCAGGATGCGCGCGAGGTTGGCGAGCGCGGCATCAAGCGGGAAATTCTCGCCGTCCGACGACCCGTGCGCCGATGCGACGCCCCAGCTGCCCGTCGCGATCGCCTTGGCGCCCGCACCCGCGACCGCCTTCGCGCTCCCCGCGTCCCAGATGTTGATCAGGACCAGCGGGTCACCGGGAACGTGCAGCGCGCGAAATTCAGCGACTTTATCGGACATCAAAAACTCTCCCTCTTGAGCAACTCTTCCTTGATCGGCAGGCCGTAAGCGTAGCCGCCGAGCGTTCCGTCGCTGCGTACCACACGGTGACACGGAATCAGCACCGCCACGTTGTTTGCGCCATTCGCGCTCCCCGCCGCGCGCACCGCCTTGGGCTTGCCGACCGCAGCGGCGATATCGGCATAGCTGCGCGTCTCGCCCGCGGGAATTTTCCGAAGCTCGCGCCACACGGCTTCCTGAAAGGCCGTGCCCTTCACGTCGATCGGAATATGATCGAAACCAGTAACCGGCGCCTCGACGGCGGCAATTACCTGAGAGAGAAGCGCCTCGAACTCGGCGCCGCCTTGAATCAGCTCCGCCGCCGGAAACCGGTCTTCCAGCGCCTCGCGTCCCTCATCAAACGACAAGCGGCACACGCCCTTGTCGGTCGCCGCGACGAGCATTGCGCCGAGGCTGGTCGGCACGACCGCCCAATGGATCGTCGCGCCCTTGCCGCCGTTCACCCACGCCGACGCGGTCATCCCCATGCGCCCCTCCATATTCTGATAGAAGCGCGATGGTCCCGAAAAGCCCGCGTCGTAAATCGCATCGGTCACCCGGCTTCCCTCGCTTAGTGCCTGCCGCGCACGTTCGTCGCGCAGCGCACGCGCATAGGCGGCGGGCGACAGCCCCGTGTGGCGCGTGAAGACGCGCTGGAAATGCGTCGGCGAATAGCCGGTGCGGGCCGCGAGGTCGGCGAGCGCGAGCGGCTCCTCGCTGCCCTTGATCGCCGCGATCGCCTTGATCACCGCATTTTCGTCGCGCGCGACATCGTCGGGCAGGCAGCGCTTGCAAGGGCGGAGGCCTGCCGCGCGCGCCGCCGCGCCGTCGGCAAAGAAGCGGACATTTTCGCGCAAGGGATGGCGCGCCGCACAGCTCGGGCGGCAATAAATCCCCGTCGTCAGCACCCCGGTGATGAAACGCCCGTCATAAGCCTTGTCGCGGCGGATCGCGGCGGCCCAGCGCTCGTCGTCGGTCATCAGATCGCTGCTCATGCCGCGTCCCTTTCGATTCGCGCGGCGAAACAGCCATGCGCGGCGTTGTGGGCATCGATATAGGAAATGCTGTCGTCGCCGAACAGGTCGCGGATCGCGCCATCGGCCTCGCCCGGTCCGGCAAGCCGCGCGGTCTGCAGCATCCCGTCCGCATCGAAGGCGCGGAGCGCGAGCGGGCGCCCTTCGAACACCGGCGGCAGTTCGTCGCGATAGGTCGCGGCGGCGACGTCCGGCCGCACATAGATTGCATAAGCGCTGCGATACGGCGTTTCGACATCATGGCTGGTGTGATGGAGCAGGATAAGCTCCTCGCCCGCCTTTGCATCGTCGAGGCTGATCCGGCACGGAAAGCCGCGATCGGCAGTGGCGGTGACGCGGCGCGCATTAAGCGCCGCCAGTTCGGCATCGCTCATCGCGAACAGCGGGGCAAAGCGATCGGGACTCAGCCCCTCGATCGAATAGGTCATCACATCGTCCTTTCTCTTGGCTGACGATCCAATAGCCTGCCCCGCTGCCTGCTGCTTCCCGATGCTTGCGTTCAAACATTCGGGCGCGTCATTCCTCGCCGCGCACCACCTTGATCAGCGCTGCCAGCTCCTCGTCGGCAAGGCCGCGCGCCGCGGCACGATCGAGCCAGCCGCTGACCAGATCGGGCAGTTCGCGGTTGATCCCCAAGGCGCCCGACGTCGCAGCGATGCGATCGACCGCGGCGATCGAAATGCGCATCGGGCTTTCGCTTATGGTGAAATCACCCGACGCGATGACCCCGCCCTGATGCTGGAAGAAAGCGCCGAAGCTCGGCGAGATATCCTTCACCAGCTTGCCATAGACGAGGGGATCGATCCCCGTCGCTTCAGCGATCCGCGCGCCGTGCAGGAAACCCGCGTAGGCGCCATAGACATAGGAGAGCGTCGCAAGGTCCATATAGGCGACCGCGTCGGCCGCTTCGCCGAGATAGACGAGATTGCCGGCGAGGATCTGCAGCAGCGGCTCGGCCAGCTCATAGGCTGCGCGGTCGCCCGACAGCAGCACCGGCGTGTCGGCCTGGCCCATCTGGCTCGGCGCCGCCTGGATCGCGCCATCGACGTAACGCCCACCGGCCAGCGCGACTTGGTCGGCAAAGGCCATGGCCGCATCGGGCGCGCTGGTCCCGAGGTTGATCAGGATCCGGCCAGCGAGCTCGTCGGCGACACCCTCGCTGCGCAGGATCGAGCCCACCGCCTCGTCGTCGGACAGGATCGCCAGCGTCACCGGGCTTGCCGCCAGCGCTGCAGCGGGCGAAGCCACGAGCTGGATGCCGCGCGCGGCCAAAGGCGCGGCCTTGGCGGCGCTGCGGTTCCACACCGTCACCGATTTACCCGCCTCGCTCAGCAACTCCGCGATCCGGACACCCATCTGGCCAAGACCAATCACCGTAACATCAGACATCTCGAAACTCCTTGTTGGTTGCGAGATGCGGAAGTGGGCGTTACCCTCCTATATCGGCAAGTACAGACAATTTGGTAAGCTACTTACCAAATGGGGAATTAGACTGAAAAGATGAGCAAAGAAAATTACGCTTGCGGTATCGGCCCCGCGTTCGAGGCGGTCGGCGGCAAGTGGAAAGCCGTGATCCTGTGGGAGCTTGACGGTGGTGCCTTGCGCTTTGGCGAATTGAAGCGACGCGTTGCGGGGGCCAGCGAGAAGATGCTGATCCAGCAATTGCGCGCGCTCGAACAGGACGGGCTGGTGATCCGCGAAGTGTTTCCCCAAGTCCCGCCGCACGTCGAATATTCGCTGTCGGCATGGGGCGTGAGCCTCAACAAGGCGCTCGGCCCGATCGCCGACTGGGGCGAAGCCTATGCCAAGGCGACCGGTCGCTATCCGGACTGACGCCGATATCGACAAGTGTGTTACTGTATTATATCATTGACTCACCTATTGACCCGCGCCATTCTTCTCCCGAAAATTGGGGAGTTCGCGCTATGGCAACCATCGAAGCATCCATCGCACCGGCACGGCCCGCGCGTCGCATCGACTGGCTCGGGCGGAGTGCGACCTTCTGCTATCTCGCCATCGCAGCGGGGCAATTGCTCTTCGTCGCCTTCGTCCTGCTCTATTATTACCCTCCGACGCTGACCGGCAATTTCGCAGCATGGAATGAAAAGCCGATCATCAAGGGCTTTGTGGCGGGCGATACCGCGGGCAATCTCTTCTTCGCAGTGCATGTCCTGCTCGCGGCCGTCATCACCTTCGGCGGCCTCGTCCAGCTCGTCCCGGCCATCCGGAACCGCCGACCTGCGCTCCATCGCTGGAACGGCCGACTCTATATGTTGTGTGCGCTGGCGCTCGCGCTCGGCGGGCTGTGGATGACATGGGGGCGTGGAACCTGGCTCAATTATATCGGCGCAATCGGCATCACGCTCGATGCGCTGCTGATCACCGGCTTTGCCGCGCTCGCCTGGCAAGCCGCGCGCCACCGGCAGTTCGCCGACCACCGCCGCTGGGCGATCCGCCTGTTCGCGGTCGCGAGCGCGGTGTGGTTCATGCGCGTCGGCTATATGGCGTGGGGGCTCGCGACCGGCGGCGCGGGGATCGGCAAGGCGATGGACGGGCCGTTCGACCTGTTCCTTGCCTTCGCCAACTCGCTGCTGCCGCTCGCGATCGCCGAAATCTATTTGCGCGCCGGCGCGCGCGGGACGCCCCTCGCACGGCAGGCAACCGCTGCGCTGCTCGGTGTCAGCGGCCTCGTCATCCTCGCGGGCAGCGCGGGCGCGTGGATGGTGATGTGGGGTCCCTATATCTAGCCACGCTTGCCTTCGCGCCGCGAGCGGCTAGGTTCCGCGCCATGACCCGCCTCCTCGCGCTGCTGCTCGCCCTCTTCGCCCTCGCCCTGCCCGCCCGCGCCGCCGACGATATCAGCGCCGCGACGCGCAGCGTCGTGCGCGTCGTCACCGTCGCGATGGTCGATGGCGAGGTCGTCGGTTTCGGCCATGGCAGCGGCATCGCGATCTCGCCGACGCGCATCGTCACCAACGCGCATGTCGTCGAATCGGCCGCCAAATATCCCGACAATGTCGCGCTCGGCGTCGTTCCGTCCGAGGGGCAGAAGAGCTTCGCGGGCAAGCTGATCGCGATCGACACCGCGCGCGATCTCGCGCTGATCGAGATCACCGAGGGCCGCCTGCCCGCCGCCGCGATCTACACCGGCCCGCTCGATTCGGGCGCCGATGTCGTCGCGCTGGGCTATCCGGGCAATGTCGACCTCGCGACCGCGCGCAGCGCCAACGACTATATCACCCCGCGCACCCCGACGCGCAGCGAAGGCAATATGTCGAACATGCAGGCGGTCGACGGGGTCGCGATGCTGATCCACACCGCGAAAATCTCGCGCGGCAATTCGGGCGGGCCGCTCGTTGACCAGTGCGGCCGGATCACCGGGATCAACACCGCGATCACCCGCGCCGACGACGGCGATTCGCCCTTCGCCTTTGCGATTGCCGGGCGCGAGCTGCTGCGCTTCCTCGCCGATGCGGACCAGCAATATACCAGCGTGGGTACCCCCTGCCTGTCACTCGCCGAGGCTGACGCGCGCGACCGCGCCGCGATGGACGCCGAATCGCGCGCGAGCGCCGAGGCGAATGCCGCGAAGAATGCCGCCGCCAAGCTCGACCATGATCTCAAGCAGGCGCGCGCCGAGGAAGAGGCGCTGGCGTCGCGCGAAAACCGCATCGCGCTCGCCGGCGTGTTGTTCGTGATCGGCGCGCTCGCGGCAGGCGCCGGCATGCTCTTCTACAACCAGAAGAATATCCGCAACGCCAAGATCGCGGGCGGCGCAAGCGCGGTACTGATCCTCGGCGCCGCGGTGCTGTTCGTCACGCGCCCCGACGCACACGCCGAGATCGCCGAAGAGGCGGCCGCGGTCATCGCGACCGATGCACCCAAACTCGCGCAGGGCAATTTCCTTTGCACGATCCGTCCCGACCGCAGCCGCATCACCGTGTCGGCAACCACGGATGTGCCGATTACCGTCGGCAAGGGCGGCTGCGTCAATGGCCGGACCCAATATACGCAGGGCGCCGACGACCGCTGGCAGCGTATCCTCGTGCCGAACGAGGAAGCGACCGTCACCGTCGCGTCGATCGATTCGACCGGGCGCGACTATCGCGTCGAACGCTATCTACTCGATGCCGAGACGATGACGAAGGCGCGTGAGACGCGCGCCGCGATCACGCTGAAAAGCTGCACCGCCAATCCCGACGAGCTTGCGGGGCTCGCGGCGCAGCAGGACGCCATTCGCAGCGCGCTTCCCGCCACCCCGAACGAACGGCTCGTCTATCGCTGCCAGCCCGCAAGCGGCGCGGCGGTCAAGCCCGCGGCCGCGCCTTGAGGCGATAGCCGGCGTTCGCGCCGATCCAGATATAATTGCTCATCATCTCGCCGGCGAACTCGCCGTCGACCGTGCCGACCTCGAGCTGCAACGGATCATCGGGCCGCGCATAGGCATAGGCGCAGGTCTTGCGGTTCCACAGCGTCGCAACGAGTTCGTTGCGATAGAGGATCGCATAGCGCCCGGCGTTGGCCGGCGCATAGGGTGCGCGACCGCTGACGATGCGAAAACCCGCCATATAGGCATCATTGACCACGCCGCAGAGCGCCTCGCCCTCGCGCGTCGCGGTCATGCGCAGCTCGGCGGCGAGCGCCGGGCTGTCGCTGAGCGCGGTCAGCTGGCGCACCTGCACCAAGCCGTTCGCGCCTTCGTTCAGCCAGGTCATGATGCGGCAGGTTCGCGCCGCAGTGTCGGGATCGTGGCACTGGACCTTGCCCGCGCGCGCCTCGGCGAACTGGTCTTTCACCGGCTTGTAAGCCGGATCGATGCCAAAGCCGGTTCCCGAAACCAGCAGCAATGCGGCAAGCAGCGACATCCTTGCTCTCCTCGCGCGCAACACTGCGCCCGAGAAGTTGAGATCGGGTTATCCCCCGCATGCCTTGAATAGCATCAGCGTCCGCTCGCGCGCCAGATCGGCGCTCGCTTCGTGATAATCCTTGCGCCGGTCGCTGTTGAAACCATGCCCCGCTTCATAGACGAAAATCTGCGCGGTCGGGTGCCCCTTCGCGATCAGCGCTTCGACGCCCTCCATCGGGATGCCGTCGTCGAAGCGGCCGAAATGGGCGATGGTGGCGCAGGCTGGCGCCTCGTCCTTAAACATCGTCGGCACCAGGCTGCCGTAAAAGGCCGAGGCGGCCGCGAGGTCGGGACTGATCTGCGCCATTCGCCAGGCGACCGACCCGCCGTAGCAATAGCCGGTGATGAACACCGGACCTTTGCCCTTCAGCGCATCGATGCACGTCTGCCCATCCTTCAGGCTCTGCTCGAACGGGTGGAGTTCGCGCGCCAACTGCACCGCGCGCTGGAACTGCGGCCCCGAATAATCGCTCTCGAACCCCGGATGCTCACGGTCGAAGAGCGCGGGACTGAGCACCTCGTACCCCTCGGCGGCAAAATCGTCGCACATCTCGCGAATATGATCGGTGACCCCGAATATCTCCTGGATCAGCACCAGCCCGCCGCGGCGCTCGCCTTCGGGCAAAGCATGATAGACCGCAATCTCGGCGCCATCGTCCATCGTCATCCGAATCATCTCGCCCATCTGGCATCTTCTCCGCTTGTTGCGCCCGATGATGGGTGCAATCACGCGCACCATGCAACGGATAAAAGCCTTAATCGCACTGGTGACAATTGCCGTCGCGGCCGCCTATTCGCCAGCCCCTGCCGAAAAGCCTTTGCGCGCCGACAAAGCGGGATTGGAAGCCAAAGCCGTCGCGGCCTGCGAATGCGAAATAGCGAGGGGCAAGGGGCAAAGTCCCGATTGCTGGACTGGCTACAAGGCTGCCATTGAACCTTTTCGGCCAAGGGATGAGGACGAGATAGCAGGCTATGCCACGGCGTGCGCGCCCGTATCGACCGAAGTCGACTGCCTGAAGGACGTCGATGGCGAATTCTGCATCACCACCGGCTATAGCGTGAACGGCGTCAAACTCGACGAACCGCGCCTTTGCCGGGAGGCCGAAGCAAGGGCCATTGACGACGCCTTCAGCGCGGTGATGAAAAAGGCCGGGCCGGGCGGCGGCTGGAATCAGGAAGAGGCCCAACGCGCCGCAAAAGAAGCTCTTGCTTCGGTTCGCGCGGGCGAGGCTTCGAAAGCACCTTCAACTTCTTCGGGTTGCGTCTAGCCCCGCCTTGCATTGCAGCAAAATCGTTGCTAGGCGCGCCGCGACTTCGCGTGGGGGGCATTCGTCGAATATCCCCGAAAAGCGCGCGACCCATCCCCCACGGGATAGCAACAAAGGACTTTCACGCGTGGAGAATTCCGGCGGCATTCAAGGCAACATCACGGCGGGCCTCGCGGGCCGTTATGCAGTGGCTTTGTTCGATCTGGCCCGCGAATCGAACGCGATCGACGCGGTGGCCAAGAGCCTCGCGACGCTTCGTTCAGGTCTCGCCGAATCGGCGGACCTCACGGCCCTGATCGCCAGCCCGGTGGTCGGCCGCACCGACGCCGCGAACGCCATCGGCTCCGTCGGCAAGGCGATGAAGCTCGATTCGCTGACCGCGAAGTTCCTCGGCGTGCTGGCGGAGAATCGCCGCCTCGCCGATCTGCCAAAGATGATCGACGCGTTCGACGCGATCGTCGCCGATCACCGCGGCGAAGTGACCGCAAAGGTCACCAGCGCGCACCCGCTTTCGGCCGCGCAGCTCAAGGAGCTGACCGCGAACCTCAAATCCCGTGTCGGGCGCGACGTCAGCGTCGCCACGACCGTCGACCCCGCCATCCTTGGCGGTCTCGTCGTCCAGCTGGGCAGCCAGCTGATCGACGGCAGCATCCGTACCCGTCTCAATAGCTTCGCACAGGCGATGAAAGGCTAAACCATGGAAATCCGCGCCGCT
>Ga0209676_1001617_pt1 | contig 19932 bp, 17 predicted proteins | sample AraplaCvi_mLB_r2_FD_184282 | JGI IMG/M metagenome (GOLD analysis project Ga0209676, IMG submission 184282) | Arabidopsis root microbial communities from North Carolina, USA - plate scrape MF_Cvi_mLB_r2 (SPAdes) (version 2) | ecosystem: Host-associated > Plants > Roots > Endosphere | place: USA...
GGACGTTCTGGGTGCACTCGATGTTGAGCAGCACGTAGTGGGCCTTGACCAGGTTCTCGATCGGGTAGGCCAGCTGGCGACGACCCCAGTCTTCCAGACGGTGGATCTTGCCTTCGCCGCCTTCGATCAGGCCCTTGTAGCGCTCGACCATGGCCGGCACCTGCTCGCTCTGGTCCGGATGGACCAGGAACACGACTTCGTAATGACGCATTGTGTGATTCCTTGTGGATGATGGCCGCGGGCTTTGCCGCGTCCGGATCAGCCCCCCGGCACCCGGAACTGGGCGCGGTGGAGCAAGGCCTCCCGCCGGCCGGGGCCGTGGGAGCCGGAAAGTATGGCGGATCAAAGGGTTGAAGGCAAACGGGCGGCTACTTACCCGGGCTGGCCATTACCGCCATCCCTGGCGGGACGCATCCGGCTTCGGAGAGCCCTGTCCGGCCATCCGTGGCGGGGCGTTCGCAGCCGCGCGAACCTACGGCTCGCGGGCGCGTCGGCTCATCCAGTCGTCGATATGCGCCTCCAGCGCCTCCAGCGGGACCGAGCCCGTCTCCAGCACCGCGTCGTTGAACTCGCGCAGGTCGAACTTCGGGCCCAGCTGCTTCGAGGCCTTCTCACGCAGCTCGGAGATCTTCAGCTGGCCGATCTTGTACGCCAGCGCCTGGCCCGGCCAGCCGATGTAACGGTCGATCTCGTTGACCACGTCCTGGCGGGTCTTGGGCGAGTTGTCCATGAAGAAGGCGATGGCCTGATCGCGGGTCCAGCCCTTGCTGTGCATGCCGGTGTCCACGACCAGCCGCACGGCGCGCCACATGTCGTAGGCGAGCTGGCCCATCCGGTCGTACGGGTCGTCGTACAGCCCCATGTCGTAGCCCAGACGCTCCGCGTACAGGCCCCAGCCCTCGCCGTAGGCGACGAAGTACCCGACGCGGCGGAACATCGGCACGTCCGGCAGTTCCATGCCGCGCGCGAACTGGAAGTGGTGCCCCGGCACGGCCTCGTGCAGCGACAGCGGCATCATTTCCCACTTCGGCCGCACTTCCGGCTTGTAGAGGTTCACGTAGTAGAAGCCCGCCCGCGTGCCGTCCACGGCGCCGGGCTGGTAATACGCGGTGGTAGTGTCGGGCGCGATGTTGTCCGGGATCGGCCGCACGCCGTACGGCAGGCGCGGAATCGTCTTGAAGACCTTCACCAGCTCCGGATCGATGCGCTTTGAGATCGCCTGGTAGGCGGTGAACAGCTCCTGCGGCGTCTTGTAGAAGAACTTCGGGTCGGTGCGCAGGTGTTCGAAGAACTCCGGCAGCGTGCCCTTGAAGCCGACTTCGGCCTTGATCTTCTCCATCTCCGTGCGGATGCGCGCGACTTCCTTCAGGCCGATCTGGTGGATCTGGTCGGCCGACAGGTCCGTCGTGGTGAAGTAGCGCGCCACGAAGTCGTAATAGGCCTTGCCGTCGGGCAGGTCGATCGCGGCGATCGACGTGCGCGTCTTGGGCAGGTAGTCGTCCTTGAAGAACGTCGCGAACTGGCGGTACGCCGGCACGATGTCTTTCGCGATGACCTGCTTCGCCTCGACCTGCAGCGCGGCGCGATCGGCCGGCGCGATGGCGTCGGGGAACTTCGCGAACGGCTTGTAGAACGGGCTCTTGGCCGGATCGTCGACCAGCTGCGACCGGATCTGCGCCGGCACGCGCTCCATCAGCACGCGCGGCGGCGTGTTGCCGCTGGCGGCGCCTTCGCGCAGCAGGGCCTGGTTCTGCTCGATCAGCTTCGGCAACGCACGCATGCGGGCGAGCCAGTCGCGGTAGTCCTTCACCGTGGCGAACGGCAGTACCTCGGCGATGCCTTCCGCGGTCTGCACGCCGCCGCTGAGGCCGATCGGCTGCAGGTATTCGCGGTACTTCTGGCGTTCGACGGCCTTTTCCAGACTCCACGCGAACACGTCGTAGCTGAGGCGGTCGTCTTCGGTCAGCGCATTGCGGTCGATCGCCTTCAGCCGCTGCAGCGCCTTGCGGTCGCCTTCCATGCGCCGCTCGATCGCCGGCAGGCTCATGTCGGTCCACCGGTCGTTGTAGCGCTTGTCGCCGCGCCAGCTCGCTTCTTCCGGGTTCTCGCGCATGCCGCGCTCCCACTCCTCGTCGAACAGCGCGTGCAGCGCCTTCGCGGCGGGAGACTGGGCGGAAGCGGCCGGCGCGGCGCGCGTCGTGGATGGCGCCTGTGCGAAAACGGGCGAAGCGGACAGGCAGGCGGCGACGGCCGCGGCGAGCAGTGCGTGTCGAAGCATGGACATTCCCCGGGAAGATCGTGGGCCGAGTCTAGCCCCCCTCGCCCGCCAAGGTTTGATGCGGGCTGCCGGGAACCGCGCCTTCACGACAGGCCGGCTAGCGTGCAACGCGTCCTCATCGACGGCGGCATCGCACGTGAAAATCGCCACCTTCAACATCAACGGCGTAAACACGCGCCTGCCCGCGCTGCTGGAGTGGCTGCGCCGCGAGCAGCCCGACGTCGCCTGCCTGCAGGAACTGAAGGCGCCCGAGGAGGCCTTCCCCTCGCAGGCCATCGCCGAGGCCGGTTACGGCGCGATCTGGCACGGGCAGAAGTCCTGGAACGGCGTGGCGATCCTCGCGCGCGACGCCGAGCCGGTGGAGATCGGCCGCGGCCTGCCGGGCGATCCGGACGACGTGCAGAGCCGCTACATCGAAGCGGCCGTCGGCGGCATCGTCGTGGTATGCCTGTACCTGCCCAACGGCAATCCGCAGCCCGGGCCGAAGTTCGACTACAAGCTCGCGTGGATGGACCGCCTCCACCAGCGCGCGCAGCACTGGTTCGACAGCGGCCAGCCGGTGGTGATGGCCGGCGACTACAACGTCGTGCCCACCGACGAGGACATCTACAACCCCAAGTCCTGGCGCAAGGACGCGCTGCTGCAGCCGGAAAGCCGCGAACGCTACCAGCGCCTGCTCGACCAGGGCTGGACGGACGCGGTGCGACACGTGTTCGGCGAGGAGCGCGTGTACACCTTCTGGGACTACTTCCGCCAGCACTGGGAACGCAACGCCGGCCTGCGCATCGACCACCTGCTGCTCAACGCCGAACTGCTGCCGCGCCTGCGCGCGGCCGGCGTGGATCGCTGGGTGCGCGGCCAGGTAAAACCCAGCGACCACGCGCCGACGTGGATCGAACTGGGGCCGGCGAAAGCGGCGAAGAAGGCCGGCAGCAAGCCGGCGAAGAAATCTGCGAAGAAGACCGCAAAGAAGGCGACCAAGAAGGCCGTGAAGAAGGTCGCGAAGAAAGCGCCGAAGAAGGCTGCGCCGCCGCCGAAGCGGACGCGACGCGCAGCCGGATGAAACGAAGCGATTACGACGCGTTGCCGCCGCGCTAACCCGCTCCTTCGCAGCATCGGTCCATCGAACACGACAGGAGCGATCATGGCCAGGCATCCGGACGACAAGCATCGACAGGAGCTTTACCGCGGCATGCCGTCGGTGACGAACCGCTCCTGGGGCACGCCGAAGCAGGACGACGGCTTCGGCTATCCGGGCCAGGGCGGCTACGGCGAATCGCGGCCGGACGCAAAAAGCAGCGCTAATGCGGAGCGGACGGGCGGTCATCGCGGGCGCGGGCCGCGCAACATCCTGCGTTCGGACGAACGCATCGCCGATGACCTGATCGAACGCCTCACGCGCGATGAGGAAATCGATGCGAGCGAGATTCTCGTCGCCGTCGAGGCCGGGTCGGTGACGCTGACGGGCGAGGTGCCCGAGCGCGGCATGAAGCATCTGGCGGAAAACCTGGCTGCCGAGGTGCAGGGCGTCCGCGAAGTCCACAACCGCATCCACGTCGACAAGGGCGCCCGCTCGTTCGGCCCTCCGGGCCAGGCCGTGCGCAGCGGCTACGACCAGCAGGGCAGCGGCTTCTCCAGTTCGGAATTCGACAACTGGGACGACAGCAACGACGACGCGCACGACGAGAACCGTCGGGCGCCGATGCGTCGGTCGCGGGAGCATTGAACGAGCCGTCATTCCCGCGAAGGCGGAAATCCATTGGTCCGACGCATCACCCTTCGGCCAGCGTGCCGTCGCGGGAAGGTGGATCCCCGCCTTCGCGGGGATGACAGCTCAAGGCCAGGCAGAGAGGTGCGTCGTACGCACTGACATCGCCCCTCCACGCCCCCGGTGCACAATCGCCGTATGAGCGATCCCCACGCGGCCGCACCCGCCCCTCGTCCCAGCCTTCGCGAGCGTTTCGATGCGCTTCGCAACCTGCCTCCGTTCCTGCGGATGGTGTGGTCCACCAGTCCCCTGCTCTCGCTGATGACCATCGGCCTGCGTGTCGTGCGCGCGCTGCTGCCGGTCGCCACGCTGTACGTGGGCAAGCTGATCATCGACGAAGCCGTGCGCCTGGTCGCCGCGGGCAACGGGTTCGACACGCTCGGTAGCGCCTGGCACAGCGGCCAGCTCGATACGTTGCTTTCGCTGCTCGCGCTGGAATTCGCGCTGGCCATCGGTTCGGACCTGCTCGGCCGGCTGGTGAGCTACGGCGATGCGCTGCTGTCGGAGATGTTCACGAACGCCACCAGCGTGCGCCTGATGGAACACGCAGCGACGCTGGATCTTGAGGATTTCGAAGACCCCGACCTGCAGGACAAGCTCGACCGCGCGCGCCGCCAGACGATGGGCCGCATGAACCTGATGAGCCAGCTCTTCGGCCAGGTACAGGACGCGATCACCGTGGTGAGTTTCGCCGCGGGCCTACTGGTGTATGCGCCGTGGCTCATCGTGTTGTTGGCGGTCGCGCTGGTGCCGGCGTTCGTCGGCGAGGCGCATTTCAATGCGCTCGGCTACTCGCTCAATTTCGCCTGGACGCCCGAACGCCGCCAGCTGGAATACGTCAAGCAGATGGGCGCCAGCGTGGACACCGCAAAGGAGGTGAAGATCTTCAACCTCCACCGGTTCCTGATCGCGCGCTATCGCGAACTGGCCGAGGCCTTGTTCCGCGCGAACCGCGCGCTGGCGCGGCGGCGTGCGATGTGGGGCGCGCTGCTGGCGGCGCTGGGCACGCTGGGCTACTACGTCGCCTACGGCTACATCGCGTGGCGCACGGTGCGCGGCGATTTCAGCATCGGCGACCTCACCTTCCTTGCCGGCAGCTTCCTGCGTCTGCGCCAGTTGCTGGAAGGACTGCTCGTCGGCTTCTCGCAGGTGGCGGGACAGGCGCTGTATCTCGACGACCTGTTCTCCTTCTTTGATATCCAGCCGGAAATCGCATCGCCCGCCAACGCGGCGGCGGTGCCGCGGCCGATCGCACGCGGCTTCACCTTCGAGAACGTGGGCTTCCGTTATCCCGACGCCGACAAGTGGGCGCTGCGGGGGCTCGACTTCGAACTGCGCGCCGGCGAAGTGCTGGCGCTGGTCGGCGAGAACGGCGCCGGCAAGACCACGCTGGTGAAGCTGCTCGCGCGGCTCTACGACCCCGACGAGGGCCGCATCCTGCTCGACGGCCGCGACCTCCGCGACTACGACCTGGACGACCTGCGCGGCAACGTCGGCGTGATCTTCCAGGACTTCGTGCGCTATCACCTCACCGCCGGCGAGAACATCGGCGTGGGCCGCATCGACGCAATGGACGATGCCGACCGCATCCGCGATGCCGCGCGTCGCGCGATGGCGGACGAGATGATCGAGCGCCTGCCCAACCGCTACGACCAGCTGATCGGCCGGCGTTTCAAGACCGGCGTGGATCTGTCCGGCGGCCAATGGCAGAAGCTCGCCATCGCCCGCGCCTACATGCGCGACGCGCAGGTGATGATCCTCGACGAACCCACGGCGGCGCTCGACGCGCGCGCCGAATTCGAGGTGTTCCAGCGTTTCAAGGAACTCTCGCACGGGAAGACGGCGGTGCTGATCTCCCATCGCTTCAGCAGCGTGCGGATGGCCGATCGCATCCTCGTGCTGGCCGACGGTCGCCTGGAGGCCAGCGGCACGCACGAACAGTTGTTGGCGCAAGGCGGCCGCTACGCGGAATTGTTCGAGTTGCAGGCGGCCGGTTATCGTTGAGCCCGACGCGCCGGCACTTACGCCACAACCGGCAAACACCCCACGCACGACCGGACAGGAGCCCTGCCCCATGCGCCATGCCTTGCACTGCACCACGCTCGCCCTCGCCCTCTCGATGAGCCTCGTCGCCTGCCAGGCGCGCCAGGGCGAGGACGCCGCACCGGCCAAGGCCGCGACCGCCGCTCCCAAGGCGTTGCCGACGCAGAGCGTGACGAGCCAGAACGGCCCGGTCACCGTCACCACGATCGCCAGCGGCCTCGAGCATCCGTGGAGCGTCGCGCTGCTGCCCGATGGCGGCTTCCTCGTCACCGAACGCCCGGGCCGCCTGCGCCACGTGTCGGCCGACGGCGCGGTGTCGGCACCGATCACCGGCGTGCCGCAGGTCTGGGCCGAAGGCCAGGGCGGCCTGCTCGACGTCGTGCTCGCGCCGGATTTCGCCACGTCGAAGAAGATCTTCCTCAGCTACGCCGAAGCGGGCCCGGACGGCAGCGCCGGCACGGCCGTCTCGACGGCGACGCTCGGCGACGGCGCGCTGTCGGACGTGAAGCTGTTCTATCGCCAGGAGCCCAAGCTCGTCGGCCCGAACCACTTCGGCTCGCGCATCGCCTTCGACGGCAAGGGCCACGTGTTCATTACGCAGGGCGAGCGCAACGACCGCCCGACGTCGCAGAAGCTCGACATGCTGCAGGGCAAGCTCGTGCGCCTGAACCTCGACGGCAGCGTGCCGGCCGACAACCCGTTCGTGGGCCGCAAGGACGCGCGTCCGGAGATCTGGAGCTACGGCCATCGCAACATGCAGTCGCTGGCGACCGATCCGCGCACCGGCACCGTCTGGGAAGCCGAGCACGGCCCGAAGGGCGGCGACGAGATCAACCTCCCGCAGCCGGGCAAGAACTACGGCTGGCCGATCATCACCCACGGCATCAACTACTCGGGCCTGAAGATCCCCGAAGCCGTCGGCAAGGAAGCGCCCGGCATGGAGCAGCCGTACCACGTGTGGGAAATCTCGCCCGGCCTGTCGGGCATGGCCTTCCTCACCGAGCAGCCGGCATCGAAGTGGAACGACAGCCTGTTCCTCGGCGCGCTCGCCGACGGCAGCCTGATCCGCCTGTCGCTGGATGGCGACAAGATCACCGGCGAGGAGCGCCTGCTGAAGGACGTCGGCGCGCGCATCCGCGACGTGCGCGTGGGCAGCGACGGCAAGGTGTACGTGCTGACCGACGAGACGGACGGCAAGCTGCTTCGACTGGATCCGCCGAAGGGCTGAACGCGTCCCGGGCCTTCTCTTGTCTCGCGGGAGAGGGTCCGTTGACGGGTTCGATGGACCACCGCGCTCTGCCTCGCGGCCGCCCTCACCTGATTGTCCACGCCCGCCATCGAGCAAACATCCTAGCCCTTGCCAGCGCGGGGGCGCAGGCAGGATGCTGCGCCATCGTCCGCAAGAGGAATCGCCGATGGCCGCGAAGTCCAGTTGGGCCGCCTTTCCGCACGACGCCAGGGGCTTCGCCTATGCAGGCGACGGCTTGAAGAAGGCCTGGCCTAAGCTGCATGCCGGCGATACCGAACCCTACCCCGACGCCAAACGCGCCGCCGCGCTGCTGGACGCCGCGGACAAGGCCGCGCCCAAAGGCGTGGATGCCGACTCGCTGGCGGCGCAGCTCCAGGAGGCCTGGCGCGCGTTCCACCGGGGCGATTTCAAGGCGGCGCACGATGCAGGGGTCGCACTCGGCCCGATAGGCGCGTCGGTCGCGGTCAAGGCGCTCGGCATCCATGCGACCTATCTGGTCGATGACGACGCCGAGCGGCTCAAGCGTTTCGAACAGGCGGCCAAACTCGCGGAAGCCGCGGTGAAGGCGCTGCCCGACGACGCGAACAGCCACTACCGTTACGCCTTCGCCCTGGGTCGTTACAGCCAGGGCCTGAGCATCGCCAAGGCGTTGAAGGCCGGCATTGCCGGCAAGGTGCGCACGGCGCTCGAGGCGACGTTGGACCTCGCGCCCAAGCACGCGGAAGCGCACACGGCGATGGCGCTGTACCACGCCGAGATCATCGGCAAGATCGGCGCGATGGTCGGCGGCCTGACCTACGGCGCGAAAACCGCCGAGGCGGAAAAGCACATCGCGATGGCGTTGAAGCTCACGCCGGATTCGCCCATCGCGCATATCGAGCACGGCAACGTGCTGATGCTGCTGCACGGCGACAAGAAGGAAGATGCTGCCGCGGCGGAATACGAAAAGGCGGCCAAACTGAAGCCGCTCGACGCGATGGAAACACTGGACGCCGCGTATGCGGCATCGCAGCTGGAGTGACGCAGACGCCGCGAGTCAAAGCTCGGGGTGCAGCATTCCGAGATAACCCCGCTCGCGCGCCACGCGTGCCAGCGCCGGCAGGGTGCGTGCGCCGAGTTTCACCATCAGGCTCGTGCGATGACGGTATAGCGTCTTCACGCTGATGCCGAGGTCGGCGGCGATCGCCTTCGGCGGCAGTTCCGACAGCAGGCCGCGCAGCGTTTCAAGTTCGCGCGGCGTCAGGCCGAAGTCTTTCGGTCGCTCCACCGCCTGGCTGATATCGCTGCTCAGCGCGACATCGCCTCTCATCACGCGGTCGATCACGGAGACGAGCTCGGCAATGGCCGCGGTCTTCGTCACGTAACCATGCGCGCCCTCATCGAGCGCCCGCAGCACCACGCCGGGGTCGCTGTGCATGCTGACGACGACGCGCCGCACGTTGGGAAGCTTCTTGCCCATCATGCGCAGCAGCAGGAGCCCCCCGTCGGCGGTCGCGAGACTGAGGTCGATGACCGCGACGTCGATGGGACGAAGGCGGACGATCTCCAGCGCCTGCGAGGCGTCGGAAGCTTCGGCGACCACTTCGTAGCGGCCGGTGTTATGGAACAGGCGTTTGAAGCCCTCTCGGACGATCGCGTGGCCGTCTACAAGCAGTGTGCGGATCATTCACCGAGTGTCGCCGACGGCAAGAGGGGGCGTAAGCGGAAGATTCTGATTGTTGGGAGGAAGATTCCCGGCCGCGCCGCCGGACCAGCCGAAACCCGGGGTGTTGCCAACCTCCCGGCCCTTTGCTGTATACTGCGCAGCCCTTACGGGCGGTTAGCTCAGCGGTAGAGCACTGCTTTCACACGGCAGGGGTCACAAGTTCGAAACTTGTACCGCCCACCAGTTTCAGGCAAAGGCCGGCGAAAGCCGGCCTTTTGCTTTTCCGTCCCGGCGAGCTCCGGAGGTCAGATGAGCGGAACGAAGCTGTATCACAACCCGCGTTGCTCGAAATCCCGCGGTGCGCTCGAACTGCTGCGTGAACGCGGGATCGAGCCCGACATCGTGGCGTATCTGGACATCCCACCCTCCCCGGCCGAGCTGCGCGTGCTGCTCGACACACTGGGCCTTCGCGCGCGTGAACTGCTTCGCACCGGCGAAGACGGATACCGCGCGCTTGGACTGGCGGACGAATCGTTGAGCGAGTCCGTATTGATCGATGCGATGAGCGCGCATCCGCGCCTGATCGAACGCCCGATCTTCGTGCACGACGGGCGCGCCATCATCGGCCGACCACCGGAGCGCGTGCTGGAACTTCTCGACTGACGGCGTGCTACAGACGCGCGTCGACCTCGTCGCGCGGATACAGGCTCTTGATGTCGTAGAGCAGCGCATGCGGCTTGCCGAAAGCGCGCGCGCCCTTCGCCCCGAGTTCCCGGAACTGGTCGTGCGCGACGGCCAGTACGACCGCGTCGTAGGCGCCTAGCGGTGGCTGTGCAACCAGTTCGATCCCGTACGCTTCACGCGCCTCGTCGGCCTGCGCCCACGGATCGTGGATGTCGACCTTCGCCCGGTACTCGCCGAACTTCTGCGCCAGTTCGACCACGCGTGTGTTGCGCAGGTCCGCGCAGTTTTCCTTGAACGTGAGCCCGAGTATCAGGATGCGCGATCCGGCGACGGCGATGTCGCGCTGGATCATCAGCTTCACCACGTCGGTCGCCACGTGCTCGCCCATCGCATCGTTGATGCGCCGGCAGGCCAGCAGTATGTCGGGGTAATACCCGGCCGCCTGCGCTTTCTGGATGAGGTAGTACGGATCGACGCCGATGCAGTGCCCGCCGACCAGACCCGGCCGGAACGGGAGGAAATTCCATTTGGTTCCCGCCGCTTCCAGCACTTCGGTCGTATCGATGCCCAGACGCTGGAAGATCAGCGCGAACTCGTTCACCAGCGCGATGTTCGCGTCGCGCTGCGTGTTCTCGATGACCTTCGATGCCTCCGCGACGCGGATGCTGGACGCCTTGTGCGTCCCGGCCTTGATGATGCCGCGATAGAGCGCGTCGACGAACTCGGCCGTTTCCGGTGTCGAGCCTGATGTCACCTTCGGGATATCGACGAGTCGCCGCTGCCGGTCGCCGGGATTGATCCGCTCGGGGCTGTAGCCTACGAAGAAGTCCTCGTTGAACGTGAGCCCGGACACGCGTTCGAGTTCGGGAACGCAGATCTCTTCCGTCGCCCCGGGGTACACCGTCGACTCGTAGATCACCGTGTCGCCTTTCTTCAGTGCACCGCCGATCGTGCGACTGGCTTCAACGAGCGGACGGAAATCCGGCCGCTTGTGTTCGTCGACAGGCGTGGGGACCGTCACGACGAAGACATTGCAGGCGCGCAGTTCAGCGGCGTTCGCGACGAAGCGGAGCCGCGAAGCGGCCGCGATTTCATGCACGTCCGCCTCGCCGTTATCGTCCTGCCCGGTTTGCAGCCTGGCGACGCGGGCCTTGTCGATGTCGTAGCCGATCGTCTCGTGATGCTGGCCGAACGCCACCGCCAGCGGCAGGCCGACGTAGCCCAGACCGACGACCGCAATACGAATCTCGACCGAATCCGACATCCCCAGCCCTCTTGCGCGGCATCCCGCGATGCTTGAGCGCATTGTACGGGGTGGCCACCGCGCGTCTTCCAGCGCCGGGCGCCGCGTCATTCGCGGTGATAGATCGTCAGATCGTCGCCGGCCGCGATCACCAGGCTGCGTCCGGAGAAGGAAAAGCCGCATGCGTGGATTTCCGGATCGCTTTCGATGCGGGTAAAGCGTGCCTCGTCGTCCTCATGGCACACGAACAGCGCGCTGCCCGGCGGCACCAGCAGCACGTCCTGCGTGGGCCATTCGAGCGTAACAAGTTCAAGCGACCAGCCGTCCTCCGTCGCACGCGGCAGGCCTCCGCCCTTGCGCCCGGCGATGGCGACATCCGAATGCTCGAGCGGGCCGATGCCCTTCGCCTGGAGCAGGTGTTGCGGGCGGCTGTCGCGCTGCGTATCACCCTTCCGCGCGATCTTCTCGCCGCTGGCGCAGTCGATGACGCCGAGGCTGTCGCGCGAAACGACCAGCAACAGTTCGCTCTCGCGATCGAATCCGATCGCTTCCAGCTGCGGCACCGCGAACACGCCGGAAACGCGCCACGGGGACGGCGGCGGAGTAAGCGGTGTCGTGCGGATCTGCCGGCGTATAGGACCGAGGTAGCGGGCAGCGGATTCGAGTTCGGCGCGACGGCGCCGGGTGCGAAGGAGTGTGAGCATTGCAGCGCATGCTCGGCACGCCTGGTCAGGAGCGCCGGATCGTCAGAGGGAAACCATCCGGAACTTCCGGCGGTGCGACACGCAGGCGGCGGGCCGTCTGCGATGCGAGGAATGGTAGGTAGCGGCTCGGACGCAGGCCATGGGAATAGTCCGATTAAGGTCGGAAAATCCTGATAGGACTGTTGGTGCCCGGACCCGGGATCGAACCGGGACGGCCGCGAGGCCGGCAGATTTTAAGTCTGCTGCGTCTACCTGTTCCGCCATCCGGGCTGGAGCGCGTGCGTAGCTTACGCGACGGTGACGCGCGCGCCGAACGTGCCGGTCGAGGCGCCAAAGAAAAAGCCCGACCTTTCGGTCGGGCTTTCGTTCTTTCTGGAGGCCTGGGTCGGAATTGAACCGGCGTACGCGGATTTGCAGTCCGCTGCATAACCACTCTGCCACCAGGCCGGTGACTGGAATCCGTGGAACCTGGATCGGATCCGGGATTCTTTCATATTCCAAGCCCGTTCACGCACGGGGACCTGAAACAACAAGGCCCCGAGAACGGGGCCTTGTCAGAAACTGGAGCGGGAAACGAGACTCGAACTCGCGACCCCGACCTTGGCAAGGTCGTGCTCTACCAACTGAGCTATTCCCGCTGAGGAACCGACATTTTAGGCATGGAATGAAAAGTGTCAACACCTTTTTCACTCCGTGGGAAATCCCGTCAGCGGACTTCCCGAACCACCGACCTGGCTGCCAACTCCCGGTCGAATCGTCGAACGCGTCTGCGTTCGCGATGCGCATATTCTCTATGAACGCGCGTCTTCGCGCAACACCGGCCACGCTGCACGAAGGTACGCAAGACCCGACCACAGCGTCAGCAATGCAGCCGCCGCGAGCAGCCATTCGCCGATCACGAAAATATTCAGTCCGTAGAACGGCTCCTGATAAAGCAGGCACACCAGCGCCACCATCTGCACGATCGTCTTGATCTTGCCGATCGTCGCTACCTTCACCGTCGCACGCTGGCCGAGTTCGGCCATCCACTCGCGCAACGCGGAGACGGCGATCTCGCGGCCGATGATCACCGCCGCCCACAGCGCCATCCACACGGTCGGATGTTTCTGCACGGTGAGCAGCAATGCGATGGCGACCATGAGCTTGTCGGCCACCGGATCGAGGAACGCGCCGAACGCCGAGAACTGGTTGTAACGCCGCGCGATCCAGCCATCGAGCCAGTCGGTGATCGATGCGAACGCGAAGATGAAAGCGGCCGCGAAGTTCGTCCACTTGTAAGGCAGGTAGAAGACCAGCACCAGCACCGGGATCAGCATGATCCGCAGCAGGGTCAGCATGGTGGGTACGGTCAACTTCATCCTTCGCTCCGCGCGTCGCCGGTCGTTTCGGTCGTGTCCGATGGGGTGGGCGGTCGTTCGACGGGTTTGTCGGGCACGTCCAGCCCGTGCAGGGTCGCATAGATGCGCTCGGCCAGCGCGTCGTTGATGCCGTCCACGCGCGCGATCTCCTCGATGCCCGCTGCCTTCAGCCCGCCCAGTCCGCCGAAGTGCCGCAACAGATTAGCGCGACGGCGCGGGCCGATGCCGGCGATGTCTTCGAGGCGGCTAGTGTTGCGCGCCTTCTGGCGGCGCCCCCGGTGGCCTGTGATGGCGAAACGGTGCGCTTCGTCGCGAACCTGTTGCACCAGCTGGAGGGCCGGCGACTCGGCGCCCGGACGCACCGTCCGTCCGTCGGGGAGCAGCAGCTCCTCCTCGCCGGGCCGGCGCTCCGGTCCCTTGGCCACGCCGACCAGCGCGACGCCTTCGACACCGAGGTCATCCAGCACCGCCCTCGCCTGCGCGACCTGCCCCGCGCCGCCGTCGATCAGCAGGATGTCGGGCGTCACGCCGCCTTCCTCCATCGCGCGGCGGAAGCGGCGCTCGATCGCCTGGTGCATCGCGGCGTAATCGTCGCCCGGCTCGATGCCGGAGATGTTGAACCGGCGGTATTGCCCGCGCACCGGCCCCTGCGCATCGAACACCACGCACGAGGCGACGGTCGCCTCGCCCATCGTGTGGCTGATGTCGAAACACTCGATGCGCGATGGCAGCGCCTCCAGCCCCAGCAGTTCGCGCAAGCCTTCCGCACGCGTGTGCTGTGCGGCGTGGCTGGTGCGTTCGGCGGCGAGCGCGAGTTCCGCATTACGACGCGCCAGGTCGACGTAGCCTGCGCGTTCGGCGCGCACGTTGCACTTGATCTGCACGCGGCGATCCGACGTGCTCGACAACGCATGTTCGATCAGGTCGCGGTCGGGAATGTCGCGATCGAGCACGATTTCGCGCGGCGGCGTCTGTTCGCCGTAATACTGCGACACGAAGGCGGCGAGCACTTCTTCGGCGTTCTCGCTGCCGTTGGTCTTCGGGAAGAACGCGCGCGTGCCGAGGTTGCGGCCGTCGCGGAACGCCAGCAGCAGCACGCATGCGGTGACGCCGTGCATCGCGATCGCCAGTACGTCGAGGTCGGCAGCGCGGCCATCGACGTACTGTCGCGCCTGCAGGCTGCGGATCGACTGCAACAGGTCGCGCAGGCGCGCGGCTTCCTCGAAATCGAGCCGCACGCTCGCGGCTTCCATCGACTTGGCCAGCTCCTCGCTGAGCTCGTCACTGCGACCTTCCAGAAACAGGCCCGAACGCCGCACGCTTTCGGCGTAGTCGCGCGCCGGCACCAGGCCGACGCACGGTGCGCTGCAGCGCCCGATCTGGTGCTGCAGGCACGGCCGCGAACGGTTGCGGAAGACGCTGTCCTCGCAGCTGCGCAGCTTGAACAGCTTGTGCATGAGGTTGAGCGTGTCGCGTACGGCGCCGACGCTCGCATACGGCCCGAAGTAACGCCCCGGGATCGAACGCGGCCCGCGATGCATCGCGATGCGCGGCCACGCTTCCTGCGTCATCAGCACGTAAGGGTAGCTCTTGTCGTCGCGCAGCAGCACGTTGTAGCGCGGCTTCAGCGACTTGATGAGCTGGTTTTCGAGGATCAGCGCCTCGGCCTCGGTGCGCGTCACCGTGACTTCCATGCGCGCGGTCTGCGCCAGCATCGCCATGATGCGGGCCGACTTCGGCGTGGCGTTGAAATAGCTGGAGACGCGGTTCTTCAGCGCGCCGGCCTTGCCGACGTACAGGACGGCATCGTCCGCCGCGATCATCCGGTAGACGCCGGGTGCGGTGCTCAGGTGCTTGACGAAGGCCTTCCCGTCGAAGGCCGGTGCGGCGGCGAGGCTCATCTAGGCCCGGGCCCTGAAGGAGCGTCGCAGGCGCGCGACACGACGCGAAGTCGAGGCGCAGGACGGGACGATGGCGGGGATTGCAATCATGAACATCGGCTCAGGGATGGGGCCGATTATGCGTCAGGGCAAGGCGACAGACCGTGCGCGGCCTGCCCTGCGGACAGATCCGGACGGCCGTTCAGCCCAGGCGCGACGGGTATTCGCGGCGCAGCCTCGCGATCGCGCCATCGGCAGCGCGATCGAGCAGCTGGTAGACGTGCTCGAACTGCGATGCCCCGCCCGTGTACGGGTCCGGGATCTCGCCTTCGTCCTCCACACCGGCCCAGTCCAGCAGCAGCGCGATGCGCGCGTGCGCATCGGCCGGCGCGCGGGCGCGGACGTCGCGCAGGTTGGCGCGATCGGCACAGAGCAGCCAGTCGAACCGGCGATAGTCTGACGTCGATAGCTGCCGAGCACGCAGGCCGGCGATGTCGATGCCGTGGCTGGCGGCATTGGCGATCGCCCGTCGATCGGGCGGCTCGCCGACGTGCCAGTCGCCGGTGCCGGCCGAATCGAGTTCCACGCGCCCGGCTAGCGTCGAGGCAGCAATACGCGCGCGCAGCACGCCTTCGGCAACGGGCGAACGGCAGATGTTGCCCAGGCACACGACGAGCAGGCGGACGGGCTCAGCCATGGCCGCTGGCGATCCAGGCTTCGGCGCGGGCAAGGTCTTCCGGCGTGTCGACGCCCGGGGGGAACGGCTCCGGCGTCACGCCGGCGGCGATGCGATAGCCGGCCTCGAGCACGCGCAGTTGTTCCAGCGATTCGATCTGCTCCAGGCGGCCCGGCGGCAACGCTGCGAAGCGCGGGAGGAAACCGGCGCGGTAGCCGTAGATGCCGATGTGGCGCAGCCAGGGGCCGCCTTCGGGCATGCGGCTGCGGTCGCGGGCGAACGCATCGCGCGGCCACGGGATGGGCGCGCGGCTGAAGTACAGCGCGCAGCCGTCGTCGGCGCGCACGAGCTTCACCGCGTTGGGATCGAACAGGGTTTCGGCGTCGGTCACCGGTGCGGCCAGCGTCGCCATTTCCGTGTCGCCGGCGCGCATGAGCTCGGCCACGGCGCGGATGCCCGCCGCCGGCGCGAAAGGCTCGTCGCCCTGCAGGTTCACCACGATGGTTTCGTCGCTCCAGCCCGCGATACGCGCGCATTCGGCCAGGCGATCGGTGCCGGAGGCGTGGTCCGCCGACGTCATCGCGACGCGCACGCCGGCGCCTTCCAGGGCGGTGGCGATGCGGTCGTCGTCGGTGGCGATCCAGACCTCGCGCGCGCCGGCGGTCAGCGCGCGTCGCGCGACGTGCAGCACGAGCGGTTCGCCGGCGAGCAGGCGCAGCGGCTTGCCCGGCAGGCGGCTGGCGGCGTAACGCGCGGGAATGGCGACGACGAAATCGGGCGCAGTGGCATTCATGCGGTCTTCGCTCCTGATGCGCGGCCTTCGCGATACTCGCGCGCCTTCGCCGAGATGCGGTCCAGCAGGCTCACCCAGAACGCTTCCGGCAGTTCCGCGCGCACCGGCACGGAGTAGAAGCGCTCGTCGGCGAACGCGGCGCACTTCACCGCGTCCTTCTCGGTCATCAGCACGGGGAGTTCACGGCTGCCGAATTCGAAATCGCTGGCCTGGTACTGGTGATGGTCGGAAAACGCATGCGGCACGACGGCGATGCCGAACTCGCGCAGCGTCGAGAAGAAGCGCTCCGGATCGCCGATGCCGGCGACCGCGTGCACGCGCTGGCCGGAGAACGAGCCGACCTTCCGCGGGCGGCCGCCGAGCATGGGATCGGCCATGTCGGCGACCAGTCGCATCGACCACTCGCCGAACCCCGTGTCGCAGCCACCGGTGCCGACGTTCACGACGCGAAAATCGCAGGCCTGCGCACGATCGGGCAGCTCGCGCATCGGGCCGGCGGGGAGTAGTCGACCGTTGCCGTAACGACGCCGGCCGTCGACCACTTCGATCTCGATATCGCGCGCAAGGCGGTAATGCTGCAGGCCGTCGTCGCAGATCACCAGGTCGCAACCGGCCTGCACCAGCGCCTTCGCCGCGGCCGCACGATCCTTGTCGACGCGCACGGGCGCGCCGGTGCGCTGCGCGATCAGCACCGGTTCGTCGCCGGACAGCGCGGCGTCGCTCTTGGCGTCGACCCAGCGCGCGGTGCCGGCGTCGTCGCGACCGTAGCCGCGGCTCGCCACGCCGGGATTCCAGCCTTCAGCGCGCAGCCGTTCGACCAGCGCGATCGTCAGCGGCGTCTTGCCCGCGCCGCCGGCGGTCAGATTGCCGACCACGAGCACCGGCACGCCGGGATGCCAGCGCTTGAGCCAGCCGTTGCGATACGCGCGGTGGCGCAAACCCGAAACGGCGCCGTACACACCGGACAACAGCCGCGCGCCGAGCGGGACCGGCAGGTCGCCGTACCAGTATGCGGGGGGATTCACCGGGCCCTTGCTCACCTTGCCTTCCTCATCGAGCCGTCGGTCGAATGCGTCTTCGTGCAGCGTGCCTTCGCCGGGTTCGTCTTCACCACCGGGCCCTGCCTCATTCGGCCTCGCGGAACTGCATGCGGTGCAGGTGCGCGTAGAGCCCGCCCATGGCGAGCAGTTCCGCATGCGTGCCACGCTCGACGATGCGGCCCTGGTCGAGCACCAGCACCTGGTCGGCGTGTTCGATCGTCGACAGGCGATGCGCGATGACCAGCGTGGTGCGGTTGGGCATCAACGTGTCCAGCGCGCCCTGCACGAGGCGTTCGGATTCGGTGTCGAGCGCGGCGGTGGCTTCGTCGAGGATGAGGATCGGCGCGTCCTTCAGCATCGCGCGCGCGATCGCCAGCCGCTGCCGCTGCCCGCCGGACAACTTGCCACCCTTGGCGCCGATGTCGGTCTGCAGGCCTTCCGGCAGGCGTTCGACGAACTCCATCGCATTGGCGCCGCGCACGGCGCGTTCGAGCGCTTCCGGATCGGCCGACCGCATTTCGCCGAAGGCGACGTTCGCCGCGACCGTGCCGTCGAACAACATCACCTGCTGCCCGACGAGTGCGACTTGGCGCCGCAGGTCCGCAAGGCGGTAGTCCTGCAGCGGATGGCCATCGAGCAGGATCTGCCCGGATTCGATGTCGTAGAAGCGCGGGATCAGCTTGATCAGCGTCGACTTGCCGCTGCCGGAACGGCCGACGATCGCGGTCACTGTGCCGGGGCGCGCCTCGAAGGTGATGTCGGACAGCGCGGGCTCGGCCTGGCCGGGATAGCGCGCGGTGACGTGGCGGAATTCGAGCAGCCCCTGCGCCCGGTCGAGCGGTTGCGTGCCGCTGTCGATTTCGTCCGGCGTGTCGATCACGTCGAACAGGCGCTCGGCCGAGGCGACGCCACGCTGCAGCATGCCCTGCACGTTGGTGAGCTGCTTCAGCGCGGGAATCACGGCGAGCATCGCGACCATGAGGCTGACGAATTCGCCGGCGGTCAGGCGGCCCTGCATGGCTTCGCGCCCGGCGAAGAACAACAGCATCGCCAGGCCGATCGCGCCCATCAGCTGGACCATCGCCGACGAAATGCCGCGCGTGGATTCGACCTTCAGGCTCAGTCGCAGGTGGTGGTTCGCCTGGCCGGTGTAGCGCGAAAGTTCGGTCGCCTGGGCGCCGTAGACCTTCACTTCCTGGTGGTTCGACAGCGCCTGGTCGGCGGACTGCAGCAGCTGTGCCCCGCTCTCCTGGATGCGATGGCCGATGCGGCGGTAACGACGGCCGACCTTGTCCATCGTCCATGCCAGCAGCGGACCGAGCAGCAACACCGCGAGCGTCACGCGCCAGCTGGTGTAAAGCATCACGCCGAGCATCACCAGCACCTGCAGCGACTGCTGGAGCATCACCTTTGCCGCGTCGATGGCGGCCTGCGCGACCTGGTCGCTGTCCGAGCCCAGGCGCGTGAGCATCGAGGACACCGGCTCGGTGTCGAATCGCAGACCCGGCAGGCGCAGGTATTTGCCCAGCACCTGCACGCGCAGGTCGCGCGCGATGCTGCGGCCGGCGCGCGCCATGAACGTGTCGGTGAGATAGCCCGCGATGCCGCGCGCCACGAAGATGCCGATGATCGCCAGCGGCAGCACGAGGCTGACGTTCGGATTGCGGGTGACGAAGGTCTCGTCGACCATCGGGTTCATCAGCTTGGCGAACGCGCCAGCCGCGCCTGCTTCGATCAGCATGCCGACCAGCGCCACGACGAGCACGCCGCGATACGGCGCGACGAAATGCAGCAACCGTCGGTAGATTTTCCCGGCAGAGACCTCGCGGCTCACTTCTTCGCCTCTGCCGCCGCCTCATGCGTCTGCGGCGCGGTCGCGTTCATGACCTTGCGGAAACCGAGCTGGCCGAGCGCGTCGTACACGGTGACGACGGCCTGGTACGGAGTGCGCGCGTCGGCGCGCAGCATCACCGGGCGGTCGCGGTCGTTGCCCGCCACTTCGGCGATGGTGCTCTTGAGCGATTCGACGTCGCTGCGCAGCACTTCACGGTCGTCGACGAAGTAACGGCCGTCGGCGTTCACCAGCACGATCAGCGCCTTGGCCGGATCGGTCGCGGCCTCGCCGGTCGCGCGCGGCAGCTCGAGCTTGAGCACCGAGCGCGCGTCGAACGTGGCGGTGACCACGAAGAAGATGATCAGCACCAGGATCACGTCGATGAGCGGCACCAGGTCGATGTGCGGCTCATCGTCGGCGCGGTGGTCGCGGATACGCATCGTGCGGCGTGCCTCAGGCGGCCTGCGGCGCGCGCACGGCGGTCGCCGGGCGGCTGTCGAGCGTGTCCATCAGCGCGATGGCCTCGTGTTCCATCGCGACGATGTATTCGGAGATGCGGCCGCGGAACCAGCGATGGGCGGCCAGCGCCGGGATCGCGACGATCATGCCGGTGGCCGTGCACACCAGCGCCTTGCCGATACCGCCGGCGAGCTGGTTCACGTCGCCGATGCCGTGATCGAGGATGCCCAGGAACATCTGGATCATGCCGACCACGGTGCCGAACAGGCCCAGGAGCG
>Ga0209676_1001618_pt1 | contig 19930 bp, 21 predicted proteins | sample AraplaCvi_mLB_r2_FD_184282 | JGI IMG/M metagenome (GOLD analysis project Ga0209676, IMG submission 184282) | Arabidopsis root microbial communities from North Carolina, USA - plate scrape MF_Cvi_mLB_r2 (SPAdes) (version 2) | ecosystem: Host-associated > Plants > Roots > Endosphere | place: USA...
CCCAGAACTCCGTCATGAAGAGCATCCACAGCGGGCGCGGGTGGCCCATGGTCTGCGGGAATGCGGGAAGCGACGCGGCCGGGCCGGGCGTCGGTGTAGCGGTTCCGCTCATGCGGTGTCCCCCGTGTGGATCAAGTACTGACAAAGGAAAAACCCACGCCGGGTGGCACGGGAGCGGGGAGAATTACCGGGTGACGCCCATCACGTCAAACCCGCGTGAAGGCCGGATGAGCGTGCTGCGGCGCAGCATCCATGCTGAATGGGGAGCCGGCGGCGTCAGCCGTCCAGGGCCGCTGCCTCGACCGCCAAGGCCAGCAAACGGCCGAAGTCCGGATGGGCCGCGCCCAGGAGGGCCTGCGCCTCTTCCAGCGCGCACCAGCGCAACTGCGAATGCTCGGCGAGGTTGGTCGGCTCGCCATTCCAGTTCGCGATGCGGTACAGGCGCAGGCGCCACGGTTCCGGCGCGGCGCCTTCCAGGCAATCCAGATAGAACAAGTCGCGGTCGAGGACGGACAGACCCAGCTCTTCGGCCAATTCGCGCGCGATCGCCTGCTCGCCGCTCTCGCCTGCTTCGACGTGCCCGCCGAACACGTCCCACGCGCCGGCCAGCCAGTCGCAGTCGTCGCGTCGCCGGCCCAGCAAAATGCGGCCGTCGCGCACCAGCAGCGCGCCCACGCAGTCGTGCACGCGCGCGGCCATCGGTTACGCCGTCGGGGGCGAACCGTACGCCGGGCCGCCGCCGATCATCGTGCGCACGTCGAACAGTTCCGGGAAGAACGTCAGCTCCAGTGCCTGCTTGAGGAAGCCCACGCCGCTGGAACCGCCCGTGCCGCGCTTGAAGCCGATGATGCGCATCACCGTGCGCATGTGGCGGAAGCGCCACAGCTGGAACTGGCTTTCCAGATCGACCAGGTCCTCGCACAGGTGGTACGCCGCCCAGTGTGCGTCCACGTCCTCGTAGATGCGTTCGAACACCGGCAGCAGCTCCGGATCGGCCACGTGCGACTGCGACCAGTCGCGCTCGACGTGGCGCGCCGGCACCGCATGGCCATGCCGCGCCAGATACCGCAGCGCCTCGTCGTACAGGCTGGGAGATTCCAGCACTTCGCGCAGCGCGTCCTCGGCCTTCGCGTCGTGCGCGAAGACCTTCAGCATCGACGCATTCTTGTTGCCCAGCAGGAACTCGATGGTGCGGTACTGCAGCGATTGGAAGCCCGACGACGGCCCGAGGATCTCGCGGAACTTCATGTAGTCCGACGGCGTCATCGTCTCCAGCACCGACCACATCTCGGTCAGCTGGCGCAGGATGTTCTTGCAGCGCGCGAAGATCTTCTGGCATTCGCCCAGCCGGTCCTCGCGCAGGTGCGCGATGGCGGCCTTCAGCTCGTGGATCATCAGCTTCATCCACAGCTCGGCCACCTGGTGCTGGACGATGAACAGCAGTTCGTCGTGCTGCGGGGGGTTGGACAGCCGCTGCTGCGCCGACAGCAGCGTGTCGAGCTGCAGGTAGCCGGAATAGCTCATCCGTCCCTCGAAATCGGTGTGGATGCTCGATTCCAGTTCGCGCTCGTTCTTCTCGACCGTCATTGCTCACTCGCGGGGTGCCGGAAGGTTCCGGACAGGGGGCCAAAAGGGTAGCGCATCGGGCCCTCCGACCCCGCCGGGCGACGGGCGGTCACCGGCGTGAAATACCCGCAACGGACCATGCGGCAGACTCGGCCGGTCCGCGAACAGGGGCGTCGGCGGGCGAGGAACGCTCACCAGGGCCTGCCCCACCGGCACGCCCAATCACGGGGAAGACTATGGACAGGGTCAGGGGCCGCTGCGCGGCCGCGTTGTTCTCCTTCGCATCGCTGCTGGCAATGGCCGGCGGCGCCCACGCACAGGTCGTCATCAGCCAGGTCTACGGCGGTGGCGGTGGCGGCACAGCCGTCTTCGCGAACGACTATGTCGAGCTCTACAACCGCGGCACCGCACCGGTGTCGCTGGCCGGCATGTCGGTGCAGTACGCCAGCGCGACCGGCACGGGCAACTTCAGCGGCGTCGCCGTGCTGCCGTCCGCCACGGTGCAGCCGGGCAAGTACTTCCTCGTGGCCATGAGCGGCGGCACGGCCGGCGCGCCGCTGCCGACGCCCGACGCCACCGGCCCCGCGGCGATGGCCGCCGGCGCGGGCAAGGTCGCCCTCGTCCGGCAGGCCGCGGCGCTTGCCTGCAATGGCGGCAGCACGCCGTGTTCGGCCGAACAGCGTGCGCTGATCGCCGACCTCGTCGGCTACGGCAACGCGAATTTCTTCGAAGGCGCCGGCGCTGCGCCCACGCTCACGGCAGCCACCGCTGCGCTGCGCAACAACAACGGCGCGACCGACACCGACAACAACAACGCCGATTTCACCGCCGGCACGCCGGCGCCGCGCAACAGCGGATCGACGACGCCGGAGCCCGACCCCGCGACGCCGCGCACCATCGCGCAGATCCAGGGCAGCGGGCTGCGTTCGCCGCATGAAGGCGAGCGCGTGGTGACCGAAGGCATCGTCACCGCGTTGAAGTTCAACAATGGCTTCTTCCTGCAGGCCGCGAACGACGACGGCGACCCGGCGACCTCCGACGGCGTCTTCGTCTTCACGAGCAGCGCGCCGCCGGCGTCGGCCGCGGTGGGCAACCGCGTGCGCGTGACCGGCAAGGTCGAGGAGTTCGTCCCGGCCTCCAACGTCAACCAGCTCACGATCACCGAAATCACCGGCCCGACGGTGGAACTGCTCGACACCGGCGTCGCGTTGCCGGTACCGGTCGAACTCACGGCCGCCGACCTGTCGCCCGGCGCCACGCCGGGCGCGCTGGAACGCCTCGAAGGCATGCGCGTGAGCGTGGCGAACGCGATCGTCGTGGGTCCGTCGGAAGGCCGCATCGACGAGGACGACGCCACCGCCAGCGGCGACGGCGTCTTCTACGTGACGCTGCCGGAGGTGCCCACGCCGTTCCGCGAACCCGGCATCGGCGTGATGGACGCCGCGCTGGCGACGCTGCCGCCGGGCAAGAACCCGCCGCTGTTCGACACCAACCAGGAGCGCCTGATGGTCCGCAGCCGCGGCCAGGTCGGCGCGTTCGCGCTGTCGGTCGACAGCGGTGCGCAGGTGGCCGGCATGCTGGGCGTGCTCGACTACTTCGGCGGCACCTGGGCGCTGCTGCCCGACACTTTGACGCCCCCGACCGCGACCGGCGGCCGCCTGCCGCTGGCCGTCAACGATGCGCGCAACGACGAGGTCACCATCGGCGGCTTCAACCTGCTGCGCTTCTTCGACGAGATCGCCGACAACAACGGCGCGCCGACGATCAAGCCCGAAGCGCTCGACAAGCGCTTGGCGAAGACCGCGGGCGCGATCTGCGACTACCTCAAGGCGCCGGACATCCTCGGCGTGGTCGAAGTGGAGAACCTGCGCGTGCTCGGCCTGCTGGCCGACCGCATCAACGCCAACTGCGCGAGTGCGCCGCACTACGTCCCGTACCTGTCGCAGGGCAACGACGTGGGCGGCATCAACGTCGGCTTCCTCGTGTCCACGCGCACGGTCGGCGCCGGCGTCACGCGCGTCGGTGTGCGCGAGGTCGTGCAGTTCGGCAAGGACGCCACGCTCGCCAATCCCGACGGCAGCACCAGCCTGCTCAATGACCGCCCGCCGCTGCTCCTGCGCGCCGACGTGCACCACGACAACGGTGCGGTGTATCCGGTGACGGTCGTGGTCAACCACCTGCGTTCGCTCAGCGACATCGACTCAGTCGCGCCGGGCAGCAACGGCTGGAGCACCGACGGCGCTCGCGTCCGCGCCAAGCGCGGCGCGCAGGCGGCGTACCTGGCGGGTCTGGTACAGCAGATGCAGGTGGCGAACCCCGACGAGAAGATCGTGCTGGTCGGCGACTTCAACGCGTTCGAGTTCAACGACGGCTATGTCGACGTGCTCGGCGTCGTGAAGGGCACGCAGGCGCCGGAAGACCAGGTGCTCACGTATGTCGACAGTCCGATCACGACGCCGCTGATCGACGGCTCGGAACTGATCGCCGATCCGTCGGAACGTTACTCCTACATCTTCAGCGGCAGCGCGCAGACGCTCGACCACGCGCTGGTGAACGAAGCGGTGGTGATGGGCGCCTCCGCCGTGACCGTCGAACACGCACGCATCAACGCCGGCTTCGCGGTGGACCACTTCGGCGATGCCTCGCTGCCGATGCGCGTGTCCGACCACGACCCGGTGCGGATCGCCATCACCGTGCCGCAGTTCCGCAGCGCGAACCTCTCGGCCACGGCGTCCGCGACGCCGGCGACGCTGCGCGCCGGTGAGACCGCCACGTGGACCGCGAACGTGCATAACGCCGGTCCGGACTCCGCCGATGCCACCGCGGTCGCCTTCGCGTTCGATGCGAACGTGACGCCGGCCATCGAGGCGCCCGCCGGCTGGACGTGCGCCGCGCCGGTGCACGACGCGGCGACGACGTCGGTCACCTGCACCCTGCCCTCGCTCGCGTCCAAGCAGGGCGCGAGCTTCACCCTGCGCACGCCGATGCCGGCGATCGCCAACGGCACCGTCGTTCGCATGGCCGTGGCCGTGCGTTCGCAGACGCGCGATCCGGCCAACGCCGACAACGACGCCATCGCGCAGGTCACGGTGGTCACCGCCGCGGACCTGTCGGTGCGCATCGAAGGTGGCGTGCTGCCGGTGCGCAAGGGCGCGATCGCGACGTTCCTGGTGCCGGTGCGCAACGCCGGACCGGACGCGGCGGCGCAGCCGGTGTTGTCGATCGACGGCAACGTCGCGGTCGCGGCCGCCGCGGTCGCCGCGCCGCCGGGCTGGACCTGCGCACGCGTCGCCACCGCCGAAGGCTTCCGCGCCCAGTGCACGCGCAACGCCGGCCTCGTCCAGGGCGTGCAGTGGTTCGCCTTCGCGATCGTCGTGCCGGAGCGCCCGCGCACCGGCACGCAGCTGGAGTTCAACGCGCACGTCGAATCGGCCACGCCGGATCCGGACATGTCTGACAACAGCGACACCCTGCGCGTGGCGATCCGTCGCTGATCGTTGCGGGACTTCAACGCAAGGGCGCGGCCAAGGCCGCGCCCTTCGTCGTTTGGACGCACCGGCGCCCCGCATTCAGGCCGCTTCCATACCCTTCAGTCCGGCGGCATCTAGCGTCTTTTCGGCAAACTTTCATGCCGCAGCGCGCAACGGCCCTTAACGCAGGCTTGGTTATCATCGCCGCCACAGCGTGTCGCCGCGGCCTTCGATGGGCCGCTTCGGCACGCCGGAGCCAGGTCGGGCGCGCTGCCCGGCCCAGCCTGCGAACGGCCGCCCGGCACTGGATCCGGGACACGGCCGCTCGCGACAGACCACGTCTGCTTCCACTGCCGGCCCATGCGGGCTGCTGCCAATCAGGACTTCCACGATGACGGTCGCCGCGACCTTCGAAATCGAATACCTGCAATACCTCGGCGCCGACGGCAAGCCCGTCGCCGAACTTCCCGCTGCATTCCGCGATCCCAAGGCGCTGCTGCCGCTGTTCAAGCAGATGCTGTTCGTGCGCACCTTCGACACCAAGGCCATCGCGTTGCAGCGCACCGGCAAGCTCGGTACCTACGCCAGTTGCCTGGGCCACGAGGCCACGCACGTGGGCATCGGTGCATCGATGCAGCCCGACGACGTGTTCGCGCCGAGCTATCGCGAGTACGGCGCGCAGTTCATGCGCGGCGTGCTGCCGCGCGAAGTCCTGCTGTACTGGGGCGGCGACGAACGCGGCAACGATTTCTCCGGCCCGAAGCAGGATTACTCCTGGTGCGTGCCGATCTCCACGCAGTGCCTGCATGCCGCCGGCGCTGCGCTGAAGTTCAAGCTGATGAAGCAATCGCAGCTGGCCGTGGCGTGCTGCGGCGACGGCGGTTCGTCGAAGACCGACTTCTACGCCGCGCTCAATTCGGCCGGCGCGTACCAGCTGCCGCTGATCCTGTGCGTGGTGAACAACGGCTGGGCGATTTCCGTCCCGCGTTCGGCGCAGACCGGCGCCAAGACGCTGGCGCAGAAGGGCCTGGCCGGCGGCCTGCACTGCCTGCAGGTGGACGGCAACGACCTCATCGCCGTGCTCGAAGGCATGCGCCGTGCGAGCGAACGCGCACGCAGCGGCGAAGGTGGCAGCGTGATCGAGTTCATGACCTATCGCCTGCACGACCACACCACGGCCGACGACGCGCGCCGTTATCGCGACGAAAGCGAAGTCAAGGACGCCTGGACGCGCGAACCGATCGCGCGCCTGCGTACCTACCTCACCGCGCAAGGTGTGTGGAGCGAGGACGAAGAGAAGGCGTGGGCCGAAGAATGCGGCAAGAAGGTCGACGTGGAGATCAACGCCTACCTCGAAACGCCCGTGCAGCCGGTTGAAGCGATGTTCGACTACCTCTACGCCGATCCTCCGCCGGACCTGCTGGCGCAACGCGCCTTCGCGCTCGCACAGGAGGGCCGCTGATGAACGCCGAAGACAAGAAGAAGAACGACTCGGCCAAGGCGGTCGGCGCGCCGGCCGCCATCACGCTCATCGAGGCGATCACGCAGGCGCTCGCCTACGAGATGCGCGTGGACGACAAGGTGCTGGTGTTGGGCGAGGACGTGGGCGTCAACGGCGGCGTGTTCCGCGCCACCGCCGGCCTGCAGCAGCAGTTCGGCCCCGAACGCGTGCTCGATACGCCGCTGGACGAAACGACGATCGCCGGCCTCACCGTCGGTCTGGCGTCGCAGGGCATGAAGCCCGTCGCCGAATCGCAGTTCGACGGCTTCGTGTACCCGATGGTGGATCACATCATCTGCCACGCCGCGCGCTTTCGTTACCGCACTCGCGGCCGCCTGACCTGCCCGATGGTGCTGCGCGTGCCGTGGGGCGGTGGCATCCGCGCGCCGGAACACCACAGCGAAGCGAACGAAGCGATCTTCACCAACGTGCCGGGTTTGCGCGTGGTGATGCCTTCCTCGCCCGCGCGCGCCTACGGCCTGCTGCTTGCCGCGATCCGCGACCCGGATCCGGTGATCTTCATGGAGCCCAAGCGCATCTACCGCCAGTACAAGGAAGTGGTGCCCGACGACGGCGAAGCGTTGCCGCTGGACGTGTGCTACGTGCTGCGCGACGGCACCGACGTGACGCTGGTGACGTGGGGCGCGCAGGTGAAGGAATCGCTGGAAGCGGCGGAGAAACTCGCGGCTGAGGGCATCAGCGCCGAAGTCATCGATGTGGCCACGCTGCGTCCGCTCGATTTCGACACCATCGCCGAATCGGTCAGCCGCACGGGTCGCTGCGTGATCGTGCACGAAGCGCCGAAGACCGCCGGTTTCGGCGCGGAAATCGCCGCGCGCCTGGCCGAGGAGTCGATGTTCGACCTGCTCGCGCCGGTGGAACGCGTGACCGGTTACGACACGCACATCCCGCTGTTCCGACTGGAAATGAAGTACCTGCCCAGCGTCGACCGCATCGTCGCCGCGGCCAAGCGCACGCTGGCGGCGGGCTAAAGGCATGCGCCACGCACGCGTCGTCGTCCCGCACAGCGCGCCGGATCGCACGCCGATCCGGCTCGCGCGTGGCGACAACGTGCATCTTGGCGATCGCGACACCGACTGGCCCGAGTTCGTGTGGACGACGATCGCCGAAGGCCACGAGGGCTGGGTGCCGGCGAAGCTGTTCGATCGCGAACAAGGCCCGGCCACGGCGCTTGCGGACTACGACACGCGCGAGCTGGACACGCGGGCCGACGAAGTCGTGACGTTGCAGTACGAACTCGCCGGCTGGTGGTGGGCGCGCAACGCGCTGGGCCACCAGGGCTGGATTCCGACGCATTCGCTCGAACTGCTGGACGACGACGACGGCGAAGACGCATGACCGGCGCCGTCGCGTTTTCGACGTTCCCGCATTCAGGCCCCCTGGAACATTGATGGACACCGGCCCGCCGCGCACCGCGCGAGGGCCATCACCGCACACCAACGAGACAACGACCGTATGGCCAACGCAACCAAGACCTTCTTCCTCCCCGACCTGGGCGAGGGCCTGCCCGACGCGACGATCGTCGAGTGGTACGTGAAGGAAGGCGACACGATCCGCCTCGACGACAACCTGGTGTCGATGGAAACCGCCAAGGCGGTGGTCGACGTGCCCTCGCCCGTCTCGGGCAAGGTGATCAAGCTGGCGGGCGCGGCGGGCGACATCATCGTCACCGGCAAGATGCTGGCCGAGTTCGAGGTCGATCCGTCGATGCCGCAGCGCGCCGAAGGCCAGGACACCGGCCACCACCACGGTGCCGGCAGCCACGCGCCGGACGATGGCGACAAGGTCGTCGCGTCCGACGATGGCGGCGTGATCAGCGATGCTGGCGAGCAGGCGCCGAAGGGCGAGGCACGCGCGGATTCGGGCACCGTCGTCGGCGCGATGCAGAGCTCCGATGCCGTGCGCAGCGAACAGGCCGTCGCGGTCGGCGGCGTGAAGGCGATGCCGGCGGTGCGCGCCATGGCACGCAAGCTCGGCGTGGACATCGCCCGCGTGCGTGCCTCCGGCGCCGACGGCGTGGTCACGATGGACGACGTGAAGCGCGCTTCGGCCGACGGTTCGGCGAAGCCTGGCGCGGCGCCGGCCGCGCGTGCGGCCGATCGCGCGCCCGCTCCGGCACCGGCTCCCGCGCAGCGCAGCACGCTTTCGCAGGGCGGCAAGCCGATGCGCACGCAGCCGCCGGGCGTGTCCGCCAGCGGCCAGCCGGAACAGCTCAAGGGCGTGCGCCGCAACATGGCGCGCGTGATGGCCGACGCGCACGCGAAGGTCGTGCCGACCACGCTGTGCGACGACGCCGACCTGCATGCATGGCTAGGCAAGCAGGACATCACCGCGCGCCTGGTGCGCGCGATCGTCGCCGCCTGCAAGACCGTGCCGGCGCTCAATGCCTGGTTCGATGGCGACACGCTGACGCGCACGCTGCATCCGCACGTGGATATCGGCATTGCCGTGGACACCGAGGACGGCCTGTTCGTCCCGGCCCTGCGCAACGCCGACATGCTCGACGGCACCGGCGTTCGCGGCGCGATCCAGCGCCTGCGCGCGCAGGTCGAAGACCGCACGATCCCGGCGACCGAACTGAGCGGCTACACGATTTCGCTGTCGAACTTCGGCATGTTCGCCGGCCGCTATGCGACGCCGGTCGTCGTGCCGCCGTGCGTGGCGATCATCGGCGCGGGCAAGCTCAGCCACGACGTGGTCGCGGTGATGGGCGGCATCGAAGTGCACCGCCGCATGCCGATCTCGCTGACGTTCGATCATCGCGCCTGCACGGGTGGTGAAGCGGCGCGATTCCTGAAGGCGCTGCTGGACGACATGGCTTTGCCGCAGTAAGCATGCGCGGGCAGCCGGGGCGATCCGGCTGCCCTGCACGTCTTTCGACAGGGATGATCGATGGCTCACGCGCCGCAGTGGACGTGCTCGGGGCGGATATCGCTGTGGCGATACACCGGGAACGAGCGCAACTTTCCGGGCTGGCATCTCAACGCGGACCCTGCCGGTTGCGGGTGCCTGCTCGCCCTGCTGGCGTTGCTTCCCGGCGACGATGCGCCGTATCGCACGATCGCGCTCACGCCGCCGACAGCCGCGCAGTTGAGCGTTCCGAACAACCGCCACGGTCTCGCAGCATGGGTCGCCCCGACGCGCCTGCGCGTGCGCCTGGCGGATGAGCCTTCACTGTGGGCTTTCCCGGCCGACCTCGAGCCGGGCACGATGACCATCGGATCGCATTGGATCGCACCGTTGCGGCGCGGCATCGACGATATCGCCAATGGCCGCGGCGATTACAGCATCGGTGGCCGGGGCGAGGATTCGCTGCCGCTCTGGTTCTGGTGGTAACGCCCCGGAACGCTGCTGACAGAAGGTTGGCAGGAGCTGTTGTACAAGCTGGACTCCGCCACCCAACGGGAGTCCCGCCATGGCCCACCGCAGCCGCCTTGCCGGTTTCATCATCGACTGCAGGACCGACGACCTGGACGCCGCCGCCGATTTCTGGAGCCAGGCGCTGGGCGTGACCATCGCCGATCGCCACGCGGGCGACGACACCGCCGAGTACCAGAACTTCGCCGACACGCCGGGCGATCTGTACATCGAAGTGCAGAAGGTGGATCACCCTTCGCGCGTGCATCTGGACATCGAGGCCGACGACATCGACGCCGAAGCCGCGCGCCTGGAGAAACTCGGCGCGAAGAAGGTCGCGTTCGTGAAGCGCTGGTGGGTGATGGAAGCACCGACCGGGCAACGCTTCTGCGTGGTGAAGATGAAAGAGCCGGAGAAGCGGTCCACGCCCAAGCAGTGGCCGTGACGCTGGCGGCTCAACGATCGCGTTGCTGATACCTGTCATCTCCGGCGAAGGCCGGGACAGTGCGAGGGTCGATGCGCGTTGCCCGGCGTCAACCGTAATGCACGGGCGTATCGTCCACGACCACGCGATTGCGCCCCGCCGCCTTCGCGCGGTACAGCGCCTGGTCCGCGCGATCGAACACCTGCTCCGACCAGTCGCGCGTCGGCTCGCCCGCGGCCAGTCCCATCGACACCGTGAGCGCGAACGGCAGCGGCGCCACGGCGATGCGCTGGCGGATGCGCTCGGCCACCTGCGCGGCCTGCGCCAGTCGCGTGTCGGGCAGCAGGATCAGGAACTCCTCGCCGCCATAACGCACCGCGATATCGCCCTCGCGGATGGACGCCGCAACCGCATCGGCCACCGCGCGCAGCGCGCGATCGCCCAGCAGGTGACCGTGGCGGTCGTTCACGTCCTTGAAGTGGTCCACGTCGAGCAGGACCAGCGTATACGGCGCCTGCTGGAGCAGGCGCATCGCTTCGGCGTTGTCGCGCAGCTGCGCCAGCGCGGAACGATTGAGCAGGCCCGTCAGGGCGTCGTGCGTCGCGCGGTGTTCCAGCAGGTCGTGGCGACGCTGCAGGTCTGCACGCGCATCTTCGAGACGCTGCGCGAAGGCCTCGCGTTCGGTGAGCAGTCGCCGCTGCTCCATCGCATAACGACGAAGCTCGAGCAGGTGCTGCGTCTGTCGCGCAAGCACCTCCAGGCCTTCGCGCTGCGCATCGGTAAGCGTGCGCGGCTTGTTGTCGAGCACGCACACCACGCCGAGCGGCTCGCCGTCCGGACTCAGCAACGGCACGCCCGCATAGAAGCGCAGCGGATCGCCATCCACGCGCATCGTCGGACGCGGCAGTTCGGGATGATCGAGCAGATCCTCGACCACCAGCATGCGGTCGGGCTGACGGATCGCGCGATCGCAGATGGCCTCGCTGCGCGCGGTCTCGCGCACGTCCAGGCCGATCTGCGCCTTGAACCACTGGCGGTCGTGGTCGATCAGCGAAATCGCCGCCGCCGGCACGCCGCACAGCGTGATCGCCAGTCGCACGATGTCGTCGTAAGGCTGTTCCGGCACCGTCCCCACGACCGCATACGCATCCAGCGCGGCCTGGCGGCGCGCCTCGTCGGACGGTGGCGGAGGAAGGGAGCGCAAAGCGGACATGGGGCGACGCCAAAAGGTCGCTAAGGCTACTCCCGGCCAGTCTGCGGACCCGTGATGGCGCACACAACCTGCAAGGCCGCCGCCGCTCGATTCAGCCTCGGCGACGCTCAGCGAACCTGAACAGGGCGCCGGGCGGCCGTCTCGCGCGCGAGCCAGACCTCCAGCCCCTGCGCGTTGAGTTCGATGTCGATGGCCAGCAACGCCCGGACCTCCTCCGGCGTCAGCGGCGCACCATGGATGCGGGCGCGGTCGATGTAGAGCGCCGCGAGCGATTCGACCAGGCGCGCGTGGCGGTCGGCGTGGCCCTGCGCTTCGTGCGCGAGCGCGACCATCGCGTCGATCTGTTCGAGCATGTCCTCGCCCAGTCGTGCGACGTCGCCGACGCGGCCGTAGTGCGTGAGATGCATCGCCACCGGATCGCGCGCCAGCATCGTGCGGATCGAAGCCTTCAGTGGCTCGGGCTCGAACTGCACCGGCGAGCTGGTCGGAATCACGAACGGGTCGCCGTGCGCGTTGTCGAATTCGCGGTACGACAGACCGAACGTATCGCCGGTGAACCAGCTTCGGCTGCGCTCGTCCCATACACACAGGTGATGGCGTGCGTGGCCGGGCGTATCGATGCACAGCAGCGGACGGCCCGCGAGATCGAGCGTTTCCCCGTCGGCCACTTCGCGCACGCGTGCGGCATCGACCGGCGCGATCTCGCCGTAGCTGCGCGACATTTCCGCTTCGCCGTACACGGCGGTGGCGCCGGCAATCAGGCGCTCGGGATCGATCATGTGCGGCGCGCCGCGCGGATGCACCGCCAGCGTCGCGTTCGGCAGCGCCCGCATCAACGCACCGGCGCCGCCCGCGTGATCCAGGTGCACGTGCGTCAGGATCAGCCAGTCGACATCCTGCGGCCGCAGGCCCTGCCATGACAGTGCATCGAGCATCGCCGGCACCGAATGCTGCGTGCCGCAATCGACGTACGCGCCACGTCCTTGCTCGACGATGAGGTAGGCGGCGTCGAAGTCGGGCCGCTGGAATCCGGTGTCGATGGTGACGATGCCGTGCGCGTCGTTCATGCCGTGCGGTTCCTCATGAGGCGTGCGTCCAGTCTAGAACGCACGACGTGATGCGGCGATGCGTACTTGGCGGGGGCCTAGCGGTGGCTGCGCAACCAGCGACGACGCACGAAGAAGGCCACCGTCAGCACCGCGAGGAACACGCCGTAGCCAACCGCTGTGGCCAGAATCTGCTGCCACATCTTCCCGTACACCGGGTCCGCGGTCGCGTGGGACCAGTACAGGCTCAGCAGGAACGCGGTGAACGCCAGCAGCAGCGCGACACCGTCGAACAACTTGCGCTGCGCGCCGCGCGGCTGGCGCGGAAACATCCAGAACAGCGCGCCAAGGATCGCGAACCAAGGAAGAAACAGGATCAGCGCGAGGTTGAGTTCGACGAAGGGGTTCATGCCTTCTGCGCGCTCTTTTCCTGCTCGGCCTCGACCACGGCCGCGAGCGCTTCACGCACCTCGTCCGGCGACACGCCTTCGGCGGGCGCCGTCACGGCGGCGAGCGCATCGAACCCGCTCGCGCCTGACTTCAGGCTTGAAATCAGCGTGCCAGCGTCGCGCGCGGAGTCGAATGCGTTGCTCTGCAGCAGCAGTCGGTCGCCGTCGACGAACTTGAAATAGAAACGGCCATCGGCTTCGCGGTACTGCTTGAACGTCGGTGCGGACGCCTTCGCGGCCTTCGTCCTGGCGCCGGCGTGCGCCTGCGACAGATCGCGCAGGCCCACCGCTGAACGCAGCGCATCGAGCGTGGGTCGTGCGTAACGTTCGCGCAGGCGCTGCGCGCCATCGCGCAGGATCGCTTCGATATGCGCAGGCTGGGCGATGAGCGCCTCGTACTTCTCGCGCAGCGGGGAGATCTCGTGATCGATGCGCTCGAACAGGGCCTGCTTCGCCTCGCCCCACGCGATTCCGTCGGCGAATGCGCGACGCATCGCCGCGGTTTCCTCGTTCGATGCGAACGCCTGGTACAGCTGGAAGACGTTGGAGGTGTCCGCGTCCTTCGCCTCGCCCGGCGCGCGCGAATCGGTGACGATCGAGTAGATCAGCTTCTTCAGCGTTTCGCGCGGCGCGAACAGCGGGATCGTGTTGTCGTAGCTCTTGCTCATCTTGCGACCGTCCAGCCCCGGCAGCGTCGCCACGTTCTCGTCGATGACCGCCTCGGGCATCGCGAAGAACTCCTTGCCGATCGGTTCGCCATACAGATGGTTGAAGCGCTGGCCGATGTCGCGCGCCATCTCGATGTGCTGGACCTGGTCGCGTCCCACCGGCACCTTGTTCGCGTTGAACAGGAGGATGTCGGCGGCCATCAGCACCGGGTACATGAACAGGCCCGCGCTCACGCCGGCGTCGTCGTCCTCGCCCGCCTCGCGGTTCTTGTCGACGGCCGCCTTGTAGGCGTGCGCGCGATTGAGCAGGCCCTTGCCGGCGACGCAGGTCAGGAACCAGGTCAGCTCCTGCACTTCGGGCACGTCGCTCTGGCGGTAGAACCACACCTTGTCCGGCGCAAGGCCGCACGCGAGCCAGGTCGCGGCGATCTCCAGCGTCGAGCGCTGCACGCGCGCCGGGTCCTGCACCTTGATCAGGGCGTGGTAGTCGGCGAGGAAGTAGAAGCTCTCCACGCCGGGCGTCCGGCTGGCGGCGACGGCCGGGCGGACTGCGCCGACGTAGTTGCCCAGGTGGGGAGTGCCCGAGGTGGTGATGCCAGTAAGGACGCGCGTGGGGCTCATGGAACGGAAGACTGCGGGAAACGGCTTGACAGTGTACCCGCCGGGCGGGCCCTCCCGGCCCACCCGCGCGGCAAGGACCGTGGCCGGGCAGCGAAAAGGGCGGTCCGCTCGCGCGTCCGCCCTGCTGTGTTCACCAGAATGTCGTCGGTCGATTGCGCGCGCCGGTGGCGATGGGTTCGCCCCCATGCCGGCGCGCGCGCCGCATTGGATGCATCAGTTCAGCGATTTCTCGAAATCGCGGACTTCCTGCTGGGCACGATCGCGTTCCCAGCCGTAGCGTTCCTGCAGCTTGCCGGCGAGATATTCGGCGTTGCCTTCGGCGACATCGAAGTCGTCGTCGGTCAGGTCGCCCCAACGCGCCTGTGCCTTGCCCTTCAACTGGGTCCACTTGCCGGCGATGATGTCTTTATTCATCCGTTGCATTCCTCTTGTCGTGGGATGCGGCCCGTTATGTGTTCCGCGACGACAGCATCGCAACACCGCCATTCGAATGAAGTCGCGATTGTGTTAGCCGGCGTTTGATATCGGTGAATGCACGCAAACCGCGGCGAATGCCTGAAAAACAGGGGGCCGGATCGCTCCGGCCCCTCGCACCACACCCATCTTGAATCACGCGCAGTGCATCAGCACTTGCCGTCCTTGCAATCCTTCGCGGTGTCTTCGACCTTCTCGCCCGCGCCCTGGATGTCCTTGCCGGCACCGGCGACGGTATTGCAGGCGCTGAGGAAGCTCATCGAGAACATCGCCAACAGCAGCAGAGGGATCAAACGCTTCATGGAACTCTCCTCGACATCGTGACCGGGGCACGCCGCAGCGTGCGGTGACTGCATCTGACGCGAGGCGCCGTGAAAGCGGAGTGGATGCAGGCTGCGTGCATTCAGCGCTCGGCAAGGAGCCGGCGGCGCAAAAGGAAAGGCCGGGCGATGCCCGGCCTTTCGTGTGTTGCGTGTCGTGCGCGGCGATTACTTGGCCGCGTCTTCGACCTTCTCGCCCGCCTTCTGCACATCCTTGCCGGCGCCGGCGACGGTGTTGCACGCGCTCAGCGTGCCAAGGGAGAACAGGGCAAGCAGCAACAGGGCCATCAAACGCTTCATGGGTTCACCTCTATTCGTGGGACGCGTGGTCACGCTTGCAGCGTGCGCCAGCATCTGACGCGACCGGGCGTGAACGCCGGGTGGATGCGGCCCGGGCGCGGGGGCGGGCATTCAGAGGGCGGAAAAAAACGAAGGCCGGCGATGGCCGGCCTTCGTGGTCCGCGCGGTTTCGCGCGATGGGAGCAACCCGATCAGTTGCTCGCCTTCTGGTCGATCTTCTGGCCGAGCTTTTCGACGTCCTTTCCCAGGCCTTCCATGGTGTTGCAACCGTTGAGCAGGACGAGCGACAGGACAACGAGCAGCAGCGTGGCGATGGAGCGCTTCATGGTCTCTCCGGGAGACGTGATCGGTAAGTGGGCCGAAGCATCGCACGGCCGCGCGGGCGCCGCACCTGCCACCCGGGGCAGGCCGGCGCGGCCGGTTCAGTCGCGCATCAGCGTGGACTTGCCGAACAGGCTTTCCACCAGGTCCACCGCCAGCCGCGCGGTGCGGTTGCGCTTGTCGATGATCGGATTGAGTTCGACGATGTCCAGCGAGGCCATGCGCCCGGTGTCGGCGATCATTTCCATCACCAGCTGCGCCTCGCGGTAGTTCGGGCCGCCGGGCACCGTGGTACCCACGCCCGGCGCGATGCTGGGATCGAGGAAATCCACGTCGAAACTGACGTGCAGGTGCGTGTTCTCGTCCACGCCTTCCAGCGCTTCCTCCATCACGCGCTTCATGCCGATCTCGTCGATGTAGCGCATGTCGTACACGTCCAGGCCGTATTCCTGCACGAGGCGCTTCTCGCCTTCGTCGACGGAGCGGATGCCGATCTGGCGGATCTCCTCCGGCCGCATCGCCGGCGACTCGCCGCCGAGCTTGGTCAGCGCATCGGGGCCCAGGCCGCACAGGCACGCCACCGGCATGCCATGCACGTTGCCCGACGGCGTCACGGTATGCGTGTTGAAGTCGGCGTGCGCGTCCAGCCACAGCACGCGCAGCTGCTTGCCGGTGCTGCGGCAATGGCGCGCGACGGCGGTGATAGAACCCAGGCCGAGGCAGTGATCGCCGCCGAGCAGGATCGGCATGCGCCCTTCGTCGAGTTCCGCGCCGACCGCGTCCATCACCGCGCGGTTCCACGCCACCACTTCGGGCAGATGGCGGTAGCCTTCGACCGGCTTCTGCCAGGGATTGCGCGGACCGTCGAGATTGCCGCGATCGATCACGTCCACGCCGCGCTTGGCCAGCGCCTCACCGAGCCCCGCGATTCGCAACGCCTCCGGCCCCATCCGCGACCCGCGGTGTCCCGCGCCCACGTCCGTGGGCGCGCCGATCAGCGAAACGGGAGGATAAGTACGACTCATCGAACGGCGTCCTCGTTGGTGCCGGCAGTCAGAATCGAACTGACGACCTACCGCTTACAAGGCGGTTGCTCTACCAACTGAGCTATGCCGGCGAAGACGAGCATTCTAGCCTGCCCGGCCGCGCGCGGGTTCAACCCGCCTCAGCGCATGCGCGAGCAGTCGAGGGGACGGGCCGGAACCTGCACCGCGGCTTCGGCACGCGAGGGGTCGAACTCGGGCTTGGCGACGAGGTCGAGCCAGACGCTGAGGCGGCCATCGCCCAGCGGTTCGGCGCGCGCGGGGAACCCGGCGGCGACGAGGCTGTCCGCGCGACGGCGCGCGCCCTCCTCGTTGCGGTATCGGCCGAGCGCGATCGAATTGGCTTCCTCGCCCTGGCGGACGATGAAGTAGTCGTTGAAACCGGCGGCGGCGATGCGCTGCGCGGTTGCGGTGGCTTCCTGCGCCGATGCCGCGGCGGGCAGCACCACGCGCCAGCCGCGCACGTTGCCACCGGTGCGCTGCTCGCGCGGGACGACGCGCGTGGCGACAGCCAGCAGTACCTCGCGTGCGTTCGATGCCGCGCCGCTATCGGCGAACGGGCCCACGCTGTAACAGCGCGCGGGCGTCGCGCCGTTGGCGGGTGCGGCGGCGTTGGCAGTCGTCGGGGGCGTTGTCGCGGCGATGGCCGGCGCGGCCGGGGGCGTCACGGTCGAGGCCGAAGGCGCGGGCGGCGTTGCAGCCGCCGTTGCGGGCAGGGCCGAAGGCGTCGGGCGCCTTTCGCCCGCCAGTTGCAACCGCGCCACATCGGCCGGCGGCACGAATGCAGGCGCCGACGTCGGCGGCGCACGCAGCGTCCACCAGGCGGCCACGCCAAGATTGAGCACCAGCAACAGGACGACGAGGGCGCGAGCGAGCATGGGGCGATTCTAATCGGCCGTTTCCACGCTGGCCCAGCGGGCCAGGCCTTCCAGCACCAGCGTTGCGACTTCCGTCGCGTTGCGAAGGTGGCGCGCCAGGGCGTCCGAACCGCCGCCGTGCAGCAACACCGACGGAGCTTCGCCCAGACGGGCGGCCGCGGCGGCCAGGCTGTGCTCGATCAGCGCCACGCCCGCGCCTTCGCAACCCGAGGCCAGGGCGTCTTCGGTGTCGCGCGCGAAGTCCTCATAGGCGCCACCGGCTTCCGGCAGCTGCGGCGCGCGCGCATGCAGCGCTTCGCGCATCAGCGTGGGCGATGGCGCGATGCGTCCGCCCAGGTGCTGGCCGTTCGCATCGACCAGGTCGATCGTCAGCGCGGTGCCGACGCCGCACACCAGCGCCGGCCCGTGCACGCGCGAACGCGCACCGAGCAGCGCGAGGAAGCGATCGACACCGAGCTTGCGCGGGTCGGCATACGCAATGCGCAGCTCCTCGAAATGCGGCTGCGTGCGCGCGATGGAGATGCGACCGCAACGCGACGCCAACGCATCGAGCACCGCAACGCGCAACGTCGGTTGCGCGACGCTGGCAAGGTAGGCGACATCGATGCGCGCCGGCAGATGCTGCGCGATCGCGGCGGCAACATCCTCTTCGCGATGCGGCAGCGCGATCGCCTCGCCGACGCGTCCATCGGCAAGCAGCGGCGCGCACTTCAGGCGCGTGTTGCCCAGGTCGAACAACCACGCACTCATGCCGACGCTCCGCTGCGCACGCTGACTTCACCGGAATGGAAACTGCGTTCCTCGCCATCGTCGAGCCGCACACGCAGTGCGCCGTCCCCGGCGAGGCCGAGTGCGGTGCCGCGCAGTTCGCCCGTCGCCGTATGCAGCGTGACCGGGCGTTGCGCCAGTGCATCCAGTGCGGCGTAACGCTCGTGGAACGGGGCGAGACCGTCCGCGTCGAACTCCTCCAGCGCGGGCAGCAGGTGCGACAGCACGGCGGCGGCGATGCGGTTGCGATCCGGTGGCATGTTCGACAGCCCCGCCAGATCGCACCACGGCTGGTCGATGCCGGCGGCGATCGCGGCCGGCATGCGCACGTTGATGCCCATGCCGATGACCGCGCGCACCGGGCCGGCATGTTCGCCGCCGCCCTCGACGAGGATGCCGCCGAGCTTGCGCAGCGAGCCATCGACGTTCGCCACGACGAGGTCGTTGGGCCACTTCAGGCGCACTTCGAATCCGCACGTGCGCAACGCTTGCGCGGCAGCGACACCGGCGACGAGGCTCAGCCCGCCCAGCCGCGCGAGCCCGCCGCCGAACTGCCGCGAGACCGACAGGTACACATGCGCGGCCAGCGGCGAGGCCCACTCACGGCCGCGACGGCCACGGCCGCCGGTCTGGCGCTCGGCCAGCAGGACCTCGGCGCCCGCGGTGGGCGACGGGCGGCGCAGCAGCTCGGTGTTGGTCGAGTCGATGGACCAAGCGGTTTCGAGCGAGGCCAGCGAGCCCAGGAGCGCCGGCGGCAACCCGGCGCGGATCGCCTCCGTGTCGAGCAGGTCCATGGGCGATGCCAGGGCATAACCGCGCCCTGCCCGGGCCTCGATCGGGACGCCGGCCTCGCGCAGGGCCTCGATGCGCTTCCAGATGGCAGCGCGCGTCTGGCCGCCCTCGCGCGCCAGAACATCGCCCGACACCGGGCCGGCGATCAGCCGCTGCAGCAGGTGGCGCTCGTCCATCAGCGGGCGTCGTCTGCGGCGGCGGTGAGACGGAGGAAGGCGGAACGGGCGGGCGTCATGGGCGGGGATTATGCGGGAGCCGCCTCCGGCCGACGAACGGCGCCGCAGAGCCGCGTGACCGCTCCGAATGCCCCTTCCGGGACACCACGCGCGGGGATTCGGCGGGACGATGGCCGGGCGCGACGAAGCGTTGCAACGCTTTGCTCCGTGGGCGCATCGATAGGAGATGATGGCGTCACACAGGCGTCGTCCGGATCGACGACTCCGCCGGCCCGCCGGCGGCACCGCCTGAACACGGAGAGTTGTTGCAATGCACCACCCTACAGCCCGGCCGACGCCCTTTTTTCGCGCTATAGTCCAGCATTACCCGGGGTCTACCCCGGGTCCGTCCGAGGATTCCGCCATGCTCCGGATCTGCCTGTGCCTGCTGATCGTGGTCGCCAGCTCGACCGTGGCTGCGCGCGAGATCAAGCTCAGCTCCGCGAACAGCGGCAGCTGCCCGGAAGCGTCCTCGATCGCACG
>Ga0209676_1001623_pt1 | contig 19901 bp, 11 predicted proteins | sample AraplaCvi_mLB_r2_FD_184282 | JGI IMG/M metagenome (GOLD analysis project Ga0209676, IMG submission 184282) | Arabidopsis root microbial communities from North Carolina, USA - plate scrape MF_Cvi_mLB_r2 (SPAdes) (version 2) | ecosystem: Host-associated > Plants > Roots > Endosphere | place: USA...
AGATGAAGTCTATGGACCCGGCGGAGTCTAGTCAGGGAAATGTCAGCAATGCGTTACGCCAGGCCCGGCGCGCCATCGATGGCGCGCTGAGTCGCGACCGTGGACGCCTGCATGGATTGTGGTCGCGTTGGAGCGCAAAGCCCAGCGACGTCCGCACACGCGACGCCTTCGCGCAGGCGCTGGCGACCTCCGTGGCGCAGCGCGAAGCCCGCACCGCCGCGCTTCCGGCCGCGCCCGTCGCGCCCGACCTGCCCATTGCGGCAAAGGCCGACGAGATCGTCGAACTCATCCGGGCGCACCAGGTGGTGGTGATCGCCGGCGAAACCGGTTCGGGCAAGACCACCCAGCTGCCCAAGCTGTGCCTGGCCGCCGGCCGGGGCGCGGCGGGGATGATCGGCTGCACCCAGCCGCGCCGCATCGCCGCGCGCGCGGTAGCGCGCCGCGTGGCCGAGGAACTGCAGACCCAGCTCGGCGGGGCGGTCGGCTACCAGGTCCGCTTCACCGAAAACGTCGGCGAGCAGACCGCGGTGAAGTTCATGACCGACGGCATCCTGCTGGCCGAGATCCAGTCCGACCGCTGGCTCTCGCAGTACGACACCATCCTCATCGACGAGGCGCACGAGCGCAGCCTCAACATCGACTTCCTGCTGGGCTACCTCAAGCAGCTGCTGCTCAAGCGAAAGGATCTCAAGGTCATCGTCACGTCCGCGACGATCGACACCGAACGCTTCGCCGCGCATTTCGACGGCGCGCCGGTGGTGAACGTGGAAGGCCGCAGTTACCCGGTGTCGGTGCGTTATCGCCCGCTCGAAGGGGATGGCGAGGAAGGCGGCGAGCGCACCACCAACGACGGCATCGTGTCCGCGTGCGACGAGATCACGCGCGAGGACCCGCGCGGCGACGTGCTCATCTTCCTGCCGGGCGAGCGCGAGATCCGCGACGCGCACCTGTCGCTGGAGCGCCGCAAATACCGCGAGACCGAAGTGCTGCCGCTGTACGCGCGCCTGTCGGTGCGCGACCAGGACCGCGTGTTCAATCCCGGCCCGAAACGCCGCATCGTGCTGGCGACGAACGTCGCCGAAACCTCGCTCACCGTGCCGCGCATCCGTTACGTCGTCGATCCGGGTCTGGCGCGCGTGAAGCGCTACAGCCCGCGCGGCAAGCTCGACCGCCTGCATATCGAACCGGTGAGCCAGGCCAGCGCCGACCAGCGCAAGGGCCGCTGCGGGCGCATCAGCGAAGGTACGTGCTATCGCCTGTATTCGGAAGCCGGTTTCCAGTCGCGCGCGCAGTACACCGACCCGGAAATCCGCCGCGCCGCACTGGCCGGCGTGATCCTGCGCATGCTGTCGCTGGGGCTGGGTAACATCGAGGAATTCCCGTTCCTGGAACCGCCCGATCCGCGCGCCATCGCCGACGGCTGGCAGCAGCTGGCCGAGCTGGGCGCGGTCGACGAACAACGCCGCCTCACGCCGGTCGGCAAGCTGATGTCGCGCCTGGCGGTGGACGTGAAGCTCGCGCGCATGCTGGTCGCTGCGAACGAGCACGGCGTACTGCGCGAGATGCTGGTGATCGCCTCGTTCCTGGGCATCCAGGACCCGCGCGAGCGCCCCGCCGACCAGCGCGGCGCGGCCGACACGGCCCACGCGCAGTTCGCCGATCCCAAGTCCGAATTCGTCGGCATCGTGAAGTTGTGGAATGCATACAACACGGCCCACGAAGAACTGACGCAGTCGAAATTGCGCGGCTGGTGCGAAAAGAACTTCCTCGGCTTCCTGCGCATGCGCGAATGGCGCGAGCTGCACCGCCAGCTCAAGCTGATGGCCGAAGAACTGGCGTGGAAGGAATCGCGCGCTGCGTTGAACGAACACGGCGCGCTCGATCAATCCGCGTTTGCCACGTTGCACAAGGCGCTGCTCGCCGGCCTGCCGACGCAGATCGGCACGCGCACCGACAAGGGCTTCGACGGCCCGCGCGGTCGCAAATTCCAGCTGTTCCCCGGCTCGCCCCTGGCGAAGAAGCCGCCGCCGTGGGTGTTGTCGGCGACGCTGCTGGACACCGAGCGCGTATGGGCATTGACCAACGCGGCGATCGAGCCGGACTGGGCCATCGCCGAGCTTTCGCACCTGCTCTCGCGCAAGCAGCACGATCCGCGCTGGTCGCGTTCGCAGGGGCGCGTGATCGGCAGCGAACAGATCAGCCTGTTCGGCCTTGTGCTGGCGCCCAAGCGCCCGGTGCATTACGGCGCGCTGTTCCCCGAGGAAAGCCGGGCGATATTCGCGCGCGATGCGCTGGTAACGGGCGAGATCAACACGCGCAGCCAGTTCCTGTCGCGCAACCTCGCCACGCTGGCGAAGGCGCGCGACGAGGAAGCCAAGCAGCGACGCAGCGGGCTGGTCGTCGACGACGACTGGATGGCGCAGTGGTACCTGGACCGCATGCCGGCGAACGTGCACAACGTGCAGGCGCTGGATGCGTGGTACGGCAAGTTGCCAGCGAACGAGAGGGCGGCGCTGGAGTGGTCGTTGTCGGACCTCATGATCGGCGACGAGAGCGACGCGGTGCGCTTCCCGCCGTACCTCGCGCTGGGCAACGCGCGGCTCGCGGTGAAGTACCGCTTCGAGCCGGGCGCCAGCGACGACGGCATGACGCTGGCGGTGCCGCTGCACCTGCTCAACGCGCTCGACCCGGTGCGCCTGACCTGGCTTGCGCCGGGCTTCGTGCAGGACAAGGCCGCCGCGCTGATCAAGTCACTGCCGAAGACGATCCGCCGCAATTTCGTGCCCGCGCCGGATTTCGCGCGCGCGTTCCATGAAGCCAACCAGCAGCCCTCGGCGGACACGATCACGGGCGAACTTGCGCGCTTCTTGCACAAGCTCGGCGGCGTGGCGGTGTCGGGGACGGATTTCGACGAATCCGCGCTGGAGCCCCACCTGCGCATGAATCTGCGGCTGTTCGATCGGGACGGGAAATCCGTGCTGGCCGAATCGCGCGACCTGGACGAGTTGCGCAAGCGCTTCGGCGAACGCGCCGCGGCGGCGTTCGCAGCGAAGGCGGCCGACGGCCTGGCGCAGCGCGGTTTGACCACGTTCCCGGAAACGCCGATTCCCGCCTCGGTGCCCGGTGCCGGCGGCGTGCCCGCGTATCCGGCCCTGCACGACGATGGCGATAGCGCATCGTTGCAGGTGCACGCGCAGCGCGAAGTCGCCTTGCGCGAACACCCGCGTGGCGTGAGGCGCCTGCTGTCGATCGCACTGGCGGACAAGCTCAAACAGACGCGCAAGCAGTTGCCGGTGACGCCGAAGATGGGCCTGCTGTACGCGTCGATCGAGGCCGCCGCGCCGCGCGTGGAAGGTTTGAAGGAAGGCGACCGCCTGCGCCTGGACCTCGTCGACGGTGCATTCGCGTCGATGACGGACGAAAGCGCGATCGTCGACATCCGCGACGCGGCGACGTTCGCCGCGCGTCGCGACGCGATAAGCAAACAAGTCTTCGGCGATGCGATGGAACGGCTGAAGCAGGCCGAGTCGATCCTGGCCGCCGTGGCCGACGCACGCGCGAAGCTGGAATCGCCGCTGATGGGCTGGGCGAGCGGCAACCTGGACGACATGCGCGCGCACCTGGCGTCGCTGACGCCGCCGGGTTTCCTGCGCAGCGTGTCGGCCGACGCACTGCGCGAGTATCCGCGCTACCTCAAGGCGCTCGCGCTGCGTGGCGAGCGTGCACTGCGCGACCCGGTGCGCGACCAGGCGCGCATGCTCGAACTCAAGCCCTTCGCCGATGCGTTGGCGGATGCGGTAGACACCGGCGAAGCCGACTCGTCCGACTGGCAGGCGCTGCGCTGGGACCTGGAAGAACTGCGCGTGTCGTTGTTCGCGCAGGAACTGGGCACGCGCGGCGGCGTGTCGCCGAAGAAGCTGGCGCAGCGGCTGTCGCAGCTGCGCCGCTGAGGTGCGTCAATCGACGCGCTGCACCTTGATCGGTGCCATGCCGTCCATGCGCAGGTACCACGAACCCATGAAGCCGGGCGCGATGGTCACCTTGGGGTCGGTGACGGGCCGGGCGAAGATCACGTCCGGATCGACCACGCGCCAGCGCTGGCCGTTGTCGAGCTTCAGCGTCTGCCCATGCGACCACACGCGTGCCGAACCCGGCACGGTGGCGCTCACGGCCTGCGGCGCGGTGCGCTTCTGGCGCAGACCGCTTTGATCCTGCGTGCGCTGCACGTCGGCGGCCTTCAGGTCCGCGGCGCGGTCTTCGCTGAGCAGCCGGTTGAGCATCGCCAGCTGTTCGCCGGACAGCGAATCCAGCCCCGTCGCGTGCATCTGTTCGGCGCTCAGGCGCTGTTCGATGGGAACCCAGGTGCGCTCGCCGGCGAGGGCGGGCAGGCTAAGCAGGATCGTGATCGCAAGCAGCAGGCGGCGGCGCATCGTTTACCTCGTCGGGGGCAGGTTGCGCGCGTTCGTGCACGCGCGCGGGTTGTCAGGAACGTTTACTTGACGCGCTCGACCTTCGCGCGCGTGTTGTAGCCATCGACCGCGAGGTACCACGTGCCACCCACCAGGCTCGGGGTGATACGCACCTTCGGGTTGTCGAGCTTCGCGCTGAGCGAGGCCTCGTCGACCTGCTGCCACACCTGGCCGTTGTCGAGCGTGAACTGGCGGCCTTTGCCGAAGCCGGTGAACCCTCCGGCGATCGCGGCGGCGACCGGGTCGCGCGACTGGCGCGTTTCCATTCCACGACGGTCCTCGCTGGACTCCTGCCTGGCGCCTTCGGCCGCCTTGGCGGTTTCCACTTCGAGCTTGCCGTTCAGCCACGCATTGAGGTTCGCAAGCTCCGCTGCGGACAGCTTCTCCAGGCCCGATGCCTTGAACTGCTCGTGCGTCATCTGCTGTTCGATCTTCTGCTGCGCCAGCGCCGTCGTGGCCAGGGGCAGCAGCGCGGCGAGCGCCAGGAGGCGGGCAGGGGCGAGGCGGGTCATGCGCTGTTCCTCCAGTCGGATGCGGGCTAGTGTAGACCGTCCCCGCGTCGCCCGATCCAACGCAGATCCGTTCACAGCGCCATGGCAACACCGTCTCCCACGCCGCACCCGGCGCTGGCGCATCCCGCCGGCACGGGTATCCCCGCGCCGCTGCTCACGGCGATGCAGCAGGCCGCCGCGACGACCGGTGGCGCAGGCGGCGATCCGCCCGAAGTCGTCGAGAGCATGCTCGATGCGCTGGCGTTGCTCGGCGCGGACGGCGACACCGCGGCGGCGGCGATCCTGCACTCGTACCCGGCGTGGGAGCAGGCATTGCGCCTTCGCATCGAGCGCGATTTCCCCGGCATCGCACCCCTGCTGGAAGGCCAGCGCGCCGCCGGCCAGGTGTGGGAGCTGCATGCGCAGCGCCACGGCCAGACCGGCAACGAAGGCCTGCGCCGGCTGCTGCTGGCGATCGTGCGCGACCTGCGGGTGGTGCCCATCCTGCTTGCACGGCAGCTGGCGCGCATGCGCCATGCCGAGCGCCTGCCCGAAGCGGAGCGTCGCGAACTGGCGATGCTCACGCGCGACATCCATGCGCCACTCGCCAACCGGCTGGGCATCTGGCAGTTGAAGTGGGAGCTGGAAGACCTCGCGTTCCGTTACCTGGAACCGGCGACCTACCAGCAGATCGCGCGCCTGCTCGACGAGAAGCGCACCGATCGCGAACGCTACATCGAACAGGTCAAGCGCACGCTGCGCGAGGCGATGGCGGCGCAGGGGCTGAAGGCGGAAATCGCCGGCCGGCCGAAGCACATCTACAGCATCTTCAAGAAGATGCAGCGCAAGAACGTGCCCATCGGCGAGCTGTACGACCTGCGCGCGGTGCGCGTGCTGGTGGACAGCCTGGCCGACTGCTATGCCGCGCTCGGCGTGGTGCACGCGACGTGGACGCCCATTCCCAGCGAGTTCGACGACTACATCGCACGGCCCAAGCGCAACGATTACCGCTCGCTGCACACGGCGGTGATCGGGCCGGAAGGCAAGACGCTGGAAGTGCAGATCCGCACCGACGAGATGCACCGCCAGGCCGAGCTGGGCGTTGCCGCGCACTGGAAGTACAAGGAAGTCGGGAGCCACAGCGCGGACGCGGCATTCGATCGCAAGATCGCCTGGATGCGCCGGTTGCTGGAAACCGGAGGCGACCCCGGGCGCGAGGACGCCTCGCTGTCCGGCGAGTTCGACACCGAACTGGTCGAGGACCGCATCTACGTGCTCACGCCCAAGGGCGAGGTGATCGACCTGCCCGCCGGCGCCACGCCGCTGGATTTCGCGTACCACGTGCATACCGAAGTCGGCCATCGCTGCCGCGGCGCGAAGGTGGACGGGCGCATCGTGCCGCTGGACCACAAGCTGCGCAGCGGCGATCGCGTGGAAATCCTGACGGCGAAGACGGGCGAGCCGCGTCGCGACTGGCTGGTCGCCGCCAATGGATTCCTCGCCAGCGGACGTTCGCGCGACAAGGTGCGCGCGTGGTTCCACAAGCTCGACCGCGCACGCAACGAAACGGCCGGCAAGGAACTGCTCGACAAGGAACTGCGCCGGCTGGGCCTGCTGGGCGCGGATCTGTCGCCTGCACGGGAGAAGTTCAATCTCGCCAGCGATGGCGAGGTGTACGTGCACGTCGCGCTGGGCGACATCGGGCCGCACCAGATTGGTCGCGCGCTGCTGGAACACGAGCGCGCGCGCGAAGCCGCACTGGCCGCCGCCGCCGCGCCCGCGTCGACCACCGTCGTCACCACGCCCTCGCCGCCGCGTCGCACGCCGCGCCGCAGCACCGACTTCACCGTGGAAGGCGTGGGCAACCTGCTGGTGCAGCTCGCGCGCTGCTGCCAGCCGTTGCCGGGCGAGCCGATCGTCGGTTATCTCACGCGTGGGCGGGGCGTGAGCGTGCATCGGCCCGATTGCCCGGCGTTCGAGCGCCTGGCCGCCACCCAGCCGCAGCGCGTGCTGCCGGTGGAATGGGGACGCGCCGGTGCCGGATACGAGGTCGACGTGGAAGTGCTGGCGCTGGATCGCAAGTGGCTGCTGAAGGAAGTCACCAACCTCATCGCGCAGGGCAACGCGCACGTGGTCAGCATCCGCAGCGACAGCGAGCGCAACGGTGCGCGCGTGCGCTTGCGGCTGAGGCTGCGCGTGGGCGATTACGGCCAGCTGTCCACGCTGTTGGGAAAGCTGTCTGCGCTCCCGGGCGTGGAGCATGCCCAGCGCCACTGAACGCGCGCGGCTGAACGCCACCTCCAAAGCACGACGGGCCAACGACTTTCCGGGCGGTATCCTTGCGCGGTGAGTTCCAAAAGACCCCGTGACCCCAACCCGGACCCTTGGCGCGGCCCGCTCGGCGACGATGCGGCGCCGATGCGCGGGCGCGTGGAACCGACGCTGGGCAAAAGCCCCAGCGAGGAAATGGGAGGCTGGGAGGTCGACGACTTCCGCTCGCGCCCGGGACAGGGCCGCCGCGGCCCCATCGGGGGACCGGCCCGATCGTCGCATCCGTGGTCGTGGGTCGTGGCGATGTTGGCGCTTGCCGCCCTCGGAGCCGGCCTGTTCGTGCTGCGCCAGCCGCTGTCGGACCTGCTCTGGCCCGAAACGCGCGCCCAGCAGTTGCAGGCCGATGCCGCACGCGCGCTGGCCGAAGGCCGGCTGACATCGCCCGACGGCCGCGGCGCCCGCGAGCTGTATGCCGCCGCGCTCGCGCGCGATCCCGACCGTGCGCAGGCGCGCGACGGATTGGCCAAAGTCGGCGATGCCGCGCTTGCACGCGCGGACAAGGCGATGGCCGCACGGGATTACAAGCAGGCGCACGCGCTGATCGCGCTGGCGCGCGACATGGCCGTGCCGCGCGCCAAGGTCGATGCGCTGGAACAGCGCCTGCGCGCCCGCGAGGCCGCCGAAGCCGGCATCGACACGCTGCTCGCGCAGGCCGCCGCCGCGCGACTGGCCGGCCAGCTGGACGGCAACGAACACGCCGCACTGCCGCTCTACCAGCGCGTGCTCGCGCTGCAGCCATCGCGCGTCGAAGCACTGGAAGGGCGCGAGGACACGCTCGCCGACCTGCTCCAGCTGGCGCGTACTTCCCTCTCGCGCGGCGAACTGGCCGAGGCTTCCTCACGCATCCGCCGCGTGCAGGCGGCCGATCCGGGCCACGTCGATCTGCCCGACGCGCTGGCGCAACTGGCGCGGGCCGGCGAGCAGCAGCGCAACCAGGCCGATGAATCCCTGCGGCGCGGGCGCCTGGACGAGGCGTTGAACCATTACCTCGCCGCGCTCGCCGCCATGCCCGAGGACGCCGCCGCCGAGCGCGGGCTGATGCACGTGGCGAACACCTACGCCCAGCGCAGCGAGCGTTACGCCGCCGATTTCCGTTTCGATGACGCCGAAGCCGCACTGCGCGACGCGCGTGCGATCTCCTTGCAGGCGCCGGGCATCGCGCAGGCGCAGCAGCGCCTGCAGCAGGCACGGCAGACCCAGCAACGTTATGGACAGCGCGAACCTTCCGCGCAGCGGACGCGCCGCATCGACCAGTTGCTCGCCGACGCTTCGCAGGCCGAAGCGCGCGGCGACCTGCTCACGCCGCCGGGCGAAAGCGCCTACGACAAGCTGCGCGCCGCGCAGGCGCTCGCACCGCAGGATCCGCGCGTGCGTGGCGCGATGGCGCGGCTGCTGCCGGCCGCGCGGCAGTGTTTCGAAGACGAGCTGCGCGGGAACCGGTTGCGCCGTGCGCGCGAATGCCTGGATGCGCGCGCCGCACTGGAAGGCGAAAGCGCCGCGCTGCGCGATGCCCGCCGGCGCCTGGCGCAGCGGTGGATCGCGGTGGGCGACGAGCGCCTGGGCGCCGGCGAAATCGGCGCGGCGCAGGCTGCGCTCAGCGCGGCGCGCGAACTGGATCCGCAGGCGATCGGCCTGGGCGAATTCGCCGACCGGCTGCGTGCGGCGTCGGCCGCGAACTGAAGGGCGTTACCGGCGATCCAGCAGCACGCGGCGCACGACGTCGCGTGCGGCATCGAGCGAGAAGTGCCGTTCGACGTTCGCGATGCCGTTGCGCGAGAGCCTCTCCCATAGCGCGGCATCGGTGTAGAGGCGCACCACGGCGTCGGCGAAGGCCTGCGGATCGTTGCCGACCAGCACGTCCTCGCCATCGCGCAGGTGCATGCCCTCCACGGCGGAGGCGGTCGCCACCACCGGCTGCCCGTGCGCCATGCTCAGGTTTACCTTGCCCTTCACGCCCGCGCCGTAACGCAGCGGCGCGATCGCGATGCGCGCACCGTCCATGTACGGGTCGATGTCCGGCACGTGTCCGTGCACGAGTACCCCCGGATTCGATGCCAGCGCGGCGATCTCCGCCGGCACGTCGCCGCCGATGCAGTTCAAGCGCACCTCGGGCAGGCGCGCGCGCACGAGCGGGAAGACGTCGGTGACGAACCACTGTACGGCGTCGACATTCGGCGGGTGGCGGAAGCCGCCGACGAACACCAGATCGTGGCGGTGCGCCAGCGGCAGGCCGTGGCCGCGCAGCTGGTGCAGGTTGGAGACGATCTCCACGCGCGCGCCGGGCGCGTCCTGCGCCAGCAGCGTGCGCTCGACCTCGCTCACCACCAGCGTGGCGTCGCTGCGCGCGATCATGTCCAGTTCCAGCGCGCGCGTGCGGTCGGATGCACGCCTGAGCGCGGCGTCGTCGGCGAGCTCGGCGCCGCGGCGCTCGCGCAGGTAGTGCAGGTCCACGGTGTCGAACACCAGCCTGGCCTGCGGTGCGAACTGGCGTACCAGCGCAAGCCATTCGTGCATGACGTAATGGCGGCAGACCATGATCGTGTCGAACGTGCCGCCATGCTGGCGCATCCACTGGGCCGGCGTCGTCGCGAACGGTGCGTACCACGCTTCGACGCCGAGCTGCTGCACGCGCCGTGTCGCATCGCCCGCGTGATTGCCATCGGCAGGATGGAACACGACGTGTGCGCCTTCCTCGCGAAGCAGGCGCATGAGGTTCACCAGCCGCAACGACGCCGAATCCCGATCGGGCAGCGGCGTGGCGCTGTCGACGATGAGCACCCGGCGCTGCGCGCGTGCGTCGGCGGCGAGGTGCGCAAGCGTCTGCGGGGGCGGCTGGCGCGTGAGCGCTTCACGCCACTTCTCCGCGAAGACGTGGCGGTTGCGCACCTGGTACGCCTTCACGCCGGTGCCGACATCCACGCCCGCGGTGACGCCTTCCATGTGGACGACGCACGAGTGCGGCTGATACACCACGCGCAGGCCCGCCTCGCGCACGGCGAAGCCCAGGTCGGTGTCCTCGAAATACGCCGGTGCATAGCGGGTGTCGAATCCACCGATGCGATCGAACAACGAACGCCGTATCGCGAGCGCGGCGCCGGAGCAGTAATCGGCGTCGCGGACGTATCCGTAGCGCGGATCGTTGGGGCTTTCGAAGCGGCCGTAGTTGTGCGCCGAACCGTCGGAGAACACGATGCCGCCGGCTTCCTGCAGTCGCCCGTCCGGATAGACCAGCTGCGCCCCGGCAAGTCCCACGTCCGGTGCGATGTCGAACGTCGCCAGCAGGGTGTCCAGCCAGCCCGGCTGCGGAATGGTGTCGTTGTTGAGGAAGACCAGGAACTCGCCGCGCGCCTGCGCCGCGCCGTCGTTGCAGGCGGCGATGAAGCCGCCGTTCCGGGCCCGGCGGTGGTAGTGCACGCCGTCGACCTGGGCGAGGGCGGACGCGGTTTCGTCCGAGGAACCGTCGTCGGAGACGATGACCTCGATGGCGACCGCCGGCGGATGCGCCGCGATCGCGCGCAGGCACGCCAGCGTGTGCGCGAACTGGTTGTAGACGGGGATGACGATGCTCGCCACCGGCGCGTCCGAATGCGGCACGGCGAACGGCGCGAACGGTTCGGGCTGCGGCAGGTACAGCGCGGGGCGCTGCTCTATCGGCACGGTGCGCAATTGCCTGAGCACGCGTTCCCACGAGGCGCGCACCCCGCGCGTGCGCAGGCTGGCGAGCCCTCGGCGGAACAGGCCGGTCCCCCGGTTGTAGAAGAACCGCAGCTCGGTCCAGCTCAGGCCCATTGGATCATCGTCATTGCTGAAGGAACTCCATAACGCGAACTGCGCCGGGCTTCCCTCTTCGCGGGGCGGCCGGCGGGCTGCGCTAGACTCGCGAACACGAGGGCGCAGCCCCGCCATTGTCCCATGCCGTGGCCCGAATCCAGTACGACGAAGACGACAACGACGATACCGACCAGCGCGACACCCCACAGTGGCGTCGGCGACTGGTCATCTGGGTGCTGGCAGCGGTGGGCCTGGGGCTGGGCTTCCTGATCCCGTATACCCTCTACCTGAACCATGAAGTCGGCGAGCGCTTCGGCCAGCTGAAGTGGCAGATCCCGACCCGCGTCTATGCGCGTCCGCTGGAACTGGCGCCCGGGCGCACCCTGGACGCGGCCACGCTCAAGACCGAACTGGATGCGGCCGCCTACCACGAAGGCGACGGCACGCGCCCGGGCACGTACGCCCGCAACGGCGGGCGCTGGAAGATCGCCAGCCGCGGTTTCCAGGACGTCGACGGTGCGGTGCCGGCTCGTCGCATCGAAGTGGTGCTGTCCGGCAGCAAGGTCGCCTCGATACGCGACGCCTCCGCCAAGGGCGCGCTGAAGTCCGTGCGCCTGGATCCGGCGCGCATCGCCACGCTCTACGGCCAGCAGAACGAAGAACGTCGCCTGGTGCGTCTGCGGGAGGTGCCGGAACTGCTCGTCACCGGCCTGCAGGCGGTGGAAGACCGCGACTTCAACAGCCACCATGGCATCGACGTCAGCGGCATGATCCGCGCGGCCTTCAAGACCGCCACCGGCACCACGCAGGGCGCGAGCACGCTGACGCAGCAGCTCGCACGCAGTGGCCTGCTCGGCATCGGCCGCGAGCGCACGATCAGCCGCAAGGGCAAGGAAATCCTCTACGCCCTGCTGATCGAAGCGCGCTACGACAAGGGCACGATCCTGGAGGCGTACTTCAACCAGGTCTACCTCGGCCAGCGCGGCGCACAGGCGATCCACGGCGTCGCGGCGGGTTCGGAATTCTGGTTCGGCCGCGATCTTTCCGACCTGAGCACCGAGCAGATCGCGCTGCTGATCGGCATCGTGCGCGGCCCGTCGTACTACGACCCGCGCCGCAATCCCGAGCGCGCGCTGGAGCGACGCAATTTCGTGCTCGGCGAAATGCACGAGACCCAGCTCATCGACGACGCCGAATACCAGCGCGCACTGAAGGCGCCGCTGGGCGTGACCACCGACCCGGGCAACATCGCCGCGAACCGCTTCCCGGCGTACGTCGACCTGATCCGTCGCCAGCTGGCGCGCGATTACCCGGCCGACGCGCTCGCCGGCGCGGGCCTGAGCGTGATGAGCGGCATGTCGCCGTCCGCGCAGGCGATGGCCGAAGGCGCGGTCGCGCGCACGCTGAAGGGCCTGGACAACAAGCGCCGCCCGCCGCTGCAGACTGGCCTGGTCGTCACCGACGTGCACAACGGCAACGTCGTGGCCGTGGTGGGCAGCCGCAGCGTTGCCGAGCATGGCTTCAACCGCGCGGTCGAAGCACAGCGTCCGGTCGGCTCGCTGCTCAAGCCATTCGTGTACCTGCTGGCGCTGGCGCAGCCGGGCAAGTATTCGCTGGCCAGCTGGGTCGACGATTCGCCGGTCACCGTCGAGCTGGGCAAGAAGAAGAACTGGACGCCCGGCAATTCCGACGGCCGCAGCCACGGCACGGTGCGCCTGGTCGACGCGCTGGCGATGTCCTACAACCAGGCCACGGTGCGTGTGGGCATGCAGGTGGATCCCGAGCGCATCGCCGGGCTGATCCGCACGCTGGCCGGCATCGAGGCCACGCCGAACCCGGCGCTGATCCTCGGAGCGGTGGACCAAAGTCCCTACGCGATGGCGCAGCTGTATCAGTTCCTCGCCTCGGGTGGCGAAATCCAGCCGCTGCATGCCGTGCGCGGCGTGCTCGATGCGAACGGCAAGGCGCTCAACCGCTACGACAAGGAACCCGCACCCGCGCAGGAAGGCGACGCGATCGCCGCGCGGCTGATCACCATCGCGCTGCAACAGGCCGTGTCCAACGGCACCGGCACGCAGCTCGTGCGCGACGGCCTGGGCCGCCTGTCGCCGGCCGGCAAGACCGGTACGTCGAACGACGGCCGCGACAGCTGGTTCGCCGGCTGGACCGGCGACCACCTCGCGGTGATCTGGGTCGGCAACGACCAGAACAAGGAAACCGGCCTGTACGGCGCGACCGGCGCGATGCGCGTGTGGTCGGCGATCTTCTCGCGCCTGCCCACCGCGCCGCTGGAAGTGGGCAACAAGGGCATCGACTGGCAGTGGACGATCGCCTCCAACACCACCGACGCCGATTGCCCCGGCGCGCGACGTTTCGCCTTCGTCGCCGGTTTCGCCCCGCAATACGCGCCGTGCCCGCAGCCGGAGCCGGTGGAGGAAGAGAGCGGCGGCTGGCGCGACTGGTTCGGTATCGGCAAGAAGGAAGAGGAGGCTCCGCGCGAGCAGGCACCGCCGCAAGAGACCCCGTAATGACGCATTCCCCCATCCCCCGCATCGCCTTCCACGCGCTGGCGCTGGCCCTCCTGGCCGCGTGCAGCACCACCCCGCCGCCGCCGCCGGCCCCGAGCATCGACGGCGTCGCCGCGGTCAACGCGGTCCGCGCCACCGGTGGCGCGGCCAGCACGGAACTCGACGTGCAGCCGATCCGCGATCCGCAGGTCGATGACCTGCGCGAGGACGCCGAGCGCCTGGAAAAATCCGGCCAGTACGCACAGGCCATCGCCGCGCTCGACCAGGCGCTGCAACTCAATCCCGACGATCCGGCGCTGCTGCAGGAACGCGCCGAGGCCGCGCTGCTGGTGAAGGACCTGGCCGGTGCCGAACGCTTCGCCAAGCTGGGCATCGAGCGCGGTTCGAAGGTCGGCCCGCTGTGCCGGCGTCACTGGGAAACCATCGCCCAGGTGCGCCAGGCACGGCCCGGCCCGCTGGAAGTGCCGGGCGAAACCGTGGCCGACGCGCGCCGCGCACGCGACGCCTGCACCATCGCCGCACCGGCGCGCTACTGACGCGCACTCGGGCAGGGCGTAGCCGGCGAGGTCACCCGGCGCCGGCTAGAATGGACACTTGCCCGCGGATTCGCCGCGGATTCCCGTGATCGGCAGGTGTCGTGAGTGGGGCGGCCACGTGGGATGGCCGGACGCGCGAACCTTGCGCTGCGCCATCACAGGAACCGTCCAGATCATGCAACCCGCGGCGCCATCGCCAACCGAAAGGACCTTCGACGAGGTGCCAGCAGAAGGCACGAGCGTCGATGCGCGCGTGCCGTCACGCCTGGCGCAGGCGAGCCGCGAAGCGCTGTCGGAAGGCGGCGAACTGGCGAAGAACATTCCGTCCTTCTCCTCGCGCCCGGCGCAGCTGGACCTCGCCGCCGCCGTCGCCGATGCGATGGACCGTCGCGGCACGCTGCTCGCCGAAGCGGGCACCGGGACCGGAAAGACCTTCGCCTATCTCGTGCCGGCGCTGCTGTCGGGCAAGAAGACCATCGTCTCCACCGGCACGCGCGCGCTGCAGGACCAGCTCTACCATCGCGACCTGCCGCGCGTACGCGATGCGCTGGGCATCGGGCTGAAGACCGCGCTGCTGAAGGGGCGCGCCAACTACCTGTGCCACTACCGCATGCGCCAGGCCCAGGGCGAACCGCGCTTCACCTCGCGCGACATGGCCGCGCAGTTCCAGCGCATCGTCGCGTGGTCCGGCCGCACGCGCATGGGCGACATGGCCGAACTGGACGCGCTGCCGGACGACTCGCCGCTGCTGCCGATGGTCACCAGCACGGCAGAAAACTGCCTGGGCAGCGAGTGCCCGTTCTTCAACGACTGCTTCGTCGTGCAGGCGCGACAGCGTGCGCAGGCGGCGGACCTGGTGGTCGTCAATCATCACCTGCTGCTCGCCGACCTCGCGCTGAAGCAGGAAGGCTTCGGCGAAATCCTGCCGGGCGCGCAGGCATTCGTCGTCGACGAAGCGCACCAGCTGCCCGAACTCGCCGCGCAGTTCTTCGGCGAAGCGCTGAGCGCGCGTCCGCTGGTCGAACTGGCTCGCGACGCACTGACCGAGTGCAAGCAGGTGCCGTCCGCGCTGGCCGCCGTGCAGGATCCGGCGCGCGGCCTGGAGCAGAGCGTGCGTGCGCTGCGCGCCGCGATGGACGAACTGCCCGTGCGCGGCACGCGACGTCGCGCCGCGGAAGACGCCGGTGTCGAACAGGCTTTCGACGGCCTGGAAGCGGCATTGCGCGCGTTGCATGCGGCCGTCGTGCCGTACGCGTCCGCCTCGCCGGGCTTCGATGCGTGCGCTGCGCGTGCGGTGGAATTCGAAGGGCGGCTCCAGCGCTGGCGCGATGGCGAGGACGTGCCGGCCGACGAGGACGAGGAAAACGCCGATACCGACGAAACGGCGGATTCCGACGACGGCGATGCCAAACCCGCGCGCAAGCACGCCGACGAGAGCGTGCTCTGGTACGAACTCACGGCGCGCGGCTTCCGCCTGAGTCGCACGCCGCTGGATGTCGCGGGGCCGTTGGCGCAGCATCGCGCACGTTCGCAGGCGGCGTGGATCTTCACCTCCGCCACGCTGGCCGTGGGCGGGCGTTTCGAGCATTTCGCGATCAAGCTGGGCCTGTACCTGAAGGGCGAGGATCCGCCGCACACGCTGCTGGTGCCCAGTCCGTTCGACTGGGAAACGCAGGCGCTGTGCTACCTGCCGCGCGGGCTGCCCGAGCCGATCGTGCGGCATTACAACGAGAGCATGGTCGACAAGATCCGTCCGGTGCTCGAAGCCTCCAACGGCCGCGCGTTCGTGCTGTTCGCCTCGCATCGCGCGTTGCGCGAAGCGGCCGAACTGCTGAAGGACGGCCCGTGGCCGCTGTTCGTGCAGGGCGAGGCGCCGCGTGCCGTGTTGCTGGAGCGTTTCCGTGCATCGGGCAATGGCGTGCTGCTGGGCGCGGCGAGTTTCCGCGAAGGCGTGGACGTCGCCGGCGATGCGCTGAGCGTGGTGGTGATCGACAAGCTGCCCTTCGCCGCACCGGATGATCCCGTGTTCGAAGCGCGGCTGGATGCGATCCGCCGCAACGGCGGCAACCCGTTCCGCGACGAGCAGCTGCCGCAGGCGGTGATCGCGCTGAAGCAGGGCGCCGGCCGCCTGATCCGCAACGAGAACGACCGTGGCGTGCTGGTGCTGTGCGACCCGCGCCTGACCAGCAAGACCTACGGCAGCGTGTTCCTGAACTCCCTGCCGCCGCTGCCCAAGACGCGGCGGGTGGAAGACGTGGCGGCGTTCTTCGCGGCAGCCGAAGCCGGCCTCCCGCTAGAATCGCTGCCATGAAGCTGCTGGCCTTCGAAACCTCCACCGAAGCGCTTTCGGTCGCCCTGTCGATCGACGGGCAGGTGCGGGAGCGGTTCGAACTCGCGCCGCGCCGTCACGCGGAACTCGCCTTGCCGTGGGCGGAGGAACTGCTCGCCGAGGCCGGCCTGAAGCGTTCGCAGATCGATGCGATCGCGGTCGGCCGTGGGCCCGGCGCGTTCACCGGCGTACGCCTTGGCATCGCGCTGGCGCAGGGCATCGCGCTCGCGCTGGATCGACCGGTGGTGGCGGTGTCGACGCTTGCGGCCCTGGCGATGCGTGCCGATGCAAATGGCGGCAATGCCCCGCGCGTGCTCGCCGCGATCGATGCACGCATGGGCGAGGTGTATTCGGCTGCGTTCGATCTGCGCAATGGCGACGCGCACGCGCTGAGCGAGGAACGCGTCGGTGCACCGGACAGTGTCATCGTGCCGGGAGAGGACGGCGGCTGGGTCGGGGTTGGCACCGGCTTCGGCGCCCTGGACAGCGCCTTGTCGCAGCGTCTGTCATCGCGCCTGGTCTGCGTCGACGCGACGCAGTTGCCGCATGCGGCCGATGTCGCGCGGCTTGCGGCGAAATCATTCGCGCGCGGTGAAGCGGTCGCGGCCGAGCGCATCGAACCGGCGTACCTGCGCAACAACGTGGCGCTTACGCTGGTGGAGCAGCAGGCGCTGCGCGATTCGAAGCGGTAGGCCAGCAGGATTGCGATAGCGGCGCGACTAGCCCTGCGCGGCCCAGTCAATCGTCGACCAGCGTCCCGCCCGGCAGGAAGTTCCACGTGCGCGTGACATGCAGGATGTCCGGGTTTTCCTCGGTGCGCGGCAGCGGCGGGTAGGGCTCGGCGAGCTTGGCGATGCGCAGAGCGGAAGCGTCCAGCAGCGGGATGCCGCTGGTGCGCACGATGTCGGCGCGCTCGACCGAACCATCGCGGCGGATCGCCACGCTGATGACCACTTGCCCTGCGAGCCGGCGACGTCGTGCTTCGTCGGGGTAGTTCAGATTGCCCACGCGTTCGACGCGATCGACCCATTCGCGCAGGTAGCCGGCCCACACGTATTCCTGCGTGCTCGCCGAGACGAACTTGCGCGAGGGCCGCTTCGCATAGCGCTCCGAGCGCATGTGGATTTCGGCGGCGAGCCGCGCCATCTGCATGTCGCGTTCGATCTTTTCCTCGCCACGCGGCAGCGGGCGTTCGCTCGGCGTGGGCGTGCTGCGCGGCGTCGGCGTGGTGGTGTCGCCGCGCGTGCTGGCCACCACGCGCGCCTGCGGCGCCGGCTTCGGCGCGGGCGACTGCGCGCGCAGCGTGCGCGGCGCTATGCCGGTGGCCGCCTGCGGCAACGGGCCGGACTGCGCTTCGCGTGGACGCGTGCTCTTGTCGTGTTCGCCGCCGCCCTGGTTGTTGGCCTGCGCCAGGAAATCGGCCTGTTTCGGCGTGAGCGCGCTGGTGGTCTGCGTGAGGATCACGTCCAGCGTCGGCATTACCGGCGCGGCGGTTTCCAGCGTCCAACCCACGCCCAGCAGCACGATGCCGTGCACCAGCAGCGACAGCACGAACGTCGCGCTGACGCGGCCGTTGCCGGTGGAGTCGTAAGGGGTGGCGACGACAGCGTTCATGCGGGGCGGATCGGGCGGGGCGGGTGCGACGAAGGCACGAAAACACGGACGATCGAAGCGTACGCGTTATCGATGTCCGCCGGGCCAGACCCACGTCGGAATTTCACGCAGCGACCTTCCGCTCGATCGCGTCGAACAGCAGGCCGGCGATGTTGATGCCGAACTGCGCGTCGAGTTCGCGGATGCACGTCGGGCTGGTGACGTTCACTTCGGTGAGGTAGTCGCCGATCGCGTCCAGGCCGACGAAAAGCATGCCGCGGCGCTTCATTTCCGGTCCGACCTGGGCGGCGATCCAGCGATCGCGCTCGCTCAGCGGACGGCCTTCGCCACGGCCGCCGGCGGCGAGGTTGCCGCGGAATTCATCGCCCTGCGGAATGCGCGCCAGGCAGTAGTCCACCGGCTCGCCATCCACCAGCAGGATGCGCTTGTCGCCATCGGTGATTTCCGGCAGGTAGCGCTGCGCCATCGCGAGGCTGTGACCGCCCTGCGTGAGCGTTTCCAGGATCACGTTGAGGTTCGACTCTCCCGCGCGTGCGCGGAAGATCGAACGCCCGCCCATGCCGTCCAGCGGCTTGAGCACGGCATCGACGTGTTCGTTGACGAAGGCCTTCAGCGCGGCGGGATCGCGACTGACCAGGGTCGGCGGGCAGCATTGCGGGAACAGCAGCGCGGCCAGCTTTTCGTTGTAGTCGCGCAGGCCCTGCGGGTCGTTGACGATGAGCGCGCCGGCATCCTGCGCCAGGCCCAGGATCTGCGTGTCGTGGATGTACTCGCTGTCGACCGGCGGGTCCTTGCGCATCAGCACGACCTGGCCGGGGCCGAAGTGCAGCGTCGCCAAGTCGCCCAGTTCGTACCAGCCGTTCTTGTCGTCGCGCACGCGCAGCGGGGCGACGATCGCCTCGGCCTTGCCGTCGCGCACCGACAGCCCGCCGGGGCGCACGTAGTGCAGCCGATGCCCGCGGCGCTGGGCCTCCAGGAGCATGGCGAAGGTGGAATCCTTGGCGATCTTGATCGACCCGATGGGGTCCATCACGACGACGATGTCGAGCGGCATGGCGTTGGCGTGGGCGTGGGTCGGGGGATGGTAGCAGGGGGCGGGAGCGGGGCGGGGGGCGCGGGGAGCGGTCGAAACCGGTGCGGTGCGCCGGCGCCTTCCCCCCTTTCCGGACGCCCCGGCTTTCTGGGATCCCGGTCCCGGCTTGGCCCCCGGATGCTCGGAAATGTCACTTCTTTCCGGTATATGCAATGCGCGTGCCCAACATCGTCGCGTGACCGCCCCCGGCGGTCCCTCACACACGATCCGGATGCGGAGCCGGCGGACCGGTCCCGCGGCGCATTCAGCTTGCCCGCAGAAATGGCTGCTTGACAGCTTCCGCGCGGCTTGGAATAAAGGCGACTGGCGAAGTGCACGCACACGGCGGCATTCGCATGGGGGAATTCGAAAATGCTAGACGAGGTCCGCAACGGCAGCCTCGGCGGTCTGAAAGTCATGGTCATCGATGACTCGAAGACGATCCGCCGAACCGCCGAGACGTTGCTCAAGCGCGAGGGCTGCGAGGTGGTGACCGCCACCGACGGCTTCGAAGCGCTGGCGAAGATCGCCGATCAACAGCCGCAGATCATCTTCGTGGACATCATGATGCCGCGGCTGGATGGTTACCAAACCTGTGCGTTGATCAAGAACAACCACCTGTTCAAAGGCACGCCGGTCATCATGCTGTCCTCCAAGGATGGTCTGTTCGACAAGGCGCGCGGTCGCATCGTCGGCTCCGAGCAGTACCTCACCAAACCATTCACACGCGAAGAACTGCTCGACGCGATCCGCACGCACG